>Ga0180437_10009378_pt1 | contig 12136 bp, 7 predicted proteins | sample SS_ome_4_FD_132410 | JGI IMG/M metagenome (GOLD analysis project Ga0180437, IMG submission 132410) | Hypersaline lake sediment archaeal communities from the Salton Sea, California, USA - SS_3_D_1 metaG | ecosystem: Environmental > Aquatic > Non-marine Saline and Alkaline > Hypersaline > Sediment... | reverse complement strand
GGTGTTCGACGTCACGTTCAGGCCCGATGGGCGGATGTTCGCCTCCTCCAGTTTCGATAGCACGGTGCGGTTGTGGGATCTCGCCACAGGCCAGGAAGTGGCCACCTTGGATCGCAGTCCGGAAGCCACCGGCCTGGCGTTCAGCCCGGACGGTACCCTGCTCGCCTCGGGCGGAACGGACGGGGCCATCGTCCTGTTTGAGGCCGAGACCCTGGCTCAGCGGGCCATCCTGGAAGATCACGCCTGGGGGTTGTACAGCGTGGTCTTCAGCCCTGATGGGGTTACCTTGGCCTCGGGCGGCGTGGACGAGACCGTGCGGCTCTGGGACGTCGCCACCGGCGCGGAGCAGGCCGTCCTGAAGGGGCACAACAACGACGTCCACGGCCTGTGCTTCAGCCCCGACGGCAGGCTCCTTGCCAGCGGCAGCTCCGACAAGACCGTGAGGTTGTGGGACGTGGAGACCGGCGAGCAGCTAGCAGTTCTCGAAGGCCACGCCGCGGAGGTAAACGGCGTGACCTTCAGCCCGGACGGCGATATCCTGGCCTCAGCCAGCGGCGGAGTCGTCGAGAGCTACACGGTGCGGCTGTGGGACGGCGAGACCGGCGAGCCGCTGGCCGTGCTGGAGGGCCATACCGGCGCCGTCGAGCGCCTGGCGTTCAGCCTGGGAGGCGACCTGCTGGCGTCCAAGAGCGACGACGGCACAGTGCGGCTGTGGGACGTGGAGACGGGCGCCGAACTGGCCGTCCTGGAAGGCCCCAGCGGTTTCGGGGTTGGCGTCGCTTTCAGCCCCGACGGGCGATTCCTTGTCTCCGCCGGAGGAGACGGCACCCTTCAGATCTGGGGCATAGACTAATCGAGCCCGCCTCACCTATCGCCTATCCGGATGCCAATACTGCTTTCTTTCCAATGATTCGTGAGATTTCGTGCAGCGTGTCAGGATGGCTTAACTCGCCCCACCTTCTATGCACGAAGTCCTCGCGGTCAAAATCATCTCCCTTGTATTCAAATACCCAAACACCCTCGATCGCACACAGAACGATGCGTTCCGCTTGAAGCCTCAGTGCATACGACTTCGCCTGATAGAAGGCCTCCCTCAACGCTCTCCGAGTGCTGATCCGGTACTTCGCTTCCAGCACCATCCTCGCCGACTCCTCACCCCATTTGGTCGTAGCGCCAAAGGCATAATCCGGGTAATTCCGTTCACCGCGTCCCATTTTTATCGACATCTGCCGAATCCAGTCATCCTCTGTGTACCCCAGCTTCTCCAACAAGGGCTCAACGAGGAACCTCTCCACATCCCTCTCGTTGCTGATTTTGGCCAGGTCCGGGTAGCTCAGCGGCTCCAACCGGGGGAGAAACGATATGTCTTGGCCTTTCCTCTCCATCATGCTCAGGATGGCATCATACTCTTCCACCGAAAACGGATCTCCGCTTGCCCCCTGCAAATTGGCCCTGATCAAACCTTTCTGACCGAGAACCGGGTCGTTCTTCATTTCCCGAAAGGTGACCGGTTTGGTCTTGACCATGGAGCCAATGCCAACCGCGTGATGATAGTGAAAGAACGGGTCGACAAACCCATCGGACACAGCCCGCCAGATCGAATGAATACGACTTCGTGGCGACAGGAGATACATGAGCAAGATGTCACCCCTTCTCATGTCCAGGTTTCCCCCCCACCGATAGGCAACAGTGGACTCGGTGGCCTCCTCCAAAAAGTCAAAGTCGTTACGATTTTTCCCCCCTTTGATGAGCCAAACCTTGGAAGGCGGAGGCAATTCGTCAGGCACCTCCTGAGCGATCACGCTGAGGCCAAAGTCGTACAAGAAAGCACACATTTCGGCGGGGTTGAGTCCGTGAAGCTGCCGGAATTCATACAACGTGCGCATGAGCCGACCGTAGTACAGGGCTTTGCCCGGTTTGTCCCTTTTGGACGGCAGTGGAGGCAGCGGAACGTCGAATTTGGCGCAGATTTCCTCCAACACGTGGAACGTCATACCCTCATACCCAGGGAGGAAAAAGTACGGGAGGAAGAACTCGGGACGGGCCAAATATAATCCCCAGGAAACCAGGTCAATGTCCTCATACCAGTCCCATTCGTGCTCGCCAAAGCGCAGGCCAACTTCGGCATGTTCAGGCACGACGATCGGAATGCCGTTGGCCACCATTTCATTGTACTTCTGGATAGCCTCGTCGATGCTGCCTACGGTGTATTGCGAGTAGACATCGTGGACAGTCTGAACAAGACTGATGGTGAGGGTATCTGCCCCCACTTCAGCTTTGCAGTCGTCAGGAATCGACACTACGTACTGATCCAACCCAGACTCTTGAGCCAGCCTGGCCAAGTCCACTGAGAAGTCAGCAATCGTTTGTTGACCACCCTCGGATTCTTTGTAGAGATTCCAGATGTATGCGTTCAAGATCATATGCCGGTTCCCCAGGCGTGGTGACTGCTCAGCGCTTCAACGTTCGAGCAATGCACCCGCGCTGCTAACTAAAGGATGCGAAGCCACTGGTGTACAGTTGCCATAGCATACGGCAGCATTTGGCTGCGGTGCGTTTGTAGCGGTAGGGCAGGTTCTCCAAGGCCTGTCTTGCGGCGTTGGCGTCCTGTTCCTTCACCAGTTTCTCGTCAATGATCTCGCGATCCGGCGCATCGGGCGATCGGGACCAGGCCAGGACACACTTGAGAGGGTTCTCCAGCTTGCCCCGCGAGCCGTGGAACTTGGGCAGTACTTTCATCAGCACGGCGGCGTCGAAGGCCGCATCTGAGGTCGAATAGAGATCGTTTGCCTCGGCGGATATCAGGAACGTGACGATCTCGTCGAAGATGCGGTATCCGAAATGGAGCTGGTAGGGGCGGAGCTGCTCGTTTAGCATCTGAAGGCGTTTGCGTATCTCGCCGTTCTTTCGGACGTAGTCCGCAATGGCTGGCTTATCGATGCACACAAACCGGCCTCCATGTGCAAAGTCCGCCAATACAGCCTGGGCTATTTGTGCGCTCGGTCCTGCATCTTCCTCCTGCGCAAGTCTTGGAGGGTATTGGGAGAAGTCAGCCTCGGTCAACTCCAGCGTGAAGGCGCGGTCGAGGACCTTGGGACTAAACGAGTGCGTGGTCTCGTCGACATTGACGGTGCCGATGACGTAGAGATTGGGTGGCACCCTGATCTGGCTGGGCGGTAGGTCGCCCTCGGCATCGTTGGGATAGGGAAGACGGAGTGGCTCGCGGGTCCAGCCCTCAGCATCGCGCCCCGATTCGAGCACGCTGAGCAGGTCGGCGAAGTAGTACTCGACGCGGGCCAGGTTCATCTCATCGAGGATGACGAACCAGGCCAGGCCATCGCCCCGGCGGTAGCTCTGCACGGCGCGCATCAAGAAGCGCAGGAAGTCTGTCCACTCGTAGGTGCCGGTCAGGGGGTTGTAGTAGCCAAGCAGGCTCTTGCTATCCCGCCAGTCCGTGCGGACGGGGATGAACAGAGCGTTGCTGGCCCTGTGCCCTGTGGTTTGCGCGCGGAACTGCACGTCGGATGGTTTGCCCATGCGGAATCCGATCAGCCGGCCGTCCTCGTCTGACCGGGGTTCCAGAACAACGGTATCGTCGACTTGAAAGCTCTTGCTGAACCAGGGTGCGGCTTCGCCCCTCAAATACAGGGCGATATAGTTCGTATTGGCGTACTCGTGGTACACCAAGCGGCACGTCTGGCTCTTGCCGTCAAAGTCCAATTGCACTTCCTTCGACTCGCCGCGCGGCGGCGGCTCGTAGAGCTTGGTGAAATGCTTGGGAATGATGATTCGATTGTACTTCGGCATATAGGGCTGCACGGTGATCGATATGAGATCGTCGCGCGTAGCAAGCTCGGGCCTGGTCGGCTGGGGGAGTATCTCGGCAAAGGCCTGGGCCAGCTTCGTCTTCCCCGTCCCGCTGATACCCCTGAGGATGACGAAGCCCTTGGTCTGCAGGGCGGTGTAGAAGGTGGCGATTTGCCAGTCGGAGTACTGCAGGCCTCGGGACGCGAGAGCTTCGGCCAGCACATAGCCGAGGTTAAACTGTTTGGGGGCTGACTGTCCATAGTCAGGATCTGGGATCTCGGGGCGGCTCAGGAACCTGCGCATATACTCGATGACACCGGGCGAATGAGCCTTGTAGTACGGTGTCCGCTTTCCTCCCCGAAAGGCACGTTCAACAAGAGGACCGTAGGACCCCTTCACAATAGGCAGAACGGCAGGCAGGCCTGCACCTGGCAGCCGGACGTCGTACGTGTCCGGGACAGTTTCATAGGTCTCAAGGTCAACTTCACCTCGGTCCGCCAAGGCAGCACGATCCTCATCGCTGAGCGATTGCGCATCCATCACCAGGTAGATTCCGTCCGAATCGATCACGTATGTCTGGATGCTCCCGATGTTCAATCGGACCTTATCGTGAAAGAGCGTCACCTCCCACGTAGCTTGGCTGAGTTCGTGGGCTTGGATGATGTAGTCAGCCATTAGGTTCAGGCAGACCTGGCGCTCCTCAGGGTTAGGTAGTAGCGACTCAATCACCTCGCGTGCCCGGGCCTGGAGACCCAGATTGGATTCCTCGATCATGTCCGCTCCTTCAAGATATTGCCGGTCGGCTTCAGGAATAACAGCAAGCCACAGAGCCAGCAATGTCTCGTAGGCCGCCATAATGATGTCTACAATCTCTTCACCGGCGTCGATGGCCTCTTCAGCGCTCATCTTCTGATGTACGTATGCAGTCCAGTACTGCTGCTCCGGGATCTGCGCGATCGCACTCAGCAACTCCTCGCTCGACCGCGCGCTCTTGTCCGTGCCCTGTGTCGACATCCCGACTTTCCACTTCGGTGAGAAAGCCAACTGATCGATCCTGGCCCGAAAGTCCGGGTTGCTTTCCAGGCGTTGGATGAGCCGCAAACCGTCCCGGTCGGTGTCCGCACCCTCTCGCTCCGCCCAATCGAAGGGAGGGCACTCCACGTTCAAGCCAAACGTCAGATGTTTGCCCTTGAGGTTTCGAGCCAGATAGAACGCCGCTTGATGAGACCACACAGAGCGAGGCGTCCCTTGAGGAACGAGCCACAACGTCTCCAGCCGATCGCCGCGTGCAACGTACGGGTTGTTGGTGAATGGTACCGCCAAGATGCGCTGGAGACGGTCCTGCAGGTCGTGCCATATGTGGCGACCGCCGTGCTCATCCATCTTGACGTAGCGTTCGAAATCCTCCCCTGTGAAACGGAACGGCATCTTTAATCCTCCTGTGTTGGTAAGGGCTTCATGGGGATCGCACCAATCCCCGAGACGTTTCCAATGAGCAGCTCTCGCAAGGTGATCGACCCCGACGATTCCAACCGCTTGTCCTTGTGATAGAACAATTCCTCTGTCCCCGGATAGACCGCCACAGCGGCGCGCACGCCCAGCGCGTCTCGGTAGGTGTGCATCTTATAGAGATCGGCGCGCTTGGCAGTGATCTCCGGAGAGGCATCCTCGTCCTCGGACGGCAGCCGATCCAAGCGGAACTTGGCGTCCAGCACCACCTGGGGTTTGCCATCCCGCATCCAGGAGAAATCCGGGCGGAGCGAGACCGAATAGGAATTGGGATACCGGAAGCCACGGTTGTACACCAGCGTGCCAGCCGGGCTGAATCGGGCCACGGACTCCCATTCCAATCCATGGTGCGCAGACGTGTGTAGCTCCACTTGAGGCGTCTCCTCCAGAGCAGATCCGATTTCATCGATCAAGGCGAAGAAGACCCAGACTTCATACAGGGTGGCGATGTCCCGGACCTCGATGGCCTGTTGAAGGTGGGCAAACAGGGGACGTCGCGCGCGGTGGAACCGTCGCCACAGGTCCAGGAGAGCACGATAACCCTCACGACGCAGTAAGACCTGAGAACTCAAGGGGAGCTGGTGCATCGGCCCTACGTCATCGAACATCGGATGATGGAAGGTGCGGCGCAGCAGATGCGCGATGGCCCGCGTCTCTTCTTTGCGGGTCGTTCCTACTTTGTGCCACCAGGGCTGCGAAGCGAGCACCTCAGTGGCAACCAGTAGCTGCTGAACGAAGTGACGCACGAAGCGGTTCTCTGGCGTATCCAAGGTCTCCATCGGAAGACGCTGTCGCACGTTCGTTGGAGCGTGTCCCCGCAAGCGACGGGCCACCAGGAGATCCCGCTCCGTCCTCACCCAATGCTCGGGTGAACGAACGATGCTCTGTAACACGTCCGGGTCTGCTTGTGAGGCCCGCGCCAGGGGAACCTGTTCGATCTCATCCGTCAGGCAGCGGTGGGGCGAGGCCTTGATTATCGCCAATGCATCCCGCAGTTCCTGCGCGTGCTGGGACAGGAAGTGGAGCACGAACAGGGGCGTTGGAGGTTGCAGCGCCTCCTGAACCCCGCGCTCCGTAGGACCCATGAAGTGGAAGGGCAAGCGAACCCCCCGGGCGAAGATATCCTCGAGCAGGCTGCTGAAGAAGTCAACGTGCTCTCGGGGGCTGGGAAACTTGCGAGAGATGACCTCCACGGTGACCGGACGACACATAGGAGCATCGTCGGCATAGGGCTGGATCCGCGACAGTCCTAGGTGGTTCTCGAAGCGCAGATTGAAGAGCGAGCCTTTGACCTTGTACCATTTCTGACCGACGCGGAGATACTGAGCGCCTGGAAGATCAAGCAAGTGATCCCGCCACTCTCGAAGGCAGCAGCGGGCCGGGAAAAGCGCAGTGATCAGATCAGGTGGAATGGAGGCATCGTAATCGCGGTCTTCGAGCTGTTGAATGAGGTGTGTGCGGATGTTGTTCATATGCAGCTTCGCATCGTACCCATCCGTCCTACTCGGCAAACAGAAGGTCCTGCCTGGGCTTGCGGCCGCCGAGGGGATCACTGATTCTCATCACGGATGGCCCTTTTTCCCGCATGACGGGCAACATCGTCAGGTTCTGGCGGGCTATTGCATAGTCCGGGTTGATCTCTAGGGCTTTCTGAAGCGCTTCCTCGGCTTCGTCGTAGCGTTCCTGCATAATGAGGCAAGCTCCCAGGTTCCCCCAGGGCTGATGGGGTACATTGCCCATTTCGATGACGCGACGAAAGACCGATTCAGCCTCCGCCCACTCTTCTGCCTCCATCAGGTGGACGCCACGCCAGAACGTGCGTTGTTCCTCGATGAGCCGATCTACCGTGCAATCCGGTCCACGCAGAGCCCGTTGTTTGTCAACAAGATCGCGGAGAAATGCCCGTTCCTTCTCGTAGACGCTGCGTGCTTGGGGATTCTTCTCTAGTTGAACCGCTTGCTCTATGTCGCGCAGAGCCTCGCCGGTGCGCAGCAGAAAACGGTAGGAGAGGCCACGATTGTACCATGCGTTGGCGTTATCTGGCTCCAGCTCCAGCGCCCTGGACAGCGCCTCGCAGGAGCCCTCGAAGTCCTGGAGCATCGCGAGAGCCACGCCCAAGTAGTATTGGGCCTCACCGTAGGACTTCGAACCTTCCGGGACGTGACGCAAGACCCGGCGGGAGATCTGGACAGCGCTCTCGTACGCTTGATTCATCACCTGGCGCTCTGCTTGGGTTAACCAGGCTTCGATCTGTTGAGGACGGGCCTGCCGACCCTTGCGTTTCTTGCCCATTTCTTGCTCCTTGTCGTTCAATTTATTCGGTTTTCGGTTCCCGATTTGTCGGCGGAAGTGCTGGTCACCTTCGCCTGCTCAAGAATGGCAGTGATTTTGTCGCTTTCGCCGCTGCCGGTTCTAGCCAGCCATCTGCAGCAAGCCTAAAGATCGGCTGCCGCACGGCGCACCTCGTCGATGAAGTCCGCCGCGGCAGCCGTGAATTCTTGAACGTCCAGCTCGGCGATATGGCGATGGAAATCGACTCGACGCTTGGGCATCTTCATAATGCCCCTCATCCGCTCGCCGTATCGCCGCGCCAGCTCGGGGGCGATGCTCGCTCTCTTGAGCTGGTGCTCCAGCGTGGTTTTCGCCCACACCTTCAAAGTGCCCCAGGTCTCGACGAAGAACACAGAGGCCTGAACCTGGGCGCCCGGGATATCAAATCGAACGACCAGGCCGGTCTTGACCGGGTCAATACTAACCCCGTCGGTTGCGCGGAACGTCTCAATCAGGCGGCGCACGTCCTCATAGTCGTCAGGCGCCTGTTCCCTCAACAACTCCCAGAAGGCCTCCTCCGTCAGCGACACCCGCTTACGGCCCCGGTCCTTCTCCTCGGTCCGCTCCTGCCGAACGTCCACCCGGTGATCGCCGTCCTGCTTGACCGTCACCTGGATGACCGACCGCTCGACGATCTCGGTGCGGGCGACCACGCTGGGCACGACGAGCAGCGGCCAATCATCCTCCCTCTTCCACCGGTAACAATGGAGCTCCACCAGGGCGACGTCGGTGGCCAGGTGCGGGTAGCGGTTGACGTGGTTCAGCATATCGACCAGCGACCGCCGGATCCGGTCGCCGACGATGACCGTGAGAAACCGCCCCAGGCGCAGGTTCTTGGCCACTGTCTCCTCGAAAAAGTACCGCCCTCCCTCGACAGGACCGTGATGCTTTTCCACCCAGCCCAGCAGGTCCAGACCAGCGCCCTCGTAGGCCTGGAGATACCCTCGCACTGCATCGTCCAACTGGCTGTAACTCCACTGGGATAGGGAGCTGGCATAGTCGATCGCCTGGGCCACGACCTCCCTTCTGGCTTGGGGGTTGCGCCATAGCTTGGTTTCGACCAGCACCAGATAGCCGCGCGGGCTGATGAACAGGTTGTCAATCGAGCCGGTGGCGGTGCCGACCTCGCAGCCGATCGAGAGCAGTGGATGAAAGATCGGTTCAATCTCGGCCACCGGCAGGACGTCGGGGTGCTGGCGGAGCAGGATCTGGAGCCAGGCTTCGTCGTAGGCTCTCTCTCGCTGCCCAATGGCGTGGAGGGCCTCGCCAGAGCCGTCCTGGCCAATCAAGAAGGGCGATGCTGTCATTGTGCTTTTCCTCGCGAGTTGTTACCTTGACTGTTTGACCTCTGGTGGTTCAGTTCCGCAGCCGCCCAGCAGATCGTCCAGCAGGCCAAGGTTGATGGCGGTTCGTAGTGATCGCTTCAGCGCTTTGGTGAAGCCACGGCACTGAAGTGCCTACTACGAACCTACCCGCACCTCGACCGGAGTGGGTCGTCTATGAGGCCGCGTTTGATGTGGCGGAAACGCACGATGGTGGATACACAAAAGACCACGGACAATAGCTTGCGATCACGGAACCAACGAGCGCTTATGTGTCTGGTTGAGCCCTGTCAATCCACGCTTCGAAGTATCTTTTCACCGGAACCAACAGCTTACGCAGGTTCTTGTAGGGAACCAGTTTCTCGTACTGTAGTCGTCCTAATGCAATGCCAGGATGACGGCCTTGCTTTTTTGCGAAGGATCGAATCTTCTTCTCAGAGAAATAGGGAGCGACGGCGTCTACGAAAGCGGCGAGCGCATCGGCGTCGATCAACCAATCCCGGGCCATTCGATTGGCCTCTATTTCCACAGGGTTTGCATCTTCCTCATCCAAATTGTCCAGATAGCCACCCTCGTGGTCGGCGATGATGTGAGCCAGCTCATGCAGCAAAGTGAACCAGAAGTTGTCGATCCGATCATAGCGCAATGTGAGAGCCACGACAGGATGGCTATCCAACCTAAAAGCAGCACCGTCAAGATACGTTTTGGAAAGATGCGGCACAACGACGAAGTGGACACCAAGTTGATGTAAGAAAGCCGGAACATGGTTCACGTCTTCAGCCTTGGATGCATAAGCCAGTAGATCAGGTATGGCAGCCCGCAGGCATCCACGGTCAAACTGTCCCACGGTTTGCTCCCGTGCCAGATGCTCCACGCGCTTGACCCAGGAGATCTCCGCAGCGACTTCAGGGTCCCCGATATCCGATTGGCGGAAACTGACCGCCAATCGCGGTACTTCGTTTGGTGTTTTGATCTCCAAGAAGTCACACACTGCTTGCTCTATCTCGTCCAGCAAGCCTCCGCACTGAATCCAGCCCCGCCTGCGTATCTCCGTAAGCGGGACCAGACTGTAGAGTCGACTCTTGCGGGCGATGTCTGGGTCGTCCTGTTCCTTGCGGGCCTGGTAAAGCTGGTAACTGGCTTCCATATTGAGCCAAAGTTCCGCCGACGTGCCAAAGGCTGCTGCCAATTGTAGCGCCGTCTCCGGCGTGATGAGCTTCTTACCATTGATGATCTGGCTGATCGTTTGCTCCGGGCGATCCATAATGTGCGCCAACTCTTTCTGACTCCACCCACGCGCGTCCAATTCACGCCGGATAATGCGCCCTGGCGGTATAACTCTTGCTGGTTTCAGATTAGCGCCCATCTTTTTCTCTCCTTTTCCTGATTCTCAATGGTAATCCTCAATACTGATGAGTCTGAAGAATTTGCCGTTTTCGTCTTCCTCCCTTTCAACGATCAAGCGAAACTGTCGATTGAGCCGCAGGGATCGTTGGTGACTTCGTTTGCCGCTGAGCTTCTCGTAGTGAAGACTCTTGAGTGCGTAGAGATCGCGTTCGTCAGAGGCGCTACCTATGATAGTCATCACCTCAAAGAATGCATCGACGACGCCGTCTGGATACTTGTGTGCTCCCTTTTCCTCGGTGTAGAGCCTTTCGAGCTTGTTATCGGCGAAGAGAAATCGCAACGGCTGCTCCTGTGTGAGGCAAGAACCGTGATTCAGCGATTCACCTTATGACTGAATCATCAGTATTATACCAGAAATTAAGAGGAAAATCAAGGGTCAATTTTGCCTAGGTCTCAAAACCCCAACCCATCCACCACCGTCTCAACCGCCCGCCGCAGCATACCCGCCATCTGCTCCATCTCCCCCTCCGTCACGATCAGCGGAGGCCCCAGCGTGACCAGATCGCCCGCCACGCCGTCGGCACAGCCACTGCTGGGGTAGACGATCAACCCTTGCTCGAACGCGGCATCCGCCACCCGCCGCCCGAAGTGCACCTCCGGCGGGAAGGGGGCCTTGCTGCCGCGGTCGGCCACGAACTCCACCCCCCACATCAGCCCGATGCCCCGCACGTCACCCACGCAAGGTAGATCCCCCAGCGCGGCGCGCAGCTTCTTGCCCAGCGCCGGTCCCTTCTGCGCCGCCGCTGCCACCAGGTCGTGGTCCTGCATATAGCGCAGCGTCGCCAGCCCGGCCGCCGCCCCGACGACGTGGTGGGAGAAGGTCCCCCCGTGGACGAAGTCGCCGCTGCCGTTCACGATGGCGTCCGCCCACTCCCGGCGCACCGCCGTGACCGAGAGCGGGAAGTAGCCGCCCGTCGTCCCCTTGCCCATCGCGATCAGGTCCGGCTCAACCCCCCAATGCTGGATGGCGAACCACTGCCCCGTGCGCCCGAACCCGGCCATCACCTCGTCGGCGATCAACAGCAAGCCGTATTCGTCGCAGATCTCGCGCACGCGCGGCCAATATTCTTTCGGCGGAGCCACCGCGCCCAGCGTGGCCCCGCTGACCGACTCGGCGATGAAGGCCGCCACGTTCTCCGCGCCGGTCAACTTGATCTGCACCGCCAGCGCCTCCGCGCACCGCAGTTCACAGGCGGGATACGCCAGCCCGAAGGGACAGCGGTAGCAGTAGGGCGGCGGGATGTGCGGCGTCTGCGGCAGCATGGGCTGGAACGGGCGGCGCATCATCGGCTTGCCGGCCACCGCCAGCGCGCCCAGCGTCGTGCCGTGGTAGGATCGCCACAGGGAGATGGTCAGGTACCGGCGCGGCTCGCCCCGCTCTACGTGCGCCTGGCGGGCCAGCTTGAGCGCCGTCTCCACCGCCTCCGAGCCGCTGCTCAGGAAAAAGAACCGAGCGTCGGGGATCGGCACGACCTCGGCCAGCGCGTCGGCGTAGTCCTCGAGCGGGCGGCTAGTGAACATCGTCGGATGCGCGTAGGCCACCCGGGCGGTCTGTTCGGCGATCGCATCCGCCACCTCCCGCACCCCGTGCCCGATGTTGACCACGATCGCCCCGCCCGACCCATCCAGATACCGCCGCCCCTCCGTATCGTACAGGTACGCCCCCCCCCCCCCCCCCCCCCCCCCACCCCGGCCACCCCCCCCCCCCCCCAACAAACCCCCCCCCCCACCAAAAAAAAAACCACCCCCCCACCCCCCCC
>Ga0180437_10009377_pt1 | contig 12137 bp, 14 predicted proteins | sample SS_ome_4_FD_132410 | JGI IMG/M metagenome (GOLD analysis project Ga0180437, IMG submission 132410) | Hypersaline lake sediment archaeal communities from the Salton Sea, California, USA - SS_3_D_1 metaG | ecosystem: Environmental > Aquatic > Non-marine Saline and Alkaline > Hypersaline >... | reverse complement strand
TCAGGGGTCATCAGGCGGGAGCCTCATTCATTCCAAAGAGGTACAAACTGTCCCCGGTGCAACGTAGAGGTCTCCCAAGTGCCCAACCAAGTATAACAGGTCTAAGCAAATACTATACGTGTGCAATGGCTCGTGAGCCAGATTATCTACCAGCATCTTAAGCGAAAAGGAACCTCCAGTAAGGCCCCTTTTCGCTTAATCGCCTAATATCCGCCCGTTAACCACAGGCATTTACTTGGTGTATACCATGATGTTTCCGCCACCAAGCTCAGCATTGATTGCTTGGTAAACGGGGCCTGCTTCGGTGTCTGTGCCTTCCCATATCTTGATAGTAAACTCATCGCTCTCGTTTCCTGTCTGGTCACCATCTTTGGCTAGCACTCTGAAGGTATAGAGACCCTCGCCGTTGATGGTACCTTCGCCCTGGAACTTGGCATTAGTGCTGCTCACTGTCAGCCAGGTCATACCCCTGCTTTTCAGGTTGATATCACCAACGTGATACTGGAACTCTAGGTTGCCAGACGCTGCCTCTTGCTTTTTCAACTGATTAAGCTTTGGCTTGTAGACGTTCTTCTGGACGGCTCCGTCGGCGAAAGCCAGTCCCAGCCCCTTTAGGAGTGACCCCGAAATGGTGCTTTCCGTCGAAAAGCGCCAAGGGAGAAGACAAGATAGGGCAGAAAGGCTGCAGTGTAGTACTTCGGTATGATTAGAATAAAATTAACCCACCCAATCAGGTAGTATGCCCGGAGGGGAAATACTCCCACCATTGACCTGGACGAAGAGACCAAGGCCTTCTTAACCTGTTAGTGCACAGCGCATGAAGAAAAGCGAATGTTAAGAATCCTCAAGACTCGCCGCCTTACTTACACAGCAGTGCTATATCTGACAAGGCTAGAGCGCTGGCGTTCTATCCTGGCTACTTCTCAAGAAATGGCGATTCCTCTATATGCCTGTCTTTCAAAGCGAGAAATGCCCTGTCTACAGCAAGAGCTTCCTGACTAACTTTTTCTTTAAGCGTGTTCAATTCCGATTCAATGGTTGAAACCCTCGTAGCCAAGGTATCAACAGCTTTAGCGGCTTCTTCCTTGACCTTAGCTACTGCTGCCTCGGCGGCTTTCTTAGCAGCTTCGGCTGCCTTCTCGCCACTCTCCTTTGCTTGTGCCGCAGCCTGCCTTGATTCTTTAGCGGCACCTTGAGCCTGCTTTACCGCTTCCTCTACCCGTCTGATATAATTCTCAAGCTCATCCAGAATCTCAGGCAGGGGTATGTCATTATCTTTGGCTGTCTTGTTTCTTTTACCATCGTTTCGTCCTCTTCTTGAGTTGGCTTCTTCGCTATTTTGTTAGGTTTATTTTCGTTAACCATATTATCCTCCACTTGGTTATTCTCCGCTCGGATTTTAGTTACGCGGCTGCTATTTTGCTCTTAAGCCAAGCAATCCTGTCAGCTACCCGTTTCGCTGCCTGAGCCCGATTGGTGTCCTTTTGCAGTTTCCTTGAAAGCGTCTCATCGCCGACTACATCTCTCACCCAATTGCTGAAGTCGCTCTTGGTGTCATTTAAGTGATAACGGAAGGTCTCTTCACTCATCACCTTTAGTTCTGCCTCCAACTCTGGCAGGCTCTTCAACACCCGCCCATCATGGCACCTGAACCGCTTCTCCTGGGGAACGTCCGCCAGTATCTTTTCTGCAACTGCTTTTGTTATCTTGAACATTTTGCTTTACCTCTGTGATACAAATTTCACTGTACTCTCACATTAGGAGGCGGAAGGGCTCCCCTAGTGGAACAACCCTTCCGCCCTCTTAGTAAGTAGCTACAAGCGCTTCCCTAATTTCTATTTCTTAGGTGGTGTCCCGGGCTTTGCCGGTCCCGGCTTGGATGGGCCGCCGCCCGGTTTAGCTGGTGTCTGGCCCGGCTTCAACGGCTGTCCTGGCTTTTGCGCCATTTGGATTCACCTCCTTTTGTCATTATTCAATTGCAGTGACGTACCTAACTTCTCATCTGCCAAAAAGGCTCAAACCAAGGCTAATACTTACTGCACTCATAATGGAGGCAAGTAGGATAATAATCATAAAGAGCTTAAACTCCCATGAAGCGATGACTTTCCTCACCAGAGCCGCAGGGAGAGCTGCTTCAGCTTTGGCGGCGGCTTTTTCAGCTGCCTTCTCAGCCGCCTTGGCTACTTCCTCAGCCCTGGCAGCCGCCTTCTCAGCCGCAAGGCCCGCCTCTCCAGCCACTCTAGCTGCTTCTTCAGCCACTTTTTTGGCCTCTTCAGCCTTTCTGGCAGCCTCTTCGCCGGCAGCCCTCATTGCTGCCTCTGCCGCCTCTCTGGCCTCTCTGGCCGCCTCTTCCGCCCTCAGACCAGCTTCTTCCGCTGCCTTTTTGGCCTCTTCAGCCTTTCTGGCAGCCTCTTCACCGGCAGCCCTCATTGCTGCCTCTGCCGCCTCTCTGGCCTCTCTGGCCGCCTCTTCCGCCCTCAGACCAGCTTCTTCCGCTGCCTTCTTGGCCTCTTCAGCCTTTGTGGCAGCCGCTTCCCCTACTGCCCTAGTTGCCGCCTCTGCCGCCTTCCCAGCTTCCTGAGATGCCGCCTTGGCAGCCTCAGCAGCAGTTTCAGCTGCTCTGGCTAATTCTTCTGCCCTGGTTACCAACTGATGTAGTGCCTGGGATGCTGCCTCCATGGCTTCATCCCCAGCTGCGTCAGCTTGCTCAGCCTTCTTGCGAATTTTATCCGCTGTCTCAAAACCTTTAGTTGCTACCTCCTTAGCTTCCTTTCCAGCTTCATCGACTCTCTCGGCAATTATCCCCGATACCCTGGCAGCGGCTCCGATAGCTTCGTCACCAGCAGCAACGGCAGCCTGAGCTTTAATCTGGGTTATATCAGCAGCCTGGAAAGCAGCAGCGGCAGCTCTCTTGGCTTTCCTCCCTGCCTGCTCAGCCTTCACAGCCATCTCTGCCGTCAAATTTTTAGTTAAGTCAGCACTGGCTGTTCTGGCCTCCTTGGTACTTTCGTCCGCCTGCTTGCCAGCGGCATTTGCCATATCAATAGCTTCTTGAACAGCCTGAGCAGCTAGCTTGGCTATCTCTTCGGCCCTGGCAGCACTTTCTTCAGCTGCTTTTGTGGCGGCAGCCGCCGCTTCTTTGGCTGCCAAGTCTATTTCCTCGGCTTTTCTGGTAGCTTCTTCAGCAGCGTATCTGGCGCCTCTAGCCGTTTCCTCAGCTTTGGTAGCCGCTTCTTCCGCCCTTTTAGCCGCCTCTTCTGCGGCTATGGTAGCTGCCTCTCCAGCCTCTTTAGCTAAGCTGGCAGCTTCCTCAGCTTTTTTGATAGCTTCAGTTGATGCCTTCTGGGCTAACTTCACTGCCGTTTCAGCGGCTGCCCTGGCAGCGGCACTTGCATCCTCTGCCCTCTTGGCGGCTTCCTCAGCAGCTTTTTTGAACGCTTCAGCAGCAACCCTGGCTGCCTTATCCGCCTCTTCTGCCTTGCGTGCTGCTTCCTCAGCGGCTGCCTTGGCCGCTTGAGCAGTTTCCTCGGCTTTAGCCGCTGCCTCCGCAGCCGAACGAGTAGCGGTCTCCGCTGCCTTCTCACCGGCAAGACGGGCCTCTTCGGCCCTTTTTTCCGCCTCCGCTGAGGCTTTAGATGCTGCCCCGGCAGCATCTCTTGCCGCCCTAGCAGCTTCCTCAGCTCTCCGCGCAGCTTCCCCAGCCACCCGAATGTTCTCGTCCATCTCATCGAGAATCTGAGGAAGCGGTTTCCTCATTATTTTCGGGCCTTCCTCGGGTCTACGTTCTTCAGTTGGTCCAACATTTTTGTTAACCATTGTCGTCCTCCTTTGACATGGTAGTGTCTAGTTTTCCGTTAAACGTAACAGCTTGGCTCGCCTCTTCGACAGCCAAGCAGCTATATCCTTTGCCTCGTTAGACTCCGATACCAGTTCCTTTACTCTCGCTGGCTTACCATCTATCAGGGTCTGTATGCTCAAACTGTACTTGCTACCCTTCCATGGGTAATCGATATTAAACTCCACCACTACTACCTGACCACCGTATATTCCTGGCAACCGATAGCTTACTGACTCGCCTGCTGAGAGCTGCTCGATGTGGCTTATGATTTCTCTCTGCGTTAGCTTTTTCGCCCGGCGTGGCGTTTTCTTCTTTCTCCATAACATTCCGCCCCCTCCTCCCCCCGACCATAACCTACAAAACAGGCAGCCAGCCTCTCACTCAGACCCCCTCTCTTTTTTAAAAGCAAATGTTCAAAATTTTCTCCGAACCTCTTGCAATTGCCTAACATCTATGTTATAAGTATAGCATGAATGATAAAGACATGGTTATATTTAACATGCTAATATCTAACATGCTAATATCTAACATGTATATTATCATCACTAGTAAGGTTTGTCAAGATATTTAGCGGTATTTTCAGGAATTTTTTTAAAAAGGGGGGCGTCATGCCGGAGTGGACATTTATAACAAAACACGCAGTAGCTTTGAGCCTTATCGCCAAGCATCCCAGAATAACTGCCCTGGAACTCGGCGCGGCTATGGGTCTCACCGAAAGGGTAGTACGCAAGCTAATTGCAGAGCTGTACGCCGCTGGCTACATTGGTAAGAGAAGAGAGGGCAGGGGCATAAGGTATCGTATCAACCCCGACCTGCCACTGCGACAGGACTCGCATCTTGAGGTAGCCGTTGGAGACTTTCTTGAGTCTTTGGGATGGAAGCGACCACAGAGGAAGGGAAGCAAATAAGAACGACACCAGGTATATCTCTAGGCAAGGAAATTCAGAAGTTAAAACAGAATATAAAAAATTATGACTCTCAGGAAAAGAAAGAGCCTAGAATTGCTAGCCATAAAAATCACAGCCACGCCGGAGCACATTTATATAAAGGGCATTATCCCGCTGGAACCTACATCCTTGCAGTCATCGGGCAATTCGCCGAGTTTACTCACCACTGCACGAACATTGGGATGTTTATCCCAACCTGCGTATACCTACTGTCTACCATTTAGCGTATCACTTAAGTGACCATAACAGGTAACAAAATAAGCTTCTGTTACCTTATGATGTACATTCCATGATATTGTGTACTAGCACACTATGTGGAAAAACGCCCTACTCTGCTAGCCTAGTCGAGGATTTTAGGAGAAAACACATATTGCGTGGTTGTTTTTAATATTTTCCTTAGCAGGGCTAACTGCGGTTTGTATATCATAATCCTATTTTGCTTAACAATGGTGGGCATATCAAGAATCTTTGAAATAACCTGCTTTTCCACCTCCCCTTGGCATATTATTGTCATTTCATCCTGGCCAGGACTCACCTCTATAAGCATAGGCAGGAATAACGCCCCTTGCTCATTAGTATCTATCATGCTGGCTAGGTACTCCAACTCTTTCCTTTTGAAGAGGTGGGTGTTGCCATCATTGCAAACTAAATTCGGATATTCCTCACCCAGCAGCTCTGACAGTGGTTTTTGCTCGCAGGGTAAATGAGCATTTAACACCCTGAGCTCGTCTCTTAAGCATTCCTGAAGTATTTTTTGGTAAGATGATTCGTTAGTCATCTGTCTACTTCTGCTCAAGTAGTACCTTTACCCGTTTCAATCGTGATTTCTCTTCTCGGTCTCTCTCCTCAAATTTCATATACAAAAACCTTATGGTCGCTTGCAAACTGGGGATTATCAGGTATTCCAGGGCATTGACTATTCTCTTTGTCCTGTTTATCTCCCTTCCAAGTAGTTCAAGGCTGCTCTGGAGTTCAGCCAATGCGATAATGGCTTTAAGGCATTTTTCAGATAGCTGTGCTGTATGATCCAACCATGACGAGGTGTCAGCCAAGTTATATCCCCTTATTACCCCTTCAGTTTCCTTCAACTCGAAGGAAGGGATTCTTGCTCCGGCTACATTTCTCGAACCACTGACGATTTCTAAAGTCTTCTCGGTGGCGGTGAATTCCTTTTCCAGGGCTATGTAGCCATGATACCCAGCAGCGATTGATAATGCCTTGTAAGTATTAGAGAACTCATCAAGCAATTCCCTCCTGGCTTCTACTGTCTCCCTCGCCAGTTGCAGAAACTCTAGCATTAGTATGGATAGCCTGTCTTTCACTATCCTTTGTATCCTGGAGGCTAGCGAAAGTCGGCGTCTCAGCTTTATCAGCTCAATCTTGGTTGGTCTAACTTTTATTAGTTGTGGCATTTTCCCTTTTTAGGTTTTTCCTTTATACTTCGGGAGATATTTCTCTATTAGTTCCTCACTTACTAGCTTCAGGTCCTCCTCAGGCAATGCTGAGAACAGGTTCCAGCCTATATCCAGTGTCTCCTCCACCTTCCTTTTTTCAAGCTCACCCTGGGATATAAATTCCCTCTCGAATCTATCTGCACACGCTAAGTATATCTTGTCTCTTTCACTTAACGCTTCAGCGCCTATGATAGTTGATATTTCCCTGAGGCTGCATCCTTCGGCATAAGCAGCATATAGCTGCATAAAGACATTATTGTGGTCCTCTCTAGTTTTGCCAGGGCCAATGCCTTCTTTCATCATCCGTGAAAGGGATAAGAATACATCTATTGGTGGGTATATCCCTTTTCTTTCTAAGTCTCTGGAAATTACAATCTGGCCTTCAGTTATATAACCGGTAAGGTCAGGAATGGGATGTGTTATATCATCGTCAGGCATAGTCAAGATAGGCATTATAGTTACTGATCCTTCTACCTCAGAAATCCTGCCTGCCCTCTCATACATCGTTGCCAGGTCAGTATACATATATCCCGGATATCCTCTCCTTGAGGGTATTTCCTCACGCATCGCTGAAAGTTCACGGAGGGCTTCGCAATAATTGGTCATATCGCTGAGTACAACCAACACATGCATATTCTGTCTCCAAGCCAAGTACTCAGCAGCAGTTAAGGCTAACCTAGGCGTTGATATACGCTCGATAACAGGGTCAGAGGCTGTGTTGATAAAGGCCACCGTTCTCTCTCTAGCACCTGTCTCCTCAAGGTTCTTCATAAAAAAGGCGGCGTCGTCGTAACTTACACCAACGGCAGCAAACACGATGGCAAACCTTTCCTCCCTCCCCTTCACTGTAGCCTGTCTAATTATTTGGGCTACGATTCGGTTGTGGGGTAACCCCGAGCCACTAAATATAGGCAGTTTCTGACCTCTGACCAGAGCATTCAAGCCATCTATGGCTGAGATACCGGTTTCAATAAACTCGGCTGGAGGCTCGCGACTTGCTGGATTAATAGGTTGGCCATTAATGTCCAGGTAGTCTTCAGGAACCACAGGTGGGCCTCCATCTATAGGTTCTCCCATTCCATTGAAAATCCTGCCTAGGATGTCGTCAGATACCGCCAGTCGTAAAGTCTCACCTCTGCACCTTAACTTGCTTTCACTAAGGTCGACTTCACTAACTCCACCAAAAACCTGGATTATGGTGGCTTCTTTGCTGATGTCTATTGCCTGACCGCGTTTCACCTCACCGCTTGAGAGCCTGACATCGACAATCTCCCCAAATTTTACCCCTGAGATACTTTCAGCTATTAGCAAAGAACCTTTAGCTCTTTTGATCGCTTTTGTTTCTCTTATATGAAGTGAAGTGTTTGCCATCAAACTACTCCTTTACCAGCCACCAGACTTGTTTCCATCTCCGACCACAATTCTTTAATTCTCTGCTCAAAGACGTCATTAGGGATATCTTTCATTCTGGATACTCTGTACACCATCGGAGATGAGCGGATTTCTCCCACGCCTATTCCTGAATCTAAGATCTCCTTGGCTAGCTCATAAAACTTAATTATAGTCTTGAGCATAAGTTGAGCTCTCGCCGGCAGGCAATAGGTATCAATTTCATGGTAAGCGCTCTGCATAAGGAAGTCCTCGCGGATCATCCTCGTCACTAGAAGCACTAATTTGTCCCCCTCGGGCAAGGCTTCAGGACCTACAAGTCTTACAATCTCCTCAAGTTTAGCCTCCTGTTGTAAGAGCCTCAGGGCAGTTGCTCTGGTATCCGCCCACTCTGGGTCGACCTCAGACCACCAATCTTTAACAGCTTCAGCATAAAGGCTATAGCTGGTAAGCCAATTTATCGCTGGAAAATGTCTCTTGTTTGCCAATGAGACATCTAGAGAGTATAAAGCTTCTATTATTCTAAGCGTATTCTGGGTAACCGGTTCACTGAAGTCGGCTCCGGGAGGGCTTACTGCACCAGCTACTGTTACCGAGCCCCTCCTTTGAGGGCTACCCAAGCATTCGACTAAGCCTGCTCTTTCGTAAAATGAGGAAAGTCGTGAACCCAAGTATGCCGGGAAACCCTCCTCACCTGGCATCTCCTCAAGTCTTCCCCCGATCTCCCTCATAGCTTCAGCCCATCTCGAGGTTGAATCAGCGACAAGCAGAATATCATAACCCATATCCCTATAGTATTCTGCTATAGTAATGCCAGCAAAAATGCTGGCTTCGCGAGCTACAACTGGCATGTTAGAGGTATTAGCTAAAAATACCTCCTTCTCTTGCAGCAATCTGCCTGTTGTCGGTTCCTTAAGCTTCCTAAAACTATAAAGCACATCAGCCATCTCGTTGCCTCTTTCACCACAGCCAACATAAATGTTCAACTTCGTTTGAGCCCATCTAGCCAGTTGCTGCAAGGCAACGGTCTTCCCAGTGCCGAAACCACCAGGTATCGCCGCTTTGCCACCGAGAGCCAGAGGAAACATATAATCTATAATCCGCATGCCGGTAACAAGCAACATTGACGGGTCGAACCTTCGTTTATAGGGTCGGGGTTTTCTCACCGGCCATTTTTGCATCATTATGAGCTCTTCTGCCTTCCCATCATGTTCTACCAATGCTACAGGCTCCTCAATAGTAAAATTGCCCTCACGTATCTCCTTTACCACACCCTTAATTCCTACAGGCACCATTATTCTATGTTCTATAAGGTTTGTCTCAGGGACCGTGCCTATTATATCCCCCTCGCTAACTGTATCCCCGACCTTGACCGTGGGGGTGAACTGCCATTTCTTGTCCCGCGGCAGTGCAAATGCCTTGGCGCCTCGTTTTATAAATGGACTCTCTTCCATTAGAACGGTTAAGGATTTTTGAAGCCCATCATAAATGGAGCCCACAATTCCTGGACCTAACTCCGCAGTCAAAATTGCTCCTGTTGCTTTAACCTTCTCGCCAACTTTTAATCCTAGGGTATCCTCATGAGCTTGGATTATTGCTTTATCCTCTTCCAAGCCTATTACCTCTCCTACAATCCCCTCCTCACCTATTTCGACAATCTCATAAACCCGGGTTCCTGTCATATCCTGGGCTATCACCAGAGGACCTGACACCCTCCATATCTTACCCATATTTTGCTACCTCCATAAACGGCACTTAGATTTCTACATCAAACCCGGTAAATTTCCTGACGTACGATTTGTAATATTCGGCAACATTTTGGTATTTTGTACCATATTTTGACGGGACCTCGATGATTACCGGGGTCAAGCTTTTCCCTTCTCTAACTTGAGCTATCAAATCCTCGACATATTGCGCATAGTCTTCTTGTATCGCTATTATGCCAACATCAGGCTCACCTATCAGTTCGGTCAGAGCCGTCCTAACATCTTCCTCAGTATCATGATTGCCGGTTATGACATAATATCTCCTCACACCAGCTAATCTCAGTCCATTGACTAGGTCTTCATCCCCTATAACCGCTATATTCAGGTGTTGAATAGATATCATGATGGTAGCACCAGATAATCCCTTATTTCTTCTATAGGTATATTATCAAACATCGCCTTCAGAATCAGCCTTAAGTCTCGTATTTCAATCTCTTTGAGGATTAAGTACCAGATTACCACTAAAGGGGATAGCACCCTTGGCGACAATATCTCCTTGCTCAACTTGAACTTATGCTTGTCAATAATTTCATCGACAACGGTAATGTTCTTACTTCTATCATAATTACTTACTACTTCTGCTACCACATTATGGTATTGAGTACTCTCTAGCCTGCCAGGTATGTCAGCCAGTTTGAGCGATATTAAATCCCTAATAACTGCTTCAGAAAGCATATATCCACCACTGATTGTATACTCGGCTGCTTCAGATCCTATGCCCGCGATTATAGCTCTCAACATAACCTGTAGGTTTTTCATATCTATTATAACAGCGAATGCTTTAGAAAGTATGGCGCCATCTATTATGTCTTTTGTCATATTCAGTAAGTTGTTATAACACTCTCCATCTAGTCTAGCTTCAACCAGGAGCCTTGACTTTACTCCGCCATCTATTTTGCATTCTTCTAGGACTGAAGCATAATTCTCCAGCTTGCATTTGGTGAGTAGTTCAATAATGCCATCTACATCTTCAGCACTGGAAAGCTCATCAAGTAATCCATGATTATGAATAACCCCTACTGGCAGCATGTTAGCTTTTCTACCACTTGAGATACCTTGCAAAGCAGCTTTCATATTTAAGACATCGTATTTTACTATATATGCATTCAATATCTTAAGTATGTCAGCGGGCACAGGCTTGAACCATTCTAGACGCTCAAGACACTTGCCCAAATACACCCATAAATGTTTATCTAAGTCGTCAAAGGTTTTAACACTCACTCCTTCGAGGTAACTTCCTAAATCAGTCTCCCCAATGATTCCCAATACATCCTCAGTGCTGGATGCTTTCGACATACTATTTACGTTGCTGGAGGCCAAAATCTTAGCTTCCTCACCTTTCAGGTAGGCTGATATAAATTCATATCTTGTGTCGAATAAACTCATCTTATAAACCGTGAAAAAGTTCCTTGTTTATCTCAGGCAAAATCTGGGGCAGCAATGTCTCAAGCCTAATGTCATAGGTATTATCTATTCTGACTTTCCCATCAATATCCTCAACTGCAACCCCTCCTATGCAATCAAACTCCCTGACTCCCATTATTATGTTGGCTAATTCTTTATCTTCATTAATGAGTTTTTGCACCGTGTCTATATCTTTGGGTGAAACATAAACTCTGACTTTATCAATACCAAGCGCACCGATAGCTTCCTTAATCAGGTTCAAGGGTGAGCCTTCACTGCTGGAAGAATCAGACAATACTTCTTTCACTCTGTTGATGATGTCATCAATTATCTCGGTTTTCGCGGTTAATAACTCTTGACGAGCTGTTATCGAAGCCTGAGCTAAGATGCGAGCCGCTTCCCCTTCAGCTCCTTGTATAAGCCTGTTTTTCTCTTCCTCAAGTTTTGCTTCCTGCTGCTTCTTAGCTTTCTCTAGTCTTTCCCGCGCCTTCTCTTCAGCTTCTTTTACTATATCCTGGGCATCCGCCCTTACTTTGTCCAAGATAGCTTCACTTATCTTTTCCATTCCCCTCATAAGACGCCCCCTTACATAAGCCCTAGCATGGTTAGTGCCATTATACTGAATACCAGTCCTAGAACGCCCAGTAGCTCGACGAACACGGCTAGCATCATGGTGCTGGTAAATATTTGCCCTTTTGTCTTGGGTAAGAGTGAGATACCTGAGGCACATACGATGCCTTGGTATATTGCCGAGACAAGCTCAGCCATGAATCCTATGAGCCCAATAGCAAGCACAGCCATGCCACTGCCACCTGCCTCCACTTTAGGAACCACTGCTGTTAGAATTAGTATCAATATTATGAGTCCGTAGAAGCTCTGCGTCATTGGTAGTGACGACAGCACTATAACATTCCTGAATTGCCCGCGCTCCTCAGCTAAGGTAGCTGTTCCAGCTGATGCCGCCTTAGCTATACCTATTGAGGAACCTACTAAGCCGCCGATTAGAGCTAAAGCACCACCCAGAGTAGCTAATGAAGTTGGATCAAATATCATTCTTACACCTCTTTCTTAAGATTATTGCGCGATAGGCGCAGATATCCGCCTCTTTAATTTGAATGGACTGTATTCTCTACCACCCCCTTCATAAAACTTAAAAAGAAATTCCACAAAGCATAGCCTGAGAGAGTGTATAAACCCGGTAATAACACCAAGAACCATGTTAATCAAATGCCCAAGAAGCAAGATTGCAATTCCCATAATGCTACCGATGATGACACCAGCCACTCCTGGCAACAAATTATAGAACAACTCTGCCAACGTGTTAAAAGACGAGGCGAGG
>Ga0180437_10009376_pt1 | contig 12137 bp, 8 predicted proteins | sample SS_ome_4_FD_132410 | JGI IMG/M metagenome (GOLD analysis project Ga0180437, IMG submission 132410) | Hypersaline lake sediment archaeal communities from the Salton Sea, California, USA - SS_3_D_1 metaG | ecosystem: Environmental > Aquatic > Non-marine Saline and Alkaline > Hypersaline > Sediment... | reverse complement strand
CCGATGCTGCCTCGGCGTTTGTGTCATGATCTGTAGGGGCGGTTCGCTCGCCACGGCGAGTCTTCGACGAACCGCCCCTACCTGTTACTTGATCGTCAGCATTGCCAGCGTCTGCTCGTCTTTCACGAAGATCCTGTTCCCTGCGATCACCGGGTGCGCGAAGGTCGGCGTGTCGGCGACCTTGATCCGGGCCAGCTCCGCGTATTCCTTGTCGCTGGGCTTGAAGACGATCAGTTCGGAGTTGCTGGGCAGCGCCAAAATGACGGAGCCGGCGTCGACAATAGCCGCGAAACCGCTCCGGTCCTGTCGCGCTTCGTCTGTCCAGACCGTCTGGCCGGTCAGAGCGTTGATGCAGAAGAGGTTGCCCTTGTCAGACAGGCCGAAGAGAAAACCGTCTTTGAGCACCGGCGTGTTGAACTGCGGGGCGACATCCGGGTTGCTCCACAGCTCCTTGGCGGCAAATCCGTCCGCCTGCTTTTCGATCTTGACGGCCTTGGTGCCGCGGCCCGACCCGGTGTAGATTACCGTTTGCCCATCGACGATCGGGGTGGCTGCGTTGTAAGTCCTCCTCTCCGGTACGAACGGGAGCTGCCAGAGGAGCTTTCCATCGGCCACACCAATCCCCACGATGCTTTTTTCCGTCAGCGTCACGATCTGTAGAGTGCCGTCCACCGTCAACAGTACGGGCGAGGCATACTCCGGACCTTCGCCGGCCCACCGCCACTTCTCGTCGCCGGTTGCCAGGTCGAACGCGATGATCGCCCCATTGCCCTTTCCGCCAAGATGCGCGATGCACATCCCGTCGACGATGATCGGCGACATCGCCGTGAAAAACTGGGGCACGACTTTGGGGAACGGGTCCTTACGCCACACAAGGTCGCCGGTGGCGGCATCCAAGCAGGAGACGACCCCGGCCACGCCGAGCGTGACGACCTTTCTATCTGCCACCACGGGCGAGCTTCTGGGTCCCGGGTGCCTGGCGGCCGGCCCGCCCACAGCCTGCGCCGCGTATTTGTTAACCCAGAGTTCCTTCCCGCTGGCGGCGTCCAGGCATAGAGTGACCTCATCCTCCCCCTGCCGCGTGAAGACATAGAGCTTGTCGCCAACCAGGGCGGGCGTCGAATCGCCCGCGCCAACCGTCGCCTTCCACTGCTGCGTCAGCTCATTCGGCCATTCCTGGGGTGCGGTGAACCCGGCCACCTTTCCGTCCCGATTGGGTCCTCGCCACTGCTGCCAGTCCTGCGCGAAGACAGTGCCTACGCTGACCAGAATTACGCAGCCCAATATCACAGTGAGCGATAGATTTGCGTTTCTCATGTTGTCTCCTTGTCGGTTTCTCTTGAGCCGCGATTTCTAACTCGCTCGCAGACGGCTCCGATCCCCGCCTGCATGATGGGCTAGCGTGCCTAATCTCGCCCTTTTTTCGTTGGCACGCCTCCCTGTCAGTAGGTGCGTGTCCACTCGCCGACTATTATTGGCACTTCAACCACGTTAGAGGTAATGGTCGTCGCGGTAGCTCGGGTCCTCGCCGAACACGTTGGCCGCCTGCGCGGACATCGGGAACCTTGTGGGATATGGAACCCACTCGACGTGACCGTCCAGATAGAGGACGTTACCTCCGGCTGGGATATGGTTTGTCAGCCTCGCTCCCCCAGGCTGGTTGCCGATCAGGTCCCACATGATCGGCAGCTCGCTTGCAGCCACCGACGAAGCGGCCGGATTGTTAATATCGGTTATGAAAAACCGCTCGATTCCCTGCCTCGTCCGATAGAAGACCGGATTATCGAAGATCCCCCCGAAGTTCTCTCCAATATCCTCGTCCACAGGGAAGCCCCACTCGCAGACCCATCCCGTGATTGCGGCTTCAATAGCGTAAAGATTAGTTTCAATCTCAGCCTGTTCCTCGGAAATAGCGTGGCCAAGATAGACGTAATCCTGAGTCCCTATGTCCGCCTGGCACGGTATCGCAAGGTCGCCGCGTTCCGCGGTCCCGTATGGCAAAAACGGGTTCGGAACCATCCCGGTGCCGTTGTAGACGAACTCCTGTCCATGCGTGTGGTCGCCGAACCGTTTCAACGTAACACCCCACGGGCTCGATGGACATTGGAGCAGAAGCATGTCAGTGAGATATTCCGGATACAGCCCCATAACGTCCACAACGTGGTCCATCTCCCAGCTGGGCCCTCCGAGACACTCCGCAGGGCCGTTGCAGTTCGAGGTTTGGTTCATCGGGTAACGTCCGTCGTACTCGTTGGCGTACATGGCGAAGATGATCCCGAACTGTTTCAGATTGTTCTGGCAGGTGCTTCGTCTGGCGGCCTCACGGGCGCGCGCCAGCGCCGGCAGCAGAATTGCCGCAAGAATCCCGATAATAGCGATCACCACCAGAAGCTCGATCAGTGTGAAACCAGAACGTCTTAGAATCCTGCTCATTGTTGCGCCTCCTTTCTCGGTAGCCATCTGCCCCCCCCATTCTGTTGGAACCCGTTAAGTCCAGTAAATCATAATTTACATGGTCTGTCAATACAACAATCGCGTTTTCGACAAGAACTGGTGCACTTCGGTTGAACTTGGGCACGTGTTCGAATAGGCTCTTCAAGTTGTAGGCCTGGCACGCCCGGCGGGTTGCCAGCCGTCGTTTGGCCCAGATCTGCGAGCTCCACACGGCTCGGCGGGAGCCTCGCCCTCCCACAACCACAGCTTCCCTTGGTGGGACGGACATTCCTGTCTGTCACTCGTCCCTTGCGCTGCCGGCTCGGCGGGAGCCTCGCCCTCCCACAACCTGCCCGCTCTGATATGCAATAACCGAGTGGACCGCGTTGCTCTCCGCTGCGGGTTTCGTTGATTCTCTCTGTGTTTACGTGGTATTATGCGTCCGGCACGGGAGGATACGATTCACAATGTCCGACGTTTCAATCATCAAATGTTCAGATTATGATCGAGGTGTGGTCGAGGAGGCTGTCCGTCACGCGGTCGACCTGTTGGGCGGCATCTCTTCGATGATAAGTCCCGGCGAACGGGTTCTTGTTAAACCGAACCTGCTCCACATGACCGCGCCGGAACGGGCTATCACCACCCATCCATCGGTCGTGGCGGCCGTGATACGGTTGGTGGAAGAGGCCGGCGGGATACCGCTGGTCGGTGACAGCTCCGGTGTGCCACTTTACGAACGTGTGCTCCGCAACACAGGCATTGGCGCGCTAGCCGAGGAAATGGGTGTGGAAACGCCCAGTTTTACGGCTAACCCGGTCGAGGTCGAGAACAAAGACGGGCTTCAGGTGAAACGGCTGTTGCTGTCGAGACCGGCGGTTGAAGCTGACAAGATCATCTCGGTCTCCAAGCTGAAGACCCACGGTCAGGTCTACTTCACGGGAGCTATCAAGAACCAGTTCGGCTGTATCCCGGGTCTTCTGAAAGCGCAGTACCATTACAGATTTCCCGACAGAGACATATTTTCGGCCATGCTGCTCGACATAAACAGGTGCTTGAAACCCAAACTCGCGCTGGCCATAATGGACGGGATCGTCGCTATGGAAGGCAACGGTCCGAGCGGCGGGAATCCGCGCGAGGTGGGCGTTATCCTTGCCGGGAAAGATCTCGCGGCGGTTGACGTTGTCGCGTGCCGTGTGGTCAATATCGATCCGATGACTGTCCCCACAAACCGGCTGGCGTATGAGACCGGTTACAGCGACGGGAGTATCGACGACATCAACGTCTTGGGCGCAAGTGTCGAGGACGTCATCGTACGGGATTTCGAGCGGCTGCGCGTCGTGGGCAGTATCGGCCAGTTCATTCCGCTGCCCGAGTTTCTGTCCAGACGGGTACGCGATTCGCTTGTGCCGAAACCCGTGCCTGACAAGAAACTCTGTACTCTGTGCGGCGTGTGCGTCGAGACGTGTCCCGCAGTTCCCAAAGCGATCGAGCTGAGAGACGGCGCAATCGTCATAGACTACAAGAAATGCATCCGCTGCTATTGTTGTCAGGAGATGTGTCCGTCGGCCGCAATGAAGCTGCGTTCGGGTCTTCTTGCCAAGCTTCTCAACCGGTAAGCGGGATTCTGTAACACAGGCGCATCCGTTCACGGGCTGGTTTTCTGATTCTGCGGTTCGGCGCAGTTGTATGGTCCTTAACGGTTATCTGTTCAATGCAGATTATACATGGCGGAGTGGTTTGCTAGCTGAAATGGCACGCACACTCGCACGACCCGTTGTTCTACTTCTCCTGGCGTCCCTGCTGATATCCTCCGGTTGCGGATCCAGCGTTGCCGCCCGCGGCAGTGACACGCGGGAGCGCGACGTTGTCAGATTGCGAGTGTGGGGATTCCCCGAGGATATTTCGTACCCCGGCGTGCAGGCCACCGCACGCGGGTTTGAGAAGCGCCACCCGCATGTAGAAATATCATTAGGTACCCCCGGCGGTCGGGGCGGGATGGATCCCCAGAAGCTCATGACGGCCATTGCAGGCGGGTCACCTCCCGACGTCATGTTACAGGACAGGTTCTCAGTGGGCGGGTGGGCTGCTCGGGGAGCGTTTCTTCCTCTTGACGACCTAATCGAGCGCGACCATCTAGATATGGACGACTTTTATCCGGCGTGTCTGCAGGAGGCGATCTACAAGGGCAAGATTTACGCTATCCCGTACGGGACGGACTGTCGCGGGCTGTATTACAACCGGGAACTCTTTCGTGAAGCCGGTCTCGACCCGGACCGTCCTCCAGAGACCTGGGCGGAACTGCTCGATTACGCGGTTAAACTGACTAAAAAAGATGCTCGAAACAGGCTGGAGACTATCGGATTCATACCTAACTTCGGTAACAGTTGGCTCTACTTCTACGGCTGGCAGAACGGCGGCAGATTCATGAGCGACGACGGGAGAACGTGCACGCTGAACGATCCGAAGATAGTCGAGGCGCTCGAATGGATGACGCACGCGTACGACACACTTGGTGGCCGCCGCGAAGTGGTGAGCGGGTTTGAGAGCAGCTTTGCGGCCAGTTTGAGCGGCACAAGTCCGGCTGATCCGTTCTTGATCAGGCAAGTTGCGATGAAGGTTGACGGGAACTGGGTGCTGAACGTGATAGCGAGGTACAAACCGGATCTGGACTTTGGAGTGGCCCCCGCGCCGGTACCTGAGGGACGCCCTTACATAACGTGGTCCGGCGGTTTCTCGCTCGTGATGCCGGTCGGAGTGGAACATCGCGAAGAAGCGTGGGAATACATCAAATGGATGGCGAGTCTCGACGCCGCGCGGATACACGCAGCTGCCGTGAAGAAATCCCACGAGGAGCGCGGTATACCGCTGTTCGTACCGGGGATGAACGCGCGCCGCTCAGTCACAGCCCGCATCGTGCAGGAGTTTGCTCCTGACATACCCAAGTATCAGAAGGCCCTAAAGATGTTCATGGATCTCATGGAAGTAAGCAAGTTTCGGCCGGTCACACCGGTGGGCCAGGAGTTGTGGGACCAACACGTTCGGGCTTTCGAGCTGGCGACATACCACAAGATGTCGCCGAAAGAGGCGCTAGATGCAGGCACGCGCGAGGTCCAGAAAACTCTGGATAGACTTCTCGCAAAGGAAGCCGCCCGGGAGCGCCAACCCGTTTACGCGGGTAGAGGTGCGTTTCCGATCGTCGAGTTCATTGGGGCTATCGCGGCGACAGTCGGTCTAGTCCTGCTTGGCGTCGTCCTTGCACTGGTGTTGAAGGCCGGCAGGAAACAGCGGATGAGACGGGCGCAGTGGGCTGCCGGCTACTTGTTCGCGGCGCCGTGGATGGTTGGGTTTCTCGTTCTTTTCCTGGGGCCAATGATAGCCTCTGTCATATTCAGTTTCATGGAGTACGATGTCCTGCACGAACCGGAGTTGACCGGACTCGCGAACTACAAGACGCTGTTGGGATTCCACACGGAGGCTGAGCGAGGTCTGGTGCCCAACGACCCACAGTTCTGGCACAGTCTGCGCAACACCCTGTTCATCGTGGTGTTCGGCGTACCGTTGAGCATGGTCGTCGGGCTTTGCGTGGCATTGCTGTTGAATGCGGATCGGCGCGGTGTTGCCGCGTACAGGACGGGGTTCTACGCGCCGGCAATCATGCCGGTGGTGGCGATGGCGATCCTGTGGCGTCTGTTTCTCAACCCGGAGTCAGGCTTGTTTGCCGCTATAGTCGACCGACTCAACACACCACTGGCGAGCACGATTCTCGGGGCTTGTTTAGCGGCAGTTCTCGGGGCGGCGCTGCTGTTGTCGTCGCTGGGGCACATGCAAGAACGTCGGCTGTTTCTGGGCAGGTTGGCTATTGCGGTGTTAGCCGGAACGGCGTTTGCGCTGCTCTTGCGCCACCTTCGTCCGATAAACTGGTTTGGCGATGAGCGATGGAGCAAGCCGGGGCTTATACTCATTCTGCTGTGGAGTTCAGGAAGCACAATGATCCTGTGGCTCGCAGGTCTCAAAGGTATACCCACGGTGATTTACGAGGCTGCGGAAATAGACGGCGCGACTGCGTGGCAGAAGTTTCGGTCGGTCACCGTGCCGATGCTAACGCCGTACATCTTCTTCAATCTCGTGATGGGAGTGATAGCATATTTTCAGATATTCACGCAGGCTTACGTTCTTGTCGGCAACAACTTTTATGCGGCCGGTCCGGCGGACTCGCTTCTTTTCTACGTGTTTTACCTGTTCAACAACGCATTCCAGTACTTCAAGATGGGCTATGCTTCTGCTATGGCCTGGATTCTTTTCTTCATCATATTGGGGTTGACGTTGGCTCAGCTCCGGCTTGCAAGAAAGTGGGTTTACTACGAGGGAGAGCAAAGGTGATCGCACGAAAAACTGCCGCGAACGCGTTGAGCGTGCTCCACCATCTGGCACTACTGCTCGGGGTAATAGTCTTTGCGACACCTCTGCTCTGGCTGATTGCCACCTCGCTGAAAACCGACGAACAGATCGTGGACGTGTCGTCGATGGCAAGGATGCTTCTGCCGCATCCTGTGAAATGGGACAACTATCCTGTCGCGCTGGAGTACATAAACTACTTTCGTGCGCTGTTCAACACGGTGTTCGTGACGGTCATGTCGGTCATTGGAGTGGCGCTGTCATGCTCTTTGGTGGCGTTTAGCTTTGCGCGGCTATCGTGGCCGGGTCGCAACATAGCGTTTGTGCTGCTTTTGAGCACGATGATGTTGCCTTACCATGTAACAATGATCCCCGTGTTCCTGATATTCACGCGCATCGGTTGGGTCAACACTCTTCGCCCGCTCTGGATCGGTGCCTTCTTTGCCCCGGCGTTTTACGTGTTTCTTTTGCGCCAATTCTTCCTCACCATCCCTAAAGACCTCGAGGATGCGGCGAAAATCGACGGGTGCGGCTATTTCAGGATATACGCTCAGATCATGCTGCCCCTGATCAGGCCCGCCATCATATCTGTCGTCATATTCCAGTTCATGGCTGCATGGAACGACTTCATAGGCCCGCTAATCTACGTTCAGGACAGGAAACTGGTCACGCTCTCGCTTGCTCTCCAGGCGTTCCAATCGGGTCACGAATCGGAGTGGCGACTGCTCATGGCCGCCTGTGTCATGATGGTGTTACCGGTTCTCGTGCTGTTCTTCGCGGCGCAGCGGTACTTCATTCAAGGCGTGACGCTAACCGGTCTTAAGACGTGAGGGCGGGGCCATGCCGTTACTGCGAGCCGATCTGACTGAGTTCGATTAGATGATCGCCCCAGTCGGCAAGTCGCCGGTCGTGCGCGAAGAGTATGATCTGCTGCTGTTCGCTCACCGATCTCAGTATGCGGTGGACGGCATCAAGTCTTGCCTCGTCGAAGTTCACGAAAGGATCGTCCAGAACCAACGGCAACGCCTCGCCGCGCGATAGCTGTCTTGCAAACGCGAGCCTCATGGCGAGGTATAACTGATCGCGAGTCCCGGCGCTGAGCGATGCCGTCAGTATGTCTGCATGGTCCGGGCCGTCGACCAGTGGTTCGAGTCTCTTGGTGAAATGTATCCGGTTGTATCGCTCGCCCACGATCCGGGAGAACAGATCCGTTATTTCCGATTCCAGCCGAGGCAGGTAGTCCTTACGGTACTCGGTGATTGCCTCCGTCAGAACGTCTACGGCGCATTTAAGGGCGTCGCGTCGCGAGACAAGCTCGCTGAGCTCAATTTCGATTTCCTCAAGCCGCTCTTCAAGGTTCACGCGGTCATGTACGCCGGATGCGCTGTGGCGTGCGATCTCGGTTTTCAGCTCGCTCAGCTGCTCCTTGGCGGTCTCTAAACCGGCAGCTTGCTCCTCGAGTGAACCTTTGAGTTTGACCTCAAGTTTAAGGGCTTCCTGAGGCTCTTCGCTCAGTTGCCGAAGAGAGGTGGAAGTCTCCAGCGACTGCTCGATCTGGGTCTTGGTGACGGCGAGTTCCTGCACGACTCTATCGTTCTCGTCCTTGATTTCCTGTTCGGTTCTGGAGCGCTCGATCTCGTCCGCAGCCCTGGCGAGCTGCGTCTTGAGCGCTCTATACTCTTCAAACTGGACGGATATTGCGTCTATATCGCTCGTGCCGCACAGCGCGACGATCTCGTTGACGATCTGGTCCCTGCGCTCGCGCGTTTCGTCGAGCTGATCGTCGAGCATCGCGACGCGGGTCCGGGCGGTGGCGGATTTGCCTCCGAGCACGTACGGGACGAACCGGGACAGGAGGTAGCCGAGCGCGCCTCCCGCCAGGAAGCCGACAAGACATGCTGTCAGTCCGAGTGTGAGCAAGCTGACGATGGCGACGGCGACCGATAACACAGCCGACAGAACGATCGCCGCACTTCTTCGTTCTTGGCGCTGCGCCACGTCGAGACGCCCTTGCTCGACAATCAGTGCCTGCTCGCGCCTTCTTGTTTCGTCTTCAAGCTCGGAAGACAGGGCCAGCTTCTGCTGAAACGGCATACCCGCCTCGTCGAAGTCGGGGTATTTGTCGGTTAGCTCCTTGTTTATCTCGGCTGTCCGTTCCTCAGCTCTGTGCAGCGTCTCGAGCTCGTGTCTGAGAGAGGTTTCGGTTTCACTCAGTCTGTCGCGCGTTTCCTTGAGTTTGTTTAGCCGTGAGACGTCGTCGAGCGCCGCTTTGGCTTCGGCGATTTCCCGCCTGAGCGTCTCAATTTCTTCCGCGCGTTGTCCTCGTTGACGTAGCAGCTCGTTGAGCTGTGCTTCCGCCTCTTTCTGGTTCTCGAGCTTATTGAGGATGTCATCTTTCTCTGCCTGAAAGATCTCGATCTGTCGCGGGTTTGTCTTGTCTCTCGAGTCCCACGGATTGTTCTTAGTGAGCGTGAAGAACCTCTCCTGGAGCGCTTGGCGAGCCTGCTCGTAGTCGGTATCCACCGAACCGGACACCACCCGTCTCATCCGTTCGCTGAACTCGGTTGCCATCTGTTCCTGACGGACAAAAATCGATGCGTGGAACAGTTCCGCTTCCGCAAGAGTGAGTTTTTCCTCCAGCAGCAACGCGTATCGTTTCGCATCGGCTGACTTGCTCCGTGGGCTGGCCTTACCGCTGAACAGCGTGGTTACCTCATCCCCGTTCTTCTGTCTTACCCGCACGTCGTTGCTCTCGAGGTTCCTTGCTATTTCGAGCACGGACGAATCGTCCATACGAAGAGCAACCGCGCAGGAATACAGGTCGTGTTCGGCCCACGGTCGCCTCGAATCTTCGTCCTTTGGGTTCGAAAACCCGAAGATTGTGGCGACAATTGCCTCCATTATAGTGGACTTGCCGGACTCGTTGTCGCCGAGGAGGACAACGAACGGCGCATCACCCAGATCCAGGGTGATGCCGCGGTTGAACAGTCCGAAAGCTCCTATGACAATCCGTTCAATCCTCATGCGCTTGAGCAAGCTCCATCAGCCCGAATTTCAGCGCCATGTCAAGCCGTTTTTTCTCGTCGTCCGTGCGGGCTTTTTCGATTTTGTCGATCATTTTCCGGACGAATATTCCCCTCACGGTCGGCTCATGTCTGAACTGCTCGACCCAGTGTGCGCTGTACAGGCGCGTGTCGTCAACCACTTCAAGGTAGAAGAATCTGTCGGCCAGCATCCGCTCGATTTCACCTGTGTCAAGTGAAAATTCGGCATCGCCGGTGACGGTGATCTTCATAATCAGGTCTTCATCGGCCATCCGGTCAATTCTGGTGCACAGCTCTTCGTGGTCTCTGCACGGCGTTTTGTCGAGTTCAACAGTTTCCTCGCGTACCGTCCGCTCGTTGAACGGTGTTTTTTGGACGACGGCTTCTTCGGGGTTCAAGGATACGGTGACGAGGTATCGATCGCCGGTTTCGCGAAACGACCTGCCCTCGAGTGTACCGGGGTAAACAATGGTGACACCGTCGGAACGCTGCTGTTTGAAGTTGTGATAATGGCCCAGGGCAACGTAGTCCAGACGTGTCTTGGCCAGTTCCTGCAGTGTAACCACAAGCTCGGTGTCCGAGAAAGCTACGCCCGATTCCGGCTGGATCGCTGCATGCAAAACTCCGATGTGCACGCCATCGGCCGGGGTGCGCACCATTTGCTCGACCGGGACTTCACGACAATCGGGCCCTCTGACAACTGCGTAGACATAGACGGCAAGGTCGCCGATATCGAGACGCACAGGACATTCGCTGTTGTCGACCGGGAGCAATATGTCGCCGAAATCCTCCTCCCTGTAAACACAGTCCAGGTAAGAGGAGGTGTCGTGCGTGCCGGGCACAACCACAATATGCACGCCGGCCGTTCTCACGGCGGCGAACTCCCTTTTCACAAGTTGTACGAGTCTCGGTTCGGGTTTGTGCGTATCGAACAGGTCTCCGGCGATGACCACGAGGTCGATACCGTTCTCTCGGTCGCGGGCGAACTCCATCGCGCGTTCGAACGCCCGCTCGAAGTCCTTCGTCCGCTCCCCGGCCCTATCCTTAAGGAAAGCGCACTTCGCTCCCAGATGAAGATCAGCCAGATGAAGGAGACGGAGGGTGTGTGAGGAGTTCATTCTTCAAGCCAATGCAACGTGCGTGTTAAGAGGGTAGGATGAACCGGAACCGACCGTGCATAATGATGCGGTTATGACCATAGGCACTCACGCATACCGGCGTGGACACTCGCAAAGCGGCGCTATCCTACGCAAGTGAGTCCACTCGCTTATCGCTTATCCATACCTTCAAAGCGTTCGCGGAGATCGACACAAATGTTGCCAACAGTTCAACAGCTACGTCGTTGTCGCCTATAGCACCCGTCAGCCAATCCCTGAAAAGCGCCACTTCGTCACGTGATACCCCGCTAATGTCGAACGCGAAATTTGTTTTCTTGCCGAGGAACTCCGCGCGGCCGGTGTTGGCGACCGTGTGCACCCACGAGAGATCGAGGAACTGGAGCACGTCTATGCAGTCGAGCTCGAGCAGCCGCTTGATAGCGGTCTTCCTTGAGAGTGTTCTGTCACGCAGCCCATCGAAGATCTCGTCGGTGGGCAAACGCTCGAGCGCCTGTTCTCTCTCTACGACCGCCGAGCGGCTACTGGCTCGTTTGGGATTCCGTCGCTGCGTCTTCTTTGGCATCGTCTGCGCGTTCCGATTCGGCCCTTGCTTCGTTCTGCTGTTCCCAGGGGTCGGGCCTTTGCCCGCGAGGGAAAGCGCTCCTGTAATACTTCAATCCATCACCCGCGCCCTCGCCGGGCACAGGGTACGTGTTGTAAAGGGCGCTTTGGCACCCGACAAAAGAAATCAGTGTGCACACAATTGTCAGTAGACAACATCGTTTAGACTTATTCGCAGATCGTTTCATTCTACAGATTACTCCGTCCAACATGGCTCAGTTCTCAGACAGATACAGCTCGTTCTCGATCGCAAGATTCCGATCAATCTTTCGAGCAAGCTCCTCCTCGTCCAGCGCATACAACGGGCTTATCTCTATCGGTACCGCTACCGCGCCCGAAGCGTCGCGCGGCACTTTGACTCCGGCCGACTCGAGCCAGCGCGCGTACTCACGGCTCATGCACCCCTTTGCTGCCTCGGGCGATTCCGGTCCGTCCATCGTTTTTATGGGAGTATACTCCTTTTCCCGGACAATTTCCAGGTGCATGATCTTTTTCGCATATGGGATCGCATCGAACACGAAACATTCGAACTTTATACCGTTCACCT
>Ga0180437_10009374_pt1 | contig 12139 bp, 10 predicted proteins | sample SS_ome_4_FD_132410 | JGI IMG/M metagenome (GOLD analysis project Ga0180437, IMG submission 132410) | Hypersaline lake sediment archaeal communities from the Salton Sea, California, USA - SS_3_D_1 metaG | ecosystem: Environmental > Aquatic > Non-marine Saline and Alkaline > Hypersaline >... | reverse complement strand
CGATGTGATTATCATCTACCGCCGGGACCGGAAAGCGGAAATCCAGGGGGAGGTCTACAGACCCGGGGAATACCAGCTCTTACGGGGGGAGGGCCTCCGGGAGCTGATCAACGTATACGGGCGGGGGTTCACCAATCGAGCAGACATTTCCCGAATCCGCTTGGATCGGTATGCGGAGAAACGGGCGCAAACCTACTATTTCGACTTCTCGAAAGGGATTCCACCTGCCTTGGAGCTCAAAGACAACGATGTCCTAACCGTTCCAGTGAAATCGGCCACCCTGCCCATCGTGTTCTTTGAAGGTGCCGTGGTACCGCCGCCGACAGAGGCTGAAATCGTGGTGGCGGAGGCTGAAGAGGTCGGGGTGGAGACCTACAACCGGATCCTGCACCCGTTCATCGAAGGGGAATCTCTACTGGACGCGCTGCTGGCAATCCAGGACTCCCTGGCCACGGCTGCCGATTTGGCAAACGCCTATCTAATCCGCCAGGAAACTCCCCAACCGATTCCGGTCAATCTTGAACGCTTGATCTTCGATTACACACCTACCGAAGACATCGCCCTGCAGCCCTTCGACCGAGTCATCATTCCTTCTCTGCGGTTCACCGTTTCCGTGTTGGGTGATGTGGAAAACGCCGGGATCTTCCCCTACGTACCGCAGAAGACCTATACCTACTACCTCAGCATGGCCCGGAGCATCCCACCCGGTGAGCCGGCCGATTATGTCACCATCCTGGATGTACAGGATAATCCCCGGGATCTGGAGGATATCATTCAACCTGAAGACCGAATCATCGTCTCTGAGTCTCTGATTCCCGTAGGAGGAGCCGTATACAGCCCGGGCAGTTATCCGTTTGTTCCCGGAAAAGATTTCGAGTATTACGTGCGCCTTGCCGGAGGTATCGATCCGGAAATGAACAGCGACAATAAGGTGAGCATCAGCGATGTCCAGGGAAATCCGCTGGAAGCGGATACCACCATCAAACCGGGGGATCGTATCTTCGTCGATACCAACGACTTTGCCTATAACTTCAACCGTTATTTTCCGATTATCACCGCCGGGATCGCCTTCATTACAACTATCATCTCGATTGTTGACCTGCTGGCGGATTAGCAACGATTGTCCGGGCGCCCTCGCCGAGCATTGCCGATGAGAAATGCCATATCAATCCGGAAACTTTCAAAAGTATATAAAATACCCTCCGTTCTACCGTGGCGAAAATCTCGCCGGGTAGAAGCTCTTTCGGAAGTCGAATTCACTTGCCCCGCTGAAAAAATCACCTGTCTGCTGGGGCCCAACGGCGCGGGAAAAACAACCATCATGAAGATCCTTGCGGGAATCATACTCCCGGACCAAGGAGACGCACTGGTTCTGGACCGTTCAATTTCCCGGGCGGATAGTGCTTTTCGCAGCAGGATCGGATTGTTAACGACAAATGAACGATCATTTTACTGGAGGTTGACGGGTCGACAGAATCTGGATTTTTTTGCAGCCTTGCACGGCTTCAAAGGCGCGGAGAAACGGAAAAGAGTCTCCGAGGTTTTACACGAAGTCGATCTTGAATCTGAAGCGGACAAGCCATTCCGTCTCTATTCCTCGGGGATGAAACAGAAGCTCAATCTGTCCCGCGCCCTGTTAGGAAATCCGGAAGTCATTCTGTTTGACGAGCCGACCGTACATCTTGATCCCATCGCTCGAGAGGAGATGCACACCTTCATCAAGGAGAAAATTGTCCAACAGCGAAGAGCAACCGTTTTGATTTGCACCCATGACATGACCGAAGCCCAGAAATTGGCCGATCACATCGTGCTTCTCCATCAGGGCAAGGTGCTGGCGGAAGGTTCTATGGATACTCTTAGAACAAGGGTGAAACCCGGCCATCGTGTGGTACTGGAATTCGACATATTCCCGCAAGACGAGTGGCTTGAGGATAAGAGGATTCTGAGCACCCGAGTGATGGACAATCGGATTGAATTGACGGTTGTGGATCCCACTGTTGTTCCGGATATCGTCGAAGCGGCTGTTGAAAGCGGCGGCAGAGTGGAAAAATGTGTATACCAGGAGGAATCGCTTGAAGAAATTTTCTCGGAAATAACAGGCAGGGCTGAGTGAAACTCCTCGCTTTCATCAAGAAAGACATTTTGGTAACCTTGAGCTATCGCTTCAGGTTGGTGCTGAACCTGGGGGGCACCTTCATATCGCTGCTGATCTTCTACTTCATCGGCAAGACCTTCAGCGGCGCCATATCCCCTTTTCTCGAACCGTACGGAAACGACTATTTTTCCTACGTTCTCGTAGGGATTGCCACGGCTAACTTTGTCACTCTAGGGCTCAGCGCCCTGGCCGGCCAGATACGGTCCGCGCAGGTCGAGGGAACCCTCGAATATTTACTGGCAACTCCGACCTCGATCTATACCCTCCTGATCGGAAATACTCTCTGGTCGTTCATCAGCGCTTTTTTGACTGCCGCAGGCATTTTGATTCTTGGAGCGATCTTCCTTCAATTTCGGGTTACCTTAAATGCAGCCCTCGTATCTCTGCTGATCCTGATTTTGACTTTTATCGCCTTCCTGGCTGTCGGGATGTTATCCGCTTCCTTCGTTATTGTTTACAAGCGGGGAAACCCCGTCGAGTATCTTCTCGGTTGGTCGAGTTTTTTTCTTGGAAGCGTGATTTTCCCCGTGGAAGTCCTTCCCCGGCCGTTTCAACTGGCGGCTCAAATTCTCCCCATCACCCATGCCATTCGGGCGCTCCGGGAGCTGCTTCTGGCCGAATCCACACCGGGGGACGTGATCCCGAGTTTGATAAAACTGTGCATTTTCATCGCGATATTGGCACCAATCAGTAGCTTGTTTCTTCGCTACGCGGTCAATCGAGCAAAAAAAGACGGGAATCTTAGCCAGTACTAGAAGGCGTACCTGGGAAAATATTAATACTTTTGTATGATTCTCAGTCCAAAATCAACATCGCATCCAACACACAAAATCATACATTTCTTGTATTGACGGATTCGTATCCACCATTTAACCTCAGAAAGTAGAAAAAAAGTCATGGGTCTGTCCGGAGGAAAACGATTTATGAAAGAAAAAAAGGTGTACACTCCGCCGACATTGAGTTCAGAAGCCCTCGCTATCGGGGTTTTCGGTAACTACGGGTCAGGCTCCGGTGAACCGGAACAACCTTTCTGGGTTTCTTGGTTTTGGTGGATATTCAACTGAGGCCAATAGGGAATATTCTGTCCTCCAGGTACACAACAGGTACAACGCACATTCTAATCTAAAATAACAATCTTTTTTTCATGCAACGCTTCTACAAAATTCAATAAATCTTCTCGAGCTCTGTCGCGGTTTACATCATATTCGGTACAGATCAAGTTGAGTATCCTGCTCAGAGAATTACTCCCATCGATCGCCGACCAGACAAAAGTGCCGGTTTCATCAAGGGTGTGAAGCTCTTCCCCCGCTTCAGTGACGATGATCGTCTCATCTCCGATCTGTCTTACCGTGAGCCCTTTAGCCGGTACCGGGATTGCTTTGAGTTCGTTCATGACGCCCCTCCTGTTTTTGCGATTTCCCGATCGATGAGTTCCCAGAAATCACTGTTTCGCTGGAACTCCAGCCGGTACACCGGCACGGACCGCTGCAGCCGGTCCGCCATATCCAGCATGGCCCCATGGACAGATTGAGTAATCTGCTCGTCCAGCCCAATGGGTGGAACGATTTCCTGTATCAATGCCCTGACAGCATCGGCCTCTTCCGTTCTGGTCAATCTATGCTCAGTTCCCTGCTGTAGTAACAGCACTGCTTCCAAATGGCATCTGCCCGCTGACTTCTCAGTGAAGAGCCCATTGAAAGGGGTACTTTGAAGCTCAACGCCTCGATCCATGAATTCGACCAGACACACCTCATCATTTAAAACGGTATCCGGCAGGCTCAACCGGGCGATGGTGGATTTGCCGGATCCCGGGCGACCCACAAACAGGTAACCACAACCGCGATGAAGCACGCCGCATGAGTGAATCAGGAATTCATCGTTCGATTCGGTATTGACGGCCGAATAGAAAGCCTGGTACAGCAACTGCTCGAACACCCGAATAGTCGGCGAAACTGTGAGTATCTGGGATGACCGGATACTGCCGCTTCTAGACCTTCGGTCGTATCTTCCCCGGATCAAACCACCCGACATCGCGAAACCCTTGGTTGTCAGTTCTTTGGAGGTAAACAGCGAATTGCCGATTTCAGCAATTGTCCTTCGTCGAATAACCTTGATGCGCAAATGGATATCGGGTGTCTGATGAGAGCAATCACAGTTGAAATAGTCACGGAACACGTCGGCGTACCGGGCCGGTTGGAAATCCAATCCTAACACATGATTTCCTACAGACAAACGATACTCGCTCTTCTTCATTTTCAATCGAACATTCTCCCCACTAGTCGCCGCGTCTGCTCCCAAAGAGAACTCAACACACATAAGAAGACCCGAATGCGGGGTGTATTAGAAACGGTTGCAGAGCTCACACTACGATAGTTCCCCTTACCATCCTGGTATTCGACTACCCTCCCGACAACTCGATCCGATCGGATGAAATGCCCGCATGGACTGGAGTCGCCTTTCTGGTAGAAGTAACACTTCCTTCCCATTCGCAGAGCAAACAACAGCCTGTGGGCCGTCAACTTCCGCCCTTCCCGAAAAACAATTATGTCGCTGGTGGAACAGTACTTCCAGTGTACCCGTCGAATTTTGATTTTTCGACCGATACCGAACGCAGGAAGCATGCTGTTACTCAAAACCGGCAGCTCCACCGTGGCACCGACCTCAAGGCTACCCTCCAGCAGCTCCAGCCATCGTTGGGTGAGTTGCCTGTTATGCCTTTCTTCTCCAGTATGCATCAGCTACACCAGGATTGTTATAGTGCCTATTCCACCTTTCAATCAAGAACATCGCACAACCGGATAACTCTTCAGCGCTTCTTATTGTAACATCCACACCGCTGGGGTATCATTGAATTGACTATAATCAAGTGAATTACTGGTGAAGCAACATCGCAATATCATCCGAAAAAGCAAGATCCTCCTGTTGTTTCTGACGGCGCTTATGGCTGTGCTTTCCACAGAGGCGCAAGAGAAGCAAAGAATTGCCGTGATCCCGTTCAACCCCGTCAACATCCCCAAGGATGAAGCAGAGGTCATCTACAAAGATTTTGAAGCGTTTCTGGCAGCTACGGACGCTTACGTAATGATCGATCGAGAAGAGATCATCCTGTTGCTGGGAGAGGGTGAATCCAGCCTGTTCAATTGCACAAGCGAGTCTTGCGCACTGGATATAGCGAAAAGCGTGGCTGCCGACCAGGTGATCCGTGGAAGCCTGTCGCGACCATCATCGGAATATGTTTTAAAGATACAATTGGTCGATGTATCCAATGAAAGTATTCTCTTCCTGGAGGAGGTTTCTGAGCAGTTCCTTTCCGGTATGAGGGACGCAATAGAGCTTCTGGCTTACAAGATTGCGGGTCTCGTAATTACAAGGTATGGAGCCACTGAAATTGCCCGTCAATTCACTGAGCTGTTTGTCGAAACCATTCCATCCCGGGCAGACATCTATATCAACGGCATCAAGAGGGGAATCAGTCCGGACCTCATTCCCCGTATACCCGTCGGACTGATCACTCTGTCCGCCAGATATGGCAACTTCTATGGGGAGCAAACGCTAGAGGTTACTCCCAATACCCAACAAGTACAGATCGAATGCCGGGAAGCATACGGCACTCTCCAGATACGAACCGATTACGACCTTGATGTTTATTTCAATGGCCGCTGGCTGGGAAAGGTAAGCAGCGGGCCCTTCAACAGCCTTCCCGTGGGCATACACAATCTCGAACTTAAAAACCAAGGGCTGTATTGGCGGGATGAAGTGGTTCTCCAAAGCAATCAGCAGACAGTTGTGGAAGCCCAACCTAAGGAGTATGGATCGATTGAGTACGGAATCCCGGATGGTGCGGTGGCGGAAATTACTGGAGAACTGTTTCGAGAGGTCGTGACGGGATACGGCATCCAGCAGGTACCAGTGGGAAGCTACTCTATAGTGGTAACAGGGAAGAACTACGAACCATTTGAGCAGGTCTCTATCAGCGTGCCCAAGAATGCAGCTGTGACATTCCAGCCTGAGCTCACCTACACCGAGGACTATGAATATCAGTTATTTTTGGAGCAGATCGACGAAGCGGAACGGTCAATCCAGTATGGATATCGGCCCACCAGCGGGGATGTCCAAGAATTGCGAGAACTGAAGCAGGCCATCAGTCAGTCGAAACACAGCTTTCCAAACCTGCTTGAACGGATAGAGCTGCTGATCGAACGAACTGAAACTCTATTCGGTTTCAGTTTCCTCACTGAACCGGATAAAGCAGAAGGCATTGCGGAGAAACAAGAGAGGCTGAATAATCTCCTTACCCATAAACAGGGACTAGAATTGGAGATAGAAAACAGAAATGTGGTGAGAAAAAGGCGCGCTGTCGGGGGATGGGTCTTTTTAGGACTCGGCCTCACAAGCACGGGCCTGTCAGGAATCGCCTATTACTTCGCCAACGAAGCATTTCGGGACTATCAGACTGCACCACCTGAAGAGATCGCCGACAAGGAAAAAAAGGTGAAGCTATGGGATACTGTAACGATAGCGGCGCTTGGAACAGGTGGGGTGAGCCTGCTCATCTCTTCGATATTCTGGATATCCAGGCCTCCGATAAAACAAGCCACTGAAGAACTGGAGTCCGTGCAGAGGGAGATCGATATACTGGAAAATGAACTTCGCTGACGGTCTCCATATGCGCCAATTCTGAGGAATTCACAGGAGGATATAATAAAAAAGTATTAGCGGAGCCACCATTTGTAATGCTCCTTCCCTACTCTTAATCAAGCTCTCTTAATTGAAAATTCAGAAAAAAATACTACCCTTGTAGGATTGTGAATTTGATTTTACTCTCCTAAGATTTTTTATTACACGGAGGAGTAGTATGAAAAAGTATCTATGGATCGCTCTTGCCCTTATTATTGCTGTGTTCGTCGGCTGTGATTTCACGTCCAGGGATTTCTACCGAGCGGAGGACGATTTTGACGACCCGACCAGAGGTAGCTTAAACATAGCGTTGGATGGCGGCGCGCTGCCTACAAAAACAATAGCACCAGCTCTGGACATGAATGTCGCTTATTACGATTTGACATTCACGGGCCCAACCTCATCCGACGACTTTTCTACGCAGATAAACGCCGGGGCTCCTGACAACGGATTCTTCTCACGAGGTGCACTGTCGGAGAGCGCAGAGCCGGATGATTGGAACGTAGTTGCCGATGCCTATAATTCGGGCGATACTCGGATTGGAACAGCTACCCAGGACTTCACAATCACTGCAGGTCAAGCCACCAATATCGACATAGAAGTGCTGCCTTTGCCAGGAAGCGGTGATTTATCTTTGACTCTGGAGTGGACCACCGGCGTACTGGTAGATGCATCTATAACCGCATCCTTGAATCCCCAGCGCGGCGATATATCATCAAATCTAGCCCCTGATGGATTCTTAATAACCACTGGAGGTTCGCCTGATACAGGGACGTACATTACAAGCTCCGGCGGTACTCCCGATTCATTAGCCCCGGGATACAACACCTTGATACTCCGCCTGTATGACGGAACCGCTCTTGTTTGGGGATGGATGGAAGCGGTGAGAATCGTATCGGGTCAGACATCGTCTGCCACATGGACCTTGAACCTTGGTGCTGGTGGTAGAGTGGACTTACAGGCTAGTTGGCAGGATCCAATCATTATCACCCTTGATTCTAATCCAGGGACACCTGAGGTTGACGCGACTCCAACCAATATTAACCAAGGGGACAGTTTATCAATCTTGGCAATCCCCGATCTCCCTGATGACGGCACATATAGTTTTCAGTGGTATCTCGACGGTGCACCCTTGACGGATGATGTCGGCGGCGTTGAGGTGGTTGGATCAGATACCGAGAACGTTACGTTTCCGACAAATAGCCCTCTGTTGACACTGGGCACTCACACCCTCTCCGTACTGCTGACCGCGGGAGTCAGCGCAGATATCCTTAGCTCAGAGGGTTTCACTTTCAATGTGAATTGAACCGTTTTTCAAGGAAGGGCCCCTAGCAAAAAGGGGCCTTTTTTCTTGGAGGTTGGCGTTAGAGTCCAAGGGAAAAAACGCCAAAACCAGAGTATTGACCTTGGTTGAAATCGGTTCGGGACAACGTAGAACATGAAAGCAAGAACCCGGACTCTGTTTTTTTTCCAGCTTTTCTTCATGACTGCGCTCACACTGTTCCCTCAGGATGCAGAGCCGTCTGTTTCCAGCACGATCGCGGCCCAACCTCAAGCCTTCTTTAACCAACGGACCTTGCTTGCCGTAAGCAATCCCGATTATCCGGTGAGTCCGGGAGATGTATACACCCTGGCCTACAATCGAGAACAGGGGATTGTTACACAGATCCTGATTGTGGAACCGAATATGACCGTGGACCTATCCATTTTCAGTGTGGTGCAGGCTGAAAGCCTGACCTTCGTAGAGTTCAAGCGAACTGTAGAAGAGAGGGTACGAACCGCCTATCCGAAAAGTCTCCCCCGAGTCACTATGCGCGCAACAGGGGTATTCGAAGTATTCATGAAAGGCGAGGTGAACAAAACCGGTTACAAACTGGCCTGGGGATTGTCCCGGTTAAGCGAAATCATTGAAGACAACCTAACGCCCTACTCATCAATTCGAAATGTTCAGGTGAGATCTTCCGATGGAATGACAAAGTACTACGATCTTTTTCGTGCCTTCCGGTTTGGAGAGCGCTCCCAGGACCCTTTCGTCAGACCTCGGGACACGATCGGTGTAAGCAAGTACGACCGTGAGATCAGAGTAACCGGGGAAGTGAGACGTCCCGGAACTTACCAAATTCTCCGGGGCGAACAGCTGAAGGAGTTAATAAACAACTACTGCGACGGTTTCACGGTGACAGCCGACGGGTCACGGATAGAGCTATACAGGTACAACCCGGAACGAAAGAGCGAGGAAATCGAATATCTCGATCTAACCGATGGTTTCGAGGAAGAGGTAGTCCTTTCTAACGGCGATTCGATTTTTGTTCCTTCGAACAGAGAGCTTCTCCCGATCATATATTTCGAAGGGGCAATCATCCTAGATGGCGCGGATCCTCAAGAAAGATTCGCCAATTACCGTAAGAAACACACTATCAGAGATGGTGAAACTTTGTATACCGCTCTGAGGAGTGTTGAACTATCTGCTCAGGCAGACCTGAGTGCCTGCTACATCAGACGTAAAAAAGAAAAAATTTTCATCGACCTTGGCGACTACCTGTACAACTACGATCCATCAAAGGATATCGTTCTCCAACCCCTAGATTGCATTATCATTCCTTACATCAGATAATCCCTTTGGAGGATTGCTATGAAACTGACTTCCGTTCAGATCTCCGATTATAAATGCATCCGTAAAGCCTGCCGGTTCGATGTTGCTGACATTACCTGCCTTGTCGGAAAGAACGAATCCGGTAAAACTGCCGTTCTCGAGGCTCTTTACCGCCTAAATCCCGTCATCCCCGACCACGGCGAATTCAACGTGGACGATGACTATCCCCGCATCGACGTGGAAGACTACAGGTTGGAGGTCAAAGAAGGCAGCAGAGAATCGGCCATCATTACCCAGGCAACCTTCGCCCTGGAGGAGGAAGACCTGAAAGAGATCCGGGAGGATTTTCCCGGGATTGTGGCCCAACCTGAGCTTATCCTATCCAAAGGCTACACCAACGAACTGTATGCGGAGCTTACCATCAATGAAGAGGTAGTTGTCGAAGCGCTGCTGAAGAGAACAAAAGTGTCTCAACCGCTGTTGAAATCTCTAATTCGCTGTTCTTCCCTGGTGGAACTTTCCGAAGCTGCGAAAGCACACGAGAAAGAGGATGCTATTGCCAGACTCCTCGAAACGATCGATCCGATGCTGAGCAAGGGACTGCTTCAATATCTGTATGAAGAATATATAGAGGCTAAGGTCCCGAAGTTTCTCTACTTCGATGAGTTTTATCAGATGCAGGGGCACGTCAACCTCCAGGCCCTCGTGGAAAGAAAAACTACCAACCAGCTTCAGGAATCGGATTATCCTCTTTTGGGGCTGATCGATCTGGCGCGCTTGAATTTGGAAGAAATCAGCAATCCCAAACGCGCCCTGGAGCGGGACAACCGGCTGGAAGGCGCTTCCAATCATCTGACCCGAAATATCATGAAATACTGGTCTCAGAACAGGTATCTGGAGATGCGTTTTGATATCCGCCCCGCTTTGCGTGAAGACCCCGAGGGGATGCAGACCGGCACTAATCTTTGGGGACATGTGTACAACTCCAAGCAGAAGGTAAGCACCCTATTGGGGCGTAGGTCGAAGGGATTCATATGGTTTTTTTCGTTTTTGGCTTGGTTCAGCCAACAGAAACGCAGGAAGATACCGTTGATCCTACTTCTGGACGAGCCTTCCCTTTTCCTTCATGCCAGCGCCCAGAAAGATCTGCTGCGTTTTTTGGAGGATGAATGTGCCGACGGCCTGCAGGTTATTTACAGCACCCAATCTCCCTATATGGTCGATGCTCACCATCTTGATCGGGTGCGTATCGTCGAGGATCGAAGTACGACCACTGCGGAAGACTCTCCCGGCACCCAGATCTACACAGATTCCAATCGAGCATCAAGGGAAAGCATCCAGCTATTATTCGGCGCATTGGCGCACGAGCTGGTTGACGATTTAGCGCGGAAAAACCATCTACTGATCGTCGATAGCCTGCCGGACCTGATTTATCTGCAGGCCATGTCTGCTCTCTTGAGGGAAAAAAATGGAGAAGGCCTGAACCGAGATTGGTTGATCGCTCCGCTCGGCGGACTGAGAAATCTGCCGGTAATCGCCTCTTTACTGGAGTTCAACCGAACCCGGATCGTGGCTGGTTTGTTTGAAAGTAAAACCGATGATCAAGTCGGCTCTTGGGACAAGCATGCAAGGGATCTCCTGCGTCAAAATCACGTCTATTCGTACTCAGATTTTACGAGGGTCGAAGGCGCAACTATAGAGGATCTGTTCGATCAAGAGTTCTACCTCGGCCTGGTAAACAAAGCGTTTTCAAACGAGTTGAACAAATCTCTGGCACTACGACGCATCGGGGGCGGTAACCGGGGAATCGTTGATCTGGTGAAGGATCACTTCACCTCTATTTCTCTTGTGATTTCTATGCCGATGATGCGCTATAAACCGGCTCTATATTTTACCGCCAACTGTACCGAACTGGCCACATCAATCTCGGAGGAAACGTTTTCTCGCTTCGAGAAGATGTTCGGCATTTTAAATACGATGCTGCAGGGATCACAAACGAGCTAAATCATTGTAACTTGGTCAGATATCAGCTATCGGGAAAGGAACAGCTCTACGAGATCCGTCAAGATACGGTTATTTCTCCTGCTCATCTCCTTCTCAGTTCTATTATCCGCATGCGACTGGCTGAAACGTATCACGCTTGGGGAATCGGTGCAGATTCTCCACAAATCAACAAAACTGACCCTGGCCTGGGATCCGCCGATAAAGGATATTCCCAACCTGCCGACCGAGGTGGTTGGGTACAAGATCTACTACAGGGACCATGGTACATCGTCCTGGCGTCTCCTCAGCGAGATTCCGGCATCCCCTCATCCTGAATATACACTGGAGTACGATCGTGTCGGTGGCGGTCTGTATGACTTCGCCGTATGTGCAATTACGACAGACGGACAAACATCACCGCTTCACACGTCCCTTGACAGCAACGCCGACCCGATTTCCGGTTGGCATGTGCTTTGGGTAGAATCCCAATGATCAGAGACAACGAACAGGAGGATTTCTGTGTTAATAAAAAGGACAGCTATCCTAACGATTCTTATTCTGGCCTGTTCAATCACTTCAACCGCTGAGCAGACGACTATTTGGCAGGGATACGAATCCAATATCGGCCCCGTTGGCTTCGGCATTCTTTTCAGCACCAACGATCTCCTCCTGGATATTGAAGGATTCCAGGGCGGAGTTGGTGCAAAAATCGGCTTTGAATCCTGGACCCT
>Ga0180437_10009371_pt1 | contig 12142 bp, 8 predicted proteins | sample SS_ome_4_FD_132410 | JGI IMG/M metagenome (GOLD analysis project Ga0180437, IMG submission 132410) | Hypersaline lake sediment archaeal communities from the Salton Sea, California, USA - SS_3_D_1 metaG | ecosystem: Environmental > Aquatic > Non-marine Saline and Alkaline > Hypersaline > Sediment... | reverse complement strand
AGGTCGTGGTGCGACGTCGCCTCGGCAGGCGGGGCCGTCGAGAGGAGAAGCAGGCCGGCGAGTAGAATCTTCATCGGAGGGCTCGACTCCTGTTTGGGCGTCGGGGTCGCGCTCCCCGGACCCGAGGGTTGTGGTCCTGGGTCCAGGGAGTCTCACAAACCTCAACAATGTACCCCCCCGGGGCCGGGACGTCAACGGGCCTTGGGCCATGGACGACCGGCGGGGGCGCGCCCTGTCGCCGTTCCCCCCGTCCGCCCGGCCACGATTCCCGTCTCCTTCTCCATCCGTTGACGACGCACGCGGCGAGATCGTGCTCGACGACGTCGCCCGGATCGTGTATCACTTGCCGCAGGGGATTCTCCGGCGGCACGACGCCGGGTGCAGCAAATGTCCCCGAGGGGCGGATGACATGGCGACGCTTGAGCAGCTCACCGAGCTCGGCCAGTCGATCTGGATCGACTCCGTCCGGCGGGCCTGTCTCTCCTCGGGTGACCTGGAGGGCTGGATCGGCGAAGGGGTGCGGGGTGTCGTTTTCGACCCGGCTCACTTCAAGAGCGCCGTTGCGGGCGGGACCGACTACGACGACGCCCTGCGACGCCTGGCCGAGGCGGGGAAGTCGGCAGGTGAGATCTACGAGGCGCTGGTGCTGCACGACGTGCGAACGGCGGCCGATCTCCTCCGGCCCGTCTACGAACGGACCCGCGGCCTCGACGGCTACGTCAGCGTGGGGCTGCGTCCCTCCACGACGCGGGATCCTCGGAGAACAGCGGCCGAAGCGAGACGCTGGACGGCAGACCTCGATCGCCCCAACGTCATGATCGAAGTGCCCGCCAAACCCGAGGGCATCCCGGCCGTCGCAACGCTCCTCGGCGAGGGCATCAGCGTCAACGCCACCGCGATCTTCTCGGTCGCCCAGTACGAGGCGGTCGCTCAAGCCTACATCGCCGGGTTGGAGACCCGGGCCGAGGCGGGCCGCAGTCTTGGAGGCGTCTCATCGGTAGCCTCTCTTCTCATCGCCCCGGTGGACACCGCGGTCGACTGGGCGCTGGAGGACCTGGGCAAGGGGGAATCCCTCAAGGGTCGAATCGCCATCGCCAACGCCGAGGTTGTCTACGCCCGGTTTCGAGAGATCTTCGGCGGCCGGCGTTGGGAGGGTCTGGTCGCCCGGGGCGCGCGCGTCCAACGTCTCCTCTGGACGAGTACGGCGACCGAAAACCCGCTCTATCCCGACACCCTCTACGTCGACGGCCTCGTCGGCCCCGACACCGTGTGCGCCCTCTCGCCCTCGACGCTCGTCGCCCTCCGGGACCACGGCGCCGTCGGGCCGACGCTGACGGAGGATCCGGAAGGCGCCCACGGGCATCTCGGGGAGCTCGGCCGACTCGGGGTTGACCTCGACGAGATTACCGAACGGGTGCAGCGCGAGCGGGTGGCGGCGGTCGCCGGGATGTTCGAGACCGTCATGGCCGCGATCGCCCAGAAACTCGAACGACTTCGGGTGGGCCGGGTTCCTCGCTCGGCCGACCTCGGTCCTCTGCGGCGCGCAATGGAGGCGGCCCTGGCCGAGATGAGCCGGGACAAGGTCATCCCGCGCATCTGGGCCCACGATCACACCGTGTGGAAGCCGGAGCCCGCCGAGATCTCCAACCGGCTGGGTTGGCTGCACGCGCCCCAAAGGATGCCGGCCAACGTCCCCCGCCTCGAGGCCTTCGCCCGATCGGTGCGCGCGGGGACCGGGGCCGACCCTCCCTACACCCACGCCCTGCTCTTGGGCATGGGCGGCTCGAGCCTGGCGCCGGAACTCTTCGCCAAGACGCTGGCCCCCGGTGGGACCGACCTCGAGGGCCGCCGGTTCCTCGAATTGGCCGTGCTCGACAGCACGGATCCGGGTGCGGTCCTGGCCGAGGCGGAGCGGCTGGACCCGGCGCGAACCCTCTACCTGGTGTCCACCAAGTCCGGCGGGACGGTCGAGACTCTCTCGCTTTTCAAGTTCTTCTACACCCGCGTGGCCGAGGCCCTCGGGACCGAGAACGCGGGCCGGCGCTTCGTCGCCATCACCGATCCCGGAAGCTCTCTGGCCGACCTGGCCGTGCGACACGGGTTCCGCTCGACCTTCCTCAACGATCCCACGATCGGGGGCCGCTACTCGGCGCTCTCGTACTTCGGGCTGGTGCCGGCGGCGCTGGCCGGCGTCGACCTCGGCCGACTTCTGGAGCGAGCGCTCGAGGCTGCCGCCGCGTGCGCCCCGTGCGTGGCCGGCCGGGACAACGGGGCGCTCTGGCTGGGGGCCCACCTGGGCGAGCTCGCCCGGAAGGGCCGGGACAAGGCGACGTTCGTGATCTCGTCGGGTGTGGCCGCCTTCGGCGGTTGGGTGGAGCAGCTCGTCGCCGAGAGCACGGGCAAGGAGAGCACCGGGATCCTGCCGGTGGTCGGCGAGCCCCTCGGAGACCCTGCGGTGTACGGCGAGGATCGATTTTTCGTGCATCTCCGCCTGGACGGCGACGCCGCCCACGACGACGCCCTCTCGGCTCTGGCGGCGGCCGGCCATCCCGTCCTCCGGATTCCCCTCGCCGACCCCTACGACCTGGGCGCGCAGTTTGTCCTCTGGGAGATGGCGGTCGCCGTGGCCGGATCCCGCCTGGGCATCCACCCGTTCGACCAGCCGAACGTCGAGGCGGCCAAGGCCCTGGCCCGGCGGATGGTCACCGAATACCGGGACAAGGGTGCGCTCCCCGGTGGCGGGTCGGCTCCCCTCACGGCGGATGCGCTCGGCACATTCCTCGGCCGAGCCCGGCCGGGCGACTACGTTGCGGTCCAGGCCTACGTCCGGCCGACCCCGGCCACCGACGCGGCGCTCCAGTCGTTCCGCACCCGGCTGCGCGATCGGCTCCGGCTGGCCACGACCACGGGCTACGGCCCGCGGTATCTCCACTCGACCGGGCAGATGCACAAGGGGGACGGCGGGAGGGGGCTGTTCATCCAGCTGACGGCGGACGCCGCAGACGACCTGCCCATTCCCGAGGAGGCGGGATCGAGCGTCTCCTTCATTACGTTCGGCGTCCTGAAGGCCGCCCAGGCGTTGGGCGACCGTCGGGCCCTGGCCGAGGGCGACCGGCGCGTAATCCGGTTCCATCTGGGAGCGGACGTGGTCGGGGGACTGAAACGCCTGGAGGGGAACCTCCCGTGATCCGGACGGAGCGGGCGTGCGCCCTCCGGGGCGCCGGCTCCCCGGTCCGGCCCTCCCCGCCGGCGCTTGACAGCCCCAACGGCCGGTACCCATAATCCAGCGAGCTCTCCCGGGCGGTGACTGTCCGGGCAACCCTCCGGAGGAATCGGGGACGAAGGTGGTCAGGATTTCGGCCCACAGGATCCCGACGCAGAAGCGCAGGATCGCGGCCTACATCATTCACTACGCGATCCGCGTTCCGCATCTGGCCTGGCGCGGGGTGAGTCTGGGGTTCCTCCGGCGTCGCCCGTTCCCCAAGACGGTCCTGAAGATCCTCGTCCTTCGTCCCGACGGGATCGGGGACCTCACCATGAGTCTCCCGGCCATCGGCGCGCTCCGAGATCGGTTTCCGCAGGCCGAGTGGACCCTCGTCGCCGGATCGCCCTCCCGGGGTCTCGTGGACCATCTCCCCTGGATCGATCGCGCCTGGTTTTTGGATCTGCCCTGGGCCCAGCGGAGCGTCGAGCGCCTCGACTGGGGGGCGATGTGGGCCATGCTGCGGCGGATCCGTCGGGAGCGCTTCGATCTGGTGATCGACCTGCGGGGGGATTTCCGGAACATCCTGTGGATGGTCTTCATGGGGAGCGGCTACCGGGTGGGCTACGGGTGGAGCGGGTGCGGGTTTCTCCTGGATCTGGAGATCCCTGCCGGCCGAGATCGACACCACGTCGAGCATGCCCTGGACTGCGTGCGTGCGCTGGGGGGAACGGTCGGTCCCGTGCGGTTCGGCCTGGAGATTCCCCGAGAGGCTCTGGCCCGCGCGCGCGAGAGACTCTCGGCGCTGGGTGTAGGGGGGGACGGCTATCTCGTCCTCCATCCGGGTGCCCAGTGGCCGGGGAGGCAATGGACCGCACCGGGGTACGCCGAGGTCGCCGACCGCGCGGCCGGCCAGTTTGGGCTGAAGGTCCTCCTGACGGGCGTCGACCGGGAACGCGCGCTCTCGAGGGACATCCAGGCGCGAATGAGAACCAAACCGGTGGACCTCGTCGGCCGACTGACGCTCGAAGAATACCTGGCCGTGCTCCGTGGGGCGCGCCTCTTTTTGGGCGTGGACTCGGGTCCCATGCACCTGGCCGTCGCACTGGCGGTACCGACCGTGGCGCTGTTCGGGCCGGGGGATCCGACGGCCATCGGGCCCTATGGCGAGCATACCGTGGTGGTGTCGGAGGCCGCGCGCTTCGGGTGCAGCCCCTGCGCGCAGGACGGGTGTGAGTGGGAGGGTGCGAGCTGCATGCAGGCCATCCCGGTGGAAAGGGCATGGGAGGCTGTGGAGCGCCAGTTGGTGGGCGCCGCCGCCGGGGGGGACGAGAATCCCTTGTGCGCAGAAAAGTGAGCGTGGAAGAGGCTTTCGTGAGCATGGAGGTCGACAGTTTCGACCTTTTTTCTTGCCAGGATTCGGCGATTTTGCTAGCATGGTCCGCGTTGTTCTCATGACCCGGGATCCCGGCGTGGGTCCTGGAGAGAGGAGGGTTTATCCGGACGTAGACTCGCAACGACTGTCGGGCCTGTCGGGCCCGGCGTAGGTTTGTGATCAGTCACCGAGCGAAGCGAAGCGGCACAGACCTTCGAGCGAAGCGAAGCAGTGCACGACCCGCGTGCCAGCAGCAGACACGTGCACCGTGCTGGCCATAGCTGTTCGCAATGGAGGTTGCGCTGTGGACCACAAGTGGCTGATAGACGTAATCATCTGGCTCTTGGCGGGTTGCGGATTCGACACGCACTGGTAGGGTGGCCTGGGCCCCTCGGGGCTCATGGCTAGAAGGGTGGTGATCGCGCCGGTCCGCAATGGCCTGATGGCGAGTCCATGCTGGACCTTCCGCGCATAACAATCATCTATCTTGTTGTCGTCGTTGGGCTTGGCGTCGTATGCCTGGTCCAGCAGCCGCCGGTGAACACCCATTCCGGGGTGGCGCCGGCCGTGTTTTGGGCGGTCCTGCTGGTGTTGGCCACCCTGTCGCCCATCACGTTGCCCCGCGGCGGAGCGACCATCACGCCCTCTTCGGCCGTCACGTTTGGCGGCCTTCTGGTTTTTGGCCCGGGTGTGGCGTCGTGGCTCGCCATACTCAACGCGGTGGCCTCGGACGGCGTCGTACGCAGGGTCCCCCTCCACAAGGTCGTATTCAACGCGGCCCAACTCGTGATCACGGTCGCCGCCACCGGCTGGGTGTACGGCCTTCTGGGCGGGCGGTGGGGCATCGGTCCCGAGAACTCCGTGGCCTCTCTGGGCGCCGCGGATCTGGGACGGATCCTCGTGTCGGGCACGGTCTACTTCGTCGTCAACACGGGCCTGGTCAGCGGGGCGATCGGAACCGGTGAGGGGATCTCTCCTCTGCGCGTCTGGCAGGTCAACTACCTCCGCACGGCCCCTCTGTTCCTGGCCGTCCTTCCCGTGGGTGTCCTGATGGCGCTCGTGCACGTTTGCGTGGGCGTCGTGCCGGCCGCCCTCCTGTTCGTCCCCCTGTTGATTGCGCGGTACTGTTTCAAACAGTACATGGAGATCCGCGAGGCACACCTGGAGATCATCCGGGCGCTGACCTCCGCCGTTGACGCCATCGACCCCTACACCGAGGGCCACTCTCGCGAGGTGTCCCGCCTGGCCATCAAGGTGGGCCGGCGGATGAGACTTCGGGAGTCGGAAATCGAAACGCTCGAGTGCGCGGCCCTGCTCCACGACATCGGGAAGATCACGGTCGAGCACGCCATCCTGCGCAAAGAACAGACCCTCACCCCGATCGAAATGGCCATCGTTCACAATCATCCCCGCGTCGGCGCCGAGATCGTAGGCAAGTTGAAATCCCTCCAGAAGGCGGCCGACATCGTCGTCGCCCACCACGAGAGGCCCGATGGTCAGGGCTACCCCGACGGCAGGCGCGGAGAGGAGATTCCCCTCTGCGCCCGCATCCTGCACGTGGTGGATGCCTACCACGCCATGCGGTCGGACCGTCCGTACCGCGCGAAGAGGTCGCTCGAGTACGCGCTCCAGGAGCTCCGGTCGGGCGCCGGCACCGAGTTCGACACCGCGATCGTGCGCGTGATGGAGAGACTGTGCCTCGATGGAGTCCTGGATCCGGAGGAGCAGGTCCCGCTGACTCCGGAGAAGAGCGCGCAGGCGATCTAGCCCGGCAGAAGCCCACCGAGAGGATCCGGGTGGATTCATCGCGCGGGCGCGCGGCCCAAAAGCAATTTAGCTTGACTTGGTGCTCGCCGATGGTATTGTAAACAAGGACGACGGCGAAGTGCCGGTGTCGCGGTAGCTCAGCTGGTAGAGCACTGGACTGAAAATCCAGGTGTCGACAGTTCGATTCTGTCCCGCGACACCATGTCTCCTTCCGAAGACCGAACGGAGCCCTCCAGGTTTGCTCGGCCGGGGTCGGAGGCGCCACCCGCCGGCATGCGGAAGATTGGGACGGAGCTGGTGTGGCTCAGCTGGTAGAGCAGCGCACTCGTAATGCGCAGGTCAGCGGTTCGAATCCGCTCACCAGCTCCACTTCCTTCCCCGAGCGTGTTCGGGGGCCTGGGTCCCGCCCGGTCTCCCGGACGGAAGACAGCGCCGGAACGGCCGTTTTTTTTTGCCGCGGCGGGCGGTGGCGGGCTCCGAACCCGCCCCGAGGCCCGGCCGGCGGGAGAGGGCGAGATGACGGACGGCGGGCGCCTGGTGGTGGGCGTCTCGGGCGTGCGGGGCGTGGTGGGGGAGGGGCTGACCCCGGAGGTCGCGGCCCGGTTTGCCTCGGCCATGGGAACCTACTGCCGGGGCGGTCTTGTGGTGGTGGGGCGCGACACTCGGCCCTCGGGTGTGAGCCTGAGGTACGCCGTGGTCTCCGGCCTTTTGGCCACGGGCTCTCCGGTCGTTGATGTCGGAGTTGCTGCGACCCCGTCGGTCCAGCTGGCCGTTGGCGAGCACGGCGCGGCCGGCGGCGTGATCATCACGGCCTCTCACAACCCGGGGGAATACAACGGCCTGAAGTTCGTGTCCTCCAGAGGCATCTTCCTGAACGCCGAAGAGGGCGCCCGGCTCCGGCAGATTTCCGAGTCCGGGCGCTTCAGCTTCGGGGGCCAGCCGCCGACCCCGGAGGTGAGGGACGACCGGCAGGCGGCGGCCAGACACGTGGCCCGGGTTCTGGGTCTTTCCTATCTTGACGTCGCCCGCATCCGGGCGCGAAGGTTTCGTGTCGTCCTGGACGTGGGCAACGGGGCCGGGGGCCGGGTGGCGTCCGGGCTTCTGGAGGCCCTGGGCTGTGCGACCCGCGTGCTCCACGGGGAGCCCAGCGGCGTATTCGCCCGGGGACCCGAGCCGGTGGCCGAGAACCTGAAGGCGCTGGCCGGTGAGGTGGCGGCGAGGCGGGCCGACGTGGGGTTCGCCCTGGATCCCGACGGGGATCGGTTGTCCATCGTCACAGAGAAGGGCGAGGCGGTGGGGGAGGAGTACTCCCTGGCGCTCTCGGCCGAGGGTGTGCTCTCCCGATCCGATGGGGGAGTGGTCGTCACCAACCTCTCGACATCGAGGATGGTCGAGGCCGTGGCGGGGCGGTGGGGAGGGCGCGTGGTCCGGACGCCCGTGGGCGAGGTGCACGTCTCGGTGCGCATGATGGCCGAAGGGGCCGTGATCGGGGGCGAAGGCAACGGGGGCGTGATCCTGCCCGAGGCCCACTACGGGCGCGACGCCGCCGTCGGGATCGCCCTGGTCCTGGAACTCATCGCCGACCGGGGGGGTTCGATTTCTGAGGCGGTTGACGGTCTGCCTCACTACGAGATGATCAAGGCCAAGGCACCCCTGGAGGGGGACCTCCGGGGCGATCTCGGGGAGGTCCTGGCGCCGCTCGTTGGGGGCGCGGATCTGGACGCCTCGGATGGGCTGAGGGCCAGCTGGCCGGATGCCTGGCTGCACGTCCGGAAGTCAGGGACCGAGCCTGTGGTGCGGGTGGTCGCGGAGGCGGAAGTCCGGGCCCGCGCCCAGGCCCTGGTCGAGGAGGCCCTGGGACTTCTTGCCCGGGAATCAGGGCGGCACCCCATGACGAACCGGGAGGGGTAGCTGAATGTGTGGGATCATTGGCTACGTCGGTGGCACCTCCGCCGAGCCGATCCTGATCGAGGGGCTCAGACGGCTGGAGTACCGGGGGTACGACTCGGCGGGAATCGCCATCTGCAACGGCGGTCAGATCACGTGCGCCAAGGTCGTCGGGAAGATCACGCAGCTGGAGAGGGAAGTGAGCGACCGGGTTCTGGAGGGCAAGAGCGGGGTGGCCCACACGAGATGGGCGACCCACGGCGTCCCCTCTCTGGCCAACGCCCATCCCCACATGGACTGCAAGGGCCGGATCGCCCTGGTGCACAATGGGATCGTTGAGAACTACGTCTACCTGAGGGAGACCCTCGAACGGGAGGGGCACGTCTTCACCAGTGAGACCGACTCCGAAGTGCTCGTCCATCTCGTCGAGAAGTACTTCGACGGCAACCTGGAGGAAGCGGTCCAGAAAGCCCTGCAGTGGGTTCAGGGGACCTACGGCATCGCCGTGTGCTCGGCGGACGATCCCGAGAAGATCGTGGGGGCCCGCAACGGAAGCCCGCTGGTCGTCGGCATCGGGGCGGGCGAGTACTTCCTGGCCTCGGACGTCCCGGCCATCCTCCGCCACACCCGTCAGGTCATCTACCTCGACGACCAGGAGATGGTCGTTCTGACGCGGGAGGGTTTGCAGACCAGCTCGGTGGCCGACAACCGGATGGTGACCAAGACCGTCGAGGAGATCTCGTGGGATGCCGACCGGGCCGAGAAGGAGGGCTATGCGCACTTCATGCTCAAGGAGATCTTCGAGCAGCCCCGGACCGTGCGCGACGCGATCTCCGGCCGCGTCGTCAAGGACGAGGGCACCGCGCGGCTGGGCGGCTTGAATCTGACCGACGATCAGCTGCACGCGACCCGGCGAATCATCATCACGGCCTGCGGGACCTCGTTCCACGCGGGCCTGATCGGCGAGTACATGCTCGAGGAGCTGGCCCGGATCCCGGTGGAGGTCGAGTACGCGTCGGAGCTCCGGTACCGGAATCCCGTGATCGAGGACGGCACGCTGGCTGTCGTCATTTCCCAGTCGGGGGAGACGGCGGACACGCTGGCGGCCATGCGGGAGGCCCGGCGCCGCGGGGCGCGGGCGCTGGGCATCTGTAACGTGGTCGGGAGCATGATCGCGCGGGAGGCCGACGGAGGCGTCTACATCCACGCGGGTCCCGAGATTGGGGTGGCCTCGACCAAGGCCTTCACGTCGCAGGTGGTCGTACTGGCCCTGATCACGCTGCTTCTGGGGCGGATGCGGCACATGTCCGTCTCTGACGGCCAGTCCCTGATCGCGGCTCTCGAGAAGCTGCCCGAGCAGATCGGGCGGATCCTCGAGCATGCGGACACGATCAAAGAGATCGCCAACGAGTACTGTGACGACGACAACTTCCTCTATCTTGGGCGGGGGTACAACTACCCGGTGGCCCTGGAGGGAGCGCTCAAGCTGAAGGAGATCAGCTACATCCACGCCGAGGGCTACCCCGCGGCCGAGATGAAGCACGGGCCCATCGCTCTCATCGACAAGCACATGCCCGTGGTCGTGATCGCCACCAAGGACAGCGCATACGAGAAGGTGATGGGCAACTTGGCCGAGGTCAAGGCGCGCCAGGGTCGGATCCTGGCCGTGGCCACCGAGGGGGATGAGGAGATCAAGAAGCATGCGGAACACGTGTTCTGGATTCCGCCTACGCTCCAGGCACTGACGCCGGTGCTGAGCGTCATTCCGCTCCAGCTGCTGGCGTATTACATCGCTGTGATGAGGGGCTGCGACGTCGATCAGCCCCGCAATCTGGCCAAGAGCGTGACGGTGGAGTAGCAGGGAGGAGGGGACGTGCGAAGCGTGGTATCTACGGGGGCGGCGCCCGCTGCGGTGGGGCCCTACAGTCAGGCTGTCGTGGCCCGAGGTGGAAACTGGGTGTTCACGGCGGGCCAGCTGGGCATCGTGCCCGGGACCGGCGAGCTGGCCGAGGGGGTCGAAGCCCAGACCAGGCAGGCGCTGGAGAATCTCACGGCCGTGCTGGAGGCCGCCGGGTCGTCGCTCGAACGGGTCGTCAAGGTGACGGTGTTCCTGAGGAACATGGGGGACTTCGAGAAGGTCAACGGCGTCTACCGGGAGTTCTTCGGCCATGAACCGCCCGCCCGCTCGGCGATCGGGGTGGCCGGGCTGCCCAAAGGGGGGCTCGTCGAGATCGAAGCCGTGGCATCGGTCGACGGAGGCTAGCCGGACCGGAAGCGGGCGGGGTGGAACTCGTCGCCCGTCGTGACAGTATACAGGGTGGGAATGGATAGGTTCTGGTGGACCTCCAGGACTTCAAATCCTGACGTCGGGCGCTAATCCCGTCCGAGGTGGGTTCGATTCCCACACATTCCCGCCACCCACTTCCCTCGGGGGGGAGCGCCGTTGGGGCGGAAACGACGGACCTGGATCGCGGCGGTGGCGGGGGCGATGGTCCTCACAGGTCTCTGGCCCCGGTCCGGCTGCGCGAGCCCGGCCCCGCAGGAACGGAGAGTCTCGCCGCGTTCGTCGCTCCTGATGTCGACGGTCGTCCCGGGCTGGGGGCAGCTGGCCAACGGTCACCCGGTGAAGGCGGCCGCGTGCTTTGCGGCCGGAGCCGGTCTGGTAGGGCGGGTCTTCATCGAGACCCGTCGCGCCGACGAAGCCTTGAGGAGAGCAGAGACCGCCGCGACCAACGCCGAGTACCTTCGCCACTACGGCGACTACACCGAGCACTTCAACCGGAGGGAGGACGCGATCTGGTGGGCCATCTTCTTCTGGTTGTACGTGATGGTCGACGCCTACGTGGATGCCCACCTGTTCGGGTTCGACGAGGAGTTTAAGGGAGAGCCGAGCGGCGAGGGACTGAGGCCCTGGATCCGGGCCAACTCGACGGGTCTCCGGCTGGGGTTCCGCTTCGGCGTCTAGGAGGAGAGGCAAGACAGAATGGCAGCTCGCAGTGCCGAGGCGGCGAGGCGAAAGAGCTCGGTCGGATCGGACGCCGGGCACGCTCGGAGGGACCGCCGGGGCAAGGAACGGCGGAAGTCGCTGGTCCGGGAGTACGCCGAGGTTCTCATCATCTCGCTCGTGCTCGCCTTCTTCACGCGGGCCCTCGTGGTCCAGGCGTTCCGAATCCCGACCGGGTCGATGGAACAGACGCTCCTGGTGGGGGACTACCTGCTGGTCAATAAGTTCCTGTACGGGGCCAAGGTCCCGTTTCTCGACCTTCGGCTCCCGGCCATCCGGGGACCCCGGCGCGGGGATATCATCGTCTTCCAGTCTCCGACGCAGAGGAAGGATTTCATCAAGCGCTGTGTCGCCATCGAGGGAGAGGTCGTCGAGCTCAGGGACAACGTAGTCTACATCAACGGCGAGCCGCTGGAGGAGCTCTACACGCATTTCGAGGGGAGGCCGCACAAGGCCAACTACGGCCCGGTCAAGGTGCCCGAAGGCTACGTGTTCGTGCTGGGAGACAACCGGAACAACTCGCAGGACAGCCGGTACTGGGGGATGCTGGACATCGACCTCATCAAGGGCAAGGCCATGGTGCTCTACTTTTCCTGGAACAAAGACAAGCACTGGCCGCGCTGGAGGCGCATCGGCAGCCTCATCCACTAGCCCCGGTCCACGCGATCCAGCCGGCTCCGAGGCGCTCCGCAGAGATCAGGGGGCGACCGACAGGTCGCCCCTTCTTCACAGAGGCCGGCCGGGACTGCGGTTCTTGGGGGCGATGAGGCCGGCAACCTCGGCATCTCGTAGCGGGTCCTGTCGCCGGGTTGTCCCACCGTGCTCGTTCCTGCGCTCGGTGGGAGCCCTACCCGGCGCCACCCACCACGAGGGGGCCATGGTGCTGGCGCATCGCGTCTTCGATCCT
>Ga0180437_10009370_pt1 | contig 12142 bp, 12 predicted proteins | sample SS_ome_4_FD_132410 | JGI IMG/M metagenome (GOLD analysis project Ga0180437, IMG submission 132410) | Hypersaline lake sediment archaeal communities from the Salton Sea, California, USA - SS_3_D_1 metaG | ecosystem: Environmental > Aquatic > Non-marine Saline and Alkaline > Hypersaline >... | reverse complement strand
TGGCGCATGGGCCGCGACGGTCGATGGGACGCTGGAGGTCCACGGACTGAAGCGCTCCGACGGAGTCACGTGGGAGGCGCTGAAGGAGGCCGACGGCACGACCGATCTGGCTTTCCTCGAGACGCTTCTCGATGACGGTGGGATCGGGGAGAACGGCCACTTCGTCGGCTCGCTCGACCTGACTCACATCGACGGCGTGACGTACAAGGCAGTCCGGCTCGTCTACGCGGAGGGTGGGAACGCGGCGGCTCTCGTCGGCGCGGCTTACTACATCTCCGGCCTCTACAAGCAAGAGGGTGGCGACACCGACTACCTCTACGCGAAGACCCGCTACACCGACGCGTAGTCGGCATCGGGTGGGTCGTCAGGGAGGCGATCTGTCATGTCTGATGATCCACGGAAGCGAGTTGAAACCGGCGACGAACCGAGGGCTGAGGCGGAGTTCGAACCTGAAACCGTCTTCCCCTCGGTTCAAGCCGTGATCCCAAATCCGACTGTGACGGCAAGGCTCGTCGGAAGGGTCGAGAAAAGTGAGTAGTGAAAGAGAACTGGAGCTTCTTCAGGGGTCTGTCCGTCCCTTCAACATCGAACTGAAGGACGGAGCGGACGAGCCGGAGGTCCTCACCGGAGCGACCGACGCCACGTTCAGAGTCCTTGCCGACCCTGAGGTCGCAACGTCCCCGATCATCGACATGGACACGACGGTCGGAGACCTTGCGATCGACATTCCGAATTCGAAGCTCACCGGGACACTCAGCCAGTCAGATGCGGATGCGTTGACCCCGGGAGTATACGTCGGTCAGGCTGGTATCAAGATCAGCGGTTCGTGGCTCTACACAGAGCCTTTCCATGTCCGCATCAAGGACAGCTTCGCCCCGACGGTGTGACCTATGATCAAGCTCGAGACCTTTCGTCAGGGAGTGGGGCTCACCGCTGGTGACGAAGACGACCTGAAGCTCCTACGGTTGACGGTCATCAAGATGTGGGAAGAGGCGACGAAGCGTCTCTGGAACAGCCGGACTGATCACGTCGAGACCCATAGCATCGGTGATCAGAAAGAGAAGGCGTCGCTCTGGCTCGATCTCTGGCCCGTCACGTCGATCACTTCGATCTACGAGCGGGATCTCGATGAGGACTTCGCGCTGGTCGATTCGGACGAGTACAATCTGACGGGACGTCGGCAAATCGTCCGGGTCAGTCAGACGAACTGGCGCTACTGGAAGAGCTTCGTTCAGGTGACGTACACGGGAGGGATCGACGAGGCCGATGAGGACATTCAGCTCGCCCTCATCGCTCAGGCGAAGTTCATGCGGACCCGGCTCGCCAAGGAGCAGATCACCGTTCAGTCTCAGAACTTCGAAGGTGGAGCGGGCGTCATGCTCCGGCCTGACTTCCACCCGATGTTCAAGATGCTGGCGAAGCTCCACAAGAAGAAGTCGTAGATGTCAAGCAGCATCGTCGAGATCAAGCTGACGAAGGACTCGCTGAAGTTTCTCGATGAGGCTCAGCGGTTATCGAAGAAGGGTGAATTCGAGGAAAACGTCCTCGGGTTCATGGACAGGCAAGCAAGCATCGGCGCCGACTGGATCGCCGATAACTACGCCTCGGGTCAGAGGCTAGGGAGAAGAACTGGAGCTCTGGCCAGATCGATAGTGGGTCGGAGCCTGACTGTTGGCTCGGTTCCTGCAATGCGTATAGGAGTCCTTCGGGGTCCCGCCCTACGCTACGCAGGGGTCCAAGAGTACGGGACGCGGAGATACAATCCTAGCAGTCCCTACGACACGATCAGGCCCAAGTCCGCTAAAGCTCTGGCGATACCACAGGAGCCCGCTCTCACTCCGGTCGGGGTGGATCGGTTTGGTGGTCCCCGAGGGGTTCCATTCAAGCTGACATTCATCCCCTTCCGAAGCACGGGCGTCGCGGTCGGTGGTCTGTATGATCCGCGATCAATCCCGCAGACGGGATCAGGGCTGACGCTTCAAACGGCGAAGATGTACTACCTTCTCGTGAAGGAAGTTGACATCAAGCCGAAGTGGTATCTGAAGGACGGCTTCGATGCTTGGATGCCTCAGTTCACTGAAGAACTGGCGGACTGGCTCCGCGACTACGTCACAGCCAGAAGACGGTCTAGGAGGAACTGACATGCTGAGATATGCTCTGGGGTTTCTGTCATGCCTGATCCTGCTCACGGCGGGAACACTTCTCGCTCAGGAAGCGGGCGTCTTCCAGATCACCGGCTACTACGATTTGAGGATGGACGCTGTCTCTAAGACGGCGAACCTCCATCTCAACTCGATGCCGCCTCGCCAGACGAGTCCGTATCGCTGGTCGTATGACGCGTTCTTCGTCACGGTTTCGAAGGAGGGGTACGAGCGTATCGGCGGAGCACAGGAAAGTGAATCGCCGACTCTCCCATCGGAGATCATCCCCGAAAAGCTCGACGACGAACGGGTCGCGTGGATGCTCACGCGGGCGGATGAACTGAACACGGCGATGACCGATGAGGAGTGGGGCGACCTGACAAAGGAACGCATCGGCGTCACTGTCGGCTACCAGTTCTTCACCGGACCGAACTTCGAAGGCGACTTCTCCGGTGAATACGTCGTGATTCCTCGGAATGGAACATGGTTCTGGACTCGTACCGAGCACTCGTCGAACTCCGGTTCGGCGCTCGACACGACCGTTCCGTGGCCCGAGGACGAGGAGGAGAAGTAGTGGTCGCGAAGTCGGCAAGACGGCAGATGTGCGACCGGTGGCGAGAGCTCGCTGAGCAGGTCCGGAACGGGCTCTACTTCGTCAAGCGTGGAGCCATCAACTGGACTACGTTCCCGTTCAAGGACGAACAGGGCGGGATCGCCTTGATGATCGACGACGGTCAACTGCTCCGGACTCAACGCGAGCGCGGGATGAAACCGGCAAGATGCTCGATGGAGATGTTCCGCTCCTTGCCGGACCTGAACGCGATCCCCGCGATCGATGATGGCCTGATGGATGAGCTTCTGGACGACGCAGAGGAGATCCTGACGGAGCTGATGAAGTCAAGAACTGCATCCAACGATCCCATCGTCTTTCGGATCGATGCGAACTCGGTGAGGTTCGTGGAAGCCCACGACACTGAGATCAAAGTCCAAGGGATCGTTGTCACCTTCAATCTGGAGTACTGACCCGAGGAGGATTCCACATGTCGGTAGTTGGACATCAGGACTTCTGGGTCGTCGGTTCACGCTTGTACTTCAAGCGCGATGACATCGGTGGAACCGATCAACCGTGGATGGACCTCGGTGTCATCGAAGCGGCGAACCCGAGCTTCGAACTGGAGCAGCTTCAGCTCGAGGACGCGGACGGTGGTCTCAAGAGGGTCGTCGACGAGGCGGTCGCCAAGATCGACGAGACCTACGAGATCGTCTGCAACAATCTCAACATGGAGAACCTCTCGATGCTGTTCCTCGCGGACCGGCCCGAGGCGTTCACGCAGAGCGCGGTCGAGAAGGACGTCGAACACGACGTCACCGCTGGTCATCTCGTCCACATCCACGATGACGACGCGGGGCTGACGGAGCTCTTCAAGATCCGCAACGTCCTCGGTGTCACGGACGGTGGCTCGCTCACCGAGGTCACGTCGCTGGACAGCATCGTCAGGTCCACCCGAACGATGGTCTTCGATGGTGTCGACCTGACCACCGAGCTCGCGGCGGGCGAGGTCTTCATCGTCCACGAGGACGGTCTGTCCGACACGGGGAACGCCGGTTCGTACACCGTCGTCAGCTCCAGCTTCTCGGTCGACACGACGGTCATCGTCGAGCAGACTCCGGGTGGAGCGGCGGACGAGTCCGGTCTGGCGGCGTCCAGCCGGGTGAGCCACGAGAACGCCGGGACGATCTACGACCCGACGGACGACTGGGAGATCGTGTCCAAGGATCGCGGTTTCATCAGGATCGTCGATGGTGGCGCGATCTCGACCGGGACCGTCAACATCATCTTCATGCCCGACGCCATCACGGGGCTCCGCGCCTTCAATCCGCAGGAGCAGCAGGAGGAGGTCAAGGGCGAGTGCCAGATCTTCTGGGGACGCGAGATCAACGCGGCTCAGACGGTCCGCCAGATGCGGATCAGCATCACTCCGGCGTCCACGAGTTTCACGGCCGACGAGTACTCCAGCCTCACGTTCACCGTCCGGGTCCTGAACGACCTGACGGCGACGGAGCCCGCCGGTCGCGTCGTCCACTTCAAGGGCGACGTCCCCTCGAAGTCGTAGGAGGAGATTCCGCCGTTGCTCGCGTCCGGAGCCGCGAGTGGGAATTCGTTTGGCTTGCCGTCGTACGGCCGACGGCAAGCACATCTCTAACGCTCCGGGAAAGGAACAATGGGAAAGAAGAAACACAACGCGGATCTCGACGGCATCCTGCCGGAAGCTGCTCGGGTTCCAATCCTCGGTGGGAAGGCCGAAGCTCTCGTCTTCCCTCTGGGCATCAAGCATCTCAGGAAGTTCAACGAGCGAATCTCCAAGGTCCTCATGTTCGCCGCGAGAAACGTCAAGGTTGAGGCGAACGCGGATGACGGGGCGATCGCTGCGGCGCTCGTATCGGAGATTGGCCCGCTGATGATGACGGACCTCTTCGACTTGCTCGAGGAGTGCGTCCGGTTCAGTCCCAATGGGGTCAAGTTCGATGACCTACCTCAGTGGGAGTTTCCTCCGATCCTCGAGAAGTGGATCGACGAGTCCTTCGGGACGCCGGAGAAGCGGGACCCTTGGATGAGGGCGATCGAGACGACGGTCGCCCGGTTCACGGACGAGCCGTTCTCGATCTCGGCGATGTTGTCCAAGGACTCATCGCCGGAGGATGGAGCATCACCGAAATCCTCCGAGTCAGACAAGCCGGAGTCCCCTATCGAGGACTGACCGTTTCTCAGGTTCGGTACTTCGGTGAGAGGGAGAAGCGTCGACTCCGACGTCTGGCGGCTGGACAAATCGAAGGGCTTCAGCTCGCCATCGGCGGGATCTTCGACAAGAAAGCCTCCACCGAAACTGCACGATACCTGAAGGAGCTGAGAAGCTAGATGCCAGAGCGTCAAGTCACTATCCTCGCAAAGTTGACCGACAACATGTCGGGTCCGATGAGGAAGATCGTCGGGCTCTTCAAGAAGGTCGGTGCGGCGGCTCTCAAAGCCGGGACAATGGCTCGGGGAGCGTTCCGCGGAATCGTCCGTGGAATCGGGACTTTGCAGAGGAGTATTCTCAACCTTCGGAACCTCATCGTTGTCGCCCTCGGAGTCGCTGTCGTCAAGGTGTTCGCGGACTTCGAGAAGGGAATCACGACCGTCGCCACTCTGGTGGATACGACGGTCGTGTCGATGGAGGAACTGAAGGACGCTGTTCTCGATGTCTCAGTGGCGACCGGGGAAAGCCTCGGTACGCTGAACGAAGCTCTCTTCGACATCATCTCCGCTGGCGTCGAAGCGAAGACCGCCGGACTGGTTCTCCTCGAAGCATCGAAGCTCGCCAAGGGAGGAGCCACGAGTACGGCGGCGGCGACCAAGGGAATGGTCTCCATTATGAACGCCTATGGCCTCGCCGTGTCGGATGCGGCGGCGGTCAGCGACGCGTTCTTCCAAGCACAGAAGGCCGGGATCACGACAGTTGATCAGCTCGCCCGGAACATCGGCAAGCTCGCTCCGACTGCTCAGCTTGCCGGTCTCAGCATCGACGAAATGCTCGCGGCTGTCGCGGCAGTCACGAAGCAGGGAGTTTCCACCACTCAGGCCGTCACCGGTCTCAAGTCCGTAGTCACCGCGCTCATCAAGCCGACCGAGGGAGCGAAGGAAGCTGCTCGCAAACTCGAGATCCAGTGGGACACTTCGCGGTTGAAGGCTGGGAACTTCGCAGAGTTCCTCGCTGAGGTAGCTGAGAAGACTCAGCTTGATGAAGTCGCCCTTGCGAAGCTCTTCCCGAACGTTCGAGCCTTCGCGACCTTCGCTTCCCTCGCGGCAAATGACGGTCAGGACTTCGTCGATGTTCTTGAGTCGATGGAGGACAAGACTGGCGCGACCAACGAAGCGTTCGTCAAGATGGGCGACACGCTCACGGAAATCATCAACAAGGGTCTGGCTCAGATCCGCCGGTTCTTCGTCAACGCTGGTGAAGCAGCGAAGCCGTTCATCGTCGATGTCGTCAATCGGATCACGAAGTTCGTTGAAGGGCTGAATCAGCGGAAGGCTCAGGTCCAAGCCTTCATTATGACGGTGGCTCGGGCGATCGGCCAGATCGGTCGGATTATCGGAAGCATCTTCGGGGAGGGAGATGTCATCCGGCTGGTGATCAACGTGATCACTGGAGCAGTCGAAGCCGGAGTCCGAACTATCATCGCAGCTATTCCGGTGCTGGTTCGGATTGCTCAGCGGGTCGGCCGCGAAATCGCGGTCGCGTTTGTGGATGCTTTGGTCGGTTCATCGCAAGAGGCTCTCGCGCGAAAGCTCGCGTCTGGGAAGCGGGGAGCGTTCCGGGCGGGACTCAGACTCTTTGGGTTCGATGAGCATGAGCTTGAGGAACTGGCGAAGAAGGGACGGGCTCTGGAGGATCAACTATCGGAGCTCGAAGCGGCTCGCGCGCGAGGGGCTCAGGCTCCAGAAGGGTCCGCCGAAAACGAGCGGTTCAAGAGAGCTCAGAGGGGACTGGATAGGATCCGCCAAGACCTCGCCGGGGAAGCGTTCGACGACATCCGCGAGTCGGATCGCCGGGTCCTCGCGGCTCAGGTCGAGCAGTTCCTCGGCGAGTCCAAAGAAATCTACAGCGACTTCTTCGCAGGTCTGCCCGAGGGTCTGTCACCCGAGACGAAGGACGCGATGGCTCGGCTTGGCGAGATCCTCGGGCCCGAGTGGAACAAAGCTCTGCAAGACGCTGTCGCGGCGGATGAGAAAACGAAGGCGGAAGCAGCGAAGGCAGGAGAGGATGCCGCGAAAGCAGCGCTCACGGGAGCGACAGGAACCGGCATCAGCGAGGCTGGAGGAGAAGCCGCGGACTTCAACGCTCAGCTCTCGAAGCTTGAGGGTCGGATGGAGTCGCTCAAGTCGTCCATGTCCGAGTATCGGACGCAGCTTGCTCGGATTGATGAGCTGACGGCGGGCGGTTTCATCACGAGGGCTGAAGGGGCGAAGCGAACTCAGGACCTTCAGGATCAGTACAACGATTCGCTGAAGGAAACCGAGGAGCTGATCCTCCAGATCCAAGCCGGTTTCGAAGGGAACACGGGTCGGGCGAAGCTCTACGCTGAGCAGCTTCAGGTCATGTCCGACAAGCTCGCGGCGGCGAAGGATGAAATCGCTGGAGCCAACGTCGAGTCAGGAACTCTTTGGACCGGTCTACAAGCTGGTATCCTTAACACCATCGAGACGCTAGGAGACCTTCGTCAAGCCGGTCTCAGCGCTGGTCAAGCCATCGCTAGTGGTTTAGGTGATGGGGTGATCGCAGCGCTTGAGAAGGGCAAGGAGGGCTTCAAGGAGTGGGGTCTCACCTTCCTTCGCCAGATGGCTGCGATGATCCTCAAGGCGATGATCTTCAAGGCGATCATGGCTGGTCTCGGTGCGGCGGGAGTCGGCTTCAGTGAGGGAGGCGGAATCGGGTTCGCTGGAGGAGGCTCGGTTCCGGGACCGCGAGGAGCGGGCGACATCGTTCCGGCGAGGCTCAGCCCCGGAGAATTCGTCCAGACTCGTCAGTCCGTAGATTACTACGGTCCTCAGGTGATGGAAGCTCTGCGGCGGAGGCTCATCCCCAGAGGGCTTCTCGCCTCCTATGGTCGGACGGTCCGGCCGATTCCAAGTGGACGGGCTCTTCAGGGAGGCGGGATGCCTTCATCGGCTGAGCCGGTTGGACCATCCCCGGCTTTCATTGTCGCCAACGAGCAGAACCTCGAACGTCAGCTTGCCGGTGGACAGCGAGCCTTCATGCGATTCCTTCGGGCGAATTCACGTGACGTGAAAGCTGCTCTGGAGACCTAATGGCTGACTGTACGAGAGCAGCTACTCAACTTCAGGTCACTGATGGATTCAACCTCGCAGACGGATATCCCGATCCGAGCCCGGCTGACTACAATGACCTGACCATCAACCCTCCGGGAAATTGGGGATACATCGGAGCAAGGACTCCTCGGCGATATGGAGTCGGCAAGCTCGGATGGTGGCCCGTCGAGAACGGTGGTCTCCACATGATGGAGGCGACCAGTGACGACCGTTCTCAAGCCGACCCGTTGATGGACAAGCAGGACTATCACGAGTTGAACGCGTCGTACAAGGGAGGGATCCCGGTCAGCAACACCGATCCAGATTACTACTCCCTCGGCTCGACTCCGCCGAACTTGACGGACCCGTTCATCCGAGTTCAGGTCGACATGCTCGCTGCTCAGGCTCCGTACTACGGAGGACCCGGAGTCTACTTCTACAAGAAGCGGGGCGGGACCTACGGGAAGTATGACTCCTTCGAAGTCCGTCACTACAATACGGCGTCCAACAACTTCAAGCTCTACCAGAACGGGATCGTCCTCGCAACGGCGACAGTTGATTACGCGGACCGAGGAGTCATCCGGCTGGACGTCTTCCACACTCACAATCCGGGTGCTGGTCACGACCCGATCGATGGGGACTGGTCGTTCCGCGTCTATCAGGAAGCGACCGGGATGGAGACGCCGGTCCTGACTTACGACGATTTCCACGATGCTTCATGGACGTCGCAGGATCACGCTTACGCATACGGGATGCTGGTCGGTCGGGGCATCACCTACTTCGACGATTTCCTCGTCCAGTATCCGGGAGGAGTAGTCGGGCTGACCGATGGGTGGGACGACCCTACGACCGTGACTCCCTTATCCTTGCCGAGCCCCGAGCCGTCGATCTTCCTCTTCCACCGTGAGCAGAACATCCAACTGGACACCATCTTCATGACGGATGTCGCCCGCGCACGGACTGTGGATGAAGACCGTCGGCTTCTCGCAAGTCGTCCGAACCGATCGCTGTTCTTGAACCATCGGGCTTTGCATCGTGAAGAGGCTTGGCCTCTCTACATGAACCTGATGCGTCATGGGACTAGCAGAGTTCCGGTCCCGCTCTTCTGTGATCATTCACGTGTGACGGGAGCAGCGTCTGGGACGAACATCCCTTGCGATACGAGGTATCGTCGATTCTTCGTCGGCCAGCGGATCTTGATTCACGACTGGTCTCTGCAGAACGGAGCTTCGCTCCCGAACAACTTCGAGTACGACACGATCCTCTCCTTCACTGATTCGGCGATCACGACGGTCACGGGATTGTCTGGGACCTTCGCTGAGGGAGACAGAGTCTATCCGTGCATCGACGCTGAGATTCTGCTAGGTGGCGAGATGGATCAGCACACTGATGATATCATGGATCTGCGACTCGATGTGGAGGAAGTTTACGGCAAGTCGGCTCTCCCTCCGATCGAAAGCGGAACCCCGACTGGCTTCGTCGAGCATGACGGATATCCGGTCCTCTCCATCGCTCCGTCGTGGGTGGACATGGAGCCGGGGATGCGAGTGGAGGGACACAAGAGAGGTCTCGGCCGAGGACGTCTCCTCGAGACGTATGGGTCGCGCCCTCGCTTCTGGATGAGGATCGCCTACGACAAGTTCAGCCGGGAAGATATCTGGCCTCTCATCGAGTTCTTCGAGTCGCGGCGGGGACGGTATCGGGCGTTCATCTTCGTCCAACATTTCAATCCCTTCAACATCGAAGAGACGAACGTCGACTACTTCGATGTCTACCCGACGGGGAACTTCGATGACTTTGAGGACATCCTCACCTACGTCGCCGTTCTTGAGAAGGACGGGACGCTTCAGCTAGCGACCGTGGACTACGTCGTGGACAACGGGGCGACTTGGCGAATCGCATTCGTCGACAGCCTCTCCTCAGCTCCGGCAATCGCTGACATTCGTCGGTTCGCGCCCGCTCATCTCGTCCGGATGAACTCCGACAGGCTGAGCGAAGTCTGGACCACGGATGAGCGATGCTCGCTCGTCTTCGAGGTGATCGAGCTCCTCCTTGAACAGGATGTGACCGTGTCATGCCAGTTCTAGATACTCCGAACAAAGAAGCCGCGATCCTCGTCGAGTTTGAGTACGGCGAGCAAGAGGTCACTGGGAAGAAGGGGATCCAGTCCGTCATTACCGAGGATCCTCCGGACATCGAGAACGACTACACCGAGAACGACCCAGGAGCAGAACTGTCAATCTCGGGAAGCACGATCACCTTCACGAACGCGGCTTGGGATGAGCAGACCTACGTCTACAGAGACTACGGTGCTGGTCACTTCACGATGGAACACGAGTGGGAGTTCAAGTTCCGCTTTGAAGTGACCGACTTCGGAACTTCAGAAGCTGGATTGGTCTGCTTCTGGGGGATGTCCGATGTCCTCCTGACTCGCTATCAGTGGCAGAACAATCCGGAGGAAGCGCTCTGCTTCTTCGCCTACGGAAATCTCGGTGTCCAAGAGATCATCGGAATAGAGGAGTTCGACGGGGTCGGTGGGGTCGTCAGGGACACGATGGACATCACTCAGAACACCGAGTATTGGGTCCACATCGAATTCGATCCTGACGCTGGGACCTACGGAACCATCACCGCGAAAGTCTACTCCGACGAGTTCAGCACACTCGTTGACACGATGACCATCGTCCTCGCTCATACCGTCACCTATCGGTATCTCTTCGCGTACAACGGTTTCGATGCGGCGACGGGAGGAGCAGCGCGGGAGACGGACGGCGAGGTTGAGCATCTTTACCAGTCTTTCCTGACCGACTCCTTTGATCAGAACGACATCAGCACGGCGGCGACGTTCAAGAGGTTCACGAACTGGGACTCTGATCTTGTCCACCCGGACAGCGGCGAGACTTTCTCTGCCTTGCCGGAACTCGCGGTCGAGATTCCAAAGATTACGGGGATGCTAAAGGAGAAACCATTCGTCATCAAGGTGCCGATCGATTCGGACAACTTCTTCACGCAGATCTCGTCGGGTGAGCCGTTTGACAGGACTGAGGTTCGTGTCTGGGAGTGGGTTCAGAACGAGGAGCAGGACACGGGTGACATTCTGTATCTCCACTACGGAATTATGATGCGAGTGATGCAGAATGCCGACGGTTCATCAGCCATCATCCGCATCGAGTCCGAAGCTCCGAAGATGCTGATGCGAGGAGCTCTTGGCATCGTCGCGACTCACAACTGTCCGTGGGGTCTGGGAGATTTGAACTGCGACCCAGATGGGACAGCTATCGACATTGAGTCGGAGTTTGAAGTCGGTGAGATCACCGCCATTGACGGAGTCGTCGTCACTCTCGCAGACATCGATCCGAATGTCGCGAACAGACATTTCCATCGTGGATACATCCAACTCGGAACCCTTCGCATCGGTATTCGCGATTGGGAATCGGGAGCGGATTTCGTCCTCTTCAGAATTCCTCCGGCAAGGTGGCTGAATGAGGATGTCCAGGTAGTTCCGGGCTGTGACAAAGAACACGGGACCTGTGACACGCTATGGTCAAATACAGAGCACTTCGGTGGGATCGGATACGGGATCCCAGACTATCATCCAGTGATCGAGCAACCCTGAGTGATCGCGTCCGTGAAGTCCTAGAATCGTGGCGGGGAACTCCTTTCGCTGATGGCCAGATGACTAAGGGATGCGGGAGCGATTGCGTCGGTTTCGTCATCGCCGTTCTAAACGAGCTGAGCGGCGGAGGCGAGATTAAGAGGGTGGACTTCCCGCCGGACGGAGCGATGCATAATCCGAAGGGAGCAGCGCGGGTCGTCAGGGCGATCCGGAAGCAGTTCCCTCACGTAGTCGTCAGGGAGCCCGAGGTTCAGCCGGGTGATGTGATTGTCGTCGGGCCTCGTGGGGGAGGACCCGGTCACGCGATGTTCGGCGGTCATCAGCCGAATACTCTCTGGCATTCGAATGGACCTCACCTCGGTGTCCAGAAGACTGGCATCGGCGAAGCACAACGGGGTGGAATGCGAGTCTTCCGGATCTACAGACCTGAGAAGCTATCATGGATTTCCTCCTAGAGTCTGTCATCGTCAAGGCTGAAGTCGCGACCATCGTCACGATGGTGGTCTTGACGATCATCAGCGCTCTGGCTTCGTA
>Ga0180437_10009368_pt1 | contig 12143 bp, 10 predicted proteins | sample SS_ome_4_FD_132410 | JGI IMG/M metagenome (GOLD analysis project Ga0180437, IMG submission 132410) | Hypersaline lake sediment archaeal communities from the Salton Sea, California, USA - SS_3_D_1 metaG | ecosystem: Environmental > Aquatic > Non-marine Saline and Alkaline > Hypersaline >... | reverse complement strand
TACATCGATCTGGACGAGCAGAAAGAGCGCTTTCAAGCCCGATTAGATGAGCCAGACAAGCACTGGAAGTTCAACCCCGCCGATTTGGAAGAACGCAAATTGTGGCCGGATTACGTCAGAGCTTACGAGGATGCGATCAGCAAGACCAGCACCGAGTGGGCGCCCTGGACCATCGTCCCGGCCAACCGAAAATGGTATCGCAATTTGGTGGTGGGCACGGTCATTGTGGAAACGTTGGAGAGGTTGAATATGCAATATCCGGAGGTAGAGTTTGATCCAGCGGAGATAAGGATTGAGTGAGTAGAACACAAAGGGCACGAAACCTACGAAGAACACAAAAGCCACACCTAACTCCAATCCGGGCATTCCTTTCGTGCTTTTCGTGTTTCAGATCTTCGTGTCTTTCGTGTTTCGCCACCCAATCACCGCAATCGCCGTAGCGGCTCCTATCACGTCGATCAGCACGTCCAATTGGGTCGGGCGACGACCGGGGACAAAGCTCTGGTGAAACTCATCAGACACGGCATACAGCACCGCGATGGCAAAAGCCAGACCCAACGCCGCCCGGTCAGCCATACCCCCACGCGATAGCGCGCGCCACCACAAGAAGGCCAACACGGCATAGACGGCGAAATGTCCGCCCTTTTTGAGCGTGAGATCGAGCACAGGCTCGGGTGGCGTCGGTAGGTCACGCTGCGCTGACAGGCAAAAGATGACGCCCATCCAAGCCAGGGGTGGCAGCCAATACCAAACCAGGTTCCAGATCGTGGCCCGTCTGCTAGTTCTCGGGTCACTCATCGATAGGCTCTCTCGACCTCCTCCACCAGTCTATCCCAGTTGAAATGCTCCCGCATGCGGCGCGCGGCAGCAGCGCCGAGCCGGGCACGGAGGTCGCGGTCAGCCAACAGGCGCACAATGGCATCGGCGAAAGCGACATCATCTCCAGGCGATACCAACAGTCCTGACTCACCGTCCACGATATACGCCGTGTTCTGTCCCACTGCATCGGCCACCACCGGCAGACCGGCGGCCAGCAAGTCGATCAGCTTGACCGAGCACTTGGTTCGGTTTATCAAGGTGTCATCGTAAGGAAACATGGCCAGGTCACAGGCAGCGAAATAGTCGGGCAGACGATGGGCTTCAACCCAACCCGTAAAAACGGCATGGTCAGACAACCCAGCCTCATCTAACATTTCGTCCAGGTCCGACTCCTCTCCAAAAAGACCCTCGCCCACTACGAACAGCCTCGCACGGGGCTCACCTATCACCACCCGGCGCAGAACGTCAACGACTCGTTCCAACCTGAATTCGAAGAAACGGGTGTATAACAAGAGAACCAGGGAATCATCCAGCTCCCAAAGCATGCGCACCGTCTCCGATGTGTCCTCTGAGCGCTGGGGCTGGTCCGCTTTTGCAATCAGCGAGGGGCGAACCCCATTAGGCACATAGTAGATTCGACTGAGGGGCACGCCCAGTTCCTTAACCAGATCCAGCAATGCCCGGCTGGCGACCACGACACCGTCGGCGTGGGTCAACCCCCAGCGCTCCTGCCAACTGAAAATGCGCTTCTGGGTCGAGGAATAAGTTTCATCTGCATTCCACGCCTGTTCCCAGTCATCTTCGTCCACCACAAACTGGACATCACGAAGAAGTCTCCCCCCGGCAAACCGTAGGCGTCTCAGCCACCACAGGAGGTAGTGAGCCAGGCCGGCGTAGGCTTTCGGTTTGAAGCAGTGAATTACGTCGGGGCGCAACGCCAGCGCGCCACGAACGAGGCGGAGGGTCAGCAACACGTGAAAAAGCAACGGCACCTTAGGTGGAAGGGGGACGTTGACGACGCGCACACCGTCTGCCTCCCACTCACGTCCGGCGTCAGGGGGATGATCCCACGGTGGAATCAGCAGGGTAACCGAATGTCCACGCGTTACCAAGGCTCTCGCCATAGGCAACGCGCGGACACTGAGAGTACCTTTCGGTCGCAGGCCAAACGGTCCGATCATTACAATGTTCATATAAGCGACTGGAGTGCCGCTGTGGATCGCTGTTTGATCTCGGCGTGGAGGCTCACACCATGACTATCCATGGTCACTACAACCGGGAAGTCCTCGACGCGAATGACCCAGAAGGCTTCGGGCACGCCCAACTCATCTTTTTGATAGACATCTACCACTTCTTTCACCGAGTCGGCAATAAGCGAGGCGGCGCCGCCAATGGCATGCAGATAGACCGCCTTGTGATCCTGGCAGGCCTGGATGGTTTTGGGACCCATCCCCCCCTTACCGATGACGGCTCGCAGGCCGAAGTGCTCGATCACCTCGGCCTCATAGGGCTCCTCACGGATACTGGTGGTTGGACCGGCCGCCACGAAGTGCCACCGACCTCGGTCATCCTGGCTGACCACCGGCCCGCAATGATAGATCACGCCACCGGCCAATAACTCCTTGAGACGAGCATAGAGATCGGTCTGCTCCAAGACTTGAGGAACGCGGATAAACTTCTCAATCATCAGTTTGTGGGCTGCGTCACGAGCGGTGACGATAAGGCCTGAAAGGTAAACCTGATCGCCCACGTGCAGGGCAACTATCGCTTCCTCGCTGATGGGAACGGTGAGCTTGTGCAACATGATGAGCTCCTTACAGGTAACAGGTGGCAAGTAACAGGTAACAGGTAGGCAGCTACCTCACTTGCAACTTGCTACCTGTTACTTGTTACCTGCTACTATTCAAATGTGATTTCGCCGTCGCAGAAAATCATGGTGCGTCGACGGTCGGCCCAACACATGTACGAAGCAGTGACGAAATAGCTGGCTGGCAGGCGGTGCAAAGTGTCCACCTTCACGCCCAAGACCGTCGTTTTACCACCAAACCCCATGGGGCCGATACCCAACTGATTGGCTTCCTGGGTGATACGCTCTTCCAACTCGGTCAATTCAGGCACATCATTTTGATCGTCCAGGGGACGAAAGAACTGCTCCTTAGATCGAATGTAGCTGGCGCCCCGGTCGCCGCCAACCGCGACACCAATAATGCCGGGGGCACACCCCAACCCCTGGGCCTGGTTGACAGCGTCGAGCACGACACGACGCACCCCATCCAGGTCACGTCCGGCACCCAGGGTGACGTTGGGCAACTTGTACTGGGCGCCGACGTTCTCACAACCGCCACCCTTGAGCATCAAGTCAACCTTCAAATAGGGTTCTTCCCACTCGTGGAAGTGAAGAGAAGGGAAGTCGTCACCTAAGTTGTTCCCGCTATTACGTCCCGTCAGGGAGTCCACGGCATTGGGTCGCAGGTAAGACTTGGCAGTCGCGGTGGCAGTCGCCTCGCGCACCTGATGGCGCAGTTTGAGCGTGGACCAGCCGGGGGGGAAATAGATGTAAAAGATCGGGGTGCCGGTATCCTGGCAAATAGGAGTTGAATTAGCCCGAGCCAAGCGAATGTTTTCCAGGATTGTGTCAAGGGCAGCCTGGGCTGCGGAGCCCTCTTCTTCCCGGTCCCGGGCAGCGCGCAGGGCATCTTCCACATCAGATCTAAGGTCAGTTGACGCCAGCCGAATCAACTCCACGAATTGATCGGTCAAGTCGGGTTGTTCCATAGTATCCGCCCTCCCTGTAAGTATGATTCTCGCACATCATCAACGGATCGTCAAGCGATGAAAGGCCTCGCGATATACGGATCGCCCGTATTCATCAACCGCCTCCGCCCGCTGGCGCACTCGCTCGATAGTGCTCTTCGGATCGGGCAACTGGCTGGCGTGGGAGCGGATGGCCTGCACTTTTACATCCATTACGTCCGTAATATCTACCCAGCGATTAGGTTGGGTTGACCCCGCCAGATATATCTCGTGAACTGCGTGGGGCATCAGTCCCTCGCCCAGCAACTCGGGGTGATACATGGCGTTGCGAGCTGCCGGAAAGATGGCTTCCAACGCCACCTGGCCTGCTGCCCGGTGATCGGGATGATTGATGTACGCGTCTCCAAAATAAAAGACTGATGGATCGGGACAGATGATGACACCAGGTCGATGGCGACGGATCTCTCGCACTACTTGTTGCCGTAATTGGAGCGTGACCTGAAGTTCACCGTCCGGCTGATCAAGGAATATGATGGTCTTCACTCCCAACAGGCCGGCAGCGGTTCTCTGTTCTTCCTGACGTAACTTGGCAAGTTGCTCCGGCGTCATATCAGGGTCATCGCTGCCCTTGTTGCCATTGGTGAGGATCAGGTAGATAATCTCAGCCCCTTCCCGCGTCCAGAGCGCGATCGTACCGCCGGTGAAAAATTCAGGATCGTCCGGGTGAGCCATGATGACCATCACCCGTTTGAGATCGGTGTTTGTCAAGAGAGAAGTACCTCCTCAAGACCGAGTAGCCACGAGACAGGGAAAAAGGGCGGGGACGCCGTGAAACGTGACGCCACCCGCCCAATCATAACACTATCGGTGCTGGAGAAATCGTTACTACCTAGCGTTCGACCCTCTGTTCCTCGAGATCGAATTCCCAATAGCCAGGCCCACTCTCGAAGTAATCGTAGTTCATCTTGATGTCGGCTTCGTACTCACTCGGCACATCCTCCTCAGGGAAGATCGCCTCGGGCGGGCAGACGGGAATGCAGGCACCGCAATCAATGCAAGTGTCAGGGTCAATGTAGAAGTATTTGCCCCAATCAGCATCATCCTTGGCCCCCGGAACAATGCAGTCAACCGGGCAGACTTCCACGCAGTCGCCCTGACGGGTACATAGTGTCGTGATAATGTGCGTCATACAATTATCCCTCCTAGTGTTGTAATGTTGTTGGATTTTTGAACCTGCACTGGCTCAATGATCAACACAACTCCGCCATTGAGCGCTACAACCATTCGCATTGTACTACAAAATCTGGCGTATGACAAGGTTTTTCGGCGACATTAGAGATCACACCCTCAAATCCGCCTGCATTGTGTACAAGACCAATCTATGGTAAACTTATAGTATCATGTCCGGGAAGCGAAACTTAGATTGACCCACAGATGGTGGTGATGTGGAACCGATCGAAGACCGAGAAGATTTAAGTATCAACGACGCGGCCCCCCCTAGGCCCGGTAGCTACGTGCTGATCATGCGCTTGGCTCACCCTGCGACGATCACCATCGGCAAGCTAGGGACCTTTGAATTCCGAACTGGCTGGTATGCCTATGCTGGCAGCGCGCTGGGGCCGGGTGGGCTGGCGGCCCGTCTTGCCTATCACCGACGGCCCAGCAAGAGCAATCACTGGCACATTGACTTTCTTTTGACCCAAGCGGAATTAGTCGAAATCTGGTGGGCCGAGGAGAACAAGCGTAAGGAATGTGTATGGGCCTCGGCACTACGGGCTATTCCTGGCGCGCGGGTGCCAGTGGCCAACTTTGGCGCGTCTGACTGTCGCTGCCTGTCCCATCTGGTCCATTTCCACCAACAGCCTGATTTCGCCCATTTTTCGCGTGCTCTGTCTGACCTGGGGTTCTGAGCCTGAGATAAACCGCTTGATGGGCTGAACGGCCCAGACGAAAAAGATGACGAAGCCAGCGCGATTTAATTGACGGATAGTCTATTTCAACCCGTGAACTCGCTCCAGAGCTGTGACACAACACCCCTTTGTAGCTACTCCTTAAACGATTTGCGATAGAGCGCCCGGCAATGTATACTTGCCGAGTCCAACCACGTTAGTGAGCAACGAACGGAGGCCAGATCCATACAGCGATCTGAGTCACGCGACGCCGCCGAGAGGAATGGTTTGATGCAATACGAGCTTCTGGAGCCACATCACGCAAGTCAAGCTGCCCAGATCCACATGGAAGGTCAGCCCGACACCTTGCTTACCAACCTGGGTAAGCCGTTTCTGACCAAGCTGTATGCAGAAATTTGCTCATCGGAGTGGGGATTCGGCGTGGTCGCCTTGGACGGTGAAGTGGTCGCCGGTGTGGCGCTCTTGAGTACCAGCACCAGCCAGCTATTCCGTGACCTGAAACGCCGCCGTGCCGTGCCATTGCTGCTGTCAATTCTCCCCCGCTTGCTCACTCACCCGCGCCTTATGCTTGACGTGTATCAATCGTGGCGCTACCCGGCCAAGATGGGAGTCGGACGCAAACATTCGCTGTCCGATAACGGTGCCAATGCCCAGCAAAAACAAAATGATGCGACCCAAGTCTCCAAGAAGAAAGATGCGGAATTCCTTTTCGTAGGTGTCCGCAAGGAATACCGCAGGCAAGGAGTTGGTACAGGTATATTCGATACTTCAATCGCACTCTGTCGAGAGCGAGAGATTGACCACCTGATCGCTGTGGTTGAACATACCAACTGGCTGCTGCACCGGGCGGCCAGCACTCATGCAGCGCGCTATGGCTATCGGCGTGTCCGTCAAATAGAACTCAATGGGAGGGTAATGGACGTAGTTAAGATGGACCTGACCCGCGAGTTGCCCCCGGAGGAGTGGGGGGCCAGCATTGTAGACCCGGACACGCTGCCCAACAAGCAGTAGCCAGACCATATCCAAGATAGGGCAGATATGACAGACGCTGCACGTGCCAGGGTTGGATACGGTAGACGAGGAATGCAAGACGGAGGTGATCAAAAAACCGGGGAACAGATTGCCCAAAGGCCTGGGACCTATCGCTCGTCGATATTCAACCAACCACAGTTGCAGGCCGTCTATCTTCTTCTTGTTGCCTTAGTTGTCGTTATCTCTATCGTATGGCGGGCCGAAAACCTGAATGCCTTCAGCCTTTCCAATGACGAAGGCGCTTACCTGATGTGGGCCTGGCTAGTGCACAGCGGCCATCCCCTATATAGCGAAACGGTGTCTGTCTCGGCTCCCTTTTTTATCGTAGCACTGGACTGGGCTTTCAAAGTAGCAGGGGTTGGTTTGGCCACCGGACGATCTCTAGTATTAGCGTTTATGAGCCTGACGCTCATCAGCCTGGCGTGGGCAGGCAAACTGTTGCACAGTTGGTTAGCTGGATTGCTGGCTGCTGTGGTTTTCAGCTTGGCCCCTTTGGCCTTTCTTCTATCCCGCATCGCGATAGGTGAAGTCCCATCCGTGGCCCTGACCAGTCTCGCGGTAGCCTTGGCCTTAGCCTTCTGGCGGCATGGTGGCAAGGGATGGCTGATCTTATCGGGTCTGGCGTTGAGTCTGAGTCTATTGATAAAGGCCATGAACCCACTGGTGGCAGTGCCAATTTTATGGCTCATCGTGGCCCGGAATTGGTACAGTCCAAGAAGATGGTCCGCAATCGCTACGGCATTGGGCGTGTGGGGATTGGCTGGCCTGCTGCCTGTCTTTTTATCCTTGCTGTTGTATGATCCGGCGGCGTTTTATGACCAGGCGGTCGCCTTTCGCGTTGAACTGCGTGCGGCTTTCCCCTGGAACCTGACCGACAATGTGACCCAGCTTGGGCTGTTCTTGAAACAGCACTGGGGCATAGTTGGATTGGCTCTGACGGGGGTTGTGTTGTCGATATACAGAACACGCTGGGAAACGCTAGTCCCCCTGGGGTTATGGCTGGCTGTGAGTATTCTCAGCGTGCTGTTACATTCGCCTCTTTTCTCCCATCATATAGTCATTTTGCTACCGCCGCTGGCACTGTTGACCGGCATCGGCTTTGCTGAGACAGTGTCGTTTTTGGAAGAACGACGTTGGGTATGGGGTACACTGGGATTGATGGGCGTGGCGGTTTTTCTGTTAGCTCTACCCGGCGCGATTCAGGCCAACCAAACCGCCCGGGCGGCAAAATTCGGACGCGAGGCTGAGGCGATTGCATTCCTGGAACAAGTTACCTATCCCACCGACGATATTATCAGCGACAACCTGCTCTTGCCGTTTATGGCCGGACGGCAAACCCCGCCCCCATTGGGAGATGTGGCCCAGGTGGCCATTAACAGTGGTCGCCAGACCAGCGAAAGGCTAATTGCCCTATCGGAAGCCTATCCCGTGGAAGCGGTGGCCAATTGGGCTTTGCGTTTGCCCTATTTGGACAAATATATGGCTTGGGTCGAAAGCAATTATCTGGTGAAGCAAGTGTGGGACGATCACCATGTTATTTATGCGGGGCGGCGCATGTCAGAAGACCAAGTTCCCAACCGCATTGATGTCCGAGTGGGCGACTCGATGTATTTGCTTGGCTACGCTATAGAGAGCAGCAAGCTTGAAGAAGCAAGCAGGTTGCAACCCAGAGCAGACAAACCGCAGGAACTGGACGTGACTCTGTTTTGGCAGGCAGACGCGATGGTGAACGAGAATTATCACGTTTTTGTACAAGTGCTGGACCCAGAGGGGCGCCTGGTTACCCAGCACGATGGTCAGCCCTTACACGGTTACTTGCCAACTGGTGATTGGTCGCCCGGTGATGTGATCCCCGACCGACACCGTCTGGCGTTGCCGGACGACCTGCCCAACGGAGGCTATCAAGTCATTGCCGGGATGTACCTGCTGCAAACGATGGAACGGTTGCCAGTTCACACAGCTCAAACCCAGGGTATCAGTGACAATGTGACGTTGACCCAATTGGAAATTGGGCATTAGCACAAGACACGGATTTCGAGACGTGACGACCGACATACCGCTAGACAAGGAGATAACCAAATACCCAGAAAGCAGTGAGGCGACCTCCGGTGGTTTTTCCACCGAACAACCCCGGAGCTATGTCAGCGTGCGGCACCGCCGGCTGATTTGGGCAATTCCACTGGGCATTTTCCTGCTGGCCCTGATACCGCGCCTGATAGGCTTGAATGTGTTCCTCACCGCTGATGAAGACGACCAACTCCGCTTTGCAGCCGGATTCCTCGTCGCTGTGCTAAACGGAAACTGGAAGCAAGCGGTTTTGCTTGGCTATCCCGGTGTGCCCACCATGGCTCTCGGAGGTCTGGGGCTATGGCTACGCTATTTGCTGCACGAGTGGGGATGGGCTCCCCTACCGGCGGCTGGGCCAGACCTGGCTTCGACGCTGCGCCACGTCACAGATTATCCACTTGCCTATATCAGGGCTGCCCGACTGCCGATGGTCGTAGTCGCATCATTGGCAATATTGGGGATATACCTGCTGATGCGCCGCCTCGTGGGTAGGCGGATCGCACTAGTTGCTGCTCTTCTGATCGCCTTTGAACCCTTCTTCATGGCAAACTCGCGCATCATCCATGTGGATGCACCCCTAACATATTTTATGTTCTTGTCCTTTTTGGCATTCCTCCTCTACCTAAAGGAAGCACGTTGGGGTTGGCTAGTGCTCTCGGGGCTGACTGGTGCGTTGGCAACGCTTAGCAAAACACCAGGCGCCATTCTTGGTCCCATCCTGCTCATCAGCGGGTTGATCTACGCTCTACACCCCGCAGACAACACGCCAACAGAGCCAGAGGTCGGCGTCGCTCGGCCAACCGGTCCAAAAGCCTCTAAACGATGGCGCCGATTTCTAATCGCGATTGGTATATGGGCAGTCGTGGCGGTTGTGGCCTTTTACGCGCTGTGGCCTTCTATGTGGGTAAACCCTGGCCGCGCTCTCCGCTTGATTACCAGCAACGTTCAAATCGCCATCAATACAGACCATCCATCCAGCGGCGTGTTCTGGGGGCCGACCGAATCTGACAAGAATCCTCTATACTATCTCATCAGCATACCCTTCCACCTCACGCCACTGACGACGATTGGCATTCTGGTAGGTATCATTGCCACCTGGCGTTTGCGCCGCCATCGCGTGCTGCTGCTATCCCTTTGGGCCTACACATTCGTGTTCATCGCCCCGGTTTCAATCGTTGGGCGACGTGGCGACCGTTACGCGTTGCCCGTCTATTTGGCCCTCGACTTATTGGCAGCGATTGCCCTGGTATGGGTTACCGGGCGACTGGCGTCCGCCAATTGGGCGCGGCTCAAAGGGAGATGGAAGTGGGTTCTAGGCGTGGCGGTAGGTGTCCAGACTCTGTTTGCGTTGCTTTACCACCCCTACTATTTTGACTATTTTAATCCCTTGCTAGGTAACGGACGTACCGCACCTTACCTGATTAACGTCGGCTGGGGAGAAGGATTGGACCAAGCAGCCGCGTATCTTAATCAGTTGCCCGACGCATCAGGTAAGACAGCCGCTTCCTGGTATAGCTTCCAGTTCGCACCCTTCTTCAAAGGTAACACCATAGATCTATCCAGCAACGAGCCAGCCCTAAGGGCCGATCACACAGTGTTTTACATCAATCAAGTACAGCGAGGGTTTCCCAGTCAGGAATTGCTTTCATATTTCCAAGATCGCGAACCATCCCACACCGTCCGGTTGGGGGGTGTGGATTATGCCTGGGTTTATCCAGGCCCCGTGGTCAGCACTGAAGCGCCAGCAGGGGTAAAGTACCCAGTCGGAACAGTACTAGGTGGTGCGCTACGTCTGGTTGGATTTGATATACCAGACGAGACTATTCGCGCTGATGAAGAGCTGCCCATCACGCTCTATTGGGAGACTCTGTCAACCATTCGCAATGATTACAATGTATACGTCCGAGTGATAGATGAGATGGGCAACGTGTGGGGCCAGGTAGACCGATTGCCCATAGGAGGTATGTGGCGCACCAATCAATGGCAACCGGACACCTATGTCCGAGACGAGTATCGGCTCGACCTTCGATCGGGCACACCACCCGGTGTTTATAATCTGGAAGCGGCAATGTACTCGTTTGACACAGGTGAGACGTTTGGCGTTGCACGCAATATGGGACAAGTGCGCATAACTCCCGCTCACCGAATGCCACGTCCAAAAGACATTACTATGCAGCACACCTTACGAATGTCAGCAGCACCCGGCCTGGAGCTCATGGGATACGATCTGGGTACCGAAAAAGTAGGCCCTGGCGAGCGATTGCCTGTAACGCTTTACTGGCGAGCTACCGGTCCCATCGATGCGGACTACAAAGTCAACCTGGATGCCAAGAGCGTGGCCGGGAACGAAGGAGGCGGATGGTCAGACCGATTGGCTTCCGAAGAATATCCCACTAGCCAGTGGCGGCGCGGAGAAGTGTTGGTTGATGTACACCAACTGCAAATGCCACCCGCTGCGCGCTCCGGGTTTTACCTGCTTAGCATGCGTTTGGTGGACTCGACAACGAATGAGAATGTCTCAGACCGAGTGATTCTGGGAAAGCTGGAATTTGTGGAGCGCGCACGTCGCTTTGACGTACCCCAAGTGCAATATCCAGTTGGGGCAGACTTGGGCGGCGTGATGAATCTTATTGGCTACGATTTGCCGCAGGAGAGCGTGGCGCCCGGCGAAGCTTTCCCACTAACCCTTTATTGGCGCGCCCTGGACGAGATGGATACCTCATACACAGTTTTCGTCCACGTAGTTGGCCCAGATGGCATCATCCGAGGGCAATGGGACAGTGTGCCAGGCGACGGCACATTGCCAACCACAGGCTGGCTCCGGGACGAGGTCATCACCGATGAGTATCTGGTGCCGATGGACGCAGATGTACCACCCTGGGAGTATACAATCCTGGTGGGAATCTACGATCCGATGAACGATGCGCGACTGAGACTGACAGGATCTGGGGATCAAGACGCCATTGCTCTGGATACAATACAAGTGAAAGAGTGATGAGTTGCCACACTACGAGATCTAGATCCCGGCACTACGTTGGCTTCCTCAAAAAAAGCTGGTATAATTTCGCTTACTTAAGCACGTACCCCGACGGATAAGCAATCCCATCCCAGCCGAGGGTCACGAGTGGGTGACGCAGGGAGGCGCGGATCACGTGTCAGGCAAACTCAAGATCGTGGTAAGCGATTTCCACCTGGGGGCGGGCCCTCCAGACATCACCCAGAACCCCCTCGAAGACTTCATCGCCGACGATACCTTCGCCCAGTTTCTGGAAGCCATTCGGGCTGAAAGTGATAGGGACCAAAAAGACGTCGAGTTGATCATCAATGGCGACTTTTTTGAGTTTCTTCAAGTTCCGGCCGTGGACCAATTTGACCCCTATCGCACGTACCCGCCCGAAGCCTACTACGATTCCTCGCAGGAAAGCTCTGTAAAACGCCTCGACCTCATCACCACCGGTCACCCAACCGTCTTTGACGCATTGTCAGACTTCATTCAAGTGGAAGCACCCCGCCGTCGGATGACGCTCATCAAGGGCAACCACGACGTAAACCTCTACTGGC
>Ga0180437_10009367_pt1 | contig 12143 bp, 16 predicted proteins | sample SS_ome_4_FD_132410 | JGI IMG/M metagenome (GOLD analysis project Ga0180437, IMG submission 132410) | Hypersaline lake sediment archaeal communities from the Salton Sea, California, USA - SS_3_D_1 metaG | ecosystem: Environmental > Aquatic > Non-marine Saline and Alkaline > Hypersaline >... | reverse complement strand
GTTTGCGAGTTCGCACGGCACGGCGCGGCCATCGTACATCCTCAAAAGCAAACGGCCCTACCAGATCGACGCCTTCGAACTCGTCCACGAAACCAATTTCTCGTATCCGCAGCCGTGGCACATCCCCGGCAAAGGATTCCTGTTTCTCCACACCCGTTACGAAGGCGGCCGATGCCTGTGCTGGCAGCGCAGTGCCGACGGCGTGACGTGGTCGGAACGGTCCCGTCTCGCCTCTGTCGATGAAGGCCATTATCAGGTGAGTTGGCCTTGCAACGGCAAGGTCGGCACGGCCTTCAACTACCATCCCAAGGCCTTTGCAGGCGACGCCAAACGCCATGGGCTGAATTGGCGGACCAACCTCTATTACGTCGAGACTCCTGACATGGGCGCGAGTTGGCGTACGGTATCGGGCGCGCCCGTAGCCCTGCCGCTTACCACCCCCCACAATCCCGCCCTAGTGATCGATTACGAGTCCCAGGGACTGCTCGCGTATATGAAAGACCTCAACTACGACCCCAATGGCAACCCGATTATTCTTCACGTCACGGCGCGCTCGTGGGAACCAGGACCGGCGCACGGCCCGCGCGCATGGCGAATCGCCCGCTGGACGGGCGCGGAATGGCGGCTCCACGCAATCACAACATCCGACAGCAATTACGACATGGGAAGCCTCTATGTCGAAGCAAAAGGCGTCTGGCGGGTGATCGCCCCCACGGAAACCGGGCCGCAACCGTACAATCCCGGCGGCGAAATCGCTGTCTGGGTCAGCGATGACCGCGGCCAATCGTGGAGCAAAATCCGCCAGCTTACCCGGGAAAGCCCATTTAATCACACCTACGTGCGCAGACCCCTCAACGCCCAACCCGGGTTCTACGCCCTGTGGGCCGACGGCCACGCGCGTCGCCCCTCGGAATCGCGCCTCTACTTCGCCGACAAGCAAGGGGCCCGTGTGCGCCGACTTCCGTATGAAATGGATGAAGCGTATGCCGTGCCGGACACTATCGATTAGGGCCGCCCCTAACCGGAACCACTCGAACTCGGCGCAGGCACGGCGGCCTTGGCGGGCGGTTTCAGTTCGCCGGGCGCCTTCATCGTGCATTTGCCTTCGAAGAGCACGCCTTCGGCAATGCTGATTCGGGGCGCCGCAATGTCCCCGACCAGTTTCGCGCTCGCATTGACCTCAAGTCGGTCATGGGCGAAAACGTTTCCCTCGACTTGACCGCCGATAATGACCTGACCGGCAACCAGGTCGGCCTTGACACGGCCGGATTCCTGCACCACTATGGTGTCGTCGCTCTGGACGTGGCCGTGCACCACGCCTTCAATCCGTATCGTTCCTTGGGACTTGATCTCGCCTGTAAACGTGGTACCCGAACCGATAATGGTAACAACCTTCGTCTCGCTATACGTTTTCTTCTTGCTCAAATCGGGCATGCCTTAGTTCCCGAGATACCTTTCTTCCACGTCTACCGGTTTGCCATTCACGCGGACTTCGTAGTGCAGGTGCGGGCCCGTGACGCGTCCCGAACCCCCCAACTTGCCAACAACATGGCCGCGTTCCACACGCTCGCCCTCCCGCACTAACCGCTTGGATAAGTGAGCATACCAGGTCTCGATCCCGTTGCCGTGGTCTATCTTGACGATATTCCCGTAATAACTTTCCCATCGCGACGACACAACTTCTCCCTTTGCCGTCGCCATCACCGACGAGCCGTACGGCGCTCCGATATCCGTCCCGTTGTGAGAGTCCCACTTCGCCCGGTTAAACGGGTCGCGCCGACGGCCAAAGGGCGACGTGATCCGCCGCTCCGGATGGTTAATCGGCCAAATGGACGGCGTCCGTTCGAGCCCCTCCCGCCGGACTTCCATCGCCGCCAACAGTTCCGTCAGACTCCCGGCACGGATTCGCGCCTCCTTGATAATCAAATCCGCCGAAGGCCGCCAGAGACCGTAGATGGCGTGCGCGGGCGACCCCACCTCCCGTGCCGAGTCCGGTGCACTATCGAGTTCCCCCGGCGGCCCCCCTTTGCCGCCGCCCCCCAAGCCGAGCTCTGCCGGCGGAACGCGCGGCGGCAAACCGTAGACCTGCCGCACTTCGTTCTCGAGGTCGTAGACCCTTGTCAGCTCAGCGGCCATAACGTCTTTGCTCGTCTCGAAATCGGCCCGCATTTGCTCGACTTCAGCCGCCGCCTCGTCGGAGCCGTCCTTCGGCGCGAATACATCCGACGCCAACCTCGCCCCAAGCCTTTCCTCGAGGTGAAGGTTCAGGGTGCGCAGATCGGCAACGCGTCGCGACAGAATCTGGTGCCGACGGAACAGAAACGCTGCCATGAAAGACAGGCCCACAAAAAGCGCGGCCACGACCCAAAGCTGAAGAGCGTGCAGATTAAGCGAGCGCGTCGTCCCCCGGTCGTGGGGGATAAGCATGACGGTCCACTTCCTCATGCGCTCCCGCCTCCCAGCACGAACAGCCTACTTGGATCGCTGCCCGGAACGCAAGGCGGAGGCTCAAGAACGGTCAACGCCAATGTGTTCGCCTCCCTCGATTCCAACGACTGCCGCTTGACTCCCCAAACTGGACCTCAAATATACCATCTCGCCCCGCATAAAGTCAACGGTGAAACGCCCGGTCCATGCTCCAAACCTCGGCAGCAAGACAACTTAGACAAGTCGGGCCAACAAAGGGACCAACGGGACCTCGCCTCAGATCTTCTTGACGAAGAGCTTAACAAAGTGTTTCGGTTTCTTGGCCGGATCCCGATCTCGGTTAAACGCCTCGACAAGGTCGTTATAGTCATCGGAATGTGCGCAATCCTCGATATACAGTTTCCGCAGCGGCGCCGCCTCAACTACCCCGTCGCGGTAGCGCGGGCACCCGACACTCTTGTGCAATGTAAACCCCTTGAACTTCCCCTTACGATCTTCCTGAATCCTGAGCGGGTACAACCGGCAAAGGATCGGCCGATGTTCATATATCGAGCACCGCCGCGACTTCTTCTTTAGGAAGACACAACCCTTCTTCCCGCGACGTAGCGCCATAATATACCGTTGCCCGTCGCACTCGAGCCACGTCGGATCCGACGCCGACACCTCCGAGATCTCGTCCGGCGTCAGAAACTCGAGAAACTTCTTCGGGTGCAGACCCGTCGCGCGCGCGATCCGTATCACATCCTTCGGCGTCGGCAGACACACAACATCCGTACAACAATGCCCACAACTATGACATCTGAAACGAACGGTGTGCTTTCCCATGCCGCATATCATAGCGTCTTCTTGTCACTCGATTCAAAGAAAACCTCGACTCCATTCCGCCGCCGCTAACGATAAACGCCTCGCGAACCACCCCAGCGGCAGTCCCGTCCCGAAACCACGGGCCGTTCGCCCTCTTGCCGCGTGCAGGGCCGAGACGGCCCAGCATGGTAGGCGTACCCCCGAGCCACTTGCCGAAAGCATCGAAAGCCAGCCAATCCACCAAAAATACTATAAACGTCAATAACAAACTCCTTCCAAGGCTTTCAAGGTTCGGCTAACCGATCAAATCATCCCCTCTTGGCGTATTACACACAATTCGTATTCCCATGATCGCTTTCGATAAAAACCCGTTTTGCCCCGCTCATAAAGCACTTGCATTTTCCAAAACGCTCTTGTATAATCGGCCCAACACGCGACAGTAACGAAACTGACGCTCGATTGTATTGTATGTAGTTGGTGGTTAATAGTTGACAACTAGGAGGGAGAAGCAATGCACATTCGTAAGATGACCGTCAAGCGCGCACAAGAGGATTCCTCAACACCCGCTCAGGACTTTGTCGATGCGCTCCAGGCGCTCCTGAGCATCGATTCGGTGTTCGGCAAGTCGTTGAAGGACTCGACTACGACCTGAATCACCGTGTTCCCTAGCCGACTCGGCCATATATAAACGCCGGTGCGGCGGGGCACACAACTGTAGCATCTAGTTTCGCGGAAACGGCGCAATGCCTGCCGGATTAGTTCCGTTTATGCTCGGTCCGGACAGAGGGATCGTTCCGCTGGCGGCACAAACGGGGAACGGGCGGCGACGCGCCAACAATTACCGGAGGAGAGACAATGCACATTCGCAAAATCACCGTCAAGCGCGCAGCTAACGAGTGGTCGTTCCTTGACTTGGCACTGGCCATCGTTGACCTCGTCACAAACACCACAAGTGTTTTCGGTTACGACTTGAGCAAGGACAGCACCGCAACCTGACGCGCTGTGGTTCGGCACCTATTGGGTTCGCGCGGATAGGCTGTGTGTCCATAATGGGGCCGCCGTAAGACAAAAAACGACGGGGCGGGCTATTCGTCAAGCAGGGGCAAGTGATTGGTGTGCCTTTGGGCCGACACCGGAACGTGAGTCCGGCTTACGGGGCACAGGGTAGCGTCAATAACCTCTGCTTGTTGCGATAATTCCAATTGCGCGCAGTTGAGTTGTGCGTAACCGGATAATGCGCAGGCGCGTATAGTCTGCCCCAATACTATTTCGGTGTCTCAAAAGACAACAGGGAGGGGTGCTCATGCACATCCGCGTCGTTTCCAAAGGCAAGCCCGCTCGCGCCGTCTACATCGAGCAGGTCCTCGACATCATCAATCTGTTCCTCAGCGTGGTAGACCATGTCATGTCCACCGGCGGCGCTGTTTTAGACAAGGTCGGCGGACAAACGTAGCCGAAAATCTTGTGCCTGGAACGCGAAACATCGGGTTCGGCGTGCTGCCAAGAGACCTCTAGCGTTTCCACGCCCGAGCGCCGCCTATCGGGCCAGCGCCTGCACGCCGCCTAGAATCTCCTCGGTTCTTCCAGGGTCGCTCGGAGCGAACTCGAGCCCGATATACCCGTCATACCGCAGCGTGGCGATCCGCTTGAATACGTGCTCGTAGTTTATCTCGCCCAGCATCGGTTCGTGTCGCCCCGGATGGTTGGCAACGTGGAAATGCCCGATCTTGCCGATGTTGCCGCAAATACTCGGCGTCAAGTTCCCCTCGGTGATCTGCTGGTGATAAATGTCAAAAAGCACCTTCACCGCCGGACTCCCCACTTCCTCGACGATATCGAACGCCTCCGCGGAACGACTCAGAAAGTACCCCGCATGGTCTACGAGTACGTTTAGCGGTTCGAGCACCAACGTTATCCCCGCATCCTCGACCATCGGCGCCGCCGTCTTCAGCGCCTGAACGCACGCCGCGCGTTGCGCCGCGCGCGCCACGCCGTCCAGTTCGTTCCCAGTGGTCACGATAAACCTCTTACAACCAAGCCGATCCCGCACCGCAAAACAATCCTGCACCGCTTCGACAAAACACGCCGCGCCCCCAGCGCTCAAAATAGACGGCACGTCGGCCATAAAACACGTCTTCACGCAACACACCGCCACCGCCAACCCGGCATCCTTCGTAGCGCGCTCCACCGCATCGAGATCCTTGTCCCACCAACCCCAGAACTCGTACGCCCCGAAACCCGCCCCGGCCACCTTCTCGATCCGCCCCACAAAATCAAGTTCCGGCCAAAACAGCTCGATACACGGCGAAAACTTCAGCATGCTCATTCCTTTCGCTGCGATTCCCGATCGGCGACCTCCGCGTCAGCCCGGCCCCCCTCGCCGCCCTTCCCCCCGTCATCCCGCAACCCCACAACGCCCCACAGCACAAGCGACACGATCACCAGCGCCATAAAAGCAAAGTAACCCACCATCGCGTTCTCTCTCCTGACAACCCCACAGCCCGGCGACGAACACCAATGATACCACGCTGCCGGGCCACGCGCGCAAATGCGTAGCCGTTCCGCAGCAGTCGGTAGGCAAACGCCGCGTTGGCGCCGTCATACAAGCGCCTCGGCGTTGTTGGCAACCTTGGCCAGTGCGTCGCCGATGAGGTCGATGGTTTCTCGCGTCGCGCCAAGGAAAGGATGCCACGCCGTCAAGGTGTGCTTCGTGCCGATACCTTCTGCAACGGGGCAGCCCCCGTGTGCGATCCGATAGCCCCGCTCCGGGACGTTCCACAACGGCGACGCATACACCGGCCCGTACGTCACGCCAAAACACGGCGCTCCTTCGGCCGCTAGCGCCTCGATGAAGCGCTCGACGGGCACGGCCTCGAGCCGACCCTCGAGGATAACGGCCCAGCAATAGTAGCTCTGGGGCCCCGCACGCCGTCCTCTGGCCTGCACGCGCAGGCCGGCAACGGCAGCCAGGCGCCGCTCAAGTCGCGCCGCGTTCTCGTTGTACCTCGCGAGCAACGCGTCCATCCCGTCGAGTTGGCCATGGAGAATAAGCGCCTGAAACTCGGTCCCGCGAAAGTTATGGCAAAGAAGGCCTTCGGGCGGCGGGCTCTCAGGTCGTCCGGGCATGGCCCGCCCGCAGTTCCGTACCCGATGCAAGCGATCGGCAATTTCATCGTCATTCGTGATGCAGATTCCGCCCTCGCCGCTTGTCATCGGCTTGCTCTGTTGGAAACTGAACGAGCCCACGTGCCCCCAGCTTCCCACGCCGCGACCATTCCATTTCCCCCCGTGTGCATGCGCGCAATCCTCGATCACGACCACCTGGTGCTTCGCCGCGACCGCTAGAATGACGTCCAAATCCGCCATCGAACCATAGAGGTGCACGGGAATGACGGCCCGCGTCCGCGCCGTGACCGCCGCCTCGAAGCCGCCCGGATCCAGGCAAAGGGTGTCCGGCTCGATGTCCACAAATACAGGGGTAGCCCCCAAATGAAGCGCCGACGCGGCCGTTGCAATCCACGTCAACGCCGGCACGATTACCTCGTCGCCCGCGCCGATGCCGTGAGCCGCGAGCGCCGCCTCCAGCGTGACCGACCCGTTGGCCATGAAAACCCCGTGTTTGGCGTCGTGATACGCGGCGAACGCGCGCGCAAACTCGAGTTCCGCAGTGCCGCTAAAAGACCAGTTGCCCCCAAGGTATAATTCCTTGAGCCGTTCGCCAATTTCCTCGCGCCGCGGCGGAAATGGCGGAATCGCCAATGGCTCCTTCACAATCGGCTCGCCGCCCAACAACGCAAGGTTCTGTGTCGCTTGCCCGTGCTTCGTCAATGTCTGTTCCTTTCCCCGTTTTGTGGAAGTACCGGCGCGTCAGCGTCCCCAATGGCAAGAAGCACAACCAGAAACGGAAGTGCCATAAAGAAAAGGAGTATACACTCAAATCGAAGCGCAGTCCAGGGATCCCTGCGTTGCACCTCGATAAACCAAGCGCTCATTGGGCCGCCGCAATGCACGGCCCGGAGGGTACGCCGTTGCGCCTAAAGGCCGCCTCCCGGTGCGGGCCGACCGACACCCAGCCCACCCGCAACCCCAGCAGTTGCTCGATGCGCAGAACGTAACCTTGGGCTTCCGCAGGCAGATCGCCGAAACAACGCACAACAGAAATGTCGCACCGCCAACCCGGAAGGATCTCGTAGACGGCCTTGGCCTCATCAAGATGCGCCGACACCGGGAAATCACGCGTCTGTTGGCCGTTTCTGTGACCACGAACGCCTCATTCTCGCCGTCCGCAATATTTGGATCGACCTCAGAGCCGACTAATTGCATGAACGGAAGCCAGTTTGCATCGTGGTCAAACAATATCTGGTCATAAAGGTAATCGTTGACGCCGGTCAGCGTCCCGAACAGATCCTGTGGCGGGGGCGGGCCGCCCGGTGCGCCCATCGAGTCGCATTCGACGTGCAGTTTCCGCCAGACGGTGAGGAGTTCGGTCGTTTGGCCGTACTTCGGCGCGCCGCCCGCATTGGCCTGTGCCCAGGTCATCGCGGCGAGCGTATCCACGTTCGCGCAGGCGGTCACCCGGTAGTTATCGCCGGGCGGCACTGCTATTCAGCGCTCTCGAGCTGGTCAAGCAAGGCTTGGGCCTCGGGAATGGTCGGGCTGGTCGGAAAGTCTTGGAGAAGTTCCCCGAGCACTGCGACTGCTTCTTGCCGCCTATGGCTGTAGCGATAGGCGCTGGCGAGGTCAAGCATGCACTGATCGGCAAGGGGGAAATCAGGCGCGTCTTGCAGCAAGGCAAGCAACCGTCGAGCTGATTCCGCGAATGGATAGCGCAAATACTCGCTTTCTGTCCATCCTTCCGGTTTTGACTCAGGGCGCCGTATCGCCTGATGATGCGCCAACAGGAACCGCGCGTACTGGCCGTAAACCGTGTCGCCGTACTCGGTGCGCAGTCTCTCACGCTCAGGCCTCGGCCGCGTAACGCCCAAGAACCAAAACTTACCTTGTTTCCACAACTCGAGCGCTTCCGCCTCGCGGCCCTCCGGCTCGACGACGGTGACAACCAGCGGCGCGGCTTCAAACACCGCCCCGGTACGCGGCTCGTAACGTACTCCCACCTTGTACTCACCCGGCAGGGCAAACGCGTAGGTTTCGGGTCCATCGGCGCAACGCAACAGGATTTGCCTGTAGGCGAAGACGCTTTGCGGACCCAGCGGAACCGGTGGCGATGGCGGCCCGCACAACTGGCCGAACCTCGGGAATTCGTACTTATACGCTTCCCCTTCAGCAGGAGAGATGTGGACCCGGAAATGAGGTCCCCAGGTACATACAGGGCCGCGGAGTCGCGCTTCTGCGTCGGACACGTTTCGGATGTTGATGTCCAGAACAAGGGGCTCAAATGCCTGAATGCGGCATCGAGGCGTAGTTAACGTCATCTCCATCTCAAGCTGATCGGCGGGAGTAAGCTCACTGTACGCCGGGCAATAGACGAATGCGCTGCACGCACAAAAAGCGGCGGCCGCCATCAACAAGGCTCTAATCTGGGCTCGTTGAGTGGATGTTATCGTTCGCATAACCTTATCTCCCAAGCTCTGCACAGGTCTTCCGTTGTTTGAGCCCAATCTGCAACATGGACTCATCGTCTATGCCCATCAGACCACTGCTTATGGATAGGATACGCCCCTTATCGAAGCTTTGCTGGCCGGCTTGAACTTCCCCTCACATTCTTCGGTGGTTTTATAATACATAATATACTTCTTGTCGCTTTGGTCATAGAGGTCGTCCAGTCCAAAGTGGTGCCCTATCTCATGCGCCACAACATCGGCCGTTACGGAGGTCGGCCAGCCCCGATCGCGTACAACTTCCCAGTAAACATATCCGTATTCCACCCCGGGCTCCTTGGTGCTATCGCCGGCCGGACTCTCTTCATCGTCCGGGTCGCCATCGAAAGGATAATTTGGCTCGTATGCCGTTTGAATATACGCCGTCCAATAGGCCGGTTCCTCGATTATGGCGCCCCGGTACTCCGCGCCGTGGGCCTCAGGTCCTTCCAGGTTCCGGACGAACGTGCAATCCGTGGTCTCTTCGCCGGTGTCAAAAACCACATTCACGAAGCACTCCTGAAACGCGCTCACCAACACCGATGTCGGCGGCTGCGGCAACGACCCACCCGGATCGACATCATCCGTGGCGATACTATACCAATCGCCAAGCTGCCAGTGTTGCGCCATGTTTCCCTCGGTGACGGCGACGCTGAGGATAGTGCTGGCATATATCTCGAAGGCTTCAGGAAACGCGTCATCCTTATCCGGATCCAGCAAAGCGCCGGACAGTTGATTAAATGGCCGCCAGTCTTGGCCCTGATGGATGAGTTCATCGAACGACACGTCTGTCGCCTGACCAGTAAACGTCCCGAACAAGTGTTGCGGCGGCGGGCCGTCGGGCGGACGTGCAACATCGCGCGGTTCCGGCTAAGGCGCTTGCCGGGCGAGGCGTTTGTCGATGGCTTTCCTCACTTGCACAAAGCGGGCTTCTTCCGGTTCGCCTTCTTTATCGAGGTACGGCGCCAAGAATGAAGCGGTGTCGTTTGGGTCGTTGCCCGGCTGATTAAGGTCGATCCACGTGAAGTCCGTGATGAGGCAAGGGATAAGCCACGAGTCAGGATAGTCGCGCAAGAATGTCTCGACGGGCGTTATGTAGTCGATCTCACGCCCAATGGCGCGGTTGTGTTGGCGCCGGAGAAACGTACATTCGTATAGCGCCCGCCTTGCCAGCACGAACCGAAGATACTCGCAAAACACGCTATCCGGACATCCTTCGAGAACACGGACGCAAAACAGATCGGGATCGCTGTCAGGCAGAAAGTGGCTCCATGTGCCCGAACCCGTCCCGCCCAGGTGGTGATAGGAAATGCAAATGGTCCACCCCAAAGCGCCTACGCGTTCGGCATCGAGGACCTTCGTGATGCTGTCGTTTCCAGCCACAGGAATGACGTCCAACGAGAGTTCCTGCGACTGCCACGTCCGTCCGCCGTCCTCCTTAAGCTGCGCTTTGAGCCTGTAACTGCCCGGCGGACTCACGAAGAAGATGTCCGTTCTTCTTACGGGCTCATTGGGCGTGAGATACCGCCCGGACAGACACTGGTCGTCACCGTAGGTCTCGAACTGCCTCGGCGGGGTCGCCACGCCAAAGGGCAGGGCGCCTAGGAAATTATGGAACTCGCCGTCATCCTTCGCGACAAGAAAGGAAAACCCCCAGTCGCCAGAGCCTGGGCCCGCCCACGACGTGTTCACCTTTAGCGATGTTTCCGTTCCCACATTGCGGATAAGCGTCCGCAACATCATCGGTTCGCCGAAAACATACGTCGACTTGTTGGCGGTTAACTCCAAGTCAAGCTGAATATCCTCGTCCGCGGCGTAAGCCGCTCCAAAACCAAGTAGGACTAAGACTATTGACCACTTTCTCAGCATTGCAAGGACCTCCCATGGTCTGCACTTGTGTTCCGCACTGCGGCAAGACGCCATCATTTGACTTCCGAACAATACGCCATGCCCCGGGCCCAGGTTCGCCTTCCGAACAGCATGGTCACAAACGCACCCTCTGCGCAATCATCTACGACTGAATCAGGGGCCCCACGGAGGCCACGGAGGATCAACGTTCTGCCTGATATCTGCAATATCGTATTCCGTGAACTTGCGGGGGCGCGCAGGCACTACCTTGCCCCATGCTTGCGATGTCGCCTCAGCTTTCCATGGGCACGCCCAGCCCATAATCCCCTTCTCCGATTCGGGGAAATCGGCGGCAGTCGGGAACTCGGGGGCGTCCCACGGATGCTCGCCGGGGGTCCAGTTGTCATAGCCGTCGTATTTTGCGTGTTCAAGTCCAAGTAGATGCCCAATCTCATGTGCCACAACGCTGCTGACGTCGGCCACCTCATCATAGCCCCATTCGTGAATCGTTTCGATGAAGATCAGGCACCTATCGCCAGGGATCCATTCCACTACGCCGCCAAAACCGCCGGAGTCTTCGCATTGGACCCCTTCGCACTCTGGGTCGTTGTCCCCGGCCCAGCAATATATCTCGGCCTCCGGATGATTGGAATTGTACCGATCCGTGCAGTCATAGGCCCAGCCAACACACACGGTTCAGAAAGACGCATCACCGTCCACGAACGAATCGGGGTAAGCGCCTATATCGTCGCCGGTGTTTCTTTGCCAAGCGAATTCGTTGCCTTTCTCGGCGGTCAGTTCCTCGCAAATGATGAAGGTATTGTGGTTTGCCGCGGGCGAGAAGTACGTGTTGTTGAGTTCGGCGATGATGGCGCCATGATCCGGCGGGTTGCGTCCGTCCCGCCATTTCACATCGTCCGTTTCGATGGCGAAATCGTCTCCGGCCATGGCGTCGTCATTGTCCATATCATGCGTTCCCTCATCCTCCTCGTCTATGAGGCCGTCGCCGTCGTTGTCGACCTTGTCCTCCTCGTAGCGATCCCGCCACCAGACAAAGGCGGTAGCACTCCCGTTGGACTGGAGTTCCCAGGAAACATCGTGCACATAATCCACGTCGGCCTCAGCCGAAGTGCTGTCCAAGTCGAGCACGCCGCCCACAAGACAGTCGGCGCGCCAACCGGGGTCTCCCGTCGCAGAAATCCATGTAGCATCCTTGGCCTGGATCACGCCGTGCACCTCGCCGAACATCTCCGACGCCGGCGGCGCCTCCATCATATCAAACGCGACCCAGAGTTTGCGCCAGACGGTGAGGAGTTCGGTGGTTTGGCCGTACTTCGGGGCGTCGCCGACGTTGGCTTCGGCCCACGTCATCGCGGCGAGCGTATCCACGTTCGCGCAGGCGGTCACCCGGTAGTTATCGCCGGGCGGCACTGCTATTCAGCGCTCTCGAGCTGGTCAAGCAAGGCT
>Ga0180437_10009365_pt1 | contig 12146 bp, 9 predicted proteins | sample SS_ome_4_FD_132410 | JGI IMG/M metagenome (GOLD analysis project Ga0180437, IMG submission 132410) | Hypersaline lake sediment archaeal communities from the Salton Sea, California, USA - SS_3_D_1 metaG | ecosystem: Environmental > Aquatic > Non-marine Saline and Alkaline > Hypersaline > Sediment... | reverse complement strand
GCCGCCGCCTCGAAGAAACGATCCGGCGCCGGCAGCAGGCGCAGGTCCGCCGTCTCGGCGGCAAGCGCGGCGACGCCGAAGAAGAGCGAAAGGAGGCCGCAGAGGAACCGGCCCGTACGCATGTACGGAAACCGATCGCTCGAACGCGCGCACGCACGGCCCCGTCGTCCGCCGGACCACGAGACAACCATAAATCTCACGGGTACACTGCTCCCTACTCCCCGACCGCGAAGACCCCGTAAACGATCGGGTCCAGTTCCGAGTACGTATTCCCCCAGAAACTGATGACTTCCCTGCCGTTCGCGGTCAGCGTGCGCGTAAAGTTGCCGTAGAACGTCGAAGCCTTCTCGATTCCCAACAACTTGCGAGGGATTTTGCACTCCAGCGTGCCCCGGTTCGCGTCCGATTTCACCTCGATACCTTCACGTCCCTTGTCGCACTCGACTTCCCCGGACAGTCGGTCAACGACAACCTTGACGGGCTCCGCGTCGGAGGTAGGCGCCACGTAAATCGCGGCGCTGTCCGACTGCGCTTCTTGGCCACCCTGCATCGTGAAAAGGCAATACAAATAATCCGCGTCGGCGGTCACCCGCACCCGCGTCTGCTGACCGGCAGGCCGGTTCTCGTAGTACGGGCCCGTTTTGCGATATTCGTAGAAGTCCGAACACAGGAAAGCGCTGCGCCACTCATTGGCATCGGCGTTCCCGTCCACGGCGATCGCGGTCGCCTTCCGCAAGCCGCAAACGCCCGCGGCGCTGTCGAGGGCCACGCTCTTGAAGGATTGCCTGCGGTTCTGACCGTTGTAGAGCCGAAGACTGATATCGTACTTGCCGTCGGGCACCCCGGGGTTGCGGTCGAGACGCACCGTGAAGTATTCCTTCCTGCCCCCGCTCCTTTTCGCCTTCAGATAAGGATACCGCTGCCAGTCCGGCGCAGGCGTCACGGTCGTCTTGAACTGGTCGCTCAACACCTCAAGCCGGATGTCCACGATATCGCGATCCATCGTGTTCAACAGGTACACCCGGAAAGATGCGCTCTTGCCGATGCGAAGCTGGCCGTCGCGGATATCCACCTTGACCGCCAGGTTGTCCTGTGCCTGAGCGAATACGTCATTGCACAAATGCGCCTGCGCAACCGAAGCCCCGAGGAACATCGCGGACAACACGACCGAAACAGTCAGGATTCTACGCATAAGAAAATCCTTTCACTACCAACGCCTCGCTGCGCAGCCGCCCGTCCTCGCGAGCGGGGCGCTTCCCAAGCAGTCCTAACAACATATATAGTATGACAGTTCCCGGCCCTTCCTGCAATGCCCTCGATCGTATTCTTCGTCTTGCCCCGCTATTCCGCCTCCCTTTTTCCGGTTTCCAGCAGTGCGAACCCCGATTTATCGTCTTTCCGCCGAACGACTTGCGCATCGAGGATTTCGTAGAGAATCGCTTCGGCGACCAGCCAGGTCCGGACGCCGGAACGCAGACAGCCCGTCGTGGTCTTGCCGGAGCGACCGAGCGCGCCGTGGACATGCAGGACCGGCTTGCCGTTCTCGTCCGGGGCGAGAACGCCGACTGCGGCCACCTCATGCGCGCCATCAATGGGAAGCAACATCGGATCGGGGGGCATCTCGTCGCTCCTGCGCGGGCCGACCACCACCTGCCCCGCTCCGATGCCGCCCAGAAGTGCCACGTGTCCGACGGACACCCCCTTCTCGGCGGCGAAGCGTTCGATGCACTCAGGCACCACGTCGCCGTCTTCAAGACGAAGTACGAAAACACGCCCGAGTTTTCCTTGTGCTGATTTCATTTCAAGTCTTCCTCGTTCGATGCCGTTGTCTGAGACAGCTTTTCGTCTTTTTCGTGTTTTCCGTCGTGGTTCCTGAAATCCGCCTGCAGTGCGTCATCCATGCGGCATCCAGCGTGAGAGAATAAGCACACCGACGATAGCGAACGCACACGAGACAATCCCCGCCAGCACGCCGACCTTTAGCCATTCGAAGAAACGGATGCGTGAACGATATCGCTTCTCCAACATGCCGAGCGCGACGATGTTGGCCGTCGAACCGATCATGGTAATGTTGCCGCCGTAACACGCGCCGAAGAGCAGCGCCCACCAGAGCGGCATGCCGTGAATCCCGCTCTCGGCCAGGTTCTTGACCACCGGCACGAACGCAGCGACAAAGACAACATTGTCCACGAACGCGGACCCCAGGGCGCTGATGACGGTAATCCCCGGCACGAGTCGGCCGAGACCCCGACCCATGTGATGCGCGAAACCGTCGGCCATGCGGTCGGTCACCTGCGTGTGTTCAAGCGTTCCGGCCACGGCGAAAAGCAGCATGAAGAACACCAGCGTCCACCAGTCCACCTCGTTCTCGACGTAATGCCGCGCGCGGTCGCGCCGCCAGATCATAATAATCCCCGCGCTGATGAGCGGCGCGATGAGCAATACTGTGTTCGCTTCCAGGTCGAGCAGCAGTTCCAGGCGGTGATGGACGGCGACCAGACCCACGGTGCCCAGCAATACCGCCAGACCGGGACCGTAGGCGACCTTCACCTGCGGCCCGAGTCCCAGCTCGCGCTTCTTGCGTTCTTGAAGCTGCGTGTCGAATTCGGCGATCTCGCGGCGATAATAGAACATGACCGTCGCCATCGTCAGCGCCAGAGAGACCAGCATGACCGGGAACGCCCAGATCATGAAGTCCTCGAAAGAAAGCCCCGCCTTCGTGCCGATGAAGATGCCGACGGGATTGCCGAGCATCGTACCCGACGAGCCGACGTTCGTCGCCATCACGGCAATAATCAGGTACGGCGTCGGCTTCAACTTGAGCGTGTCGCACACCTGAAAGATCAGCACGGCGATAAACAGGATGGAGGTAACCTCGTCCACGGCGCAGGCGAGCAGGGCGCTCGTGACTGCGGTCACCACGATGAACCGCTTGCCCGTCATTCCCGGCGCGCCGATGATGAGTTGGATAATCCAGGTGAAGAAGCCGAGATCGCGCAACGCCCCCACCACGACCATCATGCCGACCAGAAAAAGGATGACCTCGAGCGTGCTCGACTCGACGAATTTTCGGATGTTCAGCACATTCGCCATCAGCAGCGCCGCGACGCCCAGAAAGGCGATCGCGAGCCGGAACGACCAGAAGAACAGCGTACCCAGAACGATAAGCGTGAAAACGGAAACCGACACCACTTGTCTTGAGTCAAGCCCGAGTTTCCACGTCATCCCCGCGATCAGCGCCGTCAGCAGAAGCATCAGCGCGCCGGGCAAGGCGATTTTCTGGCGGGAGGCGTCGAGACTATCCACGAAATACCCTCTGGAGAAGATCATGCAGGCGAATGGTCCCGATCAGTTTTTTCCCCCGCGTGACGAACACCTCCCGCACCTTGCCCAGCATCAATTCGCGCGCGACCTGTATCGCGGGCGCGTCCTCGGAAACGGTCACGAAATCGGGGGACATAATTTCGGCGAGGCGCGTGACGTGTTCGTCCTTCAACGTCTGGCCGAACGGCTCGAACTGGAGGATCGGCTTGAGATCGTCCAGCCAGAGGATGTACTCCGGAAGACTCAGCTTCAGGATTTCCTCCTCGCCCACGATGCCGACAAACTCGCCGTCGCTGTCGAGGATAGCAACCCGCGCGACGCGATGCCGGCAGAAGACGTCAATCGCCTTCGCGAGGGTGTCGGTGTTCTTCAACGTGAGAAGATGCGGGTTCATCATGTCCTTCGCCGTCACGAAGGCGGGAAGCACGCCCGCGCCCTTATCGAAGAATTCCCAGACGCCTTCGGCCGTGTCAATGCGCGCAACCTTTTCGATTACCGACGGGTCGGCGAACGCCCGCACGACGGCCGAAAGCACCTTGAGATACGCGCCGGGAGCCTGCGCGCCCGTGATGATCATGACGACGAGATTGACCGCCCCGTCCGCACCGTCGGTGAAACGAATGCCCTCCCGCGACGTGGCGACGGCGATTACGATGCGCTCCTGCCCTTCCATGCGGGCATGCGGAACGGCCAGACCCGGCGCGACGACCGTCGCGCCCAATTCCTCACGCTCCATCACCGCGCGGACGACCGACTCGGCATCGCCGACCAGCTTGCGCTTCTCCAGCCGCTTCGCCAGCAGGCCGACGCACTCGGCCCGGTCCATGGCCTTCAGCCCGCACGCCACCTCATCGGCGGTGAAGAGCGACGAAACTTTGGACGTATTGTTCTCGGCCATGAAAGCTCCTTGCGCCGAACGCGCCGCGATAACCGACGCATCCTACTTCCACGCCTCAAGTCGAGTCAAGGCAAGGTGGTCGGGACGTGCCCTTCTCACTCACGGCAACCTTCGTGGCGAACTGTATTGTGCCTGTCCCCTACTACAAATGTGGCATTTTGCCCTATTCATCTAGCCAAGCTCCAGCTTCGCGCAGACATGTGATCGCTTCCGATTCTGAGGGGTCCTGCGAAACGACTTGCTCCCACTCAGTAATCGCGTCTTCTTTCTGGCCACGAGCGTAATAAATCCTTCCCAGGTTGATTCGAACCTTTAGTGCCTTACGGTCTATACGAAGGATTGCCCTACAGAGTGCCAACGCCTCGTCATAGTTCTTCCGTCGATAATGTACTCCGGCAAGATTGTTGAGTGCCGGAATGAACTCCGCATCCGCTTTCAGGCTGAGCTTGAAGGCCTCTTCACCCATATCCAGTATATCATGTTCAAAATAGTAAAGCCCCAGATGGTTCTGCGCGGAAGGGTCATTCGGATTCATGTCAGCGTGTGCCCGTATAAGGGCGACGGACTTGGTATCCTCTGGCTTCTTTGAGGTAAGCACTTCGATAAGGTTCTCGCAGGAAATCCCTGAGGGCATGATTCCGGCACGCTCGGCCCGGCTGAAACGTTCAGTGGCCTCGCCCCATTGACCAAGGAAGCCGTACATCATCCCGATATAGTATTGCAGCTGACTGTAATCTGGAGCGTATGTCTCCAATCGCAGGAGATCACGAAGGGCCTCGCCATACTCGCGGCTTTCAAAATGGCAATATGACTTCAGGTAGAGGGCTTGCAGGTTCTGCGGATTTGCGCAGATGGACTTTCTTACATGATCGATTGCGGCGCGCCACTTGGCTTTGCCCGCCAGTTCAAGCGCAGTTCTGGTGTGAACTTCCGAGACAAAAGGTGCAATGGATCGCACTTTAATGCAGCCGGCGAGCAGAATTGCCAAGCTGAAACAGAAAACAACCCGAAAGGAAAAAGGAAGGAAGAAGACATGCGGTTGACCTCGACCATCGCGCGCTTCTTGAAGGCCACTGCTCATGGTGCTCATGTTGGCACTAAGGGCGAGAAAAAGCCAGAAGAACATGGGGGCCACGTACCAGCGCAGATTGACATCAACAAGGTTGTGCAGAGGTAAGGCGGTGACCGCCAACGTCATCCCCGCAAGAGCGTCGGAGTGAAGAAATCCTTTTCGGCTCGCGAGTGTCCGGAGAACACCACGGCAGAAGACGAAAACCAGCCAAGAGAAAGCTATCAACCCAATCACGCCCGTTTCAGTCAGAATCTGCAGCGGCTCACAATGTGCATGTCGCGTGTTATATCCTGCGCCCTGCTCACGAAAGGTGGAAGCCCGTTTCGTCGGAAAGACAACATGAAAGGTGCCTGTGCCTGAACCGAGAAATGGGCGATCACCAACCAGGCGAAGCGCACCTCTCCAGAATACAATACGCAGTTTGGCGCTATCGATAAGTGTAGGAAGCCTACTGATCACCCTGCGCCCGAGAAAGACGCCGCAGAGTAACCCAATGAGAACAAAGGCCAGCACGATACGCCTTTGGCATCTTGAAACCCTCAACTGCGGCACCAAGCGTGACCTGCTCAGACCTCCAATTACCATGGTAGCCAACAGTGCCAGCCAAGCTCCTTTCGTGTAGGTGAGAACAAGACACACAAGTGTAGCTCCAGATAATAGGAGAAGGAATAGCAGGTACGAACGCCGCTTCGCGTCAAGAGCAACGCCAAAGCCAAGCCAAAACATCAACAGCAAGAAGGCCGCAAGCATATTCGGATTGCCCATCGAAGAAATAAGGCGGTTCTTGGGATCATTTGTGAACGCGAACAAGTCATGTCCTAATCGCTGCATGATTCCGTACGTGACCACGAGTAGAAGAGCCATGTGGCAGCAGATGAAAACGCTCCGCGCGGCTGATGGTGTACGCACGGAATACCGCACCATCGCGTAAAAGAGCGCAAGCATTGCCAGACGCCAGATCTCCGTGAGACTTACCTGGGGATAGCGGGACATGATCGTGGAGAGAACGTTCGCAAGGAGATAGAAGATTACAGCAAGTGAGCGCTCGCAGAGGAAATGTTAGTCGACCGGAGATCGCCAAATCAGCCAGCATGACAACGGCGCCGAGTCCTATTATCGCGTGAAGAAGCGGCTGCTTGATGCTGCTGCAGCTAATGGTCAGCGTCGAGAATGCGCAAGGAACGAGGATTATCGCGAGACATACCAAGGAGAGGGCTATAGTCCTAAGGACTCTTGATATCTGCTCATTGCGAGCGGGCAAGGTTCTTCGCTGATCCATATCTCTGCCGGTTGAACGCATCGCATTCTCCGACCACATAGCCAGCCAATTAATCGTCTTCGCCGCGCCGTCTGGCATGTCCGCCGCCAGCAACACGCGAAAAAACGAAGAGAGAATTCCCCCCTAAGGGAATTCTCTCTCCAGCGAAAGCGTTTGCCGCTATCATTCTGGCGGGCCGTTCTTCCGCCTCAATTCCGCAATGCGTGCCTCGAGTTGCGGCGAACTCTTGAAATGCGTTACAAGAGTGCTCCCATATCCATCTTTCTTGACGACTTGCCACCCCATGGTCTCGCGCACAGCTTGGAACTTCTTCTCTGTGCTCTGATCGGATGCCAGAATATCAAACAGGATAGGGAGACGCTCTTCGATCCTGTTCTTGCTGACGTTGATCTCGCCGCCATCCGAGAAATAGAAAACGCCTTTTCCTTTTGCGAGTTTCTTCTCAAGCCTCGCACGTTCTCCGTCCAGGCGACCGCGGATGCTGTTCTCGTCCATTGGAAGGCTGGCGCGTGCGGGAGGCACAATACGAATTGACGTAACATCTCCGTCGGTCCATTCCACTGTAACCGTGGTGGGAGTCCCGCCCTTAACGCGCTCTACACACGGGAGAGATTCAAGGGCCTCAGAGAACCTCGTACTCAATTCCGTCTCCGGGTAATTAGCCTTAATATACGCCAACTTTGTTCTAATGTAGCCCAGAACATCCGGATGCTGATGAGGCGTCGTCCTTTCCAGACTTGGCGGGACTTTGGGGTTTTCGGTTGGAAGCGGTTCAGGTGTTGGCAAGGGCCATTCCGGCAACGGTTGGACGATTACCTCATCGTTGACCAGGATGCCGCTGCCCCTTCGTGTGACGGTGTAGGGCGCATCGAGATAGACACCGTCGACAAAGACGAAACCTGAGTTTATCGGCTGGCCCGCAGCGACTCCAAAGGTATCCACATGGAAATCGGCGTCAATAGCCTGGTTCCGCGCCGCGGTCGGTTGATCGGCGCTATCGTTTCCCCGCGACTGGGCGGGAAATCCAACAGAGAGAACCATACAGAGTCCAACACCACCCAGAACGACTTTTCTGCGGGAGCCCATTTTGCGCTCCTTTCCTAACCGAAGTTAAAAGGACCATTCGTGATCGTCTTCAATGGGGGCTTCGCGGTCTTCGTCCAAAGGCCGTCCCCAAAGAGCATCATAATTCGTGCAGTCTTGTCGTTTGGCCTGCATTGTTGTAGCCGTTCCATCCGTCGTGTCATAGTCGAAACCTATCGCGAATTTCCCGTATGTGTTTCCCACCCAGCGATGGTCATAAGTGGAACAACCACCCGACTTCTTCACCAGCGCCGTTGCGGCTGACGTTGCATCGCGCATGTAAGTATCGAAGATAACGCACCCCCACCCGTATCGCTTTGAAGGGTTGTCGTCCGGGAAGTGCGGATGGTTTTTGTCCGGTGCCGCGTTCAACGTGGTCCAGTCGTTGCCGTCCATTCGCACATTTAGAGGATCCACGTGGGCATACGAGTGTGCATACGTGTAGCCGTTTCCGTCTTCCCAAGCTTCGCCTGCCGTGCGTCTGTTTCCACTGTCGACGCTTCCGTTGAGTCGTCCCAGGAAACGGTTATTGGTTTGCTCAGCTTCCGTCTCGGTGGTTGGCCAGCGATACCCTGAGCGCCAACGTCCCCCAGCCGCTTCCTTTAATGAAGAGCCACCGGAATCGGCGGCACTGTAGCATATGGACCACATGGCAATCGCCTTATTCGTGTTGAGCGTTCCGGCCCAATTGCTTGCGTGCCAAGCGCTGTCGACTTTGACGACATAAATGTCATCCGTCCAGTAAGGGTCTGCGGGGATCGCCGGCCAATACTCTGTAGTCATATCCGACTCAGTCCCACGCCAGCTGGTGGCGGCTGGTTCCGTGTCGGCATAGACGGCAATACATGCTTCTGTTTCGCCGTGACATATGACTGTGAGCGCTCCGCAGTCTTTCATCTTCTTATAATTGGCCAACGTGCAACTCCCGAAATCCGTATCCGTGTCTCCGGTGGTATCGTTAAACCAAATAACGTCCCAGTCTTGGTCTGTCAACTGATCTTCAAAAGCATCGCCATCGCCCCACCCAAGGTTGTTTCCGATATTGCTATTGGCGTTGGTATGGAGTGACGACCACACGTAGGCAATGTTCTGTTTCGCCGGCGCCCAGGAAGGGGTTTCGGTAACCAAGGCTTTCAGCGAATCCGAACCGATCTCCAAATCGTTCTTATCCTTATACGTGATCTGCAGATCCGCGCTCGTTCCCGCCGTTTCGCCATCGACATAAAGCGTTGATGGCATCGTGCTGGCGGGATCGTAGGTGTGCGGCAGTGTCACCTCGGTAGTCTTGGCAATTGTGGTCCACACTCGAATGCCCGAATCGCCGCTTAGAATGGCCGTGCTCTCCGGCAAAGTCGGCGCGACAGAAAGACTCAGACTCTCAAGGCAGTCTTCTCCTTCGCCGTCTCCTTCAAGATTCTTGGGGATTATGCATCCCGGGGTCTTGTTCTCAATCGGGTCATCGGTGTCGTCCACAGTACCGTCGTTGTCTGAGTCAATATCGGCATCTACGCTCACAACCGTTATGCGCACAGCGTCTTCAACATCCCATCCCGCGGCTCCTTCGTCCCCATCCGGATCGAATTCAACTTTGATCTGCTGGTCCGCATAGGTCGAACCGGCCTTGATCCCTTCAAGGTAGAAGGTCTTGGTGCGCTCTTCGTCAGTGAATCCCAACTCGGAGGCACTGAAGGTGCTGGAAGGAACGTAATCTCCCGCTGGCTCTGCCGCGACACTCGCCTTGTCTCTCGACGTGGAGCCGCTGGATCGGTCTCTGGCGATCTCGCAGCCGGAGATCTTCAACTCCGATCAGGGCGCGCAGTACACGAGCGAGGCGTTTACGGGCCGTCTGAAAAGGGCCAACGTGCGGATCAGCATGGACGGCCGCGGCCGGGTGTACGACAACATCGTCATGGAGCGGCTGTGGCGGACCGTGAAGTACGAGGAGGTGTATCTGCATCACTACGAGGACCTGGACGAGGCGTGGGCCAGCCTGGCGCGGTACATAGCGTTCTACAATCGAGAGCGGCCGCATCAGAGCCTGAAGCGCCGGACGCCGCACGAGGTATACTTTGGCAAGCAGGAGGCGGGAGGCGATTCGAAAATCGCCGCCGCTGTCGCAACTCCGGTCGGGCTACGCCCTCCCTCCGTTGCGACAGCGCTTCAGACCGCTTCCACCTTAAATCACGCAAGAAGTGGTCTTGACAATGGGGAGTAGCTCACTATGCCTGATATCTCTTCGCCAATGCCGTAGGGCTCGAATTCCGCCGTCTTGCTGATGAATCTTGACATTTCAAGTCACTGCTTCGACTCATCTCGCTCTCGTAACGCGTCAAGAATGCCTCTCGCGGACTCCTGCGACGGTCCCCAGTCGCGTTCCGGAGTGATCGTGCACAACAAGAATGCCATGTCTTCTGGAAAGACGTGCCACTCAGTCCACTTCCAACGAAGGATTTCCTGTTTCAAAGCGGCATCCTTCGTCTGCGACAAGTAGTAAAGCATGTCAACCTGAACCATTGGTTCTTTCTCTTCCTTGGCGGCAAGCATGATCGCCGGCAGGCCTTTTTCTCCGTAGTCCACCGCTATGCGGTTGGCCAGAAACATACGCTCATGCGCGTTTGCCGCCCGGCCCAGGCGGAAACTCAGTACGGCCAATCGCTGGTCCAGATTCATACCGCTCGCCCCCCGCACAGTCACCGCGTACTTGGCCGCGCCAGCCACGGTAGTGTTGTGACTTTGGGCCAAGTGATCGAGTTCTTCCAAACTGGAGGCATCCGACGCATAGGCCAGGGCCAGAATCGCCACTATCTGCGCCCCCATATCCTGCCCTCTTGCCGCAGCGGCACACATGGCAGACAGTTCTTCATTGAGGCTGCGTTCCTCGATCGGGTGGCCGATAATCTCTCTCAGTTCCGCCGCCAAGAGCGCGGCATCGCCAGACATCGGTATTGCCAACACATCAAAGGAGATTGTTGTTAGGATGACAGCAAGTAAGAGCCTCGCCGCCAAGATGCTTAACCATCTACCAAACATGACTATTCCCTCCCTAAGCTCCGAGAGACCACATCCTAATCTTGCGGCCCGACCAAATCAGGCCAAGTTCTTAATCGTCGTAAGTATCCGAAGGCTTGTGCTGCATGCCGGGATCGGCCCAATCCTGACTATGAGTCCCGGTAACGTTCGTGTTCCGTTGACAGTTCCAATCCTCAAAGTCGTTTTTGATCGCATCCGGTCTCCCTTCGGTGGGAGTATTGTACACTTCCCAATCATACAAATCGCCCTCGTTATACGTGCCGCTGAGGTCAACGTCCTCGGTCTGATTGGGAATCCTGTCGCCGTCCTTGTCGTCTTCTGGGTCGGAGTTGCCTTTGTGGTTGTTGAACCAGTCGGTGTAATCGTTGTTCCACAAGTCCTCCCAGTCCTTGTAATGCTGCGACTCGTGGCGCACAGCCCATGCGAAAGTGTCTATGCCCTCAAGGGGGTTGTTAGTTCCGTACGGGGCCGTATATGAGCCCGCGACTAGATCGCTCAGCGTGATCTGCGTTGTTCCTGGGGTGAAGAAAGTGCTCGCGCCGTAGTCAAATGTGGGCGCCGTTCCCAAGGGCGTGACCGTTTGGAGCCAGTAAAACATCCAGTTCGGCCAGTCTGAGTTGTCTCCCACCACTGGATGATTTTTGCCGGTCTTGGGAAAGAACACTTCGATGCTGGTCGCGTCTCCGTCCATGACTACCGCGCCGTCAACGCTGACGAATTGCATTGTAACACTCTTTTGCCCAAAGTCCGAGTTGTTGGCGGGAAGCCCCGTCGCAGGGGTGGTGAAGGTCCCTGTCGGCGAAAGCCCCTTTCCGACCGTGCTCTGACCCGCCCACGAGTCGTCCCACGTCAAGGTCGTACCCGCTATTGCCGTGATAGTCCACTTGAGTTGGTTGCCGACCGCCGCGCCTGTCGGGGTCACCGCCACTTCGCATGGGACGGTCAGTGTGGACACCGAAGCCGTTGAGGCTGAACTGAAAGTTCTTTCATTTCCGACATTCGCATTGGACGAGGAGTCGTCACTATACGCCGCGTCGCTGGCCGGAGAAGAGGTAGGGTCGCCAAAGGGTTTCTTAATGGCTACTTGGCACACAATCACATTCGCCGTCAGTGTATTGCCGCATTCGGCGATGACGGTCTTGTAGTCGCTGGTGCTCGTGGAAAGGGTGTTGAATGCTACCGACTTCGTCGCCCCGGTCCCGCTCGCGCCCGACGTGCCGCTCCATTCCGGCTTGCCTGTCGGCCAGTCGGCGGCTGCGGGCTGCTTCGAGACCCTGAATTGCACCGTTGTGCCTTGACTCACGTAGATCGTCCCGTCCACCTCATTCCAGGTTTCGCCGTCGAGGCTGTATTCCATCTCGTCCAGGGCCACAACGGTAAGGTTCGCATCGGGCGATGTTCCGCTGTCTTCCAATGGGATCTCTTCGTCGTCCTCGGTATCCCATTCACCGTCGGGGCCG
>Ga0180437_10009361_pt1 | contig 12149 bp, 11 predicted proteins | sample SS_ome_4_FD_132410 | JGI IMG/M metagenome (GOLD analysis project Ga0180437, IMG submission 132410) | Hypersaline lake sediment archaeal communities from the Salton Sea, California, USA - SS_3_D_1 metaG | ecosystem: Environmental > Aquatic > Non-marine Saline and Alkaline > Hypersaline >... | reverse complement strand
TGGGGCTACCGCCGAGGCTATTAGCGGAGGAAGCCGACGAAGAAGCTGAAGACCTCTTCGTCGTCGGTCGGGTTGCTGGAGATGGGGAAGCCGAAGTCCAGCGCGATCGGGGCCGGGCCCATGGCCGGGATCGTGATCCGCAGTCCGAACCCCGGTGCGACGCGGTACTTGTCGCTCCAGTCGTTGATCGTCGGCTCGACGGTGCCGGTGTCGCAGAAGACGACGCCGCGGATCGCGTCGTCCGCGGTGATCGGGAACATGTACTCGGCCGAGGCGAGCAGCATGAACTCGCCGCCGATGCCCACGCCGAAGACCGGATCGACGGGCGAAGCGCCGCGAAAGTCGAAGCCGCGGAGCGTGGAGAAACCGCCGGCGTAGTAGTGTTCATAGATGGGCGTATCGCTGCCGGTGATCGCGACGCGGCCGCCCAGGCTGAGCACGTGGCGCCCCGAGCCGTCCGGGCGCTGGTGGAGCATGAAATAGCGGCGGACGTCGATCTCGCCGCGGGGGTAAGTGAAGCTGCCGGCCACCTGCTCGAAGCTGAGCTCGATGAGGTGCCCTTGCGTGGCCAGGAAGGCGTTGTCGCGGGTGTCGTGGCTCAGCCGCACCTCGAAGCCGTGCAAGGCATTGTCGCCTAGCACCTCGTCCAGCTCGGGAATGCCGGGGACGATCGGCTTGTAGACGTTGATCTTTGCGCCGCGGTAGGCGAACGTGCCGGACAGGTCGGGCGTGAACTGGTAGCCGAAAGCCACCCGGCCGCCGACCCGCTCTTCGCTCCACTCGCGGAACCGCCGGTTGTAGAAGTACCCGCTCGTTCCGAGGCTGACCCGCGTGTTCAGCAGGTACGGCTCCTGGAAGTTGATCGTGTACTTCTGCACCTCGGTGCCCGGCACGGCTTCGACGCGGAATCGCTGTCCGGCGCCCCGCCAGGCGATGCCGTCGCGGACGTCCTGCCAACTGCGGGGGAAGCGAAAGAGGTCGAAGTTCTGCTCGTCGATGATCACCGAGCCCAACAGGCCCGCGTCGGAGTTCACTCCCACGCTGAGCATGAATCGGCCGGTGCGGGTTTCTTGCACGGTCGGCTCGAGCGGGATGTAGATCGGCGGCTCTTCCAGCAGCGGGTCGCCTAAGAGCGAAGACCCGCCGCCGAGCCCCGGCTGGGCGTAGGCGGGATCTGAGCCGTCCAACGGCGTCCCCAGCGGACTGCTTCCCGGCGGAGGCAACTGCGGCGGAGGCACCGTGCCGTACGTGGTCGGGGGCAAGTAGCTGCCGCTCGGCCCGTACGGCTCCGCCGCCACCGAATACGCCGGGGCGCCGCCCGCCGCTGTGCCTGAGTATGGGGACGGCGCCTGCGTGTAAGGCGAAACGTAGGACGGCGCGGGCGAGCCTACCGACGGCACCATCCGGCCCGCGTCGGAACTGTACTGGCCTCGGAACAACAGTCCCGCCGCTTGCTGCGGCGGGGTGGCGGGGGCATTGTGCGCCGGTTCGACCGTGCCACGGGCTTCCGGCCCTTGTTCGTAACCCCGCACCGGCGAAACGTCGTCGGCAGCCGGCGGCGACTGACCGTCGCCGAGCCACCTGCCCTCGACGGCCACGTCGACGACGCGGTCTTGCGGCGACCAGCCGGCCTCCAAGGGCGGGCGGTAGGCGGCATGGCCGACGGGCGCGGGGCTCTGGCCGCGGAAGCGGTCTTCGTGCCGCGCCTGCTGCACTTCGAGGTCTGCCGCGTCAGGCGGACTGAAGACGATCTTCGGAGCCACGCCGCTCTGCGGGTTGACCTCGAAGAGGCCCGAAGCCTGCAGCCGCCGCTCACTGGCCCGCAACTCGCGGATGTCGATGATGTCGCCCGGCTTGATCGACATGCGATTCAAGACCGTCGTGATCTTGGTGTGGGGGAATTCGCCTTCGATGCGGGGGATGATCTTGCCGACGCGGCAGCGATAGCCCTCGCGGACCTGGTACACCAGGTCGAGCTGGCCCGGCTCTTCGTCGAAGCGGGGATCAGCCTTCACATCGGCGAAGATGTAGCCGATGCCGCCGTACTTGTCGCGGATCGTGGCCACGTCATGCTGCATGTCGGCCTGATTGAAATACACCCCCGGCTGCAGGTTCATTGCCCGGGCCAGCTCATCGCTGGAAAAGCGGGTGTTGCCGACAAAAGCGACGTTGCGGATCGCGTAGCGGGGCCCTTCGTCAATGACGAACGTCAGCGTCAGCCAGTTCTGGCCGTCGTTGAATTCCAGGTAGCGGCCCACGCGGGCGCGGAAGAAGCCGAGGCTGCGGTAATAAGCGGTCAGCCGCTCCACGTCCTCGTCGATCTCGTCGCGGTTGACTTCGCCGTTGATGAACCAGAGGATGCCGGGCTTGGAGCGAACCTGGGTCTTCAGGCGGCTGTCGCCGACGATCGTGTTTCCGATGAACTCCGTGTGCCAGACGCGCTGCTTCTCGCCCTCGTTGATCAGGAAGACAACGCCCAAGTCGCTGGCGCGGTTGCCTTCGTAGATCGTCACCCGCGCCCCGGGAAAGCCGTGGCCGTGGTAATACTCCTCGATGCGGCGGCGTGCTTCCTCGACGGCGAAGAGATTCATCGCGTCGCCGGCCTTGATGTCGGCTTCTTTCTCGAGCCGGCTCTTGACGATTTTCTGGTTGCCGACGTACTTGACGTATTGCAGGATGGGCCGTTCGAGCAGGTCGAAGATCACCACCCGGCCGCCCGCCGCCTGCTGCGTTTGCGGCCGCACCGTGACGAACCAGCCCGTCTTGTAAAGCCGGCGGACGTCTTCCTCGATCAGCTCGGGGTCGAAGGGTCTTCCGGTGCGGGTGCGGATCTGGGCGAGGATTTTCTTCAGGTCGACGCGGCTATTGCCCACCACGCGGACCTCGACGACGTTTTCCGACGACGACGGCACCGTCGGCGGCGCCTGGCCGACGACGATCGATCCGCCCAACACCACCGACACCACGAACAGGACAAGCCAGAGCCCGCCGGGAGAGTCCGGGTTGGTTCGAAGGCTTGCCATCGAGACCCTTTCGGTGGGGAATGCGAAGACGGGGGATAAGCGATGCCCTCGCCGGAGTCCGCTGAAGCAGTGACGGCGTGCGTCGCTTGCGCGCAGCAGCAGCGCCGGCACCGCGCAACGCCTTGCGGGCGGTGACAGGCTGCGTAGAAATACAGAAACCGCCCCGTCAAGACAAGGCGAATTCCTATTGCGAGGCGGAAAATGGGGGACCCAGGGGGGCTGGAAAGAGTTGCCCGTCCTTCGACACCAACCCGACGCGCAAGCGAGGACAACTCGTTGCGCAGCCCTCGCTGGCGCTTCGGGTTGGTGTGCGGCGGCGGGTAAACCCCACCAAAGCAGTGGCTCGGCCGCTTACTCCCAGGAAGCCTCGGCTTCCTCGACGCCGAAATCCCCGAACTCGTCGTAGGGTTTTTGGGCGAGGTTCTCGAATCGCGTGTGCTGCTCGAACCACAGCAGCTTGACGTCACCGACCGGGCCGTTTCGCTGCTTGGCCACGATCAAGTCGGCCTTGCCGATCTTGTCCTCCGCCTGGGCGTCCTCGCGGCTGAGGTAGTACTCGTCGCGGTGGATGAACATCACCACGTCGGCGTCCTGCTCGATCGCCCCCGACTCCCGCAGGTGACTCAAGCGGGGCCGGTGCCCCTCCTTGCCCCCTTCCGCCTGGCGGTTCAACTGGGCCAGGCAGACCACGGGCAGTTTCAGCTCGCGGGCGAGTCCTTTGAGTCGCCGGGCGATTCGTGCGACCTGCTCTTGGCGCGGGTCGCGAGGATTGTCCGGCTCGATCAACTGGAGATAGTCGATGATCACCAGGCCGAGGCTCGTCTTGCGTTTGAGCCGGCGGGCGGTGGCCGCGATTTCGGTCACCGTTCGCGCCGGACTGTCGTCGATGTAGAGCGGGCTCTTGCTCAGCTTGGCGGACGCTTCGACCAGTTTCTCTTTTTCCGCGGCCCCCACGAAACCGCTGCGAAACTTGCGGCCGTCGATTCTCCCCAGCGAGCAGAGCATCCGCTGGGCCAGCTCCAGGCGGGCCATTTCCAGGCTGACAAAAAGCGTGGCCACGTTCGCCTCGACGGCCACGTACTCGGCGACGTTGGTGGCAAGCGCCGTCTTTCCCATGCTGGGCCGGGCGGCGAGGATGACCAGCTCCGAGTCGTGCAACCCGCCCGTCATGTTGTCCAAATCCGTAAAGCCGCTGGGCACGCCCGTCGCCTTCCCCTCCAGCCGGCGGTCGATGTGCTGGAACGCCTCGATCAACACGTCGTGGATGTTGAAGGCGTGGGTGGAGGTCCGCTGGTCCTGGACGGCGAAGATCTTTTCTTCCGCCGCGTTGACCACTTCGCGAGGGTCCACCGTCGCGTCGTAGGCGTCGCGGAGGACCTGGCTGCTGGCCTGGATCAACGACCGCAGCGTGGCTTTGTCGCGAACGATGCGGGCGTAGTACTCGGCGTGGGCGGCCACGGGCACGGCTTGAACGACCTCGGCCAGGTAGGCCGTTCCGCCGACCGCCTCCAAGTCGCCCGCCTGCTTGAGCCGCTCCACCAAGAGCACGGTGTCGATGCGGCCGCCCTCGTCGTGCATCGCAAGCATGCGGGTGAAGAGCTTGCGATTGGCGTCGGCGTAGAAGTCGTCCGGCCGGATGATCAGGGCGACGTCGTCGCAGACGACCGGATTGAGCAGGATGCTGCCGAGCACGCCTTTTTCCGCTTCCAGGCTTTGCGGCGGCAGCCGGTCGAGGATCTCCGAACTGAGCGAAGGGGCCGAATGGCCCGAGTCAACCCGTTCTGAAGTGCGCATCTTGCTCGTCCCTCCTGGAACTAACCGGACTCCTCCTCCGAGACCGTGGGGACGACCCAAACCTTCAAGTCGGCCTCGACTTCTTGTGCGAGGTGGATTTTGACGGTGTACAATCCCAGCTCCTTGAGCGGGCCCTGGAGCCGCACCTGGTCGGGCGTAATCGTGACGTTGTTCTGCTTCAGCGCGTTGACGATCTCCGTGGCGCCGACCGAGCCGTAGAGGTGGCCCTCGTCGTTGGCGTTCGCCTCGATGCTCAGGCTGAGCCTGTTCAATTCCCCGGCAAGCGACTTGAGGCCGGCCAGCCGCTTGTTCTGGATCTCCTGGAGGCGGGCCTTGTGCTTGCCCACCATCCGCTTGTGGTGCTCGCTGGCGATCGTGGCCAAACCCTGCGGCAAGAGGAAGTTCTTGGCGTATCCCGGCTTCACCTCGACCACCTCACCCTGCTGCCCGAGGTGCTCGACGTCCTGGATCAACAACAACTCGACGCCGCTGTGCGGGCCGCGTGGAAACCGCCTGGCGCGGTGGGGGACGTGCCGTTTCTGGGCTTGCTTCTTCGTCTTGGGCATTCGACCGTTATCCTCGAATGGGTTGGTGAGTCTTTAGAGCATTGCTCCCTATCTGATTCCGGCCGCAGGCCGCGCTAGAAAGGGATGTCGTCGTCGGGCGGTCCCGAGGAGGGGCCATGGTCTTCGTACTCTTGCTGGGACGGATCCGGCTGGCTGTACTCGGCGCTCTGCCGCGGCGATGCGCTGCCGCCGCCGCCGCCACTGCCCCCACCTCGGGGGCCGACCATCTGCATCCGCTCGCAGACCACGCGGAGCTTCGATCGCTTCTGCCCGTCGCTGGTTTCCCAACTGTCGAGCTTCAGGCGACCTTCGATGAGGACAGGAGACCCCTTGCTGAGGTACTCGCTGGCCACTTCGGCGGTCCTTGCCCAAAGCGTGACGTCCACGAAGGTCGTTTCTTCCACCCACTCGCCGTCCGCATTCTTGCGGCGATCATTGACGGCCAGCCCGATGTCGCAAACGGGGGTCCCGCTGGGGATGTATCGCAATTCGGGGTCGCGGGTGAGGTTGCCCAGCAGGATGACGCGATTGAAGCTGGCCATGGGTTTCCGCTCCTTCGACGGGGGGAATTGGATTGGCCTGGGGCTGCAACTCCTCGGCCGAGGGGCCGGCGCTTGCCCGGTGTGTGAACAAACGTTCCGTACGTCCGTTAAAGTTAGCGGATCCGGCGGCTGGGTGCAATGCGGCGGCAGCCTGCGGCCCTTGCCGGCGTCGCCGGTCGGCGTTGTCAGTCGGCCTCCGAGTCCGACGGCGTCCGCTTGCCGACGGCCGCGGTTTCGCGACGGCGCGGACCCTCCGTTTCGCCCTTTTCCTTCTTGTCCTTGTCGCCCTCGCCTTCCGCTTCCGCCCGCGCCCCCGCCGGCCCTGCCTTGGCATGCTCGACCAGGGTGTCGACGATGCGGGGGTCGACTTTCAGGAGGAGGACGCGCAAGATCGTGTCGCTGATCCGGCATTTCCGGCGGATCTCCGGCAGCTTGCTGCCGTCGACGCGGAAATAGGCGAGCCAATAGGCGCCTTTGCGCTGCCCCTTGATGGGGAACGCCAGGCGGCGTTCTTCCCAAAGGCGGCTCACGAGGATCTCCCCGTCGGCCTCTCGGATCATCTTGGGAATCTGGCCGGCGACCCCCTCGGGATCGCGGCCGTATCGGCCCGCATCCAGGATAAACATCCCTTCGTAGACAATTTGCGTCAAGTCATGCTCCTCGTGAGGTTCAGTTGTACTGATTCATGCAGTGTTCCATGCCTTCGCGAACCCAAACGGCCACCGCGTCCGCGGCTTGCACGACCGCCAGCTCGATTTGCTCTCTTTCTTCGTTGCCGAACTTACCCAAGACGTAGCTGGTTGGGTCCCAGCCTTCCGGCGGGGATCCGATGCCGATCCGCAGCCGGGGCAACTCCTCCGTACCCAACTGTCGGATCACGTCGGCCAGACCCTTCTGGCCGCCTGCCGATCCCTTGCTCCGAAAGCGAAGTTTTGCCAGCGCCAAGTTGAAGTCGTCACAAACGACCAGCAGGTCCTCGTTGGGCAGCTTGTAGAAGTCGCGCGCCGCCTGGACACAGGCCCCGCTGCGGTTCATATAAGTGAGCGGACTCAACAAAATTGTCTTTTGGCCGCAAATGTCGGCCTCCACAAACTCCCCCTGAAATTTCGCTTTCGGCCGGCCGGCGGCAAACCTTCGGGCCAATTCCGCCAGCACGGCGTAGCCCACGTTGTGCCGCGTGCCCTCGTATTTCCGCCCGGGGTTGCCCAATCCCACGACCAGCTTCATGGTCGGTCCCCGCAGCCGCTATCCTGCTGCCACTGCTACTACCTGTCTTCTTCTTCCTCCTCCTCTTCCTCCTTCTTGCGGCCGATCACTTCGGGTTCCGCCTCCTCGCCGACCTCGGCCTCCTCCTCCGCCGCCGCCGGCTCGACGCATTGGACGACCAGGGCCTCCCGATCGCTCAAGAGCCGTGCGCCGCGGGGCAGCTCCAAGTCGGCCGCCGATATCGAGTCGCCCAGGTTCAGTTGGTTGATGTTCACCTGGATCTTTTCGGGGATCGCGGTGGCCTCGCACTCGATCTCGATCTCGTGCAGCAGGTGCTCGACGATGCCGCCTTCCTTCAACCCGGGCGCCTCGCCTCGAAGCTCCACCGACACTTCAATCGCGACCTTTTCGTGGGCCGAGATGCGGGTGAAATCGGCGTGCAGCACGTGGGCGCCCCAGGTGTCCCACTGGAGCTCGCGAACGAAGGCCTGCTGTTGAACGTCGCCGACCAGATTCACGAGCCGGCTGCCGTGCCGAACGGCGGCGTCGAGCTGCTCGGCCGGCACTGCCAGCGCGACCGTCTCCTCGCCGTGACCGTAAAGCACCGCCGGAATCATTCCGGCTTGACGGAGCCTGCGGGCGTTTCGCTTTCCGCGGGAGTCGCGGAGATGAACGTTGAGAACTTCGGCCATAGGTTTCCTCGACACGGACACGTTCGCAACGGGTCAGCTCCCTGCCGCCTTTGACGGCGAGCCGGGAATTCGCGTCTGACCCGAGATGTTTCCAACGGTTTTGGCGGCACCCCCCACCTGCGGCCGCCCTCCGAGGCCGCCACGCGATGCGATCACCCGGATGCGAAACCCCTCATTTTGATAGATTCGCGGCAAAGTTCAATACGGGGCGGCGGGAGAAATCTGCTTCCAGCCCCTTCCTCCGAGTGGCTCGATGTAGGTTCATGAGAAGAGCCTGCTGACCGATTCGTTGCGGTGGATCCGTTTCACCGCCTCGCCCAAAAGAGGGGCAACGCCGAGCACCTCGATTTTCGGCAGCCTTCTCTCCGGCCGCAACGGGATCGTATCGGTGATGACGACTTTCTCCACGGGGGCATTCTTGATCCGCTCGATCGCCGGACCGCAGAGGATGCCGTGGGTGGCGCCGAGGTAGATCGCCTTCGCGCCCGCCTGCTTGACCTTCTCCGCCGCCCCGCAGATCGATCCGGCCGTGCTGATCATGTCGTCGAAGATCAACGCCACCAGGCCGTCGATCGGGCCGCCGATCAAGTTGGCCTGCTTGGTCTGAACGCCGCTTCGCCGCTTGTCGACGATGGCCAGCCGACCCCCCAAGCCCGACACGTGCGTCAGCGCCCGCTTGATGCTCCCCTCGTCAGGACTGACCACCACGATCTCGTCTTCGCCGAGACCCATGCTCCTGAAGTGATTGTCGATCACCGGAGCGGCGTGCAAATGGTCGACCGGGATGTCGAAGAAGCCCTGGATCTGGGCGGCGTGCAGGTCCATCGTGAGCACGCGATCCGCCCCGGCGCGGGTGATCAAGTTGGCCACCAGCTTGGCGGTGATCGGCACCCGGCCCTCGTCCTTGCGATCCTGCCGGGCGTAGCCGAAATAGGGGATCACCGTCGTGATCCGCTCGGCGCTGGCCCGCTTGAAACTGTCGATCAGGATCAACAGTTCCATCAGGTTCTCGTTGACCGGCGGGCAGGTGGACTGAACGATGAAGACGTCTCGGCCGCGAACGTCCTGCTCGATCTTGCAGGAGATCTCGCCGTCCGGAAAGTTGCCGATCGTGATCCGTCCCAACGGCAAGCCCAGGTAGTCGCACATCTGGGCGGCCAGCTCCGGGGTCGCTCGACCGCTAAAGACCTTCATGTCGTTCATGGCTTGGAGCATGCTTCGATGCGGCGTCCGGTAAACGGCGTTGCGCGATGTCGCGAGGAAAAAGGGAGGTGGGCTGATGTGCACGCCGTGCCCCACATCTTGCCAGACAACCGGGCGGCGTGCCAGGGGGTTTGCAGATGCTTTCTTGCCGGCCAACCGCACCGGCGGGTAGGATGGTCGGCTGGCACCGGGCGAACTGGGAGCCCATCGGATCGCTCAGGTCGGTCTGTCCACCCTCCCCTCACCCCCGTCGCCGAGGGCCCCAATGTTTCGACCACCTAAATGCCTATTTCTAGTGGTCATTGCACTCCACTTTGGATGGGTATTCGGGGCGGAACCAGTGACCAGCTCGCCTCCGCTTGCCTACGAGTTGATGATCAACGGCGAGGGTTTCCAGATCGAGGCCGATCGACTCGAACGCCTCCGGAGCCAGGACTCACCCGGCACGAGCTACGAGGTCGTCTTGCGGGTTGCGGTGACCCAGCCGGTGCGGCTCAATAGGCTCCGCTTCGACTACCAGTGGCCGGCCGAGGTGAAAGATGATCACGGCCGGGCGCGGCGGACCGTCCGCATCCGGCATGAGCTGGGCTACACCCTGCTGATCACCGATTTGGGGCAGCCGGTGGCTGCCGGCGAAGAAGACGCCTTCTTGAAAATCCTCTCGGACTCGGTCGTCGAGGGCCTTCGCGACTCGCGGATCGAGCAACTGCAAGTCCAGCCGCCGCATAGCCATTCGTTTCCGCATGCCGCAAGCAGAGGGGTAGTGATTCGCTACCAGGACCCCCAGGGCTACGCCCAGACCTACCTCGTTTATCTCTTGCTGGGCAAAGACTTTGCTGCCAGTTTCGTGGCACAGTATTTCGACCGTGACGCAGACGACGTCCTGCCCGGGGTCCGAAAGACGATCCACTCGATCCGCTCGATGCAGTGAGAGCGCTGCGGCTGTTCGGCCTCTTCGGCACGGGGAGGAAAGCTCTATTGGTTCGTTGGTCCCCGGCCCCTTATAATTGCCGCCCCGCCAGATGACCCACCCCGCCCCAGGAGAGCTAAGCGTGCCGAAGTCGGATGCCACACCCCACTCACCGCGAATCCTGATCGTCCGCCTCAGCGCGATCGGCGACGTGATCCATGCGCTGCCCGTGCTTTGCGCCCTGAGAGAGGAATACCCGGAAGCGTTCTTGGGATGGGTGGTCGAGGGTCAGGCGGGCGGCCTGCTGCGGGGCCATGCGGCCCTGGACGAATTGATTACCTTGCCGCGGGGATGGCTCAAGTCGCCGGCGGCCGTCTGGCAATTGCGGCGGCGGCTTCGCAGGCTGCGGTTCGACGTCGCGATCGACGTCCAGGGCCTGACCAAAAGCGCGGTCGCCGCGTGGCTGTCGGGCGCGAGCCGCCGGATCGGCTTCGGTGACGAAAAGGGCCGCGAGCTGAGCCGCTGGTTCTACACCGAGCCCGTCCGCGCCGCCGCCGCGCACGTGATCGACTGCAACCTCGAGTTGCTCCGTCCGCTGGGCATCGCCTCCGCGAAGCCGCGATTCGATTTGCCCGAGCACGCCGAAGCCCGCCAGGCGGCCGAACGGATCATCGAAGAGGCGCGGTTGTCGGACGGCTTTGCAATGGTGACGCCGGGGGCGGGGTGGCCTTCGAAGCTTTGGCCGCCGGAGCGATTCGCGGCGGTGGCCGCGTATCTCGGTCGCGGCTGGGGGCTGCCGACGCTGGTGGTCTGGGCCGGCGAGGAAGAGCTTCGCCGCGCGCGTCAGGTCGTCGCCGGCTCCCGCTCCCACGCCCGACTCGCCCCGCCGACCAGCCTCACGGAGTTGGCCGCGCTGGCCCGCCGCGCGCGGCTGTTCGTCGGCTCCGACACCGGCCCGGTGCATCTTGCCGCGGCGGTCGGCACCCCCTGCGTCGGCCTTTACGGTCCCATGCCCGCCGAACGAAACGGCCCCTACGGCCCCCAGCACGTGGCCATCGAGCAGATGCGGTTCGAGGGCACGAGCCGGCAGCGGCGGACCGCCCCGCCCGAGGTCATCGAGTCGATCCACGTCGACCACGTCTGCGCCGCCGCCGCCCGCATCCTCCGCCGCAAGGCCCTGCACGCGGCCTGACGCGGATGATTCATGCCGCTGGTAAACTGGCAACAAAGCGACGCACACCAACCCGAAGCGCAAGCGAGGGCGTCGCGATTCCCCGATCCCGCGGAGACACGCCGTGGCAGATCCTCGACGCAAAACGGCGATTGAGAAGCGGTTGACGCCCCGAGCGAAGGTCTGGCTCGAGCTGGAAGGGCAGTACGCCTTCGGGTTCGGCATCAGCGAGATTCTCAAGGCGGTCGAGGCCGCCGGCTCGATCAAGGCCGCCGCGGTCGCGCTGGGCAAGAGCTACCGCTACGTCTGGGGGCGGATCAAGAAGGCCGAGCAGGTCATCGGCCAGCCCCTGGTCACCACCCGCGTCGGCGGGCCCGGCAGCGGCCGCAGCTCGCTGACCGAACTGGCCGTTCGCCTGGTGCGCGACTACGATGCGCTGCGGGACCGGATGCTCGCGGTAGTCGGCGAGGAATTCGCTTCCCGCTTCGGCTCGGCCGAAAATTGATGAGGGGGCATCCACTTCACGACCCCCTTTCGCCGTCCTGATGACGGCCACTCCGGCGGGAATTCCCCGGCTGCGCGTGATTCCGAGAGGAGGCGTGACGGTCGCGACGCAGCCATCCCCTCCGATGGGGCAGAGCAGGCATTCATATCTTAGTTCGAGATTAGCGTCGATTTCTGACGCATCCCACGCGCCCCAGGCACCCGGGGCTATCAATCGATTTCCACCAGTCCCACCTTGCAGGATGCCCGTCCGGGTATCCGACCGGCGCGCGAGAGATTGGCAGAAACCGCGTCGGTGTGCGCCACGAATGTCACTAGCTTAAGACGGAAACCATTCAAACAAAAGGGCTTAGCGACGCTATCGCAGCAGTGCCATCAGTCAACGCAGGGCAGCCCAGTTTATCGGGTCGACTACCTATCGTTCCAGGGCTACCGACCGAGGGCGTGATAGCGTACGTGAATGCAGTGAATGCATGAAACGACAGCGTTGTTAACCCAACTGTTTCCAACAGGTTAGGCTTAAGCTAGTGACATTCGT
>Ga0180437_10009360_pt1 | contig 12150 bp, 10 predicted proteins | sample SS_ome_4_FD_132410 | JGI IMG/M metagenome (GOLD analysis project Ga0180437, IMG submission 132410) | Hypersaline lake sediment archaeal communities from the Salton Sea, California, USA - SS_3_D_1 metaG | ecosystem: Environmental > Aquatic > Non-marine Saline and Alkaline > Hypersaline >... | reverse complement strand
TAAAAAAGTTTACATAATATATCTTATGCGACACAATATTATCCCCAAATATAAGTAGCTGATATCAAATAAGATGGGAATTTCCTCAGGCTGTGGATATCTTCCCCGCCCATATTTTGTGCAGCTGTGGGAATTTTTCAGATTTATTTAATATGAGTATTTTTTTTTATTGTTAAATCATAATTTCTGGTGTATATTTATAAAATAAATTTGAACAATTACATCTTCCTCTAGATAGAAATATATTATTCTTTGGAATTGATTGGCCTAAGCAAGCATTAACCCAGAGAGAAATCTTTTGTAATTCATCTTCATACTCAGGTTCTATGTACTCCATTTTTAATTCAATATACCTTCTCAAAAAATAACAAATAAAGTCCGCTAGTTGAATTAATCCAACATCTCTTGAGTTTGCAAAATGTGGAACATCAACAATTTGGCTAAGTTTTTCTTGGTTCGCCAATTTATTATAATAACTATCGGTCCAATCAGGTGCGTTTAAAAGAAGGTCTGTAAAATGCTTTTCCTCGGTATATTCATTATCGAATATCAAAACGCAATTTCCCCTTTGATTAATAGTTCTTTTTTGCCCTCTGCGAGATCCCTGAAAATATTTCTGAATGGAGAGAGCAAGATGAAGCGCCATAAATCTCCAAAGTGTTGAAATATATCTTGAGTATGATTCTTCGTGAAAACTCTCTTTGATTTTGTTTTGTCTACTGCAGTGTATACAATTGAATGCCTTCTAATACACAGCCACTTAAATATGGCTGTAATAATTGCTGCTCGTTGATTGCCTGATAAGTTTCTCCACGGACTATTTCCTGAATAAAATTCTCGGGTATGAATTTCTCTTATTGGTCTCCCAATAATATTGCTAAGTGCATTCAATAATTTAGACCAATGTTCTTTAGTCAAACGCATTCTATGAGAATCAGCTATCACGCCAACCATTACCCCTATTGGCTCCTCGCCCAGGCCACTTTCATCAATATAAATGAATTTCATATTATCTCTGATTTTTTACAGTTTCTAGCTGTTTCCTTTTTATTTCAACAAATTCGTCTAGCTTACAAACCTCATTCTCTAGAATAGATATATCAGGTAAGCCTAATTCTCCTTTTGCACAAGCTCTATCATGTAAAAATCCTGAAGAAAAGCTCATCCCTTCATTTATTTTTTTAAAATCTCCATCATCAAACTTAACAGACTTTAGCCTGTTGGTTTCAATACTGTCTCTAAATCTTTGAATCGTATCGTTAAAAACTACTTCTTCAATTGCACGCTCCCATGTTTCTCTAAGTTTTTCAAAAAAGTCTGTAACTCTTGTCTCATATTCATCTTTTTTTGTAGGATCATCATAAAGTTTCTTAAGTTTCGGCAGCAAATAACCATTTATATATCCAATCCGTTTTTTAACATTTTGTCCAATCCATGGCGCATTACTATCACAATATCCAATTCCTTGAGGACCACTCCAAATTGTAAGTATTTTATAATCAATACTTTTTTTTAATGCATCGCTCTCTAAAGCGGTTAGAAAAATAATATCGTGCGTAAATACTATTGTTTGCCTTTTTTTTGCTTCATTTACTAAACGTTTAGCTGCACCTTCTCTTCTAGGATGATCTAACGAAGAAATTGGATCATCAAAAACTATCCCTGAACAATTATTAGACACTTGTAATTCAGCCAGAAAGGTAGCTATTGCAATTGCTCCTTGTTCACCCTCGCTAAGAACCTCAGATAGATTTATATTGCGGAATTTTTCGCTTTTTAATTTTAGCTTGTGCAGCGTTACGCCTGCGCGCCCCATTTTACTTAGATCAACCTTTAAATAATCTATTTTTAGATTTTTAAATTCTTTTACAATTTCTTCTTTTAGTCTTTCAGTAACTATGCTCTCCATCAAATCTGAACATTTTTTTGATACACCTGTTGTAACAGCCGCTTTCCTGCAATTTTCAATTTTATTAATTTTTGCTAAATCATTGATATATTTTTTTACCTTATCCAAATTTCCTCTAAGAATTACTTTTGATTTCAGTTCTAAGTACTCATCTTCGAGTTTTTTCTTTTCTTGAGAATCTTCCATTGCATCATATTCATTAGCTTGTTTTTCTAAATTTAGACAGATAGGTTCTAGGTAAAATAAGGCAAATTTTCCAATGCCTTCTATGCTGTTCCAAGTTTTATTCTTAATTGAGTCTTCAATTTGGCGGAGTGTCTCTTTAGACTTGTTGAAAAATTTTTCTATGGATTCTGCATTTTTAGAATTAATTTCCTTAATTTCTTCAATAATATCTGAATGATCCTTAAATATTTTCTCCTTAATATGAGGTAGATATTTTGACTTCTCTTCAAACTCACCTCTTTTTTCTTCAAGTATTTGAGCAATCCTGTCTTCTATGAAATCTTTGAATTTTTTAAACCTTTCTAAAGCTTTATTACCTAATTCTTGAAAACACAACACACATCGGGCTTTTTCACCCAAATAAGGGAATTCTTCTCCAGGATAGGCATACTTTTCTGAATAGTCTCTAGCGGCAAGGAATAAAATTCTCCAAGGATTTGTACCTACACCTTTTAGCGGCTCATCTATGAAAGTAGTCTTTGAAGCGATTTCTGCTGCTTTTTCAGATTCTAAATATGCTAAATGAGAATCCTTTATTGTAATCACTTCCTGACATGACATATGATTTATTACATAATCAATATCGCTTTTAATAGATTCAATTCTTCTTTTCTTCCGCTTTATTGATTCTGATTTCATTTTTGGACTCTGTTTTTCTATATCTGTTATCTTCCTATCCAATTCTTTTAACCGAATCTCATCCTTTTCTTCTATTTTTGCCATAGATTCTATTTCTTCAGTTTTTGTCTGGTAATTAATCCGATTTAAAAAATCAAATATAGATGTTTTTTCAGGAAATTCGTTTAAAAAGCTATTATCTAGACTGATAGAGGATAATTCATAATTGAGTTTTTCCTTCAGATTTTCTAATAATTCACATAATTTTCCAAAAGCATCTAAACCGTATGGTATGTACGAGACTTCATTTGCCTCATCTATGTAAATTCTTGCACAACTAGAATCAAAAAATGATATATAACCTAATTCATCAAAGAAAGATTCTCCATTTTTCCAGATTAGGGTTTTGTTTTCGGCATCATCGATTATATCAATCTTTGCACAAGGCGTAGGTGTTTCTTCTTTAGAAGAGAATACATCTGGCAAAATCGCTTTCTTCTCCCCCCTTGCTCTGCACGCCTTTTTTAAAACTCTGGCATAACCGGATTTACCAGCTGCATTTCTTCCATAAATTATTGTTAAACCGTTTGGCAAAAACTCGACCTTTTGTCCCTCAACTATCGCATTCACATTTTCAATATCATAAATGGATTTTAATAATACTTTTTTCGATACTTCCGAATGAGCAGGTAAATGCTCTATTGATAACCTGATGGCTTTACTAGAAATTTCATCTTTTGAAATGAGTCCTTTTTCATACTTTAATAATTCAAGCACTTCAGATACATCTTTTTCTGAATACTGTACATTTTCGACAATTCTTCTTAATGCGTCGCTCTCCCAATCAGGAAGTGATTCTGACCATTTTAATATTTCATTGAAAACATTTATTTTGTTCCCATAAGCAGACATTTTTTCCTCACATACTTCTTTCTTTTTTAGTTAGCTAAGCCCTCTTTGTACATATTTTTTTAAAATTACAGTAATTACAAATTTGTTGGTTTTCTGTAAAAGCGAAACGATCTTCGGCTGCAATATTTTCTTGAGGACTATCAAGCAAATCGAGCATCTCATTTATTGAATTCATGATTTGATCATGGATTTCATTTATTTCAAAATTTTCCAAACTGAATTTATTCTGATTTCCGCTCGATAAATAAAAGTCTACTAGTTTTACTTTTTCTGCCTTGATATTCCACTTATGAATGGCAAATAGACCATAGCATGCAAGTTGAAATTTATCTTTTTCTGGGTTTTCCCTTCCGGTTTTCCAATCATAAATAATGACTTCATCATTTCTGCGAAATGCAAAATCAAGTGCTGCGTAAATTTTAAAATCCTCGAGATAGAAAAATGGAAATTGTTCTAATACAAGCCATTGATTATCTGATAATTGGGAAATTTCCTTATATACATCGGAATTGAAGAACTGCTTTAAACATTCAACTACATTGTCAGCAATGGATTGCCATTCCTCTTTTGTTACATCCAATCCATATTCATGTTCAAATAATGCACAGGTTTTTGGATCTGTTAGGTAATTTTTGTTTTTTGAACTTAAAAATTCTTTTCTCATTAAGTTCAAAGTGGTTTCTATTTTTTGTTCGATGTCTATATTTCCGATACCGGCCTTTATTTCATTTAGCGTATTATCAATACACTCATGGACCTTGCTCCCGGCCCACATCTGCCTGTTTTGAAGTTGCTTTAATATATAAATCGTCCTGGTTCTTTTATCCACAGCAAAATCCCATCCCCCCCAAAAACCATAATATTGAAAATAGTACATTCTGCGACATTTTCTAAAGATATCATCACGCGAAACAGACCATGAAAAAACGTTTTTAAACTCTTTCAATTCAACTACTTATATAATATTGAAAAAGTTGCCCCCCTCCCCTATTCATTATCTTGTCAGCACTTTGACAATTCTATCCTCATTCAGTAATCCGTTTCTCATGAGAAGCCTGACAGGAAATTCTTTAATGGTAGAATTTTTAAATCCATCAAGTATTTTCATCAATCCTCTCGAGGTAAGCAAGGATAGATTCAGCTCATAATCGTATTCACACGCTCCGATAAAGTCGTCTGAGAACTCATTTGCCACAATTATTGCTTTGGTCACATGATAATTTTTCTTCTCACAAAGATTCACATAGGATTTCAGTTGTCTGGATACGGAGGTGTAATGGTTATATTCTTGATCCTTTTTTGTTTTGCATTCGACCAGCATGAGATCTTGATTTCCAAGATTGATTAATATATCAATCTTATGGCGGCTAGTATTGAGGCTATTTTTCAATTTGTGGTCTGTATTGAATCCAAGTCTATTGAATATTTTTTGTGTGACTTTTTCATACAACAGCCCCAATTCGATCTCTTTGACAAATAACCCCTTATCGTGCAGCGTTTTTAAGTCTCTTCGTCCAATCGCATCGAAATTTTCGATATAAAGATCATCGATGTCTCTATAGTTTTCGATGATATTTTTGATCAAATTTCCTCTGGATTTAATGTTATGACCTTTGCAATATTTTAGAAGCTCGTCTCGTATAAAAAGATAGAGTATATCTCTAGGCTTGATGTTATATTTGTTCAGCAATTCAGAAGACATCACGTTTTCGTCTTGAAGCTCGAATTCTTCTTTTATTTTGTTGTTGATAATTGGGAAGGTACCTGCCAGATCTTTTAAAAGGCTGTTAAAGCCATCACGGGAAAGGCTAATCGTGTCTTCTTTTTCAAGGTCATTGAAGTATTTAATCAAATTCGCGACTTTTTCTTCAAGAGAACGTCCAAATTTTTCGATATCCACCTCAAGCCCTTTCTCCATGAGTGTATGAAGTTTTTTAGACTTATCAGTTTTGGATGTTCCTGGCCGGAATATAATTTCAGTAAGCAAATTTGTGGCGTTAATTCCTTGGTTTAAGATCTCCTGAATCTTCCTTTTCCTGCTCCATTTTCTATTGATATTATGTTTTTTCGTTATGAGGTTGATCTCGGGGTCGCTTAGGTTTTTCAGAATCCGCCTTAGGAATTTATTGGGAAGCTCTATTCCAGCAATTTCTCTCAATAACCAAATAAACTCATCAGGAACGTATAAAGTATTTGTTTTTCTATTGAAAAAGATGATTCCGGATTCCTTCAATTCATTCAACAAATCATCAACTTTAAATTTTTCTAAAGGGATTACGGTATGGGAAATCCACCTGACTTCTTCATTTGACAATTCTAGATTATTTTCCAGAGTTTGAAGAATGGATTTTTCTTCCCAGGAAAGCTGTTTTTCTAGATTTCGGATAAGATCGTTTTCATAGGCAGTCTGTACGCAGTTTTTATATATTTGGTAATCTCTTTTCCGGTGTTCCTCTAGATCTCCGTCTTCATTCTCTAGAAGTCTTTTGAAATATTTAATGTTTGATTCTAATTTTGCATGTTCATTGTTGTAGAGTTTAAGGAACCATTCCCTTGACATCATCGAGTTTCCGTCCCTGATAAGAATATCCACTAGAATATCGAGCTGATAATCACTGAATTTAATTTTTTCTTGAAGGTGCTTTTTATATCGAGGAGAAAGAAGTTCGAAGAGTTGAACGATATTTTCATCATCTACATTTTTAAGCTGCCCATCCCCTTTAGATAATATTTTATCGATTTTTGGGTTTGATTTCCTTAAGTCACAACAAAAACTGTCAAGGATTTTTAAAAAGGCGCTCTTCTCGATCTGATTGACTGTGTCAAGAACATCGATAAGCCTCATGAGAACCTCCTAGCTGCTGACGTATCCAAAAATATTATTATTCAGCCAAATTGTGAATGTCAAATTTCCCCGAACGGAAGTATAAATGGGTTTTAATGATTTAAGGCCGCTCTTGAAATCTGATTCCATAACAACCTCCCCTATTAATCAAGGATGCATTTTTAGTATTACGCAGTTGATAATCGATTGTAAATCACCGTTCAAGGTGATTTTGAGGGGGATATTGCAATATGATTAGGCAAATCCTCAGGCCAAAGCATATCTTTGCTGTCAACTCCTAGAGGATAGCCGAAGGAATACACATTATACAGCTTAATTGCTAGACGTTCTTGCCTCTTCGAGAGATAACGCAAAGGGAAATAGTAGAGCATCATTTTGATGGAATTGTATCCGGCCTGTTCAGGAGTCATGTCTTCCCATCCCTGTGAGAGCTTTTTCTTTGTATAGATATGCTTTCCAACTTGTGACATATACCAGAATGTCATCTCATAGGCGGCTTGATTTAAGGCTTCTTGAGACCACGCAAGTATGATCTTCCAGAGATCCGGCTGCAATTTGTCGATTCGTGTTCCTATTAGGGGCTCTGATGGTTCTGGGAGCACAATCGTTCTTCCTTGTGCTTTTTTAATGCTTTGCCACTCTATGCTGAGTTTCCACGTGGATGGCACCACTATAATATGTAAAATTCTGGAAATGTTAATTTGATAGGGGGACCAAGTTATTTCGTCAAGTCTAAGGCCACCATTCAATCGCGAAATATGGTTTTTTATTTGAGCGAGGATTTTATTCGTAGATAAGGACATCGATTTTACTTCGATCACGCCATGAATGTTCAATTTATGCTTGGATTTGTCATTGAGTGGCTTCCTTTTTTCAACAATTAAACCATCAGCTCCCTTAACAAAGCTCCCCCACTGGACATGTGATCGTCCATCGGCAGCTCTAGTCCGGCGTCGCTGCTTAATAATATCGCCGAAGTATAACTTGATACCTTTAGGCAAGATTCCATCTTTTAGGTGCTTATGGATTAGTTCCAGACAAGGCCCTATCGAGAGGAGTTCCGCCAACTCACCTTTAAATCTGTTGATCATGTGTGAAAATATAAATTGGACGCACTTACCGCATTCGGGATCAGAAAGAGTGCTTTTACCGTTACTCGTCAGAGATTCCGGATCATCAGGATGATGAGGCCCGTACTCAATCAATCGTCGGAAAAGCTTACCCCGTGGATGTTCCTCTATATCTCTAATCGCGGCATTCAATGATTGTTTGAATACACCCCAGACAGTTTTATCCTCAGCAATATAGATAAAAGGGCATCTTAGAGCTGAAGATATTGACTTATGAAGAGAAGATGCAAGTGGTCGATTGTGTATTATGGAGGTTATCTTCCCAGTTGTTTTTTCCGGTGAGGGATGATTCAATTTGGCCAGAGCTATTTAAGCTCCTTTAAGCTCGCATAAGCAAGCTTTTCAATCTCGGACAACCGAATATCGGCCCGATTAAGAAAAGCTTTATCGAAAGCGGCAGGATCGGCCCAATATCTACCTTTCAAGCTGCACCGATCGGCCAACTTTTTAAGGCCAAGATCTTCAATCTTGAACGACAATTCTGTCCAAAGCAAAGAGAGATCCCTCTCTTTTTCAATAGATTTTTGACCTCCCTCCCGAAGATTGCGCAGATAAACTGTGGTTTCTCGGACTGCCTTTATCACAGCCCTTAAGGCTTCCTTGGACTGCTTTTTTCTCTCTGATTTGGCACGCAGAAGATTTGTCACCCATTTTTTAACGTGGGTGATAATCGTCAACCATTCACTCACCCCTAATTCTATAACAGGCATATTACCCTCTTATCTGACCATTTTTTTTACAAGTATAGCAGTTCTATATTAGTTAAGGAAGACAATTTCCCCTTCTTCGGCTTAAGCTCCATGCCGGGTTTCCGCATTCGGTTATTAAAGCACCTTATAAACGCCAATAACCACGTAGGGCTTTTCCCCCTGTTTATAGGCGGGTTCAGTGAGGGTGCCCAAGAAAATAGCGTGGTTTAAGTATTCATAGGGGCTATCAACTGGTGCCTCAAGGTCAATTATAGAGCGGATATACGGAGCTTCCTTTTTGCCTTTAGGGGGGAAATGCATAAGAACCCGATTTATGACTTGAATCAGGTAACCATCATTAGTTTTTAATAGGTATCGGGCGTAAAGTTCCGTATCTCCATCGGGGCGCGTGAGTTGCCAGTCTTCACCGCCAGGCAGCACCTCGCCGCTTATGTTGGGTCCATCAAATGTACCGCCTGTGATTGGGACAACCCGGCGCCATCCGTATTTGCTTTTGCCGAGCACGATTCCATCACCAATCATCACTTTTGCGTTCCACATGCGTTCCGTCTTGAATACATGCTCCGAAGGCTCGGATTCTTCGAACAAACGCGTGGGGGCAGCTTCATTCTGTTTATCAACTTCCGCCTGAGCGTTAATTTGTTTCAGTTCCGCCCTCGATGTAAGGTCCTGATAGGGAACTGTAAAATAAAGCAATAAAACCAGAGGAATGACCGACAGGCACTTTTTCATTTGCCCCTCCTTGAATTGGATGAGATTATTAAGCTTCAATTGAAAGCGCTTGTCAACTTAAGTGCTGATCTGACCAATATATAATATAGTGGTGTCTAGTTGCTCTCATAGCCATCTACGAAATAAATACGGTTGGAAGAAATTTTAAGCATCATTTTTATTCTTACCTTTATCTATGGCTTTCTATACGTATTAAGAAAAAAAGTACAATTCATCTTGAAGCTCACTTTCTCTTCCGCTTTGATGAACTCTATTGTATTCGTTGGCAATAAAACGATCAGTCATGCCTGAGATATGCTCGATGATTCTTCTTATAAGGGTGTACCGATTATATTTGAAATTTGCGTCTCTTCTATCTACTAACCGTTTGAGTACATTTTCGGGGATTATTTCCTTTTCATTGATTGGCCTCTCAATCCATTCACGAACAGGAGGGCTGACATTATCCATATTAGAGTATGTTCTCAGCCAAGCCCAAGAACGATCGTGCATAAGTCGGGGATTTTCAAGATAAATATCAAGTAACTCCCGGATAACTTTTTTTCCCATATAATTCATGCGTGCAACTCGTGATGCGCGATGCATCCTCTCTGCTATCAATTTTTCCAAGTGGTGATCTAACTCCGACATGGAGTTTTGAAATTCGACCAACCTGTTTATGCCTGGATGTTTAATTCTTGTTGACCAAAAACAACATTCTGTGGAGTGACTGCAATGTTTTTTAATTTGAGTAGCATAATCACATTTGGAAGATAAAGATCCTGGACAGAGTTCTTTATATCCCGTGAAATGAATGCGGGCATTTTCAATAGGTACTATATCAGGACAATTTTGCTCCTTATATTCGATTTTCACATATTCGGTGATCTCAGGATTTTCTGATTTATTGATCCAGCTAACTTTGTTTAGAAATATAAAGTTGTGTTTTCCTTTAATTTGAATTTTTTTTAAATCACGCCCATTAGATGCCAAAACTTTTCCAAAATCATTTTCAATAAATTCATTCATCTGTTCTTTATTCTCAAATTCGACACACCAGCGCCTTTCATGGTCCTTGTAAGGTTCGAAAAACAATTTATTCCTCTTTTCACATGTAAATCCATCGACAACGATGAATATAAGAAAGTATTTTTTGACAGGTTTGTTTGATTTTTTAAATTCCTCAATTTCTTTTGTAAATTTTTCCTCATCAATCTTTCTAAAATCAGGATCAATAATTCTATGAATATTCCAGAACGAATGTTCTATGACATTGGCAAGCATGATTCCCCTTAGCAAAGCAATAATGTGGTAGGTAGGCACCATCTTCTCATGATCGTCCCTGAGGGTAATAATTTCCTTAACTAACTTTAAGTATTTCAGAATCCTTGTGCGTGATTTCTCTTGCTCTTCGGTATTTAATTTACTCAGATAGTCATCATCTCTCCACATATGAAGTATAAAAGCAATCTGTGCTGCGAGAAGGAAATTATCTTGGTAATCTTTATTATCTGCAAGTTTCCTATTGATCTCCTCAACCTCATTTTCTTCTATTGCAGGATAATTCCTGTTTCCCAAGGTATCTTTGTCCTTTTCCGTGAAAGATAACATGCTTATAATGTCAGCCAGGAACAGTTTCGAGATTTCTGTACCGTAGTTTTTATGTTTGATGTGTCGCTCAGAAGAGATGTTTTTCAAATCAAATATTTCTTCCTGCAGGTGTCCAAGAAACTTTACAAGAATCATCTGTATGTCTATTTTCTTCAACATGTTTGATCTGAATCCATCCTCAAGATCATGGATTCTTTGTGCAAGTTCATCCGCAATCCAGACAACTTGTGCCTCAAGGGATCCGGGATAAAATAAATTTTTCTCTTTGTTTGCTTTAGAGAGCTCTCGAATCTGACTTTCGAACTTTTCATCGAAATTAGCTTTTGTATGGACAAGCCCTCTGAATCCTCTGTCGGTATGAACCAGGATTCCTTCCCTAACTCCTCTAGTTAAGTTCAGCCCCCTCCCAAAATCTTGCTGATATCTTCTTGAATCCCAATCGTACCCAGGCTCAAGGTGCTCTACAATTTCTATCGATTGACGGTTATGACAAAAATAATAATTTCCACGTAGGGGAGGATCGAGATTTTTTATCCAGGAATTAATAGTTTCTTCAGCGACATGACCATAAGGTGCATGGCCTAAATCATGTCCAAGTGCAATAGCTTCGACCATATGCTCGTTTAAGCGAAGCGATCTAGCTATATGCCTGGCAATCTCAACAGTTTCGAGCGTGTGAGTGAGACGTGTCCTGTAATTATCGCCTTCGTGAGTTACAAATACTTGGGTTTTGTACTCCAATCTACGAAATGCCTGGCTGTTGGTGATTCGGTCTTTATCGATCTCAAAAGCGGTTCTGTATCTGCTGCGACTCCCGAAGGAATCTAACGCCAGATCTGATTTATCATACGGACTTCTCTTACTGTACCATAACGAATCACTATGGACTGCGTAAGGGGCAAGATTTTTCCTTTCCCATAGCAGCCAGAATTTACTATACACACACATAGAATACTCCTCATGAAATATTGAAAATTCCCTCTCTTGCCATAAAGATTTTCCTAATGGCTGATCATAATTGCTGACAGTTAATATATATCACACTCAAAAAGAACGAGTCAATTTTTTATGATGCGATATATTTCCTAGAGAATTCAAAAAATTCGAAATAGACAAATCCTTGACCAATCTAGTTTGATTATGATAAGTTTAATTTAGACTTTTAGTTAGCGAAAAGGGCAGAAAGATGAAAATTCTCAGTTCCATTTTTCCGCATTGGAAAATTTTTTCTTTGAGTGGAAATGAATTCAATTAACGGAGGTTTATCATGAAACTGAAAAGTTTGGTAAAAAGATATGATCCCTATGCGATTGAACCTCCGGCAAAGCGGCGTTTGAGAATTTTTGCGTTTGATCCCAGTCTTGAATATGAACTATCAAGAGCGCTTATTAGCCGTATTACAGTAGAGGTGCCATGGATGGATAGCCCCGATCCAAATTCACCTGGGGGGCCAGAACCCGGTCCTATCGGAGATTATGT
>Ga0180437_10009359_pt1 | contig 12150 bp, 12 predicted proteins | sample SS_ome_4_FD_132410 | JGI IMG/M metagenome (GOLD analysis project Ga0180437, IMG submission 132410) | Hypersaline lake sediment archaeal communities from the Salton Sea, California, USA - SS_3_D_1 metaG | ecosystem: Environmental > Aquatic > Non-marine Saline and Alkaline > Hypersaline >... | reverse complement strand
GGGTCTTCGATCTCAGGGATTTCTTCCACGGTGCCCGTCGTTTGCTCTTCTACCGTCTGCGCAACAGCGGCGGCGTCTTCTGCGAGCGCTGCGGACTCGTCGGCTCCAACAGCGTCCCCGGTGATGACGGCTTCCTGCGTCATGTTGACGGCTTCCTCGGCCACCTGCGCCGCGTGAAGTACCTCGGCGCGTGCCACCGGGTCTTCAGTCGCCATGTAGACGTTGTCTGCGGCGACGGTGGCTTTCTCCGCAGCGTTGTGCGCGCGAATCACAGGGTTTTTCCCCGTCTCCGGGTCGGTGGTGATCATGGTGCCGTTCATCTTGCCTGTGGGGATACTGAAGTGAGGCTTGTGAGCGCCCCTCTCTTTCCGTGCAGCTTCTTGGCGAGCACGGCGGAGCCGGTCTTGAAGACGGCGAGATTTTTCCTCCCGCGCCCACTGACCATAGGCCCGCGCGGCGGCTTGTTTACGCTCCCGCTCGCGGCGACGCGAAATCGCGTCGAGGCGGTCTGTCTCCCGCAACCCCTGCTCCCAGATACCAGCATCGTGCCCCTCGTCCTCTGGTGCCGTGTAGGAGCCGTAGTCAGTGCGGTCCTCTGACGGCAGCGCATCGGAGTAATCCCGGCTCGGATTGCGTCGGCGGCTTCGGCCCATCATGTCTACATTGCGCACGTTTTCTCCTATGGGAGCGTCAGCCTTGATGCGGGCTGTCTTCCGTCGGTCAGCGGGACTCATTCCTTCAGCGCGGTCACGAGCGAGGCAGCGAAGAGGTACACCGGGGTAAGCTTCATGCTCTATACCACAAGGCCCCAAGATATTACCAGTTTTAGGATCGAGTGTCACCCATTCTTCTTCTTGCCACTGCACCAGTCCGCCGCGAGGCTTCTCGTCACTGAGGTACCCGCCACCACGCGACTTGTAGATTTGCACAGCGCGCTGAGCCGCTCTCGCGTGCCAGTTCCGCTTGCCGCCAGAATTATCCAGCGCTTCGCGCGACGCCTCGTGGACCGCCTCGGTCCACAGCTCCGGGTCGGTGACGCGGCTCAGAGCTTTGTCTGACGGCTCAGCGACCTTCATGGAACCTCACGGCGCGGGTCATGCGGGTCAGGACGTGCTCCCAGTGGATACGGCTCCAGATGGCGTCTACATACGCTGCCCGGTTGTTGAAGTATTGCAGGTAGTAGGCGTGCTCCCACAAGTCGATGCCGAACACCGGGAAGAGGTCTGCCTCGAAGGGGCTCGTCTGGTCAGGGTAATCCTCGATGTAGAGCATCATCTCGCGGTCCATCACGAGCCATGTCCAGCCGGGGATGTAGTTCGCCTTGGCTTGGTCCTTGAAGAGCCGCGCGAACTCGCGGAAGCTCCCGAACGAGTCGTGAAGGATGCGCTCAAGAGGGTTTGGGACGCGCTGAAGCTCTGGAGTAAGAATCCTCCAAAAAATCGCGTGGTTGCTCGCGCCTCCGAGGTTGAAGAGCACGTCCCCGAGGTCCTCGTCGAATGCTCCGGGGGTTTCCATCAGGCGCAGGATGGCGTCCACCGGGTTGCGGAAAGACCGCGCTCGTGCCTCGTCGATGTCGAGTAGAAGCTGGTTGGCCTTGGTGATGTAGCCCTGATAGTGCTTCGCGTAGTGAAGCTCCATGATCTCGGCAGAGATCACCGGCTCCAACGCATCATAGTCGTAAGGCAACGGGTCAGGGATGAAGGGGAATCCACTCATTCGTATGCCTCATCAGGGGGATAGAAGGGATTCTCAAAGTCGTCGAGAAGTACCGACCATGAGTCCCCCTCGTACTCATCCGTCTCGAAGGCTTCGTCAACGGGCACGTCGAAATCCTCCAGCGCTACCCACTCCTCGCCGTCCCACACCTCGATGTCTTCGGGCGGTATTTCCTCAGACACCCACGCGGAGGCTCCTGCGTCGCGCGTTCCGGGGGCGTCTTGGTGGAGGACACCATCGTCGGGCACGCGGAGCACCACAGGCGCTAGCTCATCTTCGAGCAGGTCGTCCGAGCGGTGCTGCGCCCACTCTTCGGCCCGCATGTACCAAAATGGAACACCCTCGGACTCGGTGAGGAAAACCCCCTGCGACTTGTCGTATCCCGCGCCGCCGATGCCTGCGCTCGCTGCCGCGACCAGTCCCTCCTCTTCGATAGCCGGGAGGTGGTGGTAATACGTGACATGGTAGAGGAAAGAATCACTCATCCTCGTCCTGCCATTCTGCGTCCGCCTCAAAGGCGGGGGAATCCTCCTTGCCGGGGTCGTGGCCCCAGTTGAGGAGCGCGATATGCCGCTTCGAGTACCCCGAGCGCCCGACCTCGCGGCCAAAGCCGCCCTTCCCACCGCGCTCCTCGTGCGCCTTGACGACTTGCTGGAGGTGACGGTGGTTGAAGTTCACGACTTTCTGCGCCCACTCGTAGTCGTCCTCGGTCCAGTTGCGCTCGGGCTTCTGCACAAGCTCAGGGATGCGAGTCAGGGAATAATGCCCCACAGCGGTCGAGGCGAGCTTGTGGCGAGGGTCTTTGGCCCACGCGCGAAGCTCAGCAACGCTCATGTTCACACCGCCCTGTGAAGGGTCGAGGAAGGTGTCTTTGGTGAAGGGGGGGTTGCTGCGCCGATGCGTTGGGTTCTCCAGCATATCCTCATAAAATAAGGTGAAGTAGGGTCGGTTTCGGTCAGTGACAATCCGAGCCGCAGCTGCTAGCTCACCTCTTACCCAAGACGGAGAACGCTCAAAGTCAATCACGGAGGCGGCGTTCGACAAATAGTCCAGAGCACGATCCCAGTCCCACTCATCATAACTGAGCGCGTGCTGGATGATCTCCTCTAATTCCTCTTCGTTAACGGGTATAAATTCCCCTTTTTTCCGCAGGTTAAACGCTGCTAGACCGTTCGGGGTAAGGCCAGAAAGGGTAATAGGGACAGGATGCTCGCGCGTCGGCTTCTCCAACGACTCAATGTACTTGGCTCCATCAGGCCACGTAATGACGCCTTGGCACGATTCAACAGGAAGTATAGCTCCGTCCACGTCTAGGATGCCGCTGTAACCCAAGTCCTTGAATACTCTATTAAATTTGGAAAGCCCGAACTCATCGGCAAGAGCTACGATCAGGTTCCGCAAGGTCGGCTCAGGGGGAAGTTCCATACCGTACCGGCGCTTCAGATACTTTTCCGCCCGCGCATAATCTTGCTCAGAAAAACCCTTTGGGTGCCCGTCATACTGTATCGCCAGCTTTGGAAGAGCCAGTTTTGCGACGTTCGCGTATCTCCTCTCCGTAGCGAACCCTCCCCCCAAAAAAGCTCGGCAATCAGGGGCAACGTAGTAAAAATAAACGCCTTTCGGGAAATACTGTGTCTCGACGTTGATCCCCCATTTCGCGACTTCTCCGAACTGTACGCCGTACTGAGGCAGCCCGTCATCAGACAAGCGCTCATACTGCCTCAAGTCGTACCTCCGATTGTCCCCGTACAGCGCGCGGGGTAGAGATACGTGCCTGCGCGGGTTCGCGCGGCGGTGGTGATACTGCCCGCGAGGGCACGCGGTGATCGCCTTGATCCCCTTGCGTTCGCTGAACGTGATCGTGCGGAAGCTCTTCTTGTCGAAGAGATCCGGGTCGTGCTGACGGATGCGGATGTAGTCCTCCGTCAAGTCCACTTTATTACGAGTGAACTCCGGGTGGTCTTCGATCCACGCCAACGCGTCGTAGAGCGTCCACTTGTCCCGCTGGAAGAGGATGGATTGGACTTCCAGCGCCTCTTCACAGCGGGCATCCATCGAACGCTCCTACTACGTCATGGTGCAGGCGGCGGTAGTGGACCCGGCGAAGGTGCGACATCCCACACGCCGACCACGACATAATCAACGCCGGAAGAAGTAAAGACGTTGCCGTTCTGCGCGATCTCCTCAGTGTACGCGCTCGCTTCGAGAATCACCGGAAGCTGTGGATTGCCCGCATCTTGGGGAACCTGCACCAGTTTCCCGTATCCCGCGATGACGCCGCCTCCTGTGATGAAATCACAGAAGAGCGATGCGAACACGGGATTGCCTCCACCGTCCGCAAGGTCAAGGGCGTTCCACTGGTAATCAAGATCGTAGCCGGGGACGCTGAAAGCGGTTGGCCCGCTGCCGAAAGTCAGGACGTGATCCTGCTCCGGTTGTACGGCGTCGGTTGCGTAGGTGTTATACGTGAAAGCATCTCCTTTGATGCCCAAATAAGCGCCATGAGTCACGTACACCCCAGCGCCTACCTGCGCCGTGCCGGGTTCCGACGTGGCGATGTTGATCGCGCCACCTGCCACGTATTGCTGGCGGAGGTTGACGATGAGCGGGAAATCCTGCCCGAAAATGGCAAGCCCGGCCATGTCACTGAGAAACGTTGCGTCTGCGCCGCTTTGGCCGCCTGCGGGCTGGACCTCTCCCGTGAAGTCGCTCACCTGTACGAACTGCGCACCCTGAGCGCTGCTCGCGTAGTTTCCGCGAAGGAGGCGGTTCGGATAGTTGGGGAAGCGCGGGGCTCTCGCCAGCGAAGAAGATTGCGAATTGGAAGGTTCTCGGTTCGCCATGATCAGTCCTCAGATGCCGTGTTGACGTACAGAAGAATACCGCCGATTACGGCGATGGGGAAAAGAAACGCTGCGATACCGACGCCTGTGCCGTCGCCACCGCCTGTTGAACGCATAGTTGCAGAAGACATCCTGCCGACGCGGCGTGTCGCGCCCATCGGGCCGCGTTGGCCGCCGTCAGCGGCGATGCCGGTGACGTAGTACCCTTCGCCGGGGATGTAAGAAGGGTCATTACACCCCCAACCCCCACCCATGCCGATTGCTGGGGCAGATTTCTCCGAGCACCCACAGCCTCCGCCACAACCACATCCACATCCAGACATGTTCGAACTCCGCTTTCGTGCGAGGGACTTCGCCCGAATCGAGCCACAGACCTTCCGAGCGGTTTCGGCACTGCCGTAACGCTCAGTCTGGTCAGCCATGCACTCGTTCCAAGGATACTTCGCCATGTCTCGCGTCGTAAAAAATGCCCAAAAGGGCGATGCGCGGTTAAGCTACGGGATTTACAACCGGAATGTCAAGAACGGAAAATAAAATACGCGACCGCGAGCGCTCCTGCGATGATCAAGGGAGTCGGGACTTTCTTCGAAGTAGACGAGGTTCCCCCCAGAAGGGCCTCGTCGGGGGCTTCCTCGCCCTGCATGACGAAGGCGTGGACTGCCGGCGTTACCCGATCCCAGTACGCACGAGCCGGCCCCGTGAGAGACGCATGGAACGCTGCGGCACTCTCGGCAGATTCTTGATCGTGGAGAGGAGAGCCGGCGAGAGACAACAGCTCTTGTGGGGAGATGTCGTACCCGACCTCGTCCGCCGTCGCGAACATCCCCTCAACCAGAGTCAGGAACTTCGCGTTCAGCTCAGGAAGAAGTCCTTCTTCAAGGGCAAGACGCTCTTGGAGTGCCTCAATGCTCGGCTCCAAGTTTCCTGCGTCTACGGACGTCGCCGTTCGTGCAATATATAGAAAAGTCTGGCTTTCTCCTGCGTCCCACAAATCAGCGTAAAGTGCTTCCAGATTGCTCATGGTTCCTCTCATGGCAAGCATCGCCTGCCCGTCTAAGTTGACAGCATTGTGCTCCACCCACCGGCGGCTGCCGTCCGGGTACTCGATCAGAGACACCGAACCGACGCCGATCTGTCCGACGTTGGGCTGGGTGTAGGTCTTCAATACGCGGTAGTTCATCGGCAAAAGTCCAAGTCAGAGTCGTACCAGCTCACGACGTTGCCTCCTCGGTAGCGCCAGCCTCTTCGACCGGGCTCCGAGAGCACGCCATAGTGAATTGTCTTGTGGTGGTCAGAGATACCCAGCGACATCTCCATCCACGGGTAATCCCGCTGAATGCGCAGTACCTCACAGATGGCGATGCGGCCCTCGTCGGCGGTGCGGAAGTCGATGTCGAAGGCTTGATTGCCGACGTGGTCACTGCGGGGTGATCCTCCCACGGCAGCGTTATACGGCGCGGGACGCCAACTGTTCCGAATGGTGACAGGTGCCCCGACCATGCTGCGGAGGTGGTCGAAGATCGCAGCAAGTGCAGCGCTTCTTTCCCAGAGGTCTTTCGGTGGAGTGAGATCCGCGTAGCCGTGGCGTGCGGCGATGTCCGGGTGGTTTGGGCGCGTCAGCTCGTCGGCCTTGGTGAACCGGATGCCTGTCGCCGTCAAGAACTGCTGAAAGCCCTGCTTTGTCTCGGGGAAAGCCCCAACGTCCACCACTCGCTTGCCGAACTGCTGCGTGATGCGCTCGTAGTCCGTTCGGGGCTGGAGCCCTCCCGGCGTCGAAGGGGCTTTGTCACCCTTGCCGCTTTGCGCACGACCAAGAATGCTGCGGATAAACGCAAAGATGCCCATGCCGAGTATCAGGGTTTGAGGGTTCATGTGTTGTCGATGAGCTGGCAGATGTGCGCCACCGTTTCAGGCACGGAATGGTGAACGGTCATCCTACCCACGCCGTCCAGACGGAAAACCCCGAACTTCTCTTGCCCTCCGTTTTGTACGCTAAACGACACGTCTTCTCGCACATGGATGTCGAGGTAGCTCAATCCCGTCGGAGTCGCTACGAAGTCCATCTTCGTGCGGACAGAGGGGTATTTCTGCCAGAGCGCAGTCTGGATTTCAAAGAGTGGGTTCATTGGACACCGTAAAGGGCGAATTGCTGCGCGACGCGGGCGGCTCGGTCGGCAGAGTAGGCTTCTCGCCATGCGCGCTCCCAGTCGCCCGTGCTCTCCCCGATGTCCGCGTAGCGCTGCCAGTAAGCAGGACCGGAATGATACACGCGGATAGCGCGAGCGGCGGCAAGGTCCGGTGCGCCGAGGCGTTTTGCCTGCTCGAAGATACGTGCGTACCACATGATCGGGTACGCAAGCTCCTCCCAGCTCGTCGCATCCCACGGATTCTGGTCAGCGGTACGCGGTGCGACAGGCGATGCAAGGTCCGAATCGACGTCGCCACGTCGCTCGCGCGACAAGCGCTGCCACGCGCCCTTGTTGAATTGGAACAATCCCCAAGCGGTGATGACGTCTTGGATGCCGTCGCCGCCCGTGTCACGAGGATACTGATCGTACCGCGAGCCTCGCTCGACACGGGGGCGCTCGCTGGAGGGTCTTGTGTCGAAGTTATTCGCCGGCAGGCCGATGATGAATGTCCCGCCGCTCTCGTTGTGAGCCAGCGAAAGAATCGCGCCCGTGAACGCGGGGCCAAGCCCCTGCTGGTCTGCGATTTGACGCACCCAACGCTCCCCCTCACCCTCGGCGGATGCCTCGCGCGCATCGAGGGGCAGCCCCGGTGGGCGCTGCGTCTTCCAGCGTGGGCCGAAGGGCTCACTCGGGTCTACTCGATAGGTTACGAAATTGGTCACGCCGCCTCCTTTGCCGCCCTTACCGCTCTTGCCTCCCCCGGAAGAGTTTCCTCCGAAAAAAGTTCGGAACGCAAGAAACGCGCCGAGTCCAAGTGCGGCTGTGCGTAAATCCACCATCACTTTCCTCCGAAAATCGCCGGCAGGGTTGCGTTCACGATGCTCTGGTGCGTCTCGTCGAGCACGCGGTACGTCTGCGCGACGGGCTCCAATGCGACTCCCCGCCGTTGCGTGTCCTGCGAGCGGTTGCTCTGGTAGATGTGCAGCCGTGCAATGCCTGACTCAGCGAACTCGCGAAATTCGTCAATGTAGCCATACGTCGCATCGAGCAGGTACACGTCAATCGGGAAGAGGTGGTAATACCGCGCGTCACGGCGTGCAGCGTTCTGGAGCGTGCGAAGCAGGCTCACCGTCGCCGCGTACCCTGCGGAGTGCGCGAAGACGGTAAGCGGCGTCCGTGCCAGATCCCACGGCTCCCCACCCGGCTCCGTGAGCCAGTCGAGGTAGTCGGGGTCTTGGAGCATGGCAGCGTTATTCCCGCCCGTAGACGCGGAGCGGTGCAGGTACGGGATCACGAGCACGTCGCCGGGGCGCACATGCGCGCGAAAGTCCCGTGCGTCGAGTTCCTCGGCCCCGGTCGTGTAGAAGCCGTGCAGATACACGAACACCCGACGAGTTGTCGCCGGGGTGTAGCGTAACAATGCGTAATTGGACAATTTTTCACCCACGAGCTTGCTGGGGACCGGCGTCGTGTTTTTGGCCTCTTCGCTCCGGGTCAGAATGCTGCGGATAAATGCGAAGATGCCCATGCCGATCAGGATGTTTTGTGGAGTGAGCATAGTGGGTTAGACCCTACCCCGAGATGCGGAGAAGGTCAATCCGAGATGCGTCTGTCCCCCTACGCTACCCTCAGTCCTTGCCCGAGTCAACGGACGCGGCTTCCTCTCGTGATGCGACCTCCATCGCGACGAACTGGAATAGCCAACTCTCAAAACGATGATTTTCCTCTTGGTAGTCGCGCCCGTCTGCGTTGCAGATCCACCGGGAGCCCGCACGGGACAGCGTGCTCGCGCCTTGATTGTACGCGCACTCCCAGTAGCTCTCGGTAAAACGCTCGTTCAGTCGAGCGTACTGCCACGCGAAAACCTCCACAGCCACAGCGGGATCTTGCAGGTCATCGCAGATCGCGCTCAGGGCTGCGGCGCTGCACTCGCCTCGCTCCTCGCAGCCGTTCGCGAGCGCGAGGTACTCAGGCACGAACCGCGCGTTCTGCTGGTAGATGCCGCACTCACCGCTGGAGCCCACTGCGTAGCGCTGGAAGGCGCTCTCGTGGGCCGCCGTGCCGAGTAGGGTGTGTAGAGGCACCTCCGGGTGCTGGAGCATCGCGCCGGCCATCGCGAGCGCGTCCTCGTGCGTGACCACGTAGTCGGAGCGATCTGGGGCTCCTGCCCTGCGCTCGTCGGTGCAGTAGTGGCGGCATTCCGCCCCTTGGGTATACTCCAGAATCGCTTGCGCGACATCTTCAGTCGTGACACCCTCTTGGGCGTTGGCAGCGGTCGCTGCGAAGAGAACACAGATGAAGAAGAACGTTTTCATCACTCGTACCAAAGCAGAGAGAACGAAATGCTCAGTATCCAGTCGAATGGTATTTTTTGGGTTGATTCGCCGGCGCATACAGGACTCGTCCTTGTAGGCGCGATGACACTGGCTCAGGTGCCATGCCTTGTAGTCCTGTCCTTTGTCAACATCAAATTGTTCGGGAAGTCCCCTTCGGACGCGCTTCAAGCGGCTGAAATGCTGCAAGAAATCCATGAAAAAAACCTCAAACCAAACGAAGAAGGCGGCTACGAGCTGCAAGTCCAAGCGTGTCCCGAGGCGCTTGCCCCCGGCTTGCTCCTGCCTCTCACCACGATGCGCAGCGCAGCGCGTCTCGACTGGTCGCTCCCCGACGGGTATTAACCGTCTCCCCCCGCCGTAATCTGCCCGAGTTGCCGTGCAAGGCGGTGGACGTGACGGTTGCGCAACGACGCACGCCCCGGATTCGGTTGGCGGCCTCGCATAACGACGCCCGAGCCGGAAAGCGCGTCTCTGACTCGCTGGATGTACTCCTCGGAAGGCTTGTAGTAGCCCCCTCGGAACGCTTCAAGGGCTTCTTCGATGTAGTTCGAGTAGTCTTGCCGGTCGTTCATCTCAAGGCAGAAAGCCAAGAACTCCGGGGAGATGGCTTGAGGGTCGATGTTCGCGTAAAAGTCAGGAAACGCGAGCGGGATCGCTTGAGGGCTCCCGTAACTGGACGCGAGGCGAAGGTCGTCCCGGCGGTAGAAGTCCTTTGCGCAGAGCTTGAAGACCGGGGTTTTCTGAAGAGTGTACGTTCCTTGGAACGAGCCTATCGCAAAGGCGTAAGCGGTACGGGGGCGATCAATCTCGATTCGATAAATCAGCTTCCCTTGATGGCTCACCGTTCCAAACAGCGTAATATCGAAGGAGAGGTTAATCCCGCCCACCTGCTCGATGCGTATATCCTTGACGCCCGTAAAAACGTCTGCAAACTCTTCTCGAATCTTCTGTCTGGAATGACTTAGGGCTTGTTCTAAAAGCACTGGGGAATCGGAAGGGAAGTACGCCTCCCCTTCCAGCCTTTGAACAAAGTCTTGTCCCTTTGCGATGTAGGCTTTACTCCCCCTCACCCTCAAGTCAAATGGGCGATCATCGAAGTCGTATTTGTTTGCGTAACGCCGCAAATCTTGGGGAGTTTGAATCAGTTCTTGAACACCGAGTTTGATGGCTTCGTCAGGGAAATGAGGCTCAAAAGTAAACCTGATCTCCTCTCTCCCGTCCTTGGCCTCGCAGGTGAGCATTTCGGTACTCACGAAGCCTCCCTCCTCGGCTTTACGCCACCAACGATCCGCGTCTGACGTTTTGGACCCTCCCAGCCTTTTGTTGCAGTGCCTATCTACGTCTGGGTGGGGGGAAATCGTACAGAGATCGAGAACAGGCTGGTCCTCTTTGATAGCAACCCGAAGAGGCCCGAGCATGTAGAGCAGGGAGCCAAGGCCGACGCCTTTGATGTACGCACCCGGAGACATGTGCTGACGGTAGTACACGGAATAAGGCCAGAGAGACTCGACAAAGGCTTCTCCGATCTCTATCGCGGTGCGTCCGTCCCCCACAGGAGCCTTTTTGAGGTATTTCTCCAAAATGTTCCTATCCGTCGGGTCGTCCACCAAAGAAAGAAGCCTCTTCGGGTCTTCAACCAGCGCATACGCAGTGTAGTCGGTTACTGGAGATTTGGGAAATGTCACAAGGATCGGCCACTGGCCTGTCTCCGCCGTCCGAGAGGTCATGGGACACAGGAATATCCCCCACGTCTGAACAGGCTTAGACTTGCCTCCTACGGAGTAGAGATAAAGCCCGTTGTCTTCTAGCCGGATGTAGCTCATATCAGCGCATAAAAGCAAAGGCGGCGAGGGCGGCAGCCACACCCCCAAGAATCAGCCCGGTAGGGATGCCCCCTCCCTCTTCTTCTGCGGAAGGCGCTTCATCTTCTTCTGCGGGAGGCACTTCATCTTCGAGTACCACCATCGTGCCCGACAGGTACGCTTCGAGGTTGTCTACCCACCCGTCCCAGTATGCAAGCATCTCGGGCGTCATCGCAGCGAAGTACGTGTTGACGTCCTCGTAGGAGCCCATCATCACTGCGCCGCCGAGAGAGCCGACGGCGTCTGCGAGGGGGAGGTCTTGCCCGAGCGTAGCTACGGAAAGCTCCCGCATCCCAGCGATAAACGAGAAGTAGAGCGCAATCTGCGCGTCGTCGTACCCGATTTCGCGCAAAGATGCCTCAAGTTGTTGGGCGTAGTCCGCCTCGGGCATCGTCGGGGGCTGCCCGACTTCTTGAAGCCGTTGCCCGATCTGCTGACCCGTGGTCATCATGTCCGTCTTCCACGGCTCCAGACCGGCGTCTTCCTGCTGGATCATGTACGCTTCGAGCATTCCCCAAGCGTTTTGAAACTTGCTCGCGATGGACGCAGCATCAGCGGAATGTACGGGGCGGGTATCTCCCAGCGGAGCGGACGGGGGTGCCACCGTGGGGGCAAGGTCTGGGGTGACGACCGCCTCGCTGCCGGGGACGTCATCGAACCCGGCGAGGATAGCCTGCACGAGATCGCGCGTGCTTTCCCAAAGCGCCGCAGACTCTTCTTTTGCTCTCAACAAGGTAATGCGCTCTGCCGACGTTCCCTCGGCAGCGCGGACTTCCTGCTGGAGTGTGATTGCGCGGCGCAACGTGCGGATCAACGCCTGTCGTTGCGTTGGAGAAGCACCAGAAAGTTCTGCGTTGATGTAGTCTCGCAGCTCCCCGAGAGTGCTCAAGACGCCTCGCACCGAATCCGTCCCTACGGAAGCAGAACGCCGATTTCCCTCGTTCGCTGTACTACGCATGAACATTCCTTTGAACGGAACACTGTTGGTGCGCGGATAAGGCCCCGCGTACTCTGGCCCACAAATCGGAGGAGATGTACCGTCGAGGATTGCCCTGCCGAGCGCAGTCGGTTCCACGACCATCGTGCTCGTGAAATTACTCTGGTCAGGAGCAACCGGCATGGAGTTGAGGAACATCGCGCCTTTCATGGTCTGCTCTCCAGAGAACTCTTCGAGATCGTCGTAGACGATCAACTGAGACGGGGGATACACTACTCCTGCCGGGTAAGAAATAGCGAGATGGAAGCTACCCGGAAGAATAACAAT
>Ga0180437_10009356_pt1 | contig 12155 bp, 16 predicted proteins | sample SS_ome_4_FD_132410 | JGI IMG/M metagenome (GOLD analysis project Ga0180437, IMG submission 132410) | Hypersaline lake sediment archaeal communities from the Salton Sea, California, USA - SS_3_D_1 metaG | ecosystem: Environmental > Aquatic > Non-marine Saline and Alkaline > Hypersaline >... | reverse complement strand
TGTGGTAAGGTTGTAGAATCGGATAGGCATATTGACAATGCTGAGATGTTTAGATTGCTTAGACCTCTCAAGAATCCATCTTTCTATGATGGGAAGCAAAACTACGAGCTATGGGTAGAAACTATTCGTGAGATATTGGATAACTACGAAAAATTTACCTCTTGGCAGTGGAATTCCGATCTAAATTATGAAAGTCAAGCAAAAAAATGGTATGGAGTACTGACAGGTGAAAGTAGCAGCGATACTAAACGGTCTACCGAGGTCATACAAGAAAACGTATGAGAGCTTTCGTAGTATGTTCGGCAATCAAGAAGTAGATGTTTTTGTCTACGCATGGAACGAATTCTATGACCCATGTTCTATGAGAGATGCCTACACCCGATTGTATTATGCATACGATCCAGAGGATGTGTATGTGGGAGATTACAGCAAGGTTGATCCAAAACTTGCGGAGAGGGCAAAAGTTCTGGAAACGATGAGACCTAAAAGGGAGAGAAAACCCAACTATAGTTTGAAGACGGGTCTGCTTGCTCAATACTACACCATAAAAAAAGCTTACGAACTTATACCTGACCCCGATGCTTACGATATCATCCTTCGGATCCGTTTTGATCTGAAACCTCTTTTCACGATGGAATGGAAAGAGTGTCGTCGTTGGGTTCAGGAGGGAGTGTGTTACTCCAATCAAAGGGAAAATGGACTAAAGAAGAAAGGGCTTGCCATCAATGATTTATTCATTGTTGCAAATCCTGCCAACTTCAAAGTATATGTTCAATTGTTCGACATTATGATGAAGACAGACAAGTACTTCGATGCTATCAAAGCATACAATTGTACTGTCCCAGAATTCATTTTGGCTTACCACCTCAAAGCAAGTGGGGTGAAGAAGAAAGCCTGTCCGTTCCCCTACGAGTTGCATCATAAGAGAGATCTTTATTTAACGCCAACAGGACCAGTGTATATCAAAGATGGGTAGTTTTGCAAATCATCTAAAATATGAGATCGAAGTTGTCCCAACAAAAGTAATCGAAGTAGCCCCTATAGAAGTGAAAGCTCAGTATAACCCTGATCGCTTTCGGCAATGGCAGTCTCTCCACGTAGGAGGTCCTTACCAAGTTCTGAATATAGCTTTTTCTCCTCATGTTTACTTTCTTACACGCTATGAAGAAACTGGGAATTACACCAGTGGGTTGAGAAAAAGCCGTTATTACAAAATGCATCGTCTCTATGGGAAGAAAAAAGAGTGGATAGAGAAGAAAGCTGAAGCTTTCATTGCTTTGTACGAGTTTATAAAAGGAGGAGGGGAGCCATCGGAAAGAATCAGCATACTAAGAACGCCCATCGTTCCTAACATATTCAACAAAGGGTACGAGGTGTATGAAGGGCACCACAGGCTTTCTATCTATTATGTTTTAGATGTTCCAAAAATAAAAGTTGACTTATTAACGGTAAGAAAAAAGTGATCATATTTCTACACATACAAAAAACATCCGGCAGTTCTATCAATGAGATTTTAAGGAGTCAGAAAGGTAGAACTTTTTGGTATAAGTACAAAGGCAAAAGAAAGATTCCCGACATCATCTCTGGTCATGTTCCTTATGGAATCCATCAATCTTTTTCTTATATGAAGAAATTCTCCTATTTCACTTTTCTAAGACATCCTATCGAAAGGTGGATCTCTCAGTTTTATCATGGGATAGAAAGAAAGGGATCAGTAGGGGATATCATTTTCAAAGAATGCAACTCGAATCTCATGGATTTTATGGAATGGTGTTTGGCTAACGATGCAAGTCATAACATCATAACAAGACAGCTATCGGGATTGGAAAATAGAAAGAATGTTAAGGTATACCCCCGTAATCCCTACCCCGGTAAGGATTTCGGTTATTGCGGAGCTTTCGGATGGTTTGGAAGACACAAGAAGGCTACTGATAAGAATTTCCGATCCATGCTTGCGGAGGCAAAGAAGAATCTTCAGACATTTGATTTTGTGGGATATTTGGAGAATGGTTTTGATGACCAATTAAGGCTTTGTCGTTGCTACGGGTTTCAGCCCCCCAAACAGGAAGTTAAGAAGAGAAGCACGGATCGTAAACGGGAATTTGATTGGGAAGACCCTGAGATTATGGCTCGTCTTGTAGAACTAAATAAGTATGACATAAAGCTATTCCAGTTTGCCCAAGCAGAGAACATAACGGGAGTAAAGTCGAATGATTAAATTAGAACAAATACGAGGTATGGAGAAGGGTAAAATTATGATGGTGGTAGGAGGAGGAGCGACCATTAGGAGCCACCAGATGCCTCTACAAGCCCTTATTAAGGACAAATGGGTGGTCAGCATAGGGATCAACAAGTTATTGCCTTATATCGTCCCTGACTACCATTTATGGACGAATACACAAAGATACCGAGATATGGGGGATTGCCTGCATCCTCTCTCGATAATGATGTTCGGATCAGGTCTGTCCAGACAAATCATACGAAAACACTATAAGAAAGATGACTACATAATTGTAGATTATACCTCAGATCTGAAGCGGTCATTAAAAGAGCCAGTTGGCTACAAAAATGGAAAGATTTCCGGCCACTTCCGAACTGCCGGATGTCTTGCTGTGATGATCTGTCATCTTATGGAGGCAGGAAAAATATACATCTGCGGGATGGATGGTTATACCCTGTATAGCAAGGAAGCTCTTGATAGCAAGGAGCAGAATCATCACTGCTATGGGAAGGGTTATACTGATACGGCTGATTGGGCGACCTGTAAGCAAAAAGATGAAACTGTATATAATACTTTGAGAGAACTGAGGGATTACGGGATTCAATTCAAGATAATTACTCCGACTGTATTTGAGGAATTCTATGATCCAACTGTATTAGGAGAATACGATGGGTAGTCCTGTACGAGAAGAGCTTGAAATCCTCTATCATTATGCCCAAGGTTGTAAGTTCATCATAGAAACTGGCGGAGGGGGAAAATCTACCCAATGGTTGGCAAAGGCGGCGAGGTTGAACAATGCTCTGATGGTTTCTATCGAAGCTGACAAGTCTCATATACGGGAAGTAAAGGGAGTTGTTGTTATGCAGGGATGGTCAGTGGCTTTCGAGGATGTTGTAAAGAAGGGAGACCCCCTGTTCGTGAAAAGCCGTTATCCTAATCAGATAGATGAGAAAGTAGCTATGGGAAACAGAAAGGCTATGAGGGGAGAGACAGATCTGATCAGGAAAGTACTTGCAAAATACAATCGTCCACTTGATTTCTTCTTTTGTGATACAGGGGAGTACTGCGGCATAGCTGAGTGGAGAATAGTTAAAGACGTAATTGTGAGCGGAGGCTACTTTGTTGCCCATGACATCTATTATCCAAAGAGCAGTAAAAATTTCCAAGTGGTGAAAATGATAGAGGAAGATCCTAAATGGGTGATGCTGGAAAAAACAATGAGTCGTCAAGGTCTATTGGTGAGCATGAAGAAATGAGTGATCTGATACATTGTGTAGGGGATAGCCATGCATCTCTTTTTTCAGGGCAAGCTGTAAAGCAACCAATGTGGCCGGAAAAAGCTAATGATATACTCCCTCAGTTCAAAACCTATAAGGTGGGTCCATCTTTGGCTTACAACCTTTGCGAACTTAAGACGACGACAAGAGGGAGAGAAAGGCTTTTTAAGATACTCAAGACAATTCCAGTTGGTTCTTATGTGATGCTGTGTTTCGGAGAGATTGATTGTCGTGCTCATATTATGAAGAGAGCAGAGAAGATGAAGAAATCTCCCGATGCAATAGCACAAACTGTAGCTAAGAGGTATTTCTCGGTGATTATGGAGGTGGTGAAACTGGGATACAAGGTACTTGTTTGGAATGCTATTCCTTCAAGCTACCTCAATAAGCTAAGACAGGACCGATGGCCGGTGTATGGCACAGTTCAACAGAGAAATAAGGTGACTAAGGTTTTTAATGAATTTGTGAAAATACGGTGTGCGAATAAGGGTATACCATTCATAGATGTGTTCGATCACTTCGTCGATGAAAATTTAATGACAAAAAAAGAGTTCTTTAGAGACGATATTCATCTAAGTCCAGAAACTATGCCGATAATTTTAGAAGAGCTAAGAAAATACGTTGACGTATAGGAGAACTACAATGAAGTACGTAGGAATTATACCAGCAAGATATCAATCATCACGTTTTCCCGGCAAGCCACTTTGTGACATCTTAGGCAAGCCCATGATATGGCACGTCTACCAATCTGTTATGAAGTGGGATAAGTGGAAAAACGTGTGGGTTGCTACTGATAGTGAAGAAATTATGGCAGAGTGTGATGCTTTGAACATCCCCGTCATAATGACAAAAGATTGTCATCAGGATTGTCTCGACCGGGCAGCAGAGGTCGTAGAGATTTTGGAAGCAGAGTGTATGGCGGGTGATAGATACATCGTTATCCAAGGGGATGAACCTCTCTTCAATGTGGAAACTCTGGATGTGGACCTTACCCCAACTGTCGTGAATTTTTACACCGAAGTGCATGATGAGTATGACAGATATGATAGCAATGCAGTGAAGGTCGTTGTATCTAAGGGTGAAAAGGCTCTCTACTTCTCTCGCTACTCAGTCCCATATCACGATCCGAAAACAAAGAGGAGTGACGACGAAGTAAGAGTGCTGAAACAGATCGGGGTTTATTCGTTCTCAGGTGAAATGTTGTTGCGTTACAACGAACTTGAACCAACTCCGTTGGAGAATATGGAAGGGATTGGTTTGAATCGTCTGCTTGAGAACGATATCGATATTCATATGAGGTATACACCTCACGACAGCATCAGTGTTGATACGCCAGAAGATCGTAACCGAATCGTTAATATCATCAGAGAGAACCATCGTAAAGAGGGCAAGGAGATAGCCGATGATGGTACGGTGACAGAACAAGGTCAAAAACAGCCATGAAAAAAGTGTTCATAGCGACATACCCCTTCGGCTTATGTGGAGATTTACCTGTGAAGCTGTTGGAGGAAACTGGTTGGCATATCGAATACAATTCTTTGGGAAGAAGACTCAAGGGAAATGAAGTGAAAGATATGCTCCAAGGGTTCCATGCGGTAATAGCGGGGACAGAACCGTACAATGAGGAGACTCTTAGTAGGGCTACGGATTTGGAAGTAATCTCAAGGGTAGGAATAGGACTCGACAGTGTTGATTTTTATTATTGTCGGAAGAATAACATAGCTATCACTTTTACTCCTGAGGCTCCTTCTGATTCTGTAGCAGATCTTACGGTCGCTCAGATCATCAATCTTCTAAGGGGAGTCCATATCTCGGATAAATCGGTTAGGGATGGTCGATGGCAGAGAACCTTAGGTCTCCTTATCAAAGAAGTCAAGATAGGGATTCTTGGAGTGGGAAGAATAGGTGGTAGGGTGGTCAATAGGCTTCGTCCTTTTGAGCCGAAGAAGATATATGCTTGTGACTTAGAACCTAAGGAAGTCGAAGGAGTGGAATGGGTAGATAAGGACACCCTCTTTAGAGAGAGTGACGTAGTTTCCATTCATATTCCTTTGAACGAGAGGAATTTCCATTTTGTCGGTTTGAAAGAAATGACGATGATGAAGGAGGGGTCCTACTTCATAAATACATCGAGAGGGGCGGTAGTTAATGAAAGTGATCTCGAATCTTGTATACACAATAAACATTTCGCAGGTGCTGCTTTAGATGTGTTCGAGAAGGAACCATATGAAGGGAGTCTTACCAAATATGACAATGTTCTCTTGACTGCTCATATAGGAGCTTCGGCAAGGCAGTCAAGATTTCTCATGGAATTGGGTGCTGCTCAGGACTGCATTCGATTTCTCAAGGGTGAACCTCCTGAGAACTTAGTAACAGAGGAAGATGTAAGATGAACAAATTAAAGAAAGCTCTTCAGCAGAATGAAATTACATTCGGGGCGTGGTTGCAGATCCCCCATCCTGCCATCATTGATATTATAGGGCAGATCAACCTCCTTACCGGAGCAAAGCTTGACTGGATTTGTATAGATATGGAGCATGGCTCTATTGGTTTTGAATCTATGACGAATATGATTCGAGCAATTGAAAGAGTGGGGTGTACTCCTGTAGTAAGGATACCTCAATCAGACTATATATGGATTCATAGAGTTTTAGATGCGGGGGCAGAGGGGTTGATTATTCCCATGATAAGAGATCGGATGGAGTTGGACTACTCTTGTCATGAAGCATTGTATCCACCTCTCGGAGGAAGAAGCTATGGATTCTCTCGGTTCAATATGTACGGAGAGGCATTCGACTTTATGACAAAACATGGTAATAGTAGAATCTCCATCATTCCCCAGATAGAACATGTCGAAGCTATCGATAATTTAGAAGAGATTCTTACTCATCCTCATATTGATGCAAGTTTCATAGGTCCTCTTGATCTGAAAGGATCTATCCAATTCGCGGTTCACAAGGACGGGATGAGCGGTTTCGAGAGAGCCATTTCAAAATACTTGGGAGTCTCAAGAGAGTTGGAAGTGCCGCCGGGTATGCATGTGGTTTACCCAGAGGATGATGCTGTTAAGAAAGCAGTAGATGCAGGATACAAAATGATAGCTCTTGGATTAGACATAACTTTCCTTAGAAGCGGAACGAAAGCAGCTTTAGAATGCATAGACCAGATACAATCATCGTCTCCTACCAACGAAGCGGATTAAATTGGGTTAGGTATTGTGCAGAGTGGTTCTCACGACAGAGAACCCCCGGACATAAAAGACCTATTCCAATGATCATGCTGAAGGAGAAGAAGAATTTCCTTTTTTGCCGTTCTCATAATGTTAATTCTTATGGACCCATTCATGGAACGCATTGCCAGTTTTTTCTGGTGAACAAGCCCATCTTCAAAAAGATGATAATGCTCGTTAGAAATTACAAAGAAGTGTTTGTTCGTCAAGCAGACAAAAGAATCCGCAAACTGATGCCTTACTTTGTTAATCTTCAAGCATATGAGGATTTTCCGCGAGAGAAGTTATTGATTTACTATGAAGACTTAATCGCAGATTTTTCCTATATGGAGAAAATCCTTGATTTCTTAGGTGTGAGATATGACATGGAAAATTTTGATGTCAATATCCACGCAAGGAGATCTCGGAAGGTATATAGTTCGGGGAGACCTGTCCTTCAGAAATGTCAAACAGCAGCTAACCCGTTGGATTTTACATTTCATTCCCGAAAGATGAAGCAGGAGAAGAAACTGTGGTTGGACCAATTTTACAAAGATAACTATCCACATTTATTTGAAAAGTACGGTCGTAGGTATGAGGAGAAAATCGAATAGACCAGAAACAGTTATAGTATCTTTTCCGAGAAGTGGGTTGAATTGGGTGAGGTATTGTGCGGAGTGGTTCTCACGGCAAAGGACTCCGGGGATTAAAAGACCGATATCTAAGGAACTCTTAACAAATAACAAGCTCCTTTTTTGTCGAACTCACGATGTTGCTCGCAGAGGGCCTATGGAAAGTAACTTTGCTCAGTTTTACATTTTCGAGGAACCTGTTTTCGACAAGATGATACTGCTGGTTAGGAACTACAAGGAGGTATATGTCAGAGCGGCTCGTTGTCAGATGGATAATATGAGACCGTACTTTGACGATCTAAAGGCATATGATGAATTTCCACCAGAAAAATTATTGGTGTACTATGAAGACCTTATTTCCGATTTCTCCTACATGGAGCAAATCCTTACCTTTTTGGGGGTAAAGTATGATCTTACAAATTTTGATCTTACGGAGCATGAGGATCGATCAAGGTTGACATATAGTTCGGGCAGAAAATCTCTGAAGGAGTGTAAGACTGCAAAAGACCCGTTAGATTTTACATTCCATTCAAGAAATATATCGCAGGAAGAAAGAACATACTTGGACGAATACTATCAGGAACATTATCCAGACCTCTTTAGAAAATACGGGGTACGATACAAGGAGAAGACATGAATATATTAGTAACAGGTGCAGCAGGTTTCATAGGATCAAATTTTGTAGAAGTCCTACTGGCACAGACGGATCATACTATTCGCATTTGTGATTGTCTCACATATGCAGGAGACATAAAGAACATAGAAGAATTTTTGAAAGATGATAGGGTAACTTTCGCAAGGACAGATATAAGAGACAGGTATGCGGTGCATAAAACGATGGAGGGTATAGATATCATAGTCCATTTTGCCGCAGAGACCCATGTGGATAGGAGCATCTTTTCATCAGATGAATTCATTACTACTAACATTATGGGAACTGTTAATTTGGCTAACGAAGCAAGGGAAAGAGGCGTTCGAAGGTTTGTTCAGATCTCTACAGATGAGGTGTACGGAGACATTGAGGCTCCTCGCAAGTCTGTCGAAACCGATTTGCTCGATCCTAAGAATCCCTACAGTGCTTCAAAAGCGGCAGCGGAACATCTCCTTATGTCCTATCACAACACTTATGACTTTCCAGTAGTAATAACAAGATGCACGAACAACTATGGGAAGAAGCAATACCCAGAGAAGATCATTCCTCATTTTGTGCATAAACTGTTGAAGGGAGAACAGGTCCCTGTTTTCGGGGATGGTATGCAAATAAGAGACTGGATTCATGTGCATGATCACTGCATGGCTATTCTTGCTGTTATGGAGAGAGGTAGAATAGGGGAGGTATATAACATAGGAGCCGATAATGAGGTAAGGAACATAGATCTTACGAAAATGATACTTAAGCGGATGGGTCGTAGTGAAGACAGTATTGCATATGTCGAAGATAGGTGGGGTGGCGACAGCAGGTACTCACTCGACTCTACGAAGATAAGAACAGAATTAGGATGGTCACCTTCTATCTCATTTGAAGAGGGTCTGCCTCCTACAATAGATTGGTATATGGACAACTTAGTATGAAACTATTATTCTTAAGAGGACAAGTTCCTACAGACAGAGATCCTCAGCAAATTGTGTTTGACCAATTGGCTGACTGTGACGATATGTGGACACAGTTGGCCCGCGAACTATCCAAGGATGGGTATGGAGAAGTATGGTATTGGGGGAATGAGAATCAGAGCAGAGATCATTCTTTCGCAGGAAATTTTGTTGAAAGGTGGATTCAAGGCGGTTTTGGGAACACGAAATATGACTTCAAACCTGACGTGATTTTCGCAAGGGGAGGTTTCCCCGAATACGATCAAGTGTTAAAGAGAAATCCTCAAGCTTTTAAGATCTATTATGGGGCAGGGTTCAGGAGAATTCCTGTTAATGATTTCAAAGATTACAATCTTATACTTGTAGACACGCCTGCACAATTAGAGATAGCTCGTTCTAAATTCCCTAAAATAAGATCAGAACTGCTCATCAAACCTGCTGCGGAGAATATATTCAAACCATATGAACATCCTCAAAAGAAGTACTTCGATGTAATTATGGTGGGCAATTACAATAAGGCAGTTGATAAGGGACATGATTTTATATTCCCAAGATTACCGGGAGGGATACGTCTCAGATCTGTCGGGGGTGTCCCCAAACATATTAAGAGGCAATACAAGAGGAATTCTTATGTCGGATGGACACCTCGATTACAGATCCCAGTTTGTTACTCTCAAGCGAAGGTGGCTATTGTAGCAACGGGGAGGCAGGATTCTTGCCCAAGAGTAATTCCAGAAGCATTAGCATGTAATGTTCCGATCTTAGTATTGAAAAGAGTAAATGTGTGGAGGGAAAAGTATATTACGAAACAAACGGGAATGCTTACAAGTAAAACTCATTTTGGAGATGATGTCTTGCGGATGGTGAAGCATTATAAGAAATTTTCTCCTCGTCAGTATTATGAGGAAAATCTCAGTCTCGAAGTTTCAGCAAAGCAGATATTATCTCATATAGAGTTGTAGAGTTACCATACAGATTCCAAAAATTGTAGAGGTGTATGGTAACTATTTCAAATAGGAAAATAAGATATATTGGAGGTCACATGAATGTACTAATACCAATGGCAGGAGCAGGGAGAAGATTTTTAGCGGAGGGATACAAAGATGCAAAGCCTTTGATACCCGTTCTTGGTAAGCCAATGATCCAACAAGCCGTAGATACGTTAGGGCTTATTTGTAATTATATCTTTTGCGTAAGTAAAGAACATGTAGATGGCTACCAAATCGACGAAGTATTAAAGAAGCTGTATCCCACTTGCAGAGTAATCGTCGTGGATAGGATTACTGACGGCTGTTCGGAAACTTGCCTCTTAGCAAAGGACTACATCAACAACGACGAAGAACTATTGATAACTAATTGTGATCAGTATATGGAGTGGGATGCTGCTGCTTTCGTGAAGTTTTTGGCTGATCACTCAGAGTTAGACGGAGTGTTGGTAACCTATCCCTCTACTAAGAAGATCAACAGCTATGCCCGTTTGGGAGAGGATGGATTTGTTGATCTTGTTCGAGAGAAAGAAGTTATCAGTAATCACTCTCTCAATGGAATTCACTACTGGAGAAAAGGAAAGTACTTCGTAGATAGTGCAGAGAAGCAAATAGAGACTAACGATCGCACTAATAACGAGTTCTATCTGGCTCCTACTTACAATCATATGATTGCCGATGGGTTGAAAGTGGGCATCTATCCTATTCCGGCAGAGCAGCACAATGCAATTGGCTGTCCCGAAGACCTTCAGATATTCCTTCGCAAGAATCCACCTTTCAAAGTGCAAAACATAGAAGATATGAAAGGCGGATGGTTTGTGGGAGACTTCGAGCCATGTGCGGTGAGGACAGCGGAAGCAGAGGTTGGCTATAAAGTTCACAAAAGAGGAGAACAGTGGCCTAAACATTATCATGCTAAAGCAATAGAGGTAACTTACCTTGTTAAAGGTAGGATGATGATACAGGGCATGGTTTTGGAATCGGGGGATGTATTCACGTTAATGCCCAACCAAATAGCTGATCCTGAGTTCTTCGAAGATTGTGAAGTCATTGTTGTTAAGATCCCTTCGGTCATCGGGGATAAGTACGAAGTGGAGTAGAATATGTACGGATTAAGTTACATACCAAGCTTAGGAAGCCAAAAGAAGAATGACTCTGATGCTCCATCTCAAAAAAGGACGGACATAAAGGGAAAGAATTTCGAGAAAGACTATACGGCAAGAGACTTGGAAATTCTGAGAAGAGTGTTGATGGAAATGGGGGATAGATGTCGTGTTATTCTTGAGATAGGAGTAGCCAGAGCAAAGAAGAATTCCTCCACTAATGTGATCTTGGAATGTAAGAGTCCAGAGGCAGTTTATGTGGGAGTGGATATTAAGAGGAAAAGACTAACGGGAGAGAATGTCCATACCCTTGCTATCGATTCTTCTGAAACCGAGAAAGTTATGCAGAAGATAGAAGAGCTAACCGGGAAGAGAGAGATAGATTTCATACATATCGACGGTTGGCACTCTGTAAATCAAGTAGTAAAAGATTGGAAATACGCACAGTATCTATCATCAAGAGGAATCGTTTTCTTCCACGATACGAACTACCATCCCGGACCTGTCGAGGTTATCAATGCTATTGATAGGACAGAGTTCAAAGTGAAGAAGTATTTCGTGGATAAGTCAGACGATTGGGGAGTAAGCGTGGCATGGAAAAGACGGTAACATATCTAATATCTCATAGAGGAAATATTAGCGGTCCTAACCCTCAGAAAGAGAATAATCCGGCATACATTAAAGAAGCCTTAGCAAAGGGATATGACGTAGAGGTAGATGTATGGTATGTCGATGACAAGTTCTGGTTAGGGCATGATAAGCCTACTTATGAAACAGACTATGGGTTCCTTCTATCCAGTCCGAAACTTTGGATCCACGCAAAGAACGTAGATGCTCTTTATCTTTTACATGAGATAGCTCATGTCTTTTTTATTGATTCGGATCAGGCTGTTCTAACCTCGAAGAACGTCTTATGGAACTATACGGGGATCCCGTTAACACCTCACAGTATAGCAGTATTACCAGAGCAAACAGAGTATACATTGGATGAGTTGCAAACCTGTTTAGGTATTTGTAGTGATAACATAGAGAATTACAGAAAGTATTTTGAATGAAGGCAGCAATCATAATTGGGGGGTTGCCGAAAGCGTGGTGGTATCAAGTCCCTGCTATTCCCGAAATGATGAATGGAGTCCCG
>Ga0180437_10009355_pt1 | contig 12156 bp, 22 predicted proteins | sample SS_ome_4_FD_132410 | JGI IMG/M metagenome (GOLD analysis project Ga0180437, IMG submission 132410) | Hypersaline lake sediment archaeal communities from the Salton Sea, California, USA - SS_3_D_1 metaG | ecosystem: Environmental > Aquatic > Non-marine Saline and Alkaline > Hypersaline >... | reverse complement strand
TTTTACATACGCTCTCTTTTCCTCATTAGTTAAATAGTGCTTAAACTCTCTTTGCATTTCCTTGCTAAGTGGTATTAGTGCTGAACTAGCTAAATAAACATGCGCAAATATAACTACCCATTGCCATTTAACGAATGGATCGTATAGTACGTACCCACTCATGTACATCATGCTATCAATAATTAAAACAGCAAGAGCGCCAACAAAAAAAACACCAAAGAAACTAACTATCCCACATAGCAAACACATCCAGGCAAATTCAGGACTATCTCTTCCAAATAGATTTTTGATCATGCTACTCTCCTACGCGAAAGTATTTCCTTGATCGTTCCTCAAACTCTTCAAGCTGCTCAGAGTATTTATGCGGGATGTTATATTTTTTACTTCCATGCATTCTACCAACAGCCTTAATCTTGCCGTAGTCCTTCCTAAATCGATCTCCTTTTTGAACATTAGCAAGGCTAAATCCAATTTTAAGCGTGCCATCAATTAGGTCGCTAGCCATAACGCCAACAGGATGCTTTTTCTCATCACGAATGTACTGAATCAACATTTTACTTTTCCTTTTTTACTTGTCTTTCGACGAACTGTAGTGCCAACACGTAAAAGCCCACAGCGTAAGTGTAGCCAACCATGTCTGCCAAGTATATTCAATGCCAAAACTAAACAAAGTATTCCCAGCCCAAATCAAAGCAAGGGGACAACCAACAATAACAACAACAATAACCAAAAGAACGCCAATTGTTTGAAAAAATTCTTCCATTACTTATCTCCAATTTGAAATAATTTCCACCTACCAGTAAGATCGTATCCAGTTCTGTTAACTAAGTGAAGATATTCCTCCCATTCTTCAAAACTATTAAACAAATGCTCTATGGGTAAAGTGCCAAACATCCAATCGGGAATCTCGTTGATGCCCTCTTCATAAACAAGCAGGATTGGTTTCTTCTGCCTGTTTGCTAAAAATATTTCTTCCCAACTGCCACATGTAGGAATTTTGTTGGTTAGGTAAACCGTGATAAAATCACACACATCACACATTCTTAAGTCGATAGAACGTATTTCGTGCATTTTGCTAGCAAGTTCATCATGCCGACCTTCGGCTTTCAACTGCTTTCTATAAGATACCTGCTCAATTTCAGGGTCATACTCTATAGGCTTGTTACATGGATTATACACCACAACACCAAACTTGTCAAGTACTGGAGTTACCATTTCCCTCCATCCCTTGCCCTGTTCTGGCGCTCTGTCCATCGCGCCACAAAGATAACACCGCGATCCTTTTAGGTACTTCATTCTTCGTCCTGCCAGTCTGTTAGCTCTCTGTAAATTTCTTTTGGGGTTAAGCCCCCATGTTTTAACGCCTGTACTGCCAACTCATACAAATCACACGATCGAAAGCAGTCAAAGCTCTTCATTGAATATTCACACCCAACAAAATAACAATTTGCTTCTTCAGAATAGGCAATACACCCACCATCATTACGCCATAGCTCAACAGCGTCTTCAAACTCATCTTCTTGAAAAAAGCCAAACCATGATGAATCAGGATATTTCACTTTAAGTCCTCCCTTTTAAAACCCTCTTCGCCAAATATACCATCAGCCAGCCCATAGTAAACAGCCTCATCAGGTTCGATATACCAGTCTTGGTGTTTGTGTAGCTGCTCTTCAAAAAACGAAACAATTTCATTTAGCGTTGGGGTTGTGTGTTCTTTAATAAAATATTTCCCTTTTAAACATCTTTCCGCATAGACATTTAACATTTGGGTTGTTGTTAGCTTTTGCCACTTTGCGTTAGAAAGAACGCTTTGAACCGTACTAATAGTGCCCCCAGTTCCCTCATGAATAATCATCCCCGTATGCGGCATTAACACTCTCGTATCGGCAGCTTGGGGAATAATCGAACTCATAGATTCTGCACTAGCATAGCAGATACAAGTAGTATAAGAAGGTGACGCTTTTATAGCATCAAAAATAGCCATACCATCAGTCCAATTGCCCCCCACTGAGTGGGAGTGGATAATGATAGGGCGCGAGGAAATAGAGTTAAGTGTGTGCAAGTTTTTCACAAACCTAACCGCCATTTGCGATTCTACACCAGACTCCTCTCCTTCATGATCCAACCCTACTGAATGTAAATAAATCTCCCTTGTTTCAATGTTTACTCCGTAGGTGTGTATTTCGTATAGGGATTGAGATAAGTCATCATAGAGCTTAACCATTATTTTCTTCCGTCTCAACTTTTGTTAAGGTTGTAGAAAAGATAACATGGGCATTATCATCTCTCGTTGCATTAAGGCAAGAGCCTAACGCAGGTCTACTTTCTCTACATTCCCTTGATCCTGGCTTAAACGCACATCCGCAACATGATACAGATTCTCCCTCACGACACTCTACAACATATTTATCTCCACGCAAAACATACTCACGAACCTCTCCTTGTTTCATATTTTTCATTTGCAATCCTACAGTAGGTGATCTTCTAGTGTTTTAATAGAATGCTCATCAATAGCAATCATATGGTTATTGTAATTCCAAGCTATTTGATCGCCAGTTTCAGACCTAACAAAAGTAAAAACTTTATTATCTAACGCACTTAGCACTAACTCAATCGCTTTTTCTTGCCCAAGTGAGGCAAACTTATCTGAGAGAGAAGTTAGTTTGACCAGAAGGATAGCAAGCGAGTTATACATTTCGTCTTGATCAACAGGCTTAATATCTTTGTGGTGTTTCAATAGAGAGGTAAGGGCACTTAGAAGGTCTTCAGGGCTGTTAATGTTTCTATCTTCGTTTTTATTTGCCCACACTAAATAGCAAACTTGATCATCTACAACAAACTGCATTTGTGTATAGGAGCTTACTATTTTTTTAATTAAATCAATTCCCTCCATACAAGCAAGAGATAGGTTTTTATATGGAGTTATGTAGTAAAAGATAGGGTGAACTAAACCAGCCGCTTCAATCTCTGAAATGCAATCAAAGATTTCAGCCCATACTTCCTCCCTTGTCAACTCATAAAAGTCGAACATTGAGTTATCGAAAATTTCTTCGCATCGATCTCGCTGTTCGTTCAGGATTTCATTTTTGCTTTTTTGCAATCTGTCAAGTATCAAAATGGCGCCTCTTGGTTAGCTTCCTCACGTTCCATGTCTTCAATTTCTTTGATTACTACATTGTAGGAATCTTCATCAACTAAACCAACATCAATCAACATGTCGATATCAAAGTCAAAAACAATAGCATCAAACTCTTCAACACTACAAGTAGAAAACGCTGGCATCATGCCGCTAGTGTATGCCTCTAGACAGACACAAGTTCTATTTTCAAAAACTAAAAGTAGTGCATCAAGACAATTACTCCAAATACTATCGACTAGTCGCTCATTAAGAACATCTTCAAAGCCAGCAAATCTATAGTTGTACTTTATGCGGTTTTTGCAGTCATCATAGTAAACACTATATTCCTTGGGCATTTCTGTTCTCCATTAGCATCCGCTTGATTTCTTCAATATCGCTTCTCAATAAGTCTACATCTCGCCTTAAATCTTCATTAGTATTAACTACAGTTCCAGGTGTCGGCTTATCTAACACTTCTGTATCGTTAGGAAGTGGTGGTAGTGCTGTCTCTCCCTTTATGTATGGCATAGGCTTGAATTCTGGAGTTGTGACGGTTTCATGCTCAGCCATTTTACGCTCATAATCAGCATAAGCCATATCAAAAATAAATGATTCTGTTTTTCCTGGATTAACTATAGACGTTAGAGACCTATCTTTCCCAGCATAATTAAATGTGACTGTAAGTGTTTTTGGCTGATTAATAGTAAGTGTGAACTTCCTAATCATACTACCAATTTGAGACTTATCAAGCTTGCCGTTAAAAGAGATTTGTGCATCTGGGGGGACTACACACACAATAGGAGTGGCTTCATAGGCAACAGTTCCAGGAGTTGGACCATACCCAGGGCTTGGATTTGACGGAACGTATTCCTGTTGAGGGGTGTATGAGTAGCCATAACAACTCCCATAAGAAGGGCAGCTATAACAACTATAACTTGGTGACCCACACGACCCACCACAATACTGCCCATAAGAAATACTACTAACACACATTAACACACAAAACAATAGCGATCTCATCATACTCTCCTTTAAATGGATGGGCCGACTATATGGCCCTTTAACCCTCTCATCTGCTCTAAGTCTTTAACAAACGCATTAAGGGCTTCTTTGAAAATGAAATATCTGGTTTCGCCTGGTTTGGCGATTTGACTGTGGGAATACTCAACTCCATTGTAAGTAGTCGAAATTTCTAGCTTGTATCTTTTTCCAGGATGTAAGTCAGTGTAGGTATGTTCGCGAATTATACCATATCCACAACCCTCAATATCTAATGGGGATTTTGGGGGTAAGACGCACACAACATGAATTTCTTTGCTGTAATCTTCTGGATTTGCGTCAAGAATGATTGTTTGCGCAAATGCGCAGTTAAATAGAACTAAAAGCGGAATAAATTTATACATTTTACACCTTAATTAAAAGAAAGAGAAGAGGAACAAATATGCTAAAGATATTGATAAAATTTAGAATTATATGTAATCTTTAACGGCAGTTCCAAGCTGTCTAGAATTGTTCGCTAGAGTTCTGTTGACTTAACCTTATCAACAAATCCAGTCTTATTATCGAAAAAGTTACTAATTACTGTAAAGACAGCATCGCTAAACCCACCAACGTTCAAAATGTCCTGTCCTGTCTTAGCTTGAGTTGAAGTGTTTGGAGTAATATCAATGCAAACCAACTTGGCCTTTTTATGAACAGTCTTCTTATACTTATCAAATAGTTGGTGCATTCCTACTCCACCATACATACGATCAGCCCAAGACTCATTATCTGAAACGTAGATAATATAATCGTACTTTTTCTTTGCTTCTAAAATTTTAGCCATTGGAAGAGAACAATCCGTCCCCCACCCAGGAGCGCGCATCCTTTGAGTGTTAGATAGAATAGTATCCCTAGGCTCCAGCGAGCATGGGTGAAGCTGAGTATCGAACTGGATCATATCAGCATGCCTATTCGTCCGTAGCATAGAACACGCAAACAGCGCTGCTACTTCAGAGCATGTAATGGTTGAGTTGTATCCACCCGTAGCACTCCCTCCCATTGAACCAGAAGTATCAACACAAATGTAAACACTGCCGTCCAAAACAGGAACATTATCTACAGCAATCTCAATAGCATCATGCAACGCATCAACAATAGGGCACGGCATCTCACTATTGATGTTTCGATAAGCTGAGAAAATATCATACGGAAACGCATTTGCTTTTTTAATCAATTCAGCGCTGCTAAGTCTCTCAGCAACAATATCAACCATTTCTTTTGAATCAAACACTCCGTGACGTAGGAATGTATTCAGGTTAATACGGGTCATATTCCAAGGAGAAGTGCGCGCAATTGCAGTCCACTGTTCCTTAGAAAGTTGCGTACCAGTCCCCAAGCGGAAATCAACACGAGGCATTTCTAGAGAGTGACCCTTTTGCCACTTAATCAAATCCACAACAATTTGCGGAAGTTCCTCATGAGTTACCTCTGTCTTATGCGCTCTTTGGATTTTAACGGTGCGTAATTCAATATTAGTTTCACCACCCAAAATATACGCAAAGAGGGCGGCACGCGCTGCATCCTTTGGTTTTGGACGAACTAACTTAATGATATCTTTTAGAGTGGGGTCATTACCAACTGAGGCATTCAATAGAAGCTTATCACTAGCATTATTCAACCAGTCAGTATAAACCGTCTTTAAAACACCACTACCTAACTTCTGTCCAGTTTGAAGGAAGAAGTGTGATACTGTGTGGAGCATCTTACCATTATTCACAACGCGAGGAAACGCCTGCTTAAACAGCGTAACATTTCTCTTTCGCAAGAGGGTTAGGAGCATGGCTGGCATGTCCTTCATTTTACCTTCTTCTCTTGCGTACACAGCGCACTTAGCCAAGAATTCATCACTTACTTCGTCTGCTAAAGCCTTCACTGTTTTCAAGTGATCCTGCGCTTTTACGTAGTAAGTATCATAGAGACACCCAGTGCAGGCATATTGAGCCAAAGCTTCTTCTGAGCTTCGCTTGTAAGCCTTACCGCCAGCGTTGTTAGTAGTGTCATGTTCCGGTCCAAAAAACAAGTTCTTGTTAGGCATTCGTCTCATCCTTTTCAGTTAGTCTTTTAGTTGTTCCGCAAGTACCTTGATCATTTCAACAGCGTACCACAAATCATTCTTGTCTTCAAATGTTATAGTTACTAAACTTTCTCCATTATGTTCAATGCAAATACTCTTTGAATCCCGATAGAATCCAACAGTCAGACTCTCATAATCAAAATAAATACAATTCCAAGTTCCGCCAAGAAAATTATTTATTTCAAGTGCCTTGGAGCATCTTGTAGCAAACATTATGACGCTTAGTGGAACAGATGGGTCTTTTGCTAATGTGTCTAAGTCCATTAATCTACTCTCCAAGTTTCACAAAGGGCTTTTATCAGCTTAGCGGCATTACGAATTGTGGACAATAATACAAAAAGACTTTATTGGAATAACTAACTCACGAGCATAATCACCTACAGGTACAAATTTTGCCAGTGTTTGTGTGTCTTCCATAACTTCAATTCTATCTAAGCTCTCGGAAAATACAATATCGTACTTCCCATATCTAGCATAATACCACCCAAAAATATCACATTCAAACTCATAAACACCAAGTTCATTTTCTACATAGGTTAAAAACTGTTCAAAGTATTCACAGCCGCTATCATCAGTTAGAGACTGAAGGATTTCTTCTTTTGTCATTTGACCTTAAGTTTCCGTCGACCTGCACATCGACAAACGGTGCCCTTACATTAACATCCAATTCGCCCTCTACTGGCTTAACTTCGTCTTCTCTACTCTCAACTTTCGGCTCTTCTTGTTTTGGTTGCTGAGAGTGAACTATCATAATAATCCCACCAATAGAAACAGCACAAATTAATACGATCCCAAGTATTGCAACATATTCAGATTTCATCTCTTTTCTCCTTTAAAATATACTCCAATAAATGCATTATACCACATACCCGCACTATGTCAAGTCCCTTCTCATAAGATTCTTATAGCTGCTTTCAACGCCCGATATAAACAATCAGGTGGACACACTGACAGCCCACTCATCTGCCCATCATTGACTTCGATTAGAATCCACTCGCCCTCCTTCGTTTCGGCGATATCTAATGCGAAAAAGTTTACATGCTCGCTAACAATTTTAGCTACTTCACATGCAAAATCAAAAGCTTCGTTCGGCGTCTCAACAGAAGTGTTTTCGGCACAGTCCCAATAATATCCCCAAGTAAGAGGTATTGTTTTATAGAAAAAGAATCTGTGTTCGTTAGTAAATGGAATTCCGTTTATACCAACCTCAAACGTTTTTAAGGGAATATACTCTCTGTAAACAACTCCCTGAGGGCCAATGAATGAATCTTGCAATAACATACTCGCAACACACAAAGCCTCCTTTTTGTTGCTGGCGTACATGTGAGTATTCCACTGGGCCTTTTTAGAATTTGTCCTGCCCTTAACTATGTATTTCCCTTGTGGGGCGCGATAGAAATCATTGTCTGTCCATGTCTTTGGGGTGTGTTCTTTTAAGTCCCAATACCACTCAAAGTTAGCAATCCACCTGTGCTGTTCATATGAATTAATCAAACCGCTTCCTAAATTTAAAAGGTCGCTTTCTAATTCTTCATAGTAAGGAAGGCAAGAGTATCTACTAATAACTAGTGAGTCTTTACACTCAGTTCTAAGGTCAGTAGTTCTAAAAAACTTTTGACAGTGCCCCAACTCACCAGGATCGCTAAGGCTCTCTCTAAATAAAACAATTGGATTACTCATACTTAGCCTTTAGTTTTTGGAAGTATTCAGGGCTGGCGTATTGAATTTGTGGATCAGCGATACCTCTAACGCCCCACGAATCTGTTGGTAGTATATAGACATGAGTGCCACTTGTGCAAGTACTAACAACCTGACCAATAGCAATTGGCCCATATAGACCAAAACAATAAGCAATATCACCAACGTTTGGATTATCTTTGGTTTCTACTGGAACAACAGCCTCGCCATTAAGATTTTCTATCCCCCTTAGGTCTGTATTACACACATATCGCTCTGCTTTATCACTGACTGTAGTTGTGCAAATGTGAGAACCGTACTTGTTTGGCTCTTTTGCAATTTTTTCTGCTGCTAAGCATGCATGTTTAGTGGCTTCTGAACGCGGAGGCTCTACTTTTGGCATCTCACTATCAACATCTACTGTCGGTAAGTTATTAGGTGGTGGGGGTGGTAACTTCGTTGGCTTTTCTGGTCTGCTATCTTCTCGTGTTGGCCTGTCTGGTATATTAGAAACACCGTAGATAAGAAGCAGCAATACAATAAAAACAAGTGATAGTAAAAGTGACATTACTTTCCATCTCTCTTCTTAGTTTTTAAAACATATTCATTTTTGTCGGTGATAAACGTTTCTTCTCCAGTTATACAATCAAACTCATACGCTAAAAGTTTTTCGTTTGGGAACAGCCTTTCAGATAAGCTCATAACGGAGCGGACGTGCATTAGTGTTGAATTTATTTTATCTGTCCCACTACCCAACTGATTACTAATCTTGTGTTCTGCGCTATAGTTAAATCCTTTATGACTACGACACCAAGCCTCTCTGCATTCTGGGCATAGGTGACCAGCAGCAAACGAGTCGTTTTCACCAGCACAATAAGGAGACCCCTCAATATAGTCTTTACCACATGCGGCTAAATAATGATGACCATGCAAATAGTAGTGCCACACCCCTCCAGGCTTATGCTCGCGTACAAATGGGCGAGGGTCAATAACAATTGGTTGCTCGTTAACAAGCTTCTTTTCATTAATGTTCATCTGATCCCACTCTTTCAGTTTCTCGTCTGCATCCATACGCCGCTTGTAAAAGTTATCGAAATACAGGAAACCCCCTACTAGAGGGGGATATTTTATAAATTAATCATTTCGGCGCGTACACCGGGTTTAAGCAGGATACAGTCTTAGCGTGTGTATTGTTTATACTGTATACTACTAGATTTTTACGTCATACACAAAAAGCTACTCTAAGGTCACATCTTATTTATCGATGTTGTGTGTACACTAGGACAATCGATGACTGATGCTCGAAAGCATAATGAGTCCGCTATGGTTATCGGTGCTCATATCCTGCACCCCGTTGTCACCCGTAAGACAGCGCGGGGATTTTTTGATTGTGTGATCCTGTGTACGTTCGCTTGTGAGGCGTTTTGCAGTCAGATGCTTCTAAGGCATCCACTTCACACCACGCGGCCTGCTGTAGCCGCTCTTACTCTGTAGTAAGGTGCCGCACCCTATTCTAACCTACCGCTTTTTAGCTTACGCATGGAAAGGTTGTGGAGCCCGAACCAATAGGGATACGAATAGCATTGTGTATTTTGTCTACTTAGGGAACCACCCTTATAGACTCACGATATTTTTAGGAAACATCGAAAAACCAAAGCTTGATGATTGGAATCGAACCAATATCTTTCTAGTCGGCTAGAATGTGTGTCCACACACCGCAACAAGCCTGAGTTAGCCACTGTCGCACCAGTGTTAGTTCCTGTTTGTGCGAATCGGAACACTAACTCTCTACACTTAGTGGAATTTGAACCCAGACTGCTATCATTAAGGGAATCGCACCCAATCCTCAGAACCATACTGGCTAAGTGTAAAGTCTAGGTAGCAGGATTTGAACCTACAATTTGAACGTCCCAAACGTCCCGTCTTACCAGATTAGACTATACCTAGAAAATCACTAATCTAGTTAGCGAATAGAAAGGAAACAAGTTTAAGTAAGATGTGAATGGCGTGTAGCCATTATAACGTATGAGGTTATGTAATCTTACTAGCAGTTTCTTTATTTAGGAATAACAAGTATTTACCAGATGAGACAATTAAAATATGTAATCTGGCATTCAGTTATTAGTGTTTTAAGCGACAAGTATTCGCGAGATGCATTTTTACCTATGTAATCTCGCTGTCAGTCACTAGTGTTAGCGCCAGGACTCGAACCTGAACCAGGGCATTAAATGTGCATGTAATTCCTACTACAGCTATAAGCAAGAATCGCAGAAATTAGTTTTTACCTGCTCTACCAATTGAGCTACGCTAACAAAACTCAGCGTCTGGAACTCGTTTCAATCCACGCCCACACAAGAAGGGCGACCAGTCGTTACTTCTCAATGTCTAAGTGTAGTATATACCAACAAAGACCAAATGTCAATACCTTATTTCTGATTTTTCCTAATTAACGTCATGCCCATCTGACTTCAATTTGTGCTTGCAATCACATCTTATTACCAGATTGTATGAGAGTAGAGTAAAGGTCTAACCCATAGAAACATATAACGCCGATCGATCTATACGCATTATACCATACCTAAGGATAAGTGTCAAGCACTAAACCCTAAATTTTTTCCCTTGATATACCAACCTCAGCATGATCCTGAATAGGCAACTCACTAATTTCCAAATCTGGATAGCTAGTCCACTTCAAAATATCTAAAGACTCTTCATCTGTAGCCCAACAATGACTACACGAGCGGCACTTAGCAATACCATCAAACCCATAAGTTTCATCACCATAAGCAAACCAATTTTCCGTTTTGCACTTTGGACAAAATACCCTAATGTAAATATCCCATTCAGTATTCATGAAACACCTTTGCTTCTTTTTTAAAGAAGAGTGGAGATGGCGAGAATTGAACTCGCGTCCGTAAAGCCATTATGATAGAGCGTCTACGTATGTAGCTTACTGTTTATTTAACTCATTTCAAGTACAATATGCAAAACTTGATATGAGCGAGCGCTTAATCTTAGTGTGAGATAAGTGCGTGACTCACAGGCAGCTAGTAATTTGGCGCGCTTAAGGAATGACTAGCACAATCTTTAAGCACGGGTTGCCTCTTATTTAAGCAGCCATTACTGCGTTGGCAGTTAAAGTTTGTTTGATTTTAACGCAATCACGCGATACGCAACTCAATCTAATTAACCCACGTCGAAACCTGTCATCCCCGTTACCACGGTCTAGCTAAGTCCACTTCATCAAGTTTGATCCAAGTGTTCAAGCACCCAACCACATGGATGATTTGGAAGTTGTATCTGTTTTAGTAAGTTGTCTTTTGCATATTGAAAGCCTTGATCTCCTTCATATATCCAAGCCACGTAGCACCTACAACCAAACTCACCATAACCGCCCCAATCCCACGGGGCTTTTGACCAAATTTCTGCTGATAATTGGCCAGTTTTCGGATCACATACAATAATTAAATACGCTGTGTTGCTACCCATTCTTACCACCTTGCGCGTTTGATTTTAGTGTTACGTCAGCGCCTATCCAGCACTCGCAACCCCACATTCTATCTGGTTCAACACTAACACACTCAACATCTACTTTATCATCGTCAAGATAAAACTTAACTTCTGGCTCATCTACATGGTGAGTTCCCTTACTTTGGTCGTAGATGGTTTGAAGTTGTTTGATAAAATCCTTAAGTAACATAGTGAGTTTCCTTCGTTGCTTTAGTCAGTTATCTCTTCTCCAAGAATATCACATACAACCCACTCTTCATTGCCATACGCTTCTAAATACTCAACAGCATCTATTTTCTCACGAAAGCCAGCCATGCATGTTACTCTAAGGCAATCTGCATAAACTAAATAATTAAATACTGGTTGTACTGATAGAGAAACGCCTTGACTTTTCATAATTTACACAAGCCTCTAATAGATTATTATTTTTAAATGTGGACCGCCAGAACACCCAGTATCATATTCACATGCTGCCTTAACCGCGTCAGATGGAGTTCCGCCCAAATATAATACACCCAATGCAACTTGACTACCACTTCCAATCGCCATATACTCCATTACTTCTTGAACGAACGATCCAGTAGAATAAAATATTCTATTATTTTGTATTAAAATATGTGAATTAGTACATTCAAAATCTTTCTTTTTTGAAGATATAACCGTTTGAAACTCAAATATAGCCTCATTCCAATCATACGCATCTTCTAGGTCTAGATCGTCGTTGTTAAGCCGGTCT
>Ga0180437_10009354_pt1 | contig 12157 bp, 15 predicted proteins | sample SS_ome_4_FD_132410 | JGI IMG/M metagenome (GOLD analysis project Ga0180437, IMG submission 132410) | Hypersaline lake sediment archaeal communities from the Salton Sea, California, USA - SS_3_D_1 metaG | ecosystem: Environmental > Aquatic > Non-marine Saline and Alkaline > Hypersaline >... | reverse complement strand
GGTTACTCGGTTTCCACTTCCTCGCCCCAGCCATACTCCTCGTGCCCGCGGTGGGTCGCGTCGAGTCTGGCTAGGATTTGTTCCATCAGGGCAATCTGTTGGGCAAGCAGTTCTTCGACTGTTTGCTCCTGCCTTACCCAACTACCGGACTCGGACCAAACGAACCGCTTGCCCGTGTCGATTTCGGTAAACACCGATCCAACCGGCGGCGTTCCGTCAATCTCGATGCCGGTTGATATGTCGGCACGGATACCCGGCTTCTCCTCGGTTGAGTAGCCGCGAAACCGCTTTGCGCCTGTTTCCAGTTGCGTCATCGGTTAGACTCCCGTGCGCGCATGAATCCCGGCACGTCCGTCGCCGGCTCGGGGGTGGGGTTGGTGACTTCCGCGACAGGTTCGGGCTCGGGCATCACGTCGCCCGGTGGTAATGCCTCGGCCGCCTGCACGGCAATTCTCACGCTGCCGGCGTGGCGGCTGAGTACGTCGCCAGCCGCGTTGCAGACGTGATACTTGCGATCGCTGCCCTCACCGTGATTGCCGGTTACGTTGTAGCCGTTGACGAGTCGCGTCTTCATCGCTATCGCTCCTATGTTGGCACCAGTTCCGGCTCGGCGGCGGGCTTTACCATATCCGCCAAGTCGGCAAAACGCCGCGAAAATGTGTCGTCAATTTCCATGTCCGAAATGTGCGTGACCGTGATCGTTGTATCAACCCATACGTCGGCCTGCACTTCCGACCGAAGGCGCCACACCATCTTTGTGTCCATGTCGGCCGCGCGTTGCTGCGTATCGTGGTCGCGCGGGTAGTACCACCAAGGTTTGTCGAGAGCTTCGATGGTCTTGCGGTCGAACAGAAGCACACCCGAGCCGATCACGTCCACCCGTTGTAACTCACCGTCCGCCGGGTCAATCGGCACGAACATATCCGGCGTCACGTCCATACCCTTAAACTCTCGGACGTTCGGTTGATCGTTGCGGATTCTCCAGCCCATCGGCTGAAACGGTTCCATATTTTGCCACGGGACGTAACCGCGGAATGGAACCAACGCGGAAATCACACCGCCCCACGTCTCGAAATATCGGTCGAGCAAGCGGTCGAACATATCGAGCGGGTGTACCTGATCGGCGCCGACGATGCAGATAAAATCAGCGTCCCAATTCAGCGCCTGTAGGCACATATCAATGTGGCGTGCCGCCGGGTCGCATCCGTTTCCGGCGAAGAAATCGCAAAGGAATCCCGGCCGCCGGAAATGTGCCATCATTCGGGCAAGGTTCGTGCTGAACTTCGACCAAATGAACGGACTTGACCAGGGCGTTACAACCGCCAATTTGTGCGGACCATGTACGGACATTAGGTTGCCGATGTTGCGGGGACGAGGGTTGTGGCGCGCTCGCTGATTGCATCGCAGAAATAATTGTCCATGAACTGAAAGCGGCATTTGCGGACGGTCTTTGCGACCGCGGCGGCCTGACTGTAAAGTGCCGTGATGTAATTATGGGCGATGATGCCCGTCGAGTTCAGCGCGCCGCCGTCGATGGCGTTGTAGCTGGATGTGTCGCTGTTGTAAATCACGTTGTCTTTGATTATCAGCCGGGCACTCAGCGTCGTCTCTCCGAAGATGACCGCGCCCGTCCAGGTGCCGCGGAAAATGTTGTTTTCGATCGTGACATCATTGGTATCCACGAGGTTGATACAGTCGGTCGCAGCACCAGCGCCATTCTCCGTGTTAAACACGTTATCGTGGATGTACGTTCGGTCAAATGCGTTGATGTCGATCGTGCTAACGAACTCGTCGCCCGAGGTTTCCCAGGTAAAAAAGCAGTGGTCAATCTCGCAGTCGTGCGCGTCCACGTTGATTGCCACCACGGTTGATGCGGTCGAACAGTTGAGGATCAGATTCGACAATCGGCACCCGGCGGCGTCGAGTTCGATAGTGCCGTCCGTGCCGTCGTAATCGAACGTCGGACGGTTACTGCCGCGCCCGAGTCCGATGATCGTCAAGCCGATCTTGTCAACGACACAATCCGTGCCGGCGTCCAGCGCTTCGTTGTGGCCGGGCATACAATAGATGATGTCTCCCTGGCTGGCGGTTGCCAGTCCGATCGCGTAATCCAGGGTAGCGCACGGGCTGTCGGGGTGCGTGCCGTATCCGGCACCATCTGTGCCCGTGCCGGAGTGCACGAACCAGCGGTCACCGGTAGTTACCGATTGGTCTTCGATGTTGAAGACGCCGCCGGGCGTATGGCGGCTGAACAGAGCGGTCTTGGTTCCGGCCATGAGACTCCTCCTCGGGGTTCTAACCGTTGTTAGCGAAGGATAGCGGCGGCCGTCGGGTAGCCGTGTAGGTCCGCAAACTGATTGACTTCATGGAGCAATTCAGGGTCCATGCGTTCCGCGAGTTGCTCCATTGTCTCGCGGTCGGGTTGATTCTTAATCTTGCGGCTAAAGATGCACTCGGCACCAATTTTTTCGGCGTACTCTTTGATCCACTCGGCAACGAGCGGATTGGATACACCCTCGGTTTCGGTGATCGTGTAGCCGGCGTTCGTGTCGGTCTTCACCTCGGCCAGTGCCGCGTCGATTTCGTCTGCCGTCCGTTCGGCGCCGATCGTGCGCAGTAGGTGCCCGATAGTGCGGGTACTGAGCCGGTCAACGTGATAGGTGAACCGCTGCCGCCCAACTAATGCTTTTTCGATGGCAGCATTCCAATCCACCACGAACGCCGCAGCCCGGTCGATCCGCCGCTCATACGTCCAGACGCGCGGTGCGTAAATGGCGATGGTGTCGCGCACGGATAGCATTGAGCGTGCTTTGAACGTGTCGCGGTCTTTCAAAATGGAATTGCGGTTACTCAACGAGTCGATGACATGCCACGGGTTGCGGATCGTATGTAGCACGGGCACCGACTCGGGAAACAACGGCAATAGGGTCCACGCCATCCAGGACGACTCGCCGCCGGTATCCCCGGCCCACCATCGCAAGCAGTCCACGACGGTTGCCAGCGGTCGAAGGTGTGTCTCGTGAGTACACATCACACCCAGCGCCGACAGCAACCGCGCGGCGTACTTCGTGGCGGATCGGGGAGTACCAGTGACGATGAATCGCATCCGTGGTCAGTCCGTTATGACGGTCGGCGGTGTCGCCTGCGGGTAGCGGGTTTCGATGATCGCAAGTGCGGTTATGTTGTTGGAATTGTTCCCGCCGGTGTCTGCCAGTTGGATACAGTCGTATCCACTGGAGAACTTGGCCGGGTCCCATTCGATCACTACCAACTGGTCCCGCTCGGTCGCGGTCGTGGTGTTGATGGAATAACTGGCCGCATCCGTCTGCTTGGTCAACGTGTCGCCGCTCAAATTGACGGTTTTATTGACCCAAATCGGGAACGTCGCGGTGACGGCCGTGGTTGTCGAGTTCGCCACGTCGGTAGACTCGACTAAGGACAACGTGCAGTCGGTGTCACTGTCGCCGATGTGGCTAACAATGAACCAGACCTTGAGCGCGTCCTTGCAGGAAATGGTGTCGTAGGTGACGGAATCGGCTGCCGCCGTCGCACCCACAACCACGATCTTGAAATTTTCAGGAAGGTTCATTGACCGTCCTCCTAACTACGGGTTTGCAGGGTGATGGTCGGGCCGACCGTGTTAGAACTGCCCTTGTAGGGCGTCAGACTCGACGCGAGCCAAGGTTGCGAATCGACCGCGAAAACAAATCTGAAGACCTGTTCGAGGTAATCGAATCGCAGGTGCATGGAAATTGCGGACTCGATGCCGCCTTTCGTGCCGGTGCATTGGTAGTCAAGGTTCGTCAGGATGATGTCGCCCTCGGTGCCGAGTGTCGCGCAATACTCGACGGGCTGCACGGGCAGGCCCATCAGCGTGCCGTAAGGAGAGCTGACGAGTTGGTTCTGCGGCAGGTAGACGGGGACGCCGCCGGTTCCGACCGCAACGTGCATCTGTAGCAGTTGCGGCAGGATGTCTTGGTTGATAAACCAACGGGCGCCGCGAATAGCGGACGGGATCAACCGGGCATACATCTTCATAATGTTTTCCGCCACGATCGTCGTAGCGGCTTGGCCCGTTTCTTTGCTCACCCTGACTCGCGGCTTGTTGACGGCACCGGCCAACAGCCCACGAGGTTGACCCGCACCCGTACCGTTGATGATCGTGTCCGAAACCATGAACGCGATTTCGTCGGCCGCTGCCCTGGAAAGGAACGTATTCAGCGCCGGGGCGTTGGCAAGTAATTTGTCGGTGACGTAGACCAACACGGCGAGCTGATGCGGCTCCAGTTTGATCTGCCGGAACGTCGGAGCGCTGGCTGTGAGTTGAGCGCCTTCCGCGATCCAGTATCCACGGACGCCGCCTTGCCGGCTGCCGGTCGCTCGGCTCGTTTCCGCGCTGGCGTTCAGTGTGAGCGAGTCGCCGACGACTGGATGTTGATCCGTGAGCGGCAACAGGTTGCTCTCGTTCTGTTGCATCCTGTCCCAGATGGCCGTCACGAATGCGGGTGGGACAAGAAAACCGCCGTCACTGCCGATCGTCTGGCCCATGCCGGTAATAGCCGCCAGCGGCGCAAGTCGCTCATCGCGTGCGGTTGCACCTGGCGTACTCGCGGCATGTACGGATAGCGCGAACGCGCCGAGGTCGTCGTAGCCGCGGTTCGGCTGCGTTTCGCTGGCGGGGCCGTGCCCGGTCAGTCCGCCGCTAATCTCGACGCCTTGATTCTCGCCGGCCGTGCGGATCACGCGGGCCGACTTCTCATCTTCGAGCGCTTGCCGCAAGTTTTGGATTCGCGGCTCCAGGGTGTCGATCTTGGCCGTGAGTGCCTCGACCGTACCTTGCGCCGTGGTCTGCTGCTGCTGTTCTTCCTCGGTCAAATCGCGGTTGTCGGCGGCTTCTGCAGCGGCCAAGATAGATTCGATTCGCTGCCGGGCTTCCGCTCGCTGCTCCCGCGCGGCTGCCAGGGCGTCGAGCATCCTCTTGAGTTCCGGGTTCATCGGGCGAGTCCTTATGTTCGGTTGCTCGCCGCCGGACCATCAAAAAAGCCACGGCGGCCGAAAATCTCCATTGGAAATTTCCAGACGCCGTGGCTGTTCTGGTTATCTCGGGGGTTGTTGCTTCGCCGGGTGCCGTGGCAATCCCGCTCAGCGCGTGATTTCAGATTAAGCGGTTTCGGGGGTGAGTGTCAAGACCAAGCATCCAGCCGAGCCGCAGCCGCTTCCGCCCGAGGCCGCTTGCCGATCCGGCCACGGGGATTGCTGGCTCGTGCGAGCAAGTCTCGCATTCCCTCGACGCGATCAATTAACCCCGCCGCCTTCGCAGCCGTATCCAGCACGGGCCGCCCTTGGCCGTAGGACTTCCGCACCGTATCCGGGCTAACCCCGCGGCCTTTGGCAACTGCCGCCACGAATCGGCCGTAAAGTTCGCTGGCTTCTGACTTTAGCCGAGCTATCACCGCATCGGTTGGCGTCTGCTGGAATTCCTCGACCTTGCCCTCGGGCTCGCCGACGATGATTTCCTCAACCCCCATTGCCTCCTCGGCCTTGCTTGTGTCGAGCCGGGCGAACAGCACGCCGATTGACCCGACCGAGCCGGACGGTGACACGACCGCCTCGCCCATCTGACTTAGCAGCCAGTAGCCAGCACTCATCGCAACGCTATTGGCGATACCGATTTGCGGCTTCTGGATCGTGCCGAGCAACTGCGTCAGCGGTTCGATGCCCCAGACCGAGCCGCCCGGGCTGTCAAAGTCATACACGATCCGGCTAACGTCCGGGTTGTTGTCGGCCTCCAATGCCATGTTGCCGATCTGCTCGTAGCTCGCCCCGCCGAACAGCATACCGAATAGACCGCCTATCGGCCGCTGGGTGAGCACCCCGCGCACGGGGATGACTGCCACACCGGCTCGGCCTTGAGCGTCCACACGGGCCGCTGAGACGGGTACAGACTGCAATTGGGCAGCATGAAGCCGGAACGTGCCGGGAGCGACCGCCCAGGGTTGGGACTCGATGAATGCCGCCACGGCGGCTAGGGTGTCGTATTGTTCGGGCATAGTATCGCCTCCAGTTCTGCCGCCAAGCGGCTCGGTTTGTCGGTTTTCCACTCGGCCAGTAGGTGCGGCACGTCCCGGCCGCTGAGTTCGTTCATGGCAGCCACGCACATCGCGTCACCGTCTACCTCACAGCCCGTCGCAGATTCCAGCGGGGCGAGTACCTTGCCGATGTAATCGCCGTGCCGGCCGTAGAATTCCGCAGCCCATTTGGTGAATTGCTGCGGGCTACCGTTCGCCTTCTCGGCCAACCGTTCCAACCCTCGGCACTCGGCAGCCACGATCCGCGCGGCTGCGTCGGCAATCAGCGGGCGTAGGTCCGGCCCGCGGGCTTCCTCGTCCTCATCATCATCTTCGTTTCCCGGCTCGGCTCGCTGGTTGAATTTCTGCGGAACATTTTTAGCCGGAATCGACTGGTTGGGCGGCGGCGGCAGTTCGGCAGCTTCGCCGCCCTTTGGTGCCAAATCTTCCAGTTCACGCACTTCGTCGATCGTCTTCCATGCCCGCCCGGCAAGAGCCAATCCGTGAGATTCGTAGCGTGCCTTGGTTTCCGCTCGCACGATCGCATCGCGGTTGAACTGTGAGAAATAACCCGGACCAATCCACGGTTGTATCGACTGCTCGAATTCAACGAGGATCGGGTTCAGATGGAACGCGAGCCACTCGCGGCCCTTTTGCTCCATGTTCGCTTTGCTGTCCGAATCCAAAAACACGAGATGCGGCGGCGTGCCCATGAACTGACAGAACTGGCGGCCCGTCCACTGCTGCGACTCTAGCCACTGGGCGTCTACCATCGACAAGCCGAGCGTGACTATCTTGGTTCCGTCGTCCAGCACGTTGAGGTTTCCGTCTTGCTGGATGCCTTTCCATCGCTCGGTGAACGCCTTATATTTCTCATCGTTCATCGGCTTGTCGCTCTCGATGTAGAATCGCGGCGCGCCGCCCTTGTCGAATGTTTTTTGTGCGTGGCTCTGCTGCGTGGCAACCAGCGTCGTCAGCGTCCGCGCGTAGGTGAACGGCGTAACACCAACCAACCCGTCGAACGATGGTCCCATGACGTGATACACCTGGTCCTGCGTCATGTCCCGCTTCGGTCCGTTCTCCTCGCGGTATTCGTATTGCTTGCGGCCGTTCTCCAGTTGCTTTACCGTCATTCGGTCCGGGTCGAGCGGTCGTAGTCGCGGCGTCGGCAATATCACGCTCGGCGGCTGCACCTCGGCGTAGAAATTGCCGCGAACGTCAACGTGCGTCATTGCCAAGGTTTTCAACTGCTTCGGCGTTTGCGATTCGTTCGGCTTCGTGTGCAGCGTCGGATACCACGGGTGCTCGGTTGCCTTCTTCTTCGCGGCGTCCGGCTGGTCGCGGTAGATGTGCCACGGCATCGCGCCGACCGTGTTGCTGCGAACCCGGATGCACGCAAAAACGGTGCTGATCGTCAACGCATCGTCGGCGGTTGTGCCGACCGGGTTGTACCAGAAGTTTGACAGCGGATCGCGGGTGCCGGATGTCTCGGCCCGCGGGCTGAACGCTCGGGAGATTAGTTCGGCTATCATCTGCGTATCCCTCCACGGGCAGCCAGCAGGACGCCCGTTACTATCGCACCAATCGGCACAACCAGACAGCCCAATCGCCAGTCAAGCCAGAAACCAACCGATAGCGCAACGGCTGCGGTTATGCCGGAATAGATCAGTGCGTTGGCGATGGGCATCATGCGGGCACGCTCCTCGGCCCCGCGCCGCGGTAGCTGTGCACCGCACCCGCAACAGCCCGCCCCGCCGCCATCACGGCCGCCACGATGCCATCGATCTTGTGTTTGCTTTTTTTCTTGTTCGGCTTGATGTTGCCCGCGGGGTCTTGATCCACGATGCAGTGGCTTATCATCCACTTGGCTACCGGGTTGTTCCCGTGCCGCAACTCGCAATCGGCAATCCGCCGCTCGAATTCCTTGCAGGGGGTGTTCATGCTGATATAGCCTTGCCGATGCTCGACGCAAGCGTGGCCGTCGTGTTGCTCCAGATCCTCCACCAGTTGCGTTGCGTTCCATGGGTCATAGGCGATTTCCTCGATGCGGTACTTGTCGCGCAACCCGCTGCCGTCAACCCGCGTGGCGTTGCCGTCTTCGTCGAAGGTTAGCCCGCTGATTAGCCCGCGGATGTTGCGATAATTGACTGACTTGCCAGGTGTTTGGATCATCCAGCTATCAGACACCCACGCCCGCAGCGGCACACCCCAGCGATCTTCTTTATCGCGGATGCCTTCCTTCGGCATCCAGAACCACCACGCCAGGTCGATCACACCTTCCTCGGCCCACCACGCCGCACATAGTGCGGTTACGTCCAATACCGCCGACAAGTCTAACCCGAGCCAAACGGACTCGCCCTCGTGGTTGCCAATCATGCCGCCGCACGCTGCCCAGCTATCGGGCGAAATCCAGGGGTCTTCAATGACGCTCACCCAGCGGTTGCAGATGTAGCGGGTAAACTCGCGAATCTTGCGAGGTGTCTTGCGGGCCTCGTCGCACTTGCTTTGCAGCTTGACGAGGTTGCCGAGTCCCTCGGCTATACTGGGGTTGGCTTGCTGCCAGCCATCGGGGTTGTCCCATTCGTGCTCGTCGCCGGCCTCGCGGATGCACGCAAAATGCGACTGAGAATAAAACGGGTCGTTCGGATCAAGCAACGCCTTGGCAAACTCGTATTCCTCAAATCCGATCGACTCGTCATCGTCCCCGGCCGTCGTAATCATCAGGAACAACGGCTCGGCCCGCACGATGTCACCGTACATTAGTTTCGTGAAAAACCGCCGATCCTTCCACTCGTGCAGCTCATCGCAGATCAGTAGCACCGGGTTCAACCCGTCGGCGGTGTCCGCGTCGCTGCTGATCGCCTCGAAGAATGACGCGCTACCGTGGTGTACGATACGCTTCTGCGAGTCCACCCGCTTCAAGATGGATCGCAAGTGCGGCGATTGCCGAACCATTTCGCTTGTCTTGCGATAGATCAACGTGGCTTGGTCGCGGTCCACTGCCGTGGCGTAGGCTTCGGCCTCGTGGATGCCCTGGGCAAGGATCATATACAGCGGCAACCCGGACAGCACAGTTGACTTACCAGACTTCTTCCCTGTCGTCACAAATGCTTTGTCGTAGCGCCGCCGGCCGTCCTTTTGCTTCCAGCCAAACACCGGCGCCAGCACATCACGATACCACCAGTCGAGTAAAACAAACGGCTGCACACCACCGCCGGGGGCCGGGATGCACAAGCAGTCGAGATAAAAACCGCGGACGTGTTCGGCCGCTGCGAAATCGGGATAGCACCCGTCGAGCATGGCGCGTTCGTCGTTGGGGTGCGTGATCGGCCACGGCCAACCCGCGTTGGCGGCGTCGAGTTTCAACTGTGCTAGGCTCTTGGTCATGGCGACAAGGTTCCACCGAAGTCGTAATAGACATCAGTCGTTGTCGTGGAAAGTGTGAACACATGGCCGCAACACAAACACGAATACCATTGCATCGTGTCATTGTTTGCCGACCACGGCCACACGTAACTACAGTTGCAGTTTGGGCAATACGTCATCCTACGATCCCGTATTTGGTAAGCGGGTTGTCGTCCGACTCGCCTACCACAAGGCTTGATCGGCTGCTCGGCGTCATGCCGAATTCACGAAGGAATGACATCACCTCAGCCTTGTAGCGGTGCACCTCGGTACTGAACGGGTTACGCCGCACCTCGATGAAGTCGCCGTCCTTGTCCCGCAGCCGCCGGACCATCGCCACTTGGTATTTCTCGACTTGGATCAGCGCCTCGCGGTAGCTGGCGTAGCTCTCGCAGTACAGCTCTAGGGCAACCGCGTCGGCTTCGGTCATCACCCGCAGCCGGAGCAACATCTTGCCGACCTTCGTCCACTGGGCACGCGCCACGCCTTTTAGATGCCTGGGGCACAATGGCAACTTCTGGGCCGGCTGCGGTTCCCGCTCGTTTAGCGGTCGCTTGCCGGGGTTACCGTGTAGCCGCTTCAGTGCTGTCGGTTGTGGGGCGGGACCGGGTTTAGCCATAATGTTGCCTCGTTCGCCTCGGGTTGTCGTATCCGGACGGCAGATACATTTGCAAATCGTGCTTGATGTAATGTCTTGCGCCCAACCTCTGACAGACACCAACCATCTGTAGCGTATACGCCCGCCAGTCCGTGGTCGATGTCATCGGCAGGTAGTTTGCCCGACCGATTTTGTATAGACTCACAAACTCATGGGTAGCTTCCACAATTGCGAGACTACTTTCGCAGTCTAGCGTTGGTTCCAGACTCACCCAGGTAAAGATGCCTCGTTGGTGAAACCGATAAAGCGTCTCGACCCGATCAGCCGGTAACGCCGCCAGCGGTTCCCACTTACGACTAAACTGGTCATCAAGTGTTGTCAGCGTACTAGCAAAAGCGTCGCGGTCGGGCCGAAATAGATCGATGTCCCGTAACGCCCGACTGCCGCCTTTTGTTAGAGTGCATACGCCGAGCCCATGCCCTTGCAAAACACGGATCGTTTCGGACGTCAGCGACGTATCGCCTGGGTGGTACGGGTCGGTCGTAAAGCTAAGCATCACCTGTTTGGTGATGCCCGCCTGCTGATACTTGGCTGCGTCCCGCTTCAGGTGCCGTAAGAAGTCGGGGCGTTCCGTCGCGCCCCCATCGAACTCGGCTCGGCTCATTCGCAGCACTTTCGGAACGTAGCAATACCGGCAGGCGTGACCGCATCCGCGGTAAGGATTGGCGGCCAATGGCGCGTACTCGCCAGCCTGGCCGCGGGGGGCGTAAATGTACGAACATCCCTTGACAGACACCCCATCCGGATTCAGAGTAATGTTAGACATGGGCAGGTTCCTTTCCAACTTGCTCAGGTTCAGACGCGCCCGGTTCCAGCCGGGCGTTGTCGTTTGCGGGCCCCAGTCGCACGCCGATATAGCGGACGTTGCGGTTATCGGTTTCCGCCTCGAGAACTTCGATCAGCATTATACCATAGTCGCAACCCATTGCCAAGCAATACCTTAGCACGTGACCGGCCAGCTTCGGATGGAAGCCGGCGGGCAAATTGGCATACATGCCTTTTAACCCTAATGCCTCTATTGCCCCTTTTGACACCTTGCCGACAGTGCCAGTGATTCGTTGCCCAACGGTCAAGAACACCGTAATTGGCCCCTTTGCATTCGGCAGCATCGCCGCCCAGTGTTTCCAGGGACTGCCGTAGGTGTCGATATCCACCACGTTCTGCGGCCAGCCGGGCTGCTGAAGAATCCGGACCGAGTCCAACTTGACCCGCCCTCTTTTTGGCTTCAGGTCCACGCCCCAATACGAGCGGGTCATGAACTCCTTCCGTAATTGCTTCCACAGCAGACCCCCGCCCTGGCAGCAATCAAGTACGTCCGGCGGATCGTCTGCGTGGAACTTGCGCAGGAAGTACCGCCGCAATTCCAGCTTGGCGCGGAGATCATGATTGTCGGTCTTAGCCGTCATTGCTTGTGGTCTCGACTATGGTTTCCGGAAGCCCGGCCACCGTTTCGATCACCTCGGCGATCTCTCCGAACCGGACGGTTGGAATACCGATTAGCGCCCAGGTCATCTTAGGTGGTGGTTTCGTGTCCATTTGCTTGAGCGACACCGATCCGCCTTCGTCGGTGATCAACCCCGCATCCGCCCCCAGACTGGAAAGTAGCTCGCTAACGGCCTCGCTCCCACAATCCAACCCCGCCAGCAGCGCATCCAACGCCGCCGGGTCCGGCTCGGCCATTGCCGCTAGGGGGTCAAGGGTTGCGAGGATCATGTCGGCCTCTGCTGCGGTCACGTCCAACTCCAGCACGGGCCAGACCCCGGCGGGGTCCGTATCCGCCCGTAGGTGCCCGTCGATCAGCTCTAGGCCGCCGTCCACCTCACGGGCAAGTAAAGCGTCGGCAATGCCAACCTCGGCCAGCAGGCTGCGCAGCGCATCGTGCTGAGCTTGCGGGTGGCGACGCCAGTTGCGGGGGCTGGGTTTCAGCTCCCCCGCGGGCACCTGGCGTAGCTCAATGATGCGGTTGCGGATGTTCATCAGTGGCGGTCTAGGTGAACCCCGTAACTTGCGAAAAAAAACGTGAGTG
>Ga0180437_10009353_pt1 | contig 12158 bp, 7 predicted proteins | sample SS_ome_4_FD_132410 | JGI IMG/M metagenome (GOLD analysis project Ga0180437, IMG submission 132410) | Hypersaline lake sediment archaeal communities from the Salton Sea, California, USA - SS_3_D_1 metaG | ecosystem: Environmental > Aquatic > Non-marine Saline and Alkaline > Hypersaline > Sediment... | reverse complement strand
GCAGCCGTGCCTCTGGGCGGCCCTCAGCCAGGTTATGTAGTTGGAGTGGTGCTCTATGACGGTGGTGACGATCTTGTCCCCCCTCTCCCACCGGATGGAGTTGGCCACCATGTTGATCGCCTCGGTCGTGTTCCTCACCATCACCACGTTCTCCCGGCCCAGGGCGCCTATGAAGTGGGCCACCTCTTCGTGGGCCGCCTCGTACTCCTCGCTCGCCCTCTGGGAGAACCTGTGGACCCCCCTCTCCACGTTCGCCCTGTACTCCCTGTAGAACTCCATCTCCTTCAGCACCACCTGCTCCGGGGTCAGGCTGCTCGCAGCGCTGTCCAGGTAGATGACACCCTTATTCAGGATGGGGAAGTCCCCACGCACCGCATCGACATCCAGCAAGACGCATCACCAGAAAGAGGTTGAAAAGAGGGCTTAAGGGTTTCCCGGCGATCCTAGGGCACCGTAACGCTCTTCGCCAAGTTCCTCGGCATGTCGGGGTCGAGGCCCCTGAGCATGGCCACGTTGTAGGCCAACAGCTGGAGGGGTACAGCGTAGGCGATGGGGGAGAGGAGCTCGGGGACCCCGGAGGGCATCTCCACGACGTCGTCCGCGAGCCGCTTTATCTCTTCGTCTCCCTCCTCGCAGAAGGCGAGTATCCTGGCCCCCCGCGCCTTCATCTCCATGATGCTGCCGATTATCTCCCTACGGCTCTCCCCCCGGGGGCAGAGGAACACGCAGGGAGTGCCCTCCTCCACGACGCTTATGGGGCCATGCTTGCTCTCCCCGGCCGGGTAGGCTAGGCAGGGTATGTAGGTGAGCTCAAGGAGCTTGAGTCTGCCCTCCAGAGCCGTCGCGGAGCTGATGCCCCTGCCCAAGAAGATGAAGAGGCTTTCGTCAGCGTACCTCTCCGCCAGCCTTCGAACGGTCTCTCTGTTGCCCTCGATGACTCTTTCCACCAGGTCAGGGACATTATGTAGTCGCTGCTCGAAATCGTCCACCTCGTCCTGGGAGACCTTCCCCCTCAGCCTTGCGAGCCTGAGCGCGAGCTGGGCGAGGACCATCAGCTGCGAGGTGAAGGTCTTCGTAGCCGCCACCCCGATCTCGGGCCCGGACTGCTGCACGAGATAGGCCCGGGAGACCCTGGTGAGCGATGAGCCGATCGTGTTTGTGACCCCCAGCACTGTGGCGGCCCTCATTCGGGCGTGGTCCACGGCCTTGAGGGTGTCGTAGGTTTCCCCCGACTGGCTGACGGCTAGCACGACGGAGTCGATGCCGACGGCGGAGCCGTACTGCGCCACGAACTCGGAGGATATGGTCGGGAACGCCGTCAATCGAGCCAGTTTGGAGAACATGTAGGAGGCGGCGATGCAGGCGTGGTAGGACGTACCTGCTGCGACCAGGAAGAGCTCCTTCCCCCTGTCCAGGAAAGCCGTCAGCAGGTCCAGGTACTGCCTCTGCAGACGCAGCGCGTTCCTGAGGCTCTTCGGCTGCTCGTCTATCTCCTTGAGCATGAAGTAGGGGTAGCCCTGCTTCTCAGCCATCTCTAGGGTCCAGGCGATCTCCTCCAGGCCCCTCTCAACCTCAGATCCATCGGAGATCCGGAATAATCTGAGGCCACCGGAGTCCAGCACCGCGAACTCACCGTTACGCATGTACAGGACCCTATTGGTGTAGGGGAGCATCGCCGGGACGTCTGAAGCACAGTAGGTCCCGTCCTCGGAGACGCCGAGGACGAGGGGGCTCTCATTCCTCGCGCAGAATATTCTGCCCGGATCGGCCGAGGTGACGATCGCCAGGGCGTATGAGCCCTCGAGCCGCCTCGTTGCCCTCATTATAGCCTCCTTAACTCCTACGTCCCTCCCCAGCTCCTCCTCTATAAGATGGGTGATGACCTCGGTGTCGGTCTTCGACGTGAAGTTGTGCCCCCTAGCGAGCAGCTCCTCCTTGAGCTCCTGAAAGTTCTCTATGACGCCGTTGTGGACCACTGCCACCTGCCCACTGCAGTCAGTGTGGGGGTGCGCGTTCACCATCATAGGAGCGCCGTGCGTCGCCCAGCGTGTGTGACCGACGCCTACAGTTCCACGCATCTCCGTCATCCTGAGGTTAGATACGACCTCGTCTATCTTCCCGCTGTCCTTCCTAATGTTGATTGAATCATCGTGGATCGTGGCAAATCCCACGGAGTCGTAGCCTCTGTACTCAAGTCGCTTTAAGCCCTGATGTATGATTGGTGCGACCTCTCCCCGCCTCAGGGCGCATCCGAATATCCCGCACAAAATCGAGTATCCCCCTCTTCTAATTATACACTAGCAATAAGATTACGATGCCTTAATCTCTACCGATCCATACAAGAATTTCAAATATTTTTATGTGCATTTTAAAATTACTTAGATAAGGTTCGCTAGAGACCTGAACAGGTAGACGAGAGTGCTCAGGGACACGAAGGAAGCGAGGGCAACATCAAGGTGTTTCGTCTTGAACCTATGCATCAACGAATTCAGTCCATTTGCTGCTAATAGCCCAAGCGGGATATTAAAGAAGAGCCTGTTTTTGATGGTTCTATTTGCTAAAAGATAGATTAAACCTGAAGGCATCAAGAAAAATAGGAGAAATAGCTCGGACAAGTTTTTTCTTTTTAAATAGTAGACGCCGATTATGCCCAGACATATGAGAACCACGTTAGACAGCAAACCACCATATGTGTATCTAAAAATGAGCTGGCTTGACTCCCATAATTCACTAAGCTCAATCATCCCTTCCGTGACAGTAGATGTCACATCTAAACCGCTGACTCCCTTGAAAATGTACCTCTTTATCATTTCGGAGGAGCCTAGACAAGCAAGAAACACGGTCATAAATTTTATTTTCTCAAACCGCCTCTCATTCAAAGAGTAATATAGCATCACTGCAGCCAATATGACAAGAGCCGCTAGATATTGATCGAAGGTCCAAGGATGGGTGAAAACTAAGAGGAAACCAATACAGCAAGAGAGAAGAAGATCAAGGGTGCGACCAGTTTTTAGCGATCTAAAGATAAACGTCAAGGAGATAAATACCAGAGAGAGAGCGAGCATATTCGCTAGAAAATAAGCATACATGCTCACAGCCACTTGAATACCACATGCTGTGAGCAGAGCGGCCCATCGGCTCACATGCTTATCATCGAAAATCTCCCTTGAGAACATGAAGATGGAAAGAGATAGCAGAGGATTGAGTATAACGGGTAGATATGTCACCGCATCATAGGCTGAAAGAGTAGTTAGTTGTTGGAAACAGTACAATACCAAATGGAGGACGGGGCGAGAACCTCCAGATCTACTAAATATGTTTGACGGATTCTCAATTATTGCCTCAGCAGAACTCACGTATGGTTGAATATCCGTGCCTATCTGATTCTTCTGAGGGTTAATGGCGGATGTATACGGGTAAATGGAGGAGGATACACCGATTAAGATTGAAAACATTAAAAATAATAGATCTGTTTTATTTATGTCCTTATTATCCCTTGTTTCGTTATTAAAACCGATTTTATTCCAGCCTAGATTAATTATTAGATTAGGTATCCACATAAAAAGTAGCACAATGGCTAAGAAGGGCGCAAGATTTGCGGCAATATAAAACAACCCCATCTCGATTTGTGCTATTTCAGTTAAAGTACTTTTTATGCCAAGGGGGAGTATTAGCCCCCAGTGAATGAGAGCTGAAGTTTCAATTACGTTTAAACTGATAAAAAGTCCTGAGACATAGCCTTTCAGATCTCTTGTGTGCCAAAGACCTGATATGGTAGCTATTATTATTGCCAAGATTAATGCTACCTCGGCGCTTGAGAAGGGATAAACTAACAAGGATGAGAGAGGTAATAATGCCGTTTTATATCTCTTGTTTAAGATCATCCAGTCGATCCAATAAATTATTAACACAAGAACGGGAATAGCTAACGATAATTCAATATTAAAATTGTTTATAGTTACAGCTCTCCTCCTAACAGGATAATATGCCACATCAAGAAGATCACAGATCTGAATTATTCCAAGGAGCGATAACGAAGCTAATAGAATGGATGTGGCCAACTCCTTAGATGCGCTTACAAATTTATTACGGAAAACGATCACGCTTCTCATGCATTAGTCTTCCTTGAAATTCTCGCCAGCTCAATTTACATCCTTCTTCCTTTATATTGATGTCAGTTTTTAGCGCGCGACTGTAAAAATGTAACAATCGGTCAAATAGGTTTTTATCGTTTATCGGGTAGATATGTACTATGTCAAGTCTAAGATCAATTCCAGTTATAGCCATCGTCCTACTAGTTATAGGTCTAGTCATTGGCGGAAGTGGGGGCTACTTTCTATCCAACAGCTCCTTCCAGTCCAAGGTTAGGGGCTTCGAGGATCAGATAGAGGATCTCTCAGAGGAGATCTCCAGTCTTTCGGGTACGATCACAGGGCTTGAGGGTGAGAAATCGAGTCTCACTGCCCAGATATCCGACTACGAGGATCAGGTATTGGAGATCCAGGGGCAGATATCGGCGCTCGAGGATGAGAAGGATAATCTGGAATCGTATATATTGGCGCTAGAAGAGACGATAACGGATTACGAAGAGCTAGTTAGTTCACTCGATGGTCAAATAAGTCTATTGGAGGATCAGATTGCATTATTGATATCCGATCTCAGCCTCGCGCAGCAGACCATAAGCGCCCACGATGAGGTCGTTGCGGCACTCGAGTCTGAGATGGAGCTTCTAAGGGCCCTAGTTAAAACGTATCTTCCGGATAAGTTCACGATAGGGTTGACAGCGGCTGACTCGGGCAGCTTTACGAGAGTGCAGGCCATCGCGAACATTTCTCAGGTTGAGATCAACGAATATTGTGTGGCTAAAAAGATACCTTTCACCTTCGAGTTCGTGGTCTACAATAACTGGGGCGACCCGGACGAGGCTGTGGAGAACACCATCCGATTCGAGAGGGAGGGCGTAGACCTGCTGGTGGGCCACGAGACCTCGACGGAGTGCTCTCTCTCCCTCAACTATGTGAACACACACGGCATGGTCATGCTCAGCCCCAGCGCCAGGGACCGCTCTCTTTCAATTGTGGGGGATAGTTTCTACAGGCTCTGCCCAACGGATCTTCTGCAGGCGGAGGTTATCGCCGAGATGCTATCCAGCTTCGGCATAGAGGCGGTGATCGTCTTCCAGAGAGGGGACGATTGGGCAGACGGCATCTACGAGGCCTTCGAAACAGAGTACGAAGAAAAAGGAGGTGTGATATACGAACGTGTTAGGTATAAGACGGACGCCATGACTTACGTGGCCTACATGAACTCGGCTGAGTCGGTAGCTAAAAACGCCTTGAGCGAGTACGGTGAGGGGCGGGTGGCCGTTCTGCTGCTGAGCAAAACAGAGGCTGCCAAGATCGTTGATACCTCTGCAGTATTCCCCACGCTCTACGGCCTCCGCTGGTTCGGTTCGGAAAACATATCCAACGCCACCTCCATCTTCAAGAGCAAGGCTTCGGCAGCGGACCATGTCAAGGTCTTCGGACCTGTCCTAGCTCTCGAGAGCAATGCTAAGTACGAGTCTTTTAAAGAGAAGTATTATTTGAGTACAAATGCGTCGCCAAGTTTCTATGTGTCCGCAATGTACGACGCCTGTTGGTTATACGCCCTGACTGTGATCGACACTTGGACCACCAACACGACCTTCGTCAGACCGGCACTTGAGGAAATCACAGATAGTTATCAAGGCGCCAGTGGCTGGTGTAGCTTCAATGAGAATGGAGACAGGGTTAAAGCATTTTACGAGATTTGGGGATATGCTCTCGAGGATGATACACTGATTACTATGAAATACGGTTATTATAATCCAGGTAACGATCAAGTCACCTGGCTACCGAGCGCTGAGATATACCGTCCAGAGTAAGAGATCGTAGATATATTTTTTTTAATAAAGTCTGATTTTCCCGATTTAAAATATATCCCCAGAGAACGAACCAGAATATTTTACATTTTTATATAAATTATTATGGAGGTCTAATGCATATTTTTAATATTTAATTTTGATAAATTATAGGAGGTAACCTTCTCTGTAAAAATTATTTATTAATCGATGTTTTCGTTTAACCACATCATCATTTTATAAGTTTTTACAATTACAAATATGTTTTAGTACTCCATTTTCTCCTTTTAATTACGCTTTTTTATCTCGTTGTGTATACAGGGAGTTATTGTCTGTAGACATACACTTAAGTAATCGGATTATTGATTTTGTTTCAATCGTCGAGCGCATGGGTGGTTTCACGTCATGTTGGACCCTACGCTCGGGCGATGAAAATAGGAAAGTGAGAAAAAAAGATGAACGTGAAGAAGAGAGCGATACCAATAGTTATTCTGGCACTAATGGTTCTATCAATGGTGCCTTTTGCACTGGTACATGCTGCGATAGGCAGCGTAATAGTAAGCGACAGTTCTGGACAGTATGGTGACACGATAATAGTAACCGGTTCTGGTGTTACAGCTGGAGAAGTTGTACAGCTAGGTTGGGATGGCCTGAAGGCATGGGATGGCGTTAAGGGTATTCTTAACAGTACTGAGGCCGATGGAGCAGGTGACTTTGAAATATGGTTCGATGTCCCAGAGGCTGTTATTGGTAGTCACTATATCTGGCTTAAGGATGTCGAAACGGGTGCAACGTGGGGAGGTACTCTAGCAACTGGATCAGAGTTCTCTGTTCTTCCTCTATTGAAGTTCAGCCCTTCCAGCGGTCTTGAGGGTTATACAATTACCGCCAAGGGTTATGGCTTTACAAAGGAAACAGATATCGTTTCATTGATATTCGACCCAGGAGGCTATGCTGAACATGATTTAACAATGTCACCTGGAACGCCAGAGACCTCTACTGTAGGCTCTTGGACTGCCACATGGAAGGTTCCTGATGAACCATATGGTACATACACTGTTGAAGCTACTGATGACGATAGTGTATCCACTACAAAGGACTTTGACATAGGGGCCTTCATTCAGTTAGATATCGATATGGGCCCAACTGGATCTGTTGTTGAGATAGATGGTTTCGGCTTCACACAGGGAGTAACAATTGAAGATGGTCTTGTTTGGATCGACGGAACGAGCTGTACTGTCATTGATGATGATACAATTGGATCAGATGAAAAGTTCACAGTGGAAATTGTTATACCTTCAGTTGCCACTGGTGAATATGAGATAAGTGTTTACGACGGTACATGGTGGGCTTATGCAGATTTCGAGGTTGATGGTGTTGCTGAGATTGAAGTAACTCCGTCCTTTGGAGTTCAGGGAACTACTGTTCAAGTGCACGGATATAACTTTTCACAGATATTGAATAAAAATGTCGTTATAGAGCTGTGGACTTCAGATTGGAGTTCTGTAGAAGCCCCTGAAATAAAGACATTCAAGACTACTTCCGCTGGTGAATTCAGTGGATCATTTACTGTCCCAGCAATCGCGTCTGATCCATATAGATTGAATGCCTACCAAGAAGACTATAACATTAATGGCTCAGTCGGGTTCAGAGTTGGCATGATAATCGTAATATTATCACCATCAAGTGGACCCGCTGGTACTAAAGTAATCATGACTGGAACAGGATTCACAACAGGAACAGACACTTGGAATGCTTCATTCGGTGATCTTGACTTGATCGAGGATGGAGATGTCGATGATAACGGTAACCTAAAGTTAGGTACCGCTGTTCCGACATTCTTTGTTCCCTCAGTGGATCCTGGTACTTACACAATCACGATACTTGACATCGAAGAAGACATTAGTGTTGATGTCGAGTTCACAGTAACAACCAACACCAGAATCTGGACAGAGCCCGCAATAGCTCCAAACAACTATGAAATAACTATCCTAGGTGAGTATTTCTCAGCCGTGAACGAAACCGATATCGTCGAGTTCCTGCTCTACAACGTCACCGCTGAAGATGAGGTTGACTTTGAGTGGGAACTAGACCTAGACGCAATGACCAACGAAGACGGTGAGTTCGAAGTAGACTGGACAATATTCGAGGAAGATGACCTAAGTCTTGGCGAGTACATACTTGAGGTAACAGACGATAATGGAATGTATGCTACATACATCCTAAACGTCGTTGAAAAGACTCAGTCAATCTCGCCAAGGAAAGATACCTTCGCCAATGGAGAGACTGTAGCCTTCAACATACTCGTCAGCTTCCCCGAGGCAGACTCATACATCGAGATCTACGACCCAGATGGTGAACTATACTGGCAAACGGATGCATTCACAGATCCTAAATGGATCAAGGTAGGCACCGTTAACGTCGTACCCTACTTCCAGCAAGTCGCAGGCGGTAACCCCATGACACTTATGGACGCCGCACTGGGGACATGGAGCTGGACATGGTTCGATTATGAGGAAGAAGAGCTTGACAGCGGTACATTCGCAGTAACAGAAGCCCCTGAGGACATACTAGCCACCCAGATCGCAGAACTCGGATTAAACCTAGATGGTTTGATGGAGGACTTCGTGGGCCTCTCCGACGATCTGACTGGTCTGTCTGGCGACGTGTCCACACTCTCAGGAAACCTGGCGACTCTAGCAGGCAGCGTCTCAAGCCTGGCCAGCGACGTATCGAGCTTGGCGGGTGACGTCGCGAACGCCATCCAAGCGGCCAACACCGCCTCTGGCAAAGTCGACGACCTGGCAGAGACGGTTGCTGACATCGCCGAGGTGGCCAGCAACGCGGCCACAGCAGCTCAAAACGCAGCACAGGCAGCCACTGCAGCCCAGACCGCAGCAGAGCAGACGGGCCAGCAGACGAGCGGTCTGACGACTCTGGTCTATGGCGCGATAGGCGCTGCACTGGTAGCAGCTCTCGCAGCAATAGTATCTCTCATGCAGATAAGCCGCAGAATAGCCGGTTAAAACTGCAAACACTACCCTTTTCTTTTTTATTTTGTCTTTAAAGAGTATCTAGTTTTAAAAAGGAATTTATCATAGTGATTCTTTTTGTTTTCATATTACTCATGCGAGAAAAGATACTTGTATTAAGAAGGTAGATAATGAATCTCATGATGCATCATCTTTAACAGAATAGTTTTATTTTTAATATGAAAAAATTATACAGCAAAAAGGATTGTTTCTCTAAGTCCTGGATGAATTTGTTGGATATATAGTTCATAATCTGGTCTTATTCTTTTCAAAAATAGAGGAATATCTATTAAATCTCTAGCTTTATGGTATACAGATATAGCTAACTTAGGTTTTAACTTACTAATAATTTTCTTAGACCCTTTAAGAGCTTCTAACTCAGCTCCCTCTACATCCATTTTTATAAAACCTATATTTATATCTTTAAAATAATCATCAATAGTTATACAATCTATTTCTTGATGATGATCTCTTCCATAATTTGGTGTGCAAATTACAGAAGCTGAAGAGCCTTTTCCTTTCAACCTTTTTTTTGTGTTTGAACTCCATACCCCTAATTTCAAGGGCATTATTACTTCATCATAATTATGTTTTTTTACATTGTTCAATAAAACCATAAACGGTTTTTCTTGAGGTTCAAGTGCGTATACAATATTTTTAAATCCATTTATCCACGCAAAAATTTTCGAGTCTTTACCTACATATGCTCCAGCATCTATTATTACTTCTCCTTTTTTTAAAGTTATTATATTTTTATATTGATACTTATTTACTAATCTTTCAAATTCTGATAAACCAATACCAAAATTAAAAAGATTAAACGCGCCTCTACCTAAAAATAATGAAGAAAGCCTCAGTTTTATGACATTAAGAAAAACATTCTTGGAATCTTTATCTGATAAATTTTCATAAACTTTATAATATTCTTCTTGATTTTGTAAAAAATCAATATATGTTCTTGCACAAATTTTTCGTTCTGTTAAAGAAAGATAACTATTTAAATAGTTATGATAATTTTTTTTATGTAATATCCTTAATGAAGTTATCTTTTCAAACCCATCTAAAATAAACTTTATTTTTTTGTATTTTTTACTATTAAATTTATAATCACTATTTGCATTAAATTTTTCTTTAATAATCTCATCAACTTCTTCAATTACAAAATTTAATTCGCTTTTATATAGATTATAATTATTGTTTTTATTATAAACACTTACATTTATGGAATTATCCATCGCTTGTGAATGAGCCATATACCAAACCTTTTTTAAAGAAAAAATTAATAAATTAAAAGAATATGGATTAAAAATACATTATCTCTTTCGCGCGCGCGAAAAATCTAAATATTTTATTTCGTAGCAATCTTGTAAGACATACAAATTTTTATAATTATTGATGTTTTTTCTCACTCAAAAGGATTATAACGGGAAGTATTTGGATGATTTATATCCTGGGCTTAGATGGACTTGACATAAATTTAGTAAATATATTTAATTTAACTAACTTGAAACAAAATGAATATGGAGGAATTAAAGTACCAATTAATCCAAAAAAAAGAGAGCCTCATTCAGTTCAAGTTTGGGAATCCTTTTTAACAGGAAAAATAGCTAAACCAAGGGAATTTAATCCAAGTTTAAAATTTAAAATATTTCATCCTTTGTTAGTTAAATTAAAAAAAATTTTACCATATAAATTTGGTATTTCCCAATATTTAAAAGATACAAATTTCCCTAAAATAAAAGAAAAAACTTTTATTGATAATAAAAATAATATATCAATAAATGCTCCATTCTACAATTTTAATAACGAAGATTTTAAAATCACTCAACAATTCGCAAGTAATTTAATAGATAGAAAAACAACATTAAATTTACTTACAAATACTTTAGACGAGCAAATTAATTATATAAACATAGAAAATAAAAATGTTAAAAATAATTATGATGTTATATTTTCTTATCTTCACTACCCAGATAATATTCAACATATTTTTTTTAAAGATATCAATATAATTAAAAATATATATAGTAAATTATCAGAATTATCTCATAATATTTCTAAATATGTACGTCCTGATTTATTTTTAATAATATCAGATCATGGTTTTAATTTCAAAACTTTGAAACATTCTAAAAAGGGTTTCTATTCATCTAATAGAAAATTAAATCCAAAACCTAACAATATAATAGATTTTTATCAACTAATATATTCGTATAAATAAAATATCTTTTTAACTAAAATATAAGAGTTTCATTAATATAATTATATAAAAAAATTTTTTAACTAATAGTAAATAATTCTTTTGCTACTTTAAGATCTTTTTTTGTATCTATATCAACCCAAGTATTTTTTGTGACATCGATTATATTAATTTTTGCTTTTCTTATTATATCGGATACACCAAATTTATCATGCAAAAGCTCAATTTCATCTGAATATGAAAATATGTTTTTATTTAATATAAAAAAACCAGTATCAATAAAATTATAATTTTTTAATTTTTTCCCAATTTTTTTAATTCGTCCTTTCGAATCTGTTAAAACTTTTGTAGCATCATCATAATCGACATATATAGGATCAGAATCAACGGCCAATCCTCTTCCCAATATTGCTGATCTTATAAAAGACTTGGAAAAAACATGATCACTCATAATCAATATAAATTCATCAGTATTTACTCCTTGTTTAGCTAAAAAGAAAGAATAACCGTTCCCCCTTTCAATTGAATTATTGATCAATATTTCATATTTTATATCAAATATATTAAGAAAATCATCATATAAATTAAAATATTTTTTATTTGTTATCAATATTAATTTTGATATATTTATAACATCGTTTATATTTTCTATGTTTGTTTCTATAATAGATTTATCTTTTATTTTAATAAGTCCTTTAGGAATTTCTGAATTTTCATTTATCCTTGTACCATATCCTGCAGCTAATATAACTAAATTCATACATTAACTCTCCAAGTATTTATTAAATATTAGATCAATAACCCTCACAGAACAGTTATTTAATTTATCAAACATAACATTTTTTATAAAATTCCTCTTTTGTTTGTATGGATCAAATTTTAAGCAATCATCCAATGCATATAATATTTCATCAATGTTTTTAACTATATGACCTGGTAACCACTTAATAGGATTAAAAATGAATCCTCGGTTCATAAAATACCTCTCCATATCGGGAACATAAAAAATTATTGGGATATCCAATAAAGTAGTTTCATAAAAAAT
>Ga0180437_10009352_pt1 | contig 12158 bp, 5 predicted proteins | sample SS_ome_4_FD_132410 | JGI IMG/M metagenome (GOLD analysis project Ga0180437, IMG submission 132410) | Hypersaline lake sediment archaeal communities from the Salton Sea, California, USA - SS_3_D_1 metaG | ecosystem: Environmental > Aquatic > Non-marine Saline and Alkaline > Hypersaline > Sediment... | reverse complement strand
CGGGCCGCCCTCGCCGCCGGTCGCGCCGGCGCCGAATCCCACGACCGGCGAGAACACGGCGCCGCCGCCGATCAGCATTAGCGCGGTTGTGGGGGGCGTTGCGTTGTCGCGGACCAGGCCGAAGTCGACGGCGTTGACCCAGCGGTCGCGGTTGTAGTCGGCGAAGTCGTCGAGCGGGGCGGGGTTAACGTAGGGGTTGTGCGCGTTGTCGCGGACCGCACCGGAATCAACGGCGTTGACCAGGGCGTACGACTCCGTATTCCCCAGGCCCGAATCACCCACGGCGTTGCCCCAGTAGAAGACTTCGGGCTCGACCAGCCCGGTGTTGGCCGTGGGAAGGACGGTCACCTGCATCCACTGGTTTCGGACCGCGGTCGTGCCGGGGTGAAGCGGATCGTGGTTGGGCCAGATCAGGGTCACGCGGTCGGAGAGGCCGACACCCGCCCCGGGACGCACCGTGATGCTCGTGGGCAGCGGGCCCAGGGGCCAGTCGTCCGGGTTGTTGTCGTTGCCCACGCAGATCATGAAGTCGGACCGCGTGGGCGTGCCCGGCAGACGGGCGATGTCGACCATGATCCCGTTGAGGCCCTTGGAGTAGCTGGTGTAGTTTTGGAACGTGGCGGTTTGGCCGGGCAGCAGGGGCGTCTTGCCCAGCTCGGGGCTCGAGGCGGTGTCCGGGTCGGGGGCGATGGCGTTGTCGTCGTACTGGTTGGGGGCCGGGTCGCCGCCGGGACTGCCGGGGCTGGCGTCCCACGCCGAGTCGTTGTAGAAGACGTGCCGGCCGACCACCGCGGCGCCGCTGACCTTGGCCACGAACACGTCGGTCCCGCCGTTGTGGCTTTCGTCGTAGGCTCCGGGCGTGGCCCAGTCCGACGAGTACGTGTAGCCGGCGACGTAGGCGTTTCTGTCCGCATCGAGCGCAATGCCCAGGCTGCCCTCGTGGCCGGTGCCGCCGAGGAGCGTGGCGTAGAACAGGGTGACGCCCTGCGGGTGCAGCTTGGCCACGAAGGCGTCGAAGCCGCCCTGATGGCTGGAAACGGACTGCTCCCCGACGCTCCACTGCGGAGACGACGTGCGCCCGGTGACGTAGGCATAGCCGTCCGAGTCGATCGCGAGGTCGGTCCCTTCGTCCCACTCGGCCCCGCCCAAGTAGGTGAGGTAGTCCAGGATGTAGGCGCCCGGATAGAGCTTGGCCGCGAAGACGTCCCAGCCGCCGTTGTGGGTCGTGTCGTAGGCCCCGGTCGTGGCCAAGCCGGTCGACTGGGTCCGGCCGGTGACGAAGACGTAGCCCTGCGAGTCGACCGCGATGCCGGCCCCCTCGTCGTCCTCGCTGCCGCCGAGAAACCTGAGGGACAAGAGGTTGCTCCCCGTGGAGTCCACGCATGCCACGAAGGCGTCGCGGAGCCCTGCTTGGACCGAGTTGGAGCCGGCGGGCGAGACCCAGCTCCGGGACTCGGTCCAGCCGGTAACGTAAGCGTTGCCCAGCTCGTCGATCGCGACGGCGTCGCCGAGGTCCGGAGCGAAGCTGCCGAGATAGGTGCAGTACGTCAGGTCGCTGCCATCGGGGTTGAGCTTGGCCACGAAGATGTCCATGGCGCCGATGTGGTCCGGGTTGTAGGCGTCGGGCGTGGCCCAGCCCGGCGAGTCGGTCCACCCCGTCACGTAGGCGTTGCCCGCCGCGTCGATCGCGATGCCGTAGGCGTCGTCCTGATTGGCGCCGCCCAGATAGGTGCAGTACTCGAGATTGGCGCCGGTGGGGTCCAGCTTGGCGACGAAGGCGTCCCATCCGCCGTTGTGGGTGGTGTCGAAGGCGCCGGGCGTGGCCCAGTCGGCCGAGCGCGTCGAGCCGGCCACGTAAACGCTGCCCTCGTCGTCCAGGACGATGCTCCACCCGTAATCGTCCAGGTCCCCGCCCAGGTAGGTGCAGTACAGCAGTTGGCTACCGGTGGGATTGAGCTTGGCCACGAAGGCGTCGTTCCAGCCGTTGTAGGTCGTATCGAAGGCGCCGGACGTGGCCCAGCCGGCTGAGCGCGTCGAGCCGGTCACGTAGACGTTGCCCTCGGCGTCGAGCGCCACGTCGCGGCCGTGGTCGTAGTTGTCCGCCCCCAGATAGGTCGCCCACTCCACGTCGGGGTCGACCACCAGCTCGCGCCCCGGGTCGTAGTCGCCTTCGAGCACAAACGAGTAGGTGTCGGCGTCGATGAGCTCGAAACGGCCGGGCACGTCGACCTCCCGGCCGTCGATCATCTGGTAGACGTAAGGCGCGTCGTCGACCAGCTCGCCGAGCGCCGTCTCGACGTGCAGCGCGCCGGCGTCGTCGACCCACAGCCCTTCGATCCCCCGGTAGCTGATGAGGATTTGTTCGTAGTCGGCCCCCGGGGCGACGTGGAACTCGTACTTCAGACTGTCGCGCTGTCCCCAGGTGTGTAGATCGATCCCATGGTAGAGGTTCTCATAGGCCACGATCTCGTAGCTCGGCACCCGGCTCCGCCACTGCGACGGGTCGCCCACGAAGAAGCTGAACTCGGTCTCAGCCGGCTGCAGCCCGACGGGCGTGACCCGGTTGGCCCCATCGAAGGAGACCGCGACCCGGTCGGTCCGCGCGCCCACGTCCTCCGCCCCCGGCTGCCCGGCGGGCGGTTCGGGGGGATCGCCGGGCTCCGCGGCGGCGGCGTCCGGCTCGGGCGCGGTGCGCTCGAACAGCTCGATTACCGGCCCGGCGTCGGTGTGTAGCACGTTCGCCCCGTCCCCTTGGTGAACGAAGCGCACGCCCTCGTCCTCCCACTGCCCCAGGTTTTCGACAAAAAGGGCCGGGCAGGTGTTAAACAGCGCGACTTGCGGCGCCGCGACCGACAACAGGCAGCGAACCTCCAACGGCTCGACCCGGAGCCGACGCCCGCCCGCGAGGCCAAACGGTTGGCCGGAAGAAGACCGGGCCAACGCCGGTCGGCCCCCACGAGCCCGGTAACGGTCGAACAAAGCGCCCATCGCGAATCCCCCGATTGTTTGTGCGAAAACGTCGTGGATGAGGGGTGATTCGAGTGGACCCGGGAACGCATTTGCCCCCGGCCACCTAACCCGCTGTAGTTCAACCACTTATAACATCCGGCGGCGGCGATTGCAAGTCCCCGAGAACCCATAGAAAGCGGCAGACAAGCGGCCCCGCGGGCATCGAGACCCTCGGGATCGGGTATCCGCGAGAAGGCCGCGGCTTCAGGCCGGCCGGCCTTCGAGCGGCGAGGACTCGGCGTCACTTCCCCGGCCTGACCGTAAACACGTGCTCCGGCACCAGCGACAGCACCGGCGGCACGTTGGCCGAGAACCGGATCGAGTAATCCTCCACCACGCCCTCGTCCGCCTTGGCCGTGGCGAGCGACCACGTCTTGCCCGCGTGTTCCCCGGCGGGCACCTTGACTTGGACGGTGGCGCTGCCGAGACTCGTCTGGCCCGTGGCGACTTGCTCCCCGTCCGGACTGATCACGTTGACGCGGACCGTTTCGGCGCCCGATCCCTTCGCCGTGACCGAGAACTCGCGCACGCCCTTGGGCACGTGGAAGTACATCGGCTGGACCACATGGATCAGCGAGGCCCCCTCGCTGGTAAGAATCCCCACCGGCACGTTGGCACTCTGCACAGTGTACGCACAACCGCCCGCCGAGGCGCCCAGAAGGTAGATGCCGTCCTGCTCGGGCGTGAAGCGGACGGTGCCCGACGTATTGTGCGGGACCGTGCCGGAGGCGATTCTCTCCATCTTCGTGCTGCGCACGTCCCAGACCAGCATCGAAACGTATCGTCCGACGGGCACGTTTTTTAGCGCGATCTGAACGGGCTGCCCCCGCTTGGCCGCCAAGAGCATCAGGTTGTCGCGTCGGAGGACCGCGCGTCCGAACTTCGTGACGGCGCCGGTCACCTCCGGCGGGGCCACGTTGGCGCCTTTGCCGGCCTTCTCGAACACGTCGAGCACCCATTGCTCGGGCGTTTCGCGCGGCTCGCGCCACGCCCCGAGCCGGCCCTCGGCGATCCGGTCGTTGGCCCATTGGAACCACCGAAAGTAGTCCGGGTGGTCCTCGTCGTACTTGACCCCCTCGTAGAAGACCCAATACCCGCCGGTCACCTCCGAGATCATCACCGCGTTTTTGCCGCAGAACTCCGGGTCCGCCCCGCGCACCACCGGGTCGATCCCGCCCGAATAGATGAACGGGATCCCCGCCTCCCGGGGGACCTTCATCCCGTCGAGCAGCTTGCGGCGGTTCACCTGCAGGGCCTCGCGCTGCGGCAGGAACCGGCCCGGCCGGCCGTACACCCGGGCGTCGGCCAGGATGATCGGCGCCTCTTCCGTCGACCACTCCGGGTAACATGCCTCGACCATCAACGGCGTTCCGGGCGCAGGGTAGATGCAGAACTGGAACTTCGGGTCGTGCTCGTCCACGGCTTCGCGAAGCGCGCGGCACCGCTTGCGCCAGTGGTCGATCTGGAAGGCTGCGAACTCGTCGTGCAGCTTCCGTTCCTCCAGCCATGCCTTCCTTGCGCCCGGCTCCAACTCCGGCAGCTCTATCCCTTTCGACTTGAGAAACGGTTGCAGGATGACGTTCTCGTAAGTGATCCGGTAGTGGTTCCCTTGCCCGCCGGGCCAGTAGTTCTCGTAGTCGAGGAACACGCCGATGATGTGGTCGTCCCGGGCACTTAGCCTGGCGTACTCGACGATGTACTTGGTGGTCCACTCCCAAAACTCGTCGGACGAAGGACTCCAGAGCGGCTGCTCGCTGCCGTCGGCCCAGAGCACGCGTTTGCCGTCGGCCTCGGGTCCCCGCGGTGCCTCCAGGGATCCCCGCATCCACGGCAGGTGGAAGATGCCGTGCTTCTCGCACCACGCGGTCACCCGGCGGACCTCGTCGAACCGGTCGTGGCCGCGCCGCGGCGAGTACACGTTGAACCCGGCCTCGGCCGCCTCTCCGACCATCCACTCCTTCGTGACCCAGCCCTCCTCGGGCTGCATCACCTTGTCGACGAGGATTCGCAGCTTCTCGGTCCGTCCGAGGGCGGCGCGCTTGGCTTCTTCGGCGCGGGCGCCATGCGCGACAAGAAACAGAGCAACCGCGGCCGTCGTCGCAGCAAACATGGACCTCGTCATAGTGCGTACTCCTCGCTCAGGGTTTCGGGTGCGTCGAAGTCGTAGGCACACTCCGTGTGCCGTAACCCGAACAATGCCGCCACTCTCGCCCTGGCGGACGGCACACGGAGTGTGCCTGCTACTCTCAATTAGCCACGCCCGTTCTTCGCTCGCGGCGCCGGCTCGAGACGCACGTAATCCAGCCCGACCATGTGGCGCGGCTCGGCCTTGGGGTTGGCCCCGGTGATTTCCAGCCCGAGCCGGTGTTGGCCGGCGCTAAGCTCCACGTTGCCCAGTGCGATCTCCCCGGTGGTGATCACACCGTTGTTGAACAGGTCCATGGGCTCGCCGAGCGGCTTGCCGTCGATGGAGAAACGCACGATGCCGTAGTCGATCGCCTTGGTCAGGTTGGCCTTGAGCACGTAGGTGTCGGCCTTCTCGACCGGCAGGGCTAGCACGAGCGTGTTGCCCGGCGCGGCGTCGCGCCACCAGAGCTGTCGGTTGCCGCTCCAGTGGTGTCGGGCAATGTCCTGGATTTCGGTCACGCCGCCGGTCTTTTCGAGGATCTTCAGGGCCTCGCCTTCCAGCGCACCCTCGACGCGGTGCGACTCGGGCGGCCAGGTGCCGCAGACGCGGGCCTGGTCTGGGGCCGGCGGGACGTTCGATGTCGCCCCGGGCCGGGCGTACCAGTAGGTCGCCGCCGCGTAACCCACCTCGGTTTGCGCCCAGTGCCACACCTCGATGTCCAGCTTCAGCGACTTCTCGAAGGGGATCGCGTCGAGACTGCGGCTGCGCGTGTTGGTCACGTGGCCCTGTTGTCCCTGCCCGGCGCTGGGCTGGGCATGGAACGGGGCGCTGAAGACCGTCGGATTCCCCCACGCATAGCCGTAGTAGTCTTCCGAGCCGGTGCCGAAGTGCGAGGGGAACTTCTCGCCGTCGACGAAAATCTTCTCGTCCCCCTCGCCCCACCAGTTGCGCACCGGGTTGAACACGGCCAGCGTGTCGCCCGCCAGCACCCCCCGGCCTAGGATCTCGATGTAGTTGAAATCCCTCCTGGGTATGGTCGGGATCGGGTACTGCTGGTGCCAGGCGGTGTGGAAGTACATGGACCGGTCGTCCCAGGTCCAGAGGCCGTGGCCAACGGCCAGAGCAATCTCGACGTCCTTCTCGCCGAGGTTCTCCAGAGCGATCGTGCAGCTCTCCCGATAGGGCATCACCCAACGGGAGGTCATCGTGCCGTCGTCGGCAACGGTGCGCCACCATCCCTGGTAGGGATGCGCCCTCACGCCGCTGCCGAAGAAATCGCCGACCGGGCACCAGACGGTCTGCCGGCCATCGAAGGAGACGCTCAGCACCACCGAGCGCGTGGCGGCGGCGAGATCCGCGGCGGCAACCCGCACCGACAACCGGCGGATCGCCCCGGGGCCATCGAGCGACTTCTGCATCTTCGCGTCCGGCGCGAGCGTTTCTTTCACGGGGTCAACATGTTTGGTGTCTTTCGCCACGGTTACCGCGGGCTCCAAGAGCGTCTCCTGCAGCTTGGCGATCTTCGGCCGGGCCGCCTCGAAACCCGCCGGGCTGTACGACTCGACCCGGGTGCCGGGGGCGTAGGTGCGATAGTTGATGTTGTACCAAATGCGATCGGCGTTGTTCTTCGTCTGCCAGACGTTGGGGCCGTCGTAGGTGATCCTGCAATGCTTGGAGTATGGGATCGGCAGGTAGAGGTTCAACCCCCGGGCGCAAACTGCCGAAAGCGGCGGACCGACCAGCCCGTCGCCGCCCAGCAACTCGTCGGTCTGCATCTCGATGGCCGGTTCGGCGGAGCCGTCGAGGTAGAACCGCATCTTGCCCTTCGGCTTGGGCCCGCCCGACCAGATCCGCACAATCGAGCCCGGCCCGTCCGCGTCGAGCATCACCCACTCGGTGCGGCCGTCGATCTCTTCGCTGCGGATGAAGTGGCTCCAGTCGTGATTGGCAAACCATCCGTCCGGGTCGTCGGGCGAGACGGAAAGCCGCTCGTAGCTGCTGGCCTGGCGGCAGGTATACGCCGGATCGGGCAGCCGGGCCAGCACGTCCCGGTCGATCATCTCGTCCAACAGCGACGTGAAGCTGACCGCCGTCTCCGCCCCAGTGACGATGCCGGCGGCTGAAGCGAGCAAGACGATGAAATACGCCGTGGCGAAGATGCGTGGGACTCTCACGGCAGGACCTCCACAAGAGAGCGGACGGGCGGATCGAGTGGCCATTGTAACATGCCGGCGGAGTCGCCACGTCCGCTCGGGGAGCCCGCGGCCATTTTCGACGACCACTTCGACCACGGCGTCGTGGGGACCACTGCAGCCCGGCTGGAACGTGCGTCGGTCACATAGCCCGACGCGCCTGCGGGGTGGCAGACCGAAGCACCCAGTATGCTCTGAGAACGCCCTCGAACCCCCTCTTAGGGTGGGGCGCGCCGACTGTAACCCAACTCTTGGGCTACGCCTATGTGCCCACGGAGGTGTGAACCCGCTGCCGAACCCCCTCTTCAGAGTGGACCTTGCCGAAATTTCGGAAAACTCTTTGCGACGAGTGTCAGGAATGGCCCTGAGCGGGCAATTAGTGGTAGAAGACCCGGGACAGACCCGCAAACGCAGAACGAGAACCGGCGCGGCCGTCCCGCTGGATCGGCTCCCGCAGGACGCCAAATGGGAGAAGGCGGTCGTCACACCGGCTGAACCAACCACAGAGAGGGGTTCGTTGGCGAGAGTGCTTGTTTCATAAACCGACGTGTTTGCACGTCTTGCGGGACTTTGATTTCTGACATGAGTTTTTTGGGACACGATGTCGCAGGTTGCTTTTGCGAAAGGAGTTCCGTCGAAAACCCAACGATCATACGTAACCCAACTCATCGAAAAAGGAGAAGCATCGTGATTCGCTTTGTCTTGCCAGCATGGTTGGCCGCCGGCTTGGTGGCGGCGAGCACGGCTTCCGCCGCGTTGATCATCGACGACCAATTTGCCGACGGAAATCTCGGCAGCAATCCCGGCACCGGCTCCGGATTCACGAGCGTGACCCTGGACGGACCTGCTTGGACAGAGTCGGGAACCGATGCCCGTCATGCGCTGGGAACCAACGGTTCGCAGCGGGCATCACTGCAAAGCAACGATTCGTTTGTCGCCAACGGCGCCAACACGACCCGCGTTCAGTGGACGATCTCCGGTTGGAGCAGAGACAACGTGGATTCCGGGAACGGCCGCTTCATGATCGGCGTAGCGCCCAACGGTGCACCGGGCGAATACCCGTTTGCGGGCGGCAAAGTAGACGGGCTTTGGATCGGCATGAACACCGAGGCGGATGCCCATCCCGGCGTCGGCGTCTCCGGCGTTACGTACGTCGACAGTGGGACGGTCACCGGTTTGGGCAGCAGTTGGCAATGGGACGACAACGGCGTCGATACTCCCGGGGCAACGCTGATCGACATTACCACCGACGGCAGCCCCACTCGCGAAGACCGGGTGGGGATCGCGATGAATGCCCCCGATCTGACCGTTATCCTCGAAATTGCCCAGGATAGCTGGTCGGTCGATTTCAGCAGCACTGGCGGCGTCGTGGTGTTGCCGGCGCCCCAGTCGGGCACGTTCAGCAGCGCCGGGCTGACCAACGACCTGTCCAACGCGATTGTGTCGGTCTATCACCAGGGAAACGGCAATCACTTCGCCAGCATCGACCGGATTGCCGTGGAGATCCTCGAACCGGCCAGCCCCGTCCAGCCGGGGACCTTCATCGATGAGGACGTCGAGGGCAACACCAACGGTTGGTCTGGTTGGAGAGGAACCTTGACGCCGCCCTACTTGGGCCTGCTGCCGCTGGCAGGCGACATTGACGATCCCGCTCTGACCGGCGCCACGGCCGTCCCCGACGCCCTGAACTTGCTGGACAACGCCGTGCCGTACATCAACGGCACCGAGATTGCGACGAAGACGTACAACCTTGCGATCGAGCCGGGCATCTACGAGTTCCTGATTCAGATGGGCAATTGGAACAACAACGTCTTCCCCAATCCCACATTCGACTTCAGCGGCTTGACACCCGACACCGTTCTTGCCCCTACTCCGGCCTCCGGTGACGACGAGATCTGGCGATTCACCTACACCGTCAATCCGGGCGATCCTGCCGTTGGGGAACTCGTCGCGCTGACGTTCCAGGGGACCCTCTCCACCGGCAACTATGCCGTCGACCATGTCCTCGGAAGGTTCACCGCCTTCGTGATCCCTGAGCCCTCCACGCTGCTCGTCTGGTCCGTGCTGGCCGGGTTGGGAATCGGCGTGGGGTGGCGCCGACGCCGGGCGTGACGCCGCCTCTCCCCCGAGCGACACACCAGGCCCCGTCGGAGGCCCCTCGGCGGGGCCTTCTCGTGCGCGGCGGGCCCGACTGGGCGCAAAAGGGAAATTGTGTTATGTTGATCTCAAAGCGAGCCGACAGTTTCTCTATCTCCGCGCAGGTGCGCTGATGGCGGGCAATTCCCGACGCGGTTTTACGCTCGTCGAGCTGCTGGTGGTGATCGCCATCATCGGAATCCTGATCGCGCTGCTGCTGCCGGCGGTGCAGGCCGCGCGCGAGGCCGCCCGGCGCCTGCAGTGCTCGAACCACCTGAAACAGATCGGGCTGGCGCTGCACAATTACCACGCGGCGCATGGGGCGTTGCCCTATGCGTCCGGAGGCGGGGCCGTTTACGACTGGTCGAAGGGCGGCGTGTGGTCGTCGATGATCCTGCCCTACCTCGAACAGCAGGCGATCTACGACCGGTTCGACTTCAACGCGCACCACAAAGACCCGGTCAACGCCGAGCCGGCGACGTTCGTCGTGCCCACGTACATCTGCCCCTCCGATCCGGAGGGCCAGCAGCCGATCCTTTCGGGCCGGTTCGCTCGCGACAATCCGGACCCGGCGCTGGGCATGTGGTATCCGGCATCGATGGGCCCCACGCACCCCGACGCCTGCCCCTTCTGTCCGGAGCCGAAGTCGGCACCCGACAGCCCCGATTCCTACTGCTGCCAGGGGTGGAACTTCGGCACGCACTATCCATCGGGCAACGGCGTAGGCATGTTCTGCCGGCACAGCCTGTGCACGATCCGCTTCGAGGACGTGCGCGACGGGCTGAGCAACACCTGGATGGTCGGCGAGACGCTTCCCGGCCACTGCCAGTTCAACAGCGCATACGCGCCCAACTTCAACGTGTACCCCACGACGATCCCGCTGAACACCATGGAGGACGACGAAGGACGGTTCAGCATGTGGTACCGCACGTGTGGGTTCAAGAGCTTGCACCCCGGCGGCGCCCACTTCGCCCTGGGCGACGGCAGCGTGTGCTTCGTTTCTGAGTCGATCGACTACAGACTCTACAACAACTTGGGGACGCGCGACGGCGGAGAGCCGGTCGGAGTGCCGCAATGACGATGCAACAAGCGCCGAACCGCCTGGTCTGGATTCGGGCCCGATGGGCCGCCAGGGGCCTGTGTGTGCTGCTGCCGGTTTTGGGCGGCTGCGGGCCGGACCGGCCGGAGATGGTCCAGGTGAGCGGGCGCGTGACCTTCGGCGGAGGCGCGTGGCCGAAGCCGGGCACGCTCTATTTCACCCCGGCGGAACCGGCTGGCGATCTGCCCCGCCGGCCCGGCGTGGCCGATTTCGATACCGACGGCTACTTCACGGTGAAGTCGTTCGAGGACGGCGAAGGACTCATCCCGGGCCGGTACCTGGTGGGTGTGGAGTGCTGGGAAGTCCCGCCCAGCATGGGCGGCCCGCCCCCGGTTAGCTACTTGGACTCGAAATACCAAAACCCCCAGACCAGCGGGCTGGAACTCGACATTGAGCGCGGCCAAGATGCCGAGAGGCTGGAGCTCGACATCCCGAAATAGCACGCATTGGTTCCCTTGAAGTGCGGGAACCCGTTCGCGCCTTCTGTCTTCCCCCTATCTGTGGTGGTCAACGAAGTGACCGCCACCGTACACCGAGGAGCCCTGGCATGATGAAGCTGCCGACGATGACGCTCTTGTTTACCTTGCTCCCCGTTTGGACCTCGGCCGGTGAGCGGCCGGACGTGGTGCTGGTGATTACGGACGACCAGGGGTACGGCGACCTGGCCTGCCACGGCAACCCGATCATCAGGACGCCGAACCTCGATGCGCTGTACGCCGATTGCGTTCGGCTGACGGACTTTCACGTTTCACCGTGTTGCACGCCGACGCGGGCCGCCCTGACGACGGGGCAGCACGAGTGTCGGGTGGGCGCGTGGGGCACGACGTGGGGCCGCTCGCTGCCGCGACGCGACGCGCCGATGATGGCCGACGTCTTCGCCGCCTCCGGCTACCGCACCGGCTGCTTCGGCAAGTGGCACCTGGGCGACAACTATCCCTACCGGCCACAAGACCGCGGCTTTCAGGAAGTGCTCGTCCACGGAGGCGGCGGCGTGGGTCAAACGCCCGACTACTGGGGCAACGACTACTTCGACGATACCTACTTCCGCGCCGGCAAGCCCGAGAAGCACGAAGGCTACTGCACCGACGTGTGGTTCGACGCGGCGATGGCGTTCATTTCAGAGAACCGCGACAAGCCGTTCTTCTGTTACTTGAGCACCAACGCGCCACACGGCCCCTACCTTGTCGACGAGCGATACTCGAAGCCCTACCGCGAGCAGGGCGTCCCCGACGCCCAGGCCGCCTTTTGGGGCATGATTACCAACATCGACGAGAACATGGCCCGGCTCCGCGCGCAGCTCCGGAAGCTGGACCTCGAGGAAAACACGATCCTCATCTTCATGACCGACAACGGCACGTCGGGCGGCGCCGCGGGGCCCAAGGGATTCAACGCCGGTATGCGCGGGCAGAAAGGCTCGTTGTTCGACGGCGGGCATCGTGTCCCCTGCTTCATCCGCTGGCCGGCCGGCCACATAACCGGCGGACGCGACGTGGACCGGCTTGCCGCCCACCTCGACCTGTTTCCCACGCTCGTCGACCTGTGCGGGCTGGAGTGCCCGGCAGACTTCCACCCCGACGGAAAGAGCATTGCGCCG
>Ga0180437_10009351_pt1 | contig 12158 bp, 11 predicted proteins | sample SS_ome_4_FD_132410 | JGI IMG/M metagenome (GOLD analysis project Ga0180437, IMG submission 132410) | Hypersaline lake sediment archaeal communities from the Salton Sea, California, USA - SS_3_D_1 metaG | ecosystem: Environmental > Aquatic > Non-marine Saline and Alkaline > Hypersaline >... | reverse complement strand
TCATAAAGGGCAAATAGAGATCCTACAAAAAATAAACAAATAGCTAGAATTTTTTTCATAGTTTAAGAAAATAATATTAACGCTAAATTGTTGTAAAGGAAATTCTTAGATTGTAAAGAAATGGGGTGTTTTTAACCCAACAACCACCAACAGGCCAAACTCAAATAAATAAAGGTTGTGAGTACATCTGCACACATAAGCACAACGGGTCCCGAGGCAATTTTAGGGTCAAGTTTCCAACTATGAAGAACTAGAGGAACTAGGGCTCCAATAATTGCTGTAACCAAAATTGAGATCATAATTGCAGCACCAATTGTAATAGCAGGTCCCCAACCATCGCCCCAAAGTAGCGAAAGTAAACCTACCATAAATCCACAAGTAACAGCAATAAGAGCAAATAATTTAGCTTCATGAAGTATGTATTTTAATGATTGCTTCCAAAAATTAAAGTGCCTCCCTATTTCATACATACTTTGTGTCATAGATTGCATTGAAATGGATTCTGATAGGGAAAGAACCAATGGGATAAACATTGCTAACACAATAACTTTTATCAATACATCCTCATAAATACCTGAAATGATTGCACATGCAATACCTCCAAACATATTACAAAAAATCCACGGCGCCCGAGAACGATATTTTTTCCAAGTTGAAACTTCTCTCCCCTCTTGGAGCAAAAAACCCATTGTTTGAAAAATTTCCCAACGCTTCTTACTTGTTCCAAGTTCTAAGGATTTTTCAAAATAATTTTGAATGTCTAAAATACCTATAAACTTTCCATTTTCTACTACAGGCAGCGCTAATAAATGAAATTTTTGCATCAGAATCAACGCTTCATGCATTGTCTGATAACCCTGAATTGTCTTAACTTTTGTGTTGATTAAAAATCGGAGCTGGGTCTCGGGTGGACTACTTAATAACTCACGAGTTCCTATTACACCCAACAATCTACCTGAATCATCGATAACGTAAAAATAAATAACACTTCTATCTACACTATGTGCATTTCGAATTTGCTCAATAGCTTCATTTACCGTTTGGTTAATGGAAAGGAGAGATTTAACCTTTCTAACACATTCACCAACTGGTCGACTTAATTGATTTTGATCCATTAAATTACCTATAACTTATAGCAATTTAAAAGGCTATAATTGTCCATTTTCTCGCCAAAAAATACCTTATAAAGTATCATAGTTTCATGAAAACAAGTTGGGAAGAAGTTTCAAAATGGTATGATAAGTCAGTTGGTACAACTGGCCACTATTTTCATGAACATATTATAATCCCTAAACTTTTAGACACTTTCTTTTTTGACCGAACAAATAGGCCGCGTTTATTAGATTTAGGATGTGGAAATGGAATCTTAGGAGCTAGTGTCCCAAATGAGGTCTTTTACACTGGTGTCGATCTATCTAAATCCCTAATCGACAAGGCTAAAAAAAACAGAAAAGGGCTTTATAAGGTTCACGATCTGACAAAACCTTTATTGCTAGAAGAAAAAAACTTTACGCATATTACTTTGATTCTCTCTTTACAAAACATGAAATCCCCTTTAATGGTTTTAGAAAATGCCAAGCGGCATCTTGCAAAAAATGGAAAAATTTTTATTGTTTTAAATCATCCCTGTTTCCGTATACCAAGACAAACCTCCTGGGGAATCGATGAAAATAGAAAAATTCAGTATAGACGAATTGATCGCTATCTTTCACCGCTAGAAATTCCTATTGTAATGAATCCCAGTGCTAAAAATTTGTCTCAAAAAACTTTTTCCTATCATAACCCCCTTTCAACTTATATTAATCTTTTAGGTGAACTTAATTTAGGAGTTGTCCAGATGCAAGAATGGACATCTGATAAACTTAGCTCTGGAAAAGCAGCAAAGATGGAAAATAGAGCAAGGGAAGAATTTCCATTATTTTGCCTTCTTGTTGCACAAGATTTAGCTTAACGTTATAATCATAATTATATGTGTGGAATATATGCTCATCTTAAAACTGGAGGCAATGAAAACTCTGCCTCTATCTGTATTGAAGGTTTAAAAAAACTCGAATATCGCGGGTATGACTCAGCTGGCATCGCAGGTGTTCATCAAGGGAAGATTATCTCTTATAAAAGTATCGGAAAGGTAAATCTTTTACAAAAAACGATCGAACAAGATCAAGTTGGCTTAAACATGGCAATTGCCCATACACGATGGGCAACACATGGTTGTGTGACAACTGAAAATGCACACCCTCAACTAGATCACAACGAAACGATAGCCCTTGTACACAATGGAATCATTGAAAATTATCTATCTTTAAAAAATGAACTCTCAAGCAAGGGAATAAAATTTACATCGGAAACAGACACTGAAATTATAACTCAGCTAATTTCTCATTATTATGAAGGAAACCTAACTCAGGCTGTACAAAAAGCAATAGCTAAATTAGAGGGAGCCTTTGCAATTGCTCTTATCCACCAAGACCATCCAGATAGAATTATTGCAGCTGTGCGTAGCTGCCCATTAGTTATTGGAATTTGCCCTACAACAAGCAATATTTTTATTTCCTCCGATACCACTGCTTTTTTGGGAAGACCCCTTGATATTTTCTACCTTAACGATGAAGAAATTGCAGAATTAACTACATCTAAAATTAAAATCATTAATGCACAGGGAATAAGCATTAACAAGCCTCGTAAACGCTTAGGGTTAGAAAACACTCCTATTTCAAAGGAAGGATATGAGCACTTTTTACTAAAAGAAATCAATGAACAACCAAAAGCTATCACCAAGGCTTTATCAGGTCGCATTGATATGCAAAATGCAACAGCCTTATTTGAAGAATTAACCATTACCGATAATGAACTTAGACAATGCAATGAAATCGTTATTTTAGCTTGTGGCTCAGCTTACCATTCAGGTTTAATTATCGCATCTATCTTTCAAAAAGAAGCTGAAATTACAACAAGAGTTGAAATTGCCTCTGAATTCCGCTACTCAGATCCCCTTCTAACAGATAAAACCCTTGTAATAGCAGTAAGTCAATCAGGTGAAACAGCAGATACCTTAGCTGCTGTAAAAATTGCGAAAAAATTCAACGCAAAAGTAATTGCTTTTTGTAATGTTGAAAATTCTTCTTTAACAAGAGAATCCCATTGTACTTTGTGGCTGAAAGCAGGACCTGAAATTAGCGTCTGCTCTACAAAAGCCTTTACTAATCAACTAATAGTTCTAGCCCTTTTTGCCATTAAACTTGCCCGACTAAAAACTATGAGCTTTAAAAAAGGCTTTACACTCCTCTCCCATTTACAAAATATCCCTCAAATTCTCTCAAATGTACTATCTAAAAGCGCTGAAATCAAAAAATATGCAGAAAAGTACGCCCACTATGAACACTTCTTTTTTATAGGGCGCCAAAACATGTATCCTACATCACTCGAGGCAGCATTAAAACTTAAAGAAATTAGCTACATCAATGCAACAGCCTATCCTGCAGGTGAACTAAAACATGGTCCAATTGCATTAATTTCACCCGTAGTTCCGACTATCGCGTTAGCAGGAAACATGCAAACATTTCCAAAATTGCTTAGTAATCTTATGGAGATAAAAGCTCGAAATGGCCCTATATTAGTCTTTGCTCCAGAGGGTAACACGCAAATTCTCTCTATCACAGATGATGTTATATTTTTACCTAATATATTGCCCGATACACTCTCTTCATTTCTTTATGCTGGCGCTACTCAACTTTTTGCCTACCACATTGCAAAAATACATAATAGAGATATCGATCAACCAAGAAATTTAGCCAAATCAGTAACTGTAGAATAATGACACCAGAAGAAAAAATGCAACTCCTTCAAAATGCAAATCGCCAAATAAAACTAGAGTATGAAGGATCTGTTGTAAACACTTATTCTGAACATTTCCACTTAAAAAATGGTGAGACTTGGGTCTACGACAAAATCAAGCACAAAGGCGCTTGTGTAATGATTCCTGTCGATTCAGATGAAACTATAATATTTGTTCGCCAATATAGACCTGCAGTTGGAAAAATTCTCATTGAGCTTCCTGCAGGAAAACTCGATAACAATGAAGAACTTCTTGTCTGCGCGCAAAGAGAACTACGAGAAGAAATCAAAGTGAAAGCAAATCAACTCAAACATATTAAAAGTACGTATCCAGCCCCAGGTTATAGTGATGAAATTCTTCATTTCTTCATGGCAACAGATTTAACTAGTGATCCCCTACCCCATGAAGAAAAAGAAGCAATAGAAATTATTAAATATCCTCTTCATATTGTCATAGAAAAAATTCTAAATGGTGAAATTGAAGATGACAAAACAATTACCGGAGTCTTTCTCTATGAAAAGTTATGCAAAAAAAACTATTAGTATTTTAGTTATTCTAATTACACTAGCAATAGTTCTTATTCTCGCAACACCGATCATCCTTTCTACATCCTGGGCAAAAAATTTGGTCATTGCTCAATTAGAAAAAAAATATAATGCAAAAATTTCAATCGACTCTATTTCTTTACACTGGTTTGGGAAACAACAAATTAAACAAATTGCAGTAACACATGACACCAATAAAGCTCATGCAGACCTAATCGAGCTAGACACCCCTCTTCTTACACTGTTTAGAACAAAAAACAACTTAAAAAAACTAATTTTTGAAGGGAATTTGCAATTACAAAATGCAACCTTAAGTATTGGTGATAAAATTTCACTCACAGATCTCTCTATTCAAGCAAACGATGAGAAAAAAATAGCCATCTATGGAAAAAGCCACCAAGGTCGCCAAATTGGTGAAATTGCTATCTCTGGTGAAGTTACTTTTCCTGCATTATGGTCATTTTCCTTTAAGCGATTCCCATCTAAAATCATTGAAAATTTCATACCCCAATACCCAATTTATAATATTCTAGGTTCTAGTTTTGATGCTGATGTTAAATTAAATTTCCCTAGAAAAACACTCGATACCTTCTCTTATGACAAAACAATAAAAAGCCCTAATCTTTTCCTTACATCAACTGGAATCTATAAAAAAGGTATAGTGCACCTCCTATCCACACTCAAGGCTAAGTTTGTATTAACAAAAGATTTAAGTAAGATCCTTTTTAAAGATGCCTCTTTTCAACCCGTTTCGGCTCAATCAATCTTCTTAGATATAGAACCCAACAAAACCTCTATCCCTATTTTTCCTTTCAAAGTTCAAGACCTAAATATTCCAAATCTTAATCTAGACCTCCAAAAAATTGAGTACAGAAACTTTGGCACCCTATCTGATATTTTATCGATTATTAAACTAAGACCCAGACCAAATCAAAATGTCCCTATATGGTTTCAAAATGCTCCTATGTCTATCAAAGATGGAATTTGTTCAATTGAAAGGACAGATATGCTCATCGATTATAACTATCAAATTGGTAATTGGGGAACCATTGATTTAGTTCATAAAACACTCAACATGACTTTAGGAATTACAACACAAGCACTCAGCCATGCTTTTAATCTAAAGAATTTACCCGATCAATACACAATTCCAATGAAAATCTCAGGTCCAATTAATGACCCCCACTTGCACGCCTCTTCTGCCCTAAAAATCATCGGCGCCATCCTCCTTATCGAAAAACAACCCTATATCAAAGTCCCAGGTAAATTAGCACTCCCTCCGATAGATCCTTCACCACCAATGAGAAGGCCTCTCCCATGGTAATTTTAGAACGTGTTGAACAATGGAGCTTTTTTAGAAACAGATTAAAGTTAAATGACTATAATTCGGTAAGCACTTGCCTTTATTTTTCTTATGGACAGATGGTTATCTCAGGTTCCAGATAAACATCTTGAACTGCGTGTAAAAGAGCGACCCCTTCTTTCATGGGTTTTTGAAAGGCCTTTCTCCCTGAGATTAACCCCGTTCCTCCCGCTCTTTTATTTATCGCAGCTGTTAAAACGGCTTGTTGAAGGTCATTTTGTCCTGAAGCTCCACCTGAATTAATTAAACCAGCTCGTCCCATGTAACAGTTTGCTACTTGATAACGAGTGAGATCAATAGGATGATCTGAGCAAAGCTCTGAATAAACTCTATCATCTGTTTTGGCAAAATTAATTACTTTAAAGCCTCCATTATTTTCTGGCTGCTTTTGCTTAATTATGTCTGCTTGAATTGTAACTCCCAAGTGATTTGCTTGACCTGTCATATCGGCTGAAGTATGGAAATCAACACCATCTTTTTTAAAGGCATTATTACGTAAATAACACCAAAGAACAGTCCCTAAACCAAGTTCATGTGCATATTCAAAAGCTTTTGCAATTTCTACAATCTGCCGATTACTTTCTTTTGAACCAAAATAAATTGTAGCACCAACCGCTTTTGCTCCCATTTCATATGCCTCTTTAACAGTTCCAAATAGGACTTGATCAAACTTATTTGGGTACGTCAAAAGCTCATTATGGTTAATCTTTACAAGAAAAGGAATTTTATGCGCATATTTTCTCGCTACACTTCCTAAAACACCCAGCGTTGAGGCAACAGAATTACATCCCCCTTCAATTGCTAATTTAACAATATTTTCTGGATCAAAATAAATAGGATTAGGCGCAAAAGAAGCTCCTGCTGTATGTTCGATCCCCTGATCAACGGGTAGAATGGACAAATAACCTGTTTTTCCTAACCGACCATGATTATAAATTTCACTTAGATTTTGAATGACACGGATCGGGCGATTAGAAGGTAAAAAACAACGATCTAAAAAATCAGGTCCTGGCAAATGAAGTTTATCTTTAGAAATTTTACACTTGGAAAATCCGAGTATATGTTCTGCCTGATCCCCTAATAACATTTCAAGTTCTTGAAAAAGCATGATCGTCCCTCATTAATCAATAAAAACTGCATCATAAAACAACTTATATATTTTTTCTATAGTAGATTAAAAATCATTGTCTGAAAAAAGGCTATTTCTCAACACTTCCACACTCTACTCCCTGGAAAAAGACCAACCAAGAGGTTTCCCATCTTCATAAGGCATATAACCGTGGAACAACTGAGGAGTATTATCAAAAACAAGAGGGAGAAAATGCCTATCTCCTTCCCACATGGGGAGTTCGGAGAGATTCTCTAAATTGATCCACTCTAAAGTGCCTTCTATATTTGAATCTAGAGGGGTTCCTGAATATTCATCTATCAAAAAAATAAAACCTAACCAATTTTCCCCATTGGGACCAAACCCAGTCCAGTTAATTGTCCCTCGCATTTTAATAGAAAGACAATCAATATCAGCTTCCTCTTTAATTTCCCTCTTAATACAACTTAAGGCATCTTCATACACTTCCATCTTGCCACCGAGACCATTGTATTTACCTAAATGCTGATCATCTTCCCGCTTATTTCTATGAACAAGCAATGTTTGCTTTTTATCCTTTGATAATACGTAACCTAAAGTTCCTAATATCGGTTGATATGTCATTTAATAAATTACACTCAAATGGGGTTTTTGTTTTTTTTCACACATTCTAATAACGCGTCCAATAAGATCATATCCAATAAAATCGGTTATTTCTACCTCATAGAATCGACCAAGCTCTGTCACTTTGCGCCAATCGTTAATAATCACATTGGCGTCAATTTCGGGGCATTGCCCATAAAACCGTCCCACCAGTAATTTATCTGATTCATGATGTCTTCCTTCTACGATAACCTTTAGACGCCTTCCTACATACTTTTCATTTAAAGATTCAACCACTTTTTGTTGAGCATCTGCAAGTCTTTGTAGGCGATCTTCTTTAACCTCTTCATCGATATGACCAGTTAAAGTTGCAGAATGAGATTGACTTTCTTTAGAATATTTAAATATTCCAACGTTATCTAACTTAGCGGTTTTTACAAAAGAGAGTAATTCTTCAAATTGCTCCTCTGTTTCACCTGGAAAACCTACCATAAGAGAAGTTCGAATTACAATATTAGGGATTTTCTCTCTTAACTTCCCCATCACTGCTTCAATTTGAGCTTTTGATGTCTTTCGAAACATTTGTTTTAAAACTTGATCATTAATATGTTGTATCGGCATATCCAAATAAGGGCAAATCCTAGAATCTGACTGCATTAAACCAATAATGTCATCAGTAATTTCATCGGGATAAAGGTATAAAAGTCGAAGCCAATAATCACCTTTAATTTTCAAAATCTCTTTTAATAAATTAAATAAGCCATCTCTTTCCCCTCGATCCTTTCCATAATCTCCCAGATCTTGAGCAATTAAAATAATTTCTTCGACTCCATTTTTTAGTAGAGAGCGTGCTTCTAAGACTACAGCATTAATACTTTTACTTTGAAGTTTTCCCTTTATCTTCGGAATAATGCAATAGGAACAATTCTTTTTACAACCTTCTGCTATTTTCAAATAAGCATAATGCTTGGGTGTGCTAATAAAACGAGGAATTTCCCCTTGTTGGAGATAGCTTTTTGCATCGCCAATCATCTCGCCTGCTTCATCAGAGGCGATTGCCTCTAAAACCTTTTCAACATCACCACTTCCTAAAAAATAATGTATACCTGGAAATCTTAAAGCTAATTCGCCACGATGTAAACCCACCATACAACCTGCAACAATAACTTTGGCTGTATCTTTTTTATTTTTAAATATCTCTTCTAAAATTTCAAAAGCTTCAAGCCTAGCCGCTTCTAAAAAACCACAGGTATTAATTACAAGAAAATCAGCTGCAATTAAATCTGGAGTAATTTCATACCCCGCCTTTGATACAATCCCCAACATAACTTCAGTATCAACTAGATTTCTAGCACATCCGAGACTTGTAAAATGAATTTTATTTCCCATTACAACCTACAATTTACAAACTATAAAGAGAATTTATAGCATAAATTGTACATTAATTGGAAAAGTTTTATACTCATTCCCGTTGAAAAATTAGATTTGTTTATGGTCTATTTTTTCCCAGGTGAAATGATATAGTCATTTGGAGTATATATATCGACATAGTTAAATATTTTATTAGAAAATTTCTGTTTTTCCTCCTTACTCTATTTTTTGTGGTTACCCTTACTTTTATACTAATGAAATCAATACCAGGCGATCCATTTATGGAAGAACAAGCAATCCCTGAGGAAATTAAACAAAGCTTGTTTGCTCATTATGGCCTCGATCAGCCCTTTCACATTCAATACCTTCAATATTTAAAAGGAGTTGTTACATGGGATTTGGGCCCCTCATTTAAATACGAAGGACGAACAGTAAATGATATTATTAATGATGGCTTTTTTGTTTCCGCTTCACTAGGGGCTCTCGCACTTATTATTGCACTATTTTGGGGTGTTTTATGGGGATCTATAGCGGCTTTCTTTAGAGGGAAATGGCAAGACCACACCTCCATGACAATCGCTGTTTTGGGAATGTCAATGCCAAGTTTTTTAATGGCTACAATACTTCAGTACGGTTTTGCCATAAAACTTGGTATTTTACCCATTGCTAGATGGGGGTCATTTGAACATATGATCTTACCTGCCATTGCTTTATCAGCCTTTCCTTCTGCATTTATTGCGAGACTTACCCGCGCAAGCATGGTCGAAGTTTTAGAAAAAGACTATATTTTAACAGCTAGATCTAAAGGATTATCCAATTTTAAAATTTGGAAAAATCATATTTTAAAAAACAGCCTGCTTCCAGTAGTTTCTTATATGGGAACACTTGTCACCAATGTCTTAACGGGCAGTTTTGTAGTCGAAAAAATTTTCGGTATCCCAGGATTGGGAAGCTGGTTTGTAAATAGCATCACTAATAGAGACTATACAATCATTTTAGGACTCGCTATTTTTTATAGTTTAATTCTCATGGCTGTAATTTTTATTGTAGATGTTTTATACTTCTTCATTGACCCAAGGATAAAAAATCAAATAATCCAAAATGAATACTAACTTAGTACAAACTCAAATAGAAAATAGCTTTCTTAAAGATAGCTGGCACAGACTTAAACAAAATAAATTTGCACTTACCGGACTTATCACACTACTTGTTCTAGTTTTTTTTGCCCTTGTAGGCCCCTCCTTTTCTCCTTTAAAATATTATGAAACAAATTTAGCATTAAAAAACCAGCCACCCTCTCCTATTTTTTGGTTTGGAACAGATGAACTCGGCCGATCAATATTTGTTCGTATTTGGTGGGGTGCTAGAATTTCCCTTTTTGTTGGAATTACAGCTGCATTAATAGATATGCTGATCGGTATTTTTTATGGCGGATTTGCAGGGCTACTAGGAGGTAAAATAGACGAAATTATGATGCGCACTGCAGATATGCTTTATTCATTACCACATCTTTTAATTGTCATTTTACTCACCGTAATCATGCAACAAGGGATCACAACAATTATTATCGCAATCACATTAACGGGCTGGATCAATATGGCAAGGATTACTCGCGCTCAAATCCTATCATTAAAAGAACATGACTTTGTCACAGCAGCTTCTGCAATGGGAGCTAGTAAAACAAGGATTCTTATACGCCACCTTTTACCTAACTGCTTCGGTCCAATCATTACAACTGTGACGCTAACAATTCCCCATGCTATTTTCACAGAAGCATTCTTAAGTTTTCTTGGTCTTGGCGTCCAAGCACCCATTGCTAGCTGGGGAACAATGGCCGCAGATGGACTCCCCGCTCTTTCTTTTTACCCCTGGAGACTTTTCTTTCCTGCAACTTTCATTAGTATCACGATGCTCGCGTTTAATCTTTTGGGCGATGGTTTAAGAGATGCTCTAGACCCATGGCTAAAAAAATGAATAAAATATTAGATGTTAAAAATTTAAAAATTTCTTTCTCTGACTTTGAGAAAAAATATTTAGTTATCCGAGGAGCATCTTTTCATCTTTTTGAAGGCGAGACTTTAGCGCTTGTAGGCGAATCTGGAAGTGGGAAAAGTGTAACAGCAAGAGCAATCGTGGGACTGAATCCAAAAGAATGTTCCAATATTGAATCTGGGGAAATTCTTTATCGGAATAAAAATCTCCTAGAATTAAGTGAAAAAAAAATAAGAGAATACCGGGGCAAAGAAATTGGCATGATTTTTCAAGATCCGATCTCTTCTCTTAATCCAACTATGAAAGTAGGAAAACAAGTCCAAGAGAACCTTGCAAAAACTCCTTTAATAAAGACCTCTCATGAATCTTTTAATAAAGTCATTGAACTATTCCGGTTAGTTGGTATTTCAGATCCAATAAGACGATATGATCTATATCCCCATGAATTAAGTGGTGGGATGCGACAAAGAGTTATGATATCTTTAGTTTTAGCAGCCCAACCCAAGATTCTTATTGCTGATGAACCAACCACCGCTCTGGATGTAACAATCCAAGCTCAAATACTCCATCTTTTAAAAAAGATTCAAAAAAAACTGAATATGAGCATTATATTTATTACACATAACTTAAGCCTAATTTCTGGGTTTTGTGATCGGATTGCTGTCATGTATGCTGGCACTGTAGTTGAAACAGCAACAACAAAACAATTATTTTCAAACCCAAAACATCCCTATACAAGCAAACTGCTACAATCTATACCTAGACTTAATTTGACAACTGATCAACCCCTTATCCCCATTGAAGGATCTCCCCCTATATTGACACAAACTATTACAGGATGTGGCTTTTACCCTCGATGCCATCTTGCAACAACCCAATGTGAAAAAGAAAATCCCCCCACCTTTTTAATAGAAAAAAATCATAAATCTGCGTGCTGGCTCTACAAGGAATGTACAAAAAATGACGACTGACACACCATTTATCGAAGTTAAAAACCTATCCTTTTCTTACCAAGTAAAAAAGAAAACTCTTCAAGCAGTTAAAAATGTTAATTTCACAATCAAAAAAGGTGAAACACTTGGACTTGTTGGAGAAAGTGGGTGTGGAAAGACAACTATCGGAAAGCTTTTACTTAATATTTTACAGCCATCACATGGAAAACTACTGATTAATGGTATTTTACGAGATTCTTTAAATCCTGAAGAACAATTAAAACTAAAACAAAAAATTCAAATGGTCTATCAAGACCCATACAGTTCCTTAAATCCCAGGATGACTATAGAAGAAATTCTCTCTGAACCTCTTATTATTTTTTCATTAGTTCCTAATCATAAACGTAAAAATCGGATTGAAGAACTACTA
>Ga0180437_10009349_pt1 | contig 12160 bp, 11 predicted proteins | sample SS_ome_4_FD_132410 | JGI IMG/M metagenome (GOLD analysis project Ga0180437, IMG submission 132410) | Hypersaline lake sediment archaeal communities from the Salton Sea, California, USA - SS_3_D_1 metaG | ecosystem: Environmental > Aquatic > Non-marine Saline and Alkaline > Hypersaline >... | reverse complement strand
GCCGCGCCGAAGCCGGCCCCTGGCGTCAGGTTTCGAACAAGGCGTTCAGCCGCGTGTCCCTGTCGTAAATATCGTTCCTGAAGTTGATCCTGCCCTCCTCGTCGACCCAGGCGGTCCAGTAGATCAGGTAAATCGGCGCCGCGATGGGCAGGTCAATACCCTGGTTTGTACCCAGGTGGATGTTTGCCAGCACCTCCTCCTCCATTTGCTGGGTGCCGTCGTTCAGCAGAAAGGCCGCCAGCCTGACCGGGTCCTTGACCCGGATGCAGCCCGAACTGAACGCCCGCACGACCCGGTCGAACAGGTGCTTGTCCGGGGTGCCGTGCAGATAGACCGCCCAGGGATTGGAAAACAGGAACTTGATCCGGCCGAGGGCATTCCGGGGGCCCGGCTCCTGGCGCATCCAGTACGGGAAGTTCTCGGGATCGATATTGCGCCAGTCGACGCTCTGCGGGTCGATCTCGGTGGGGTTTGCCCAGCCACGGTAGACCTTGATGGCTTTCCTGGACAGATACGTGGAATCACGCACCTGCCGGGGAATGATATCCTCAATAACCAGCTTTTTCGGAATCGTCCAGTACGGATTGTATTCCATGTAACTGATCCAGCCGGAAAAGGACGGCGTCGACCGGTACGCGTTGCCGATAATCACGGGCATCGACAGCACCTCCGAGCCGTTCTCCATGATGTACAGTTCGAAGCCGGTCATGTTCACGATCACGTAACGCTTGCCCAGTTTGCGCGGCAGCCACCGCCAGCGCTCCATGTTGATGCGTATCTGCCTGATCCGGTCGCTGACCATGACGTTCAGCGACCTGCGCGTGCCCGGCCCAACCCTGCCGTCCACTTCGAGCCCGTGGCGCTCCTGGTACAGCTTGACGGCTTCCTCGAGCCAGCGGTCGAACACATCCATATCCGGGAACGGATCCACCACCAGGTCGCCGGTGAGCTGAAGGCGGCGTCTCAGCTGCAACACCTGGTCATGCTGAACACCCCGCTCGAGCACCGGGCCCCAGGCAAACCGCCGCCATCCTCCCTGCTGCGCCAGTTCCCTGAAATGATGCAACTGGTGCTTTAATGCCAGGTACCCGGCGTGCTGCGGGGGCAGATCCTTGAGCAGTTTGGCGATGGATGATTTCCTGGCGACGTCGGTGAACAGTCTGCGCATATCCAGGGGTTTGCGCTTGATGTACCAGTCGTTGTCGAGTTCGCCGGCATCGTGCCTGCCTGAATGCACATCCCTGCTGTAACGGTACAGCGCCGCGGACAGTAACAGGTCAAGCTGGACGGTTTCACCCAGACCGCCTGAGTCCCAGTAGGTTTTAAAATGCTCGAGGTAGTAATCCGAAGGTTCGAGCCCCTCATCCTTCGCGTGAAGCAATACGTGCAGCAGGTCGTAAGCCCTGTCCAGGCGGCCTTCACGACTGGACCACAGCGGCTCGTATTTCCGCGCTTTATAGAATTCCAGCAGAACGGGCTCGTCCAGTTCCGGCAGACGCGCCGGGTTGGATTGCAGCAGCTTTTCCAGGTAGCGCGCCGCCTGGTTTTCCCAGGGCGGCTCCGCCTGGACTTCTGCACAGAGGAGGAGCCCCATCAGAGACCAGGCCACCAGCGCGGATATAAAGCGCGCGACGGGAAATACATCTGACAGGGATCTAGGACGGGGCTGGATCATAATTTCCACCAGTAGCAACCAGGCTGCAAGCCGAATCCATTCAACCGGTCAGTGCGCCCGGGTCACTAAAAACCGGCGACAGCGAACTATAACCATTATGCACAAATCCGGCCCCACATCCCAGCCAAAGCTTCGAATGGCGTGCGCGAACGGCACAACGTTTTTCAGCACTCCCGGGAAACGACAATGATGCTCGCCGGGGTCAGTTCCGCCCGGCACCAGTCACCTGCCCAGGACCTCTTTGCCTTCACCACCGAAACGTGTCGCAAAATAACCGATAACCAGGCCGATGATCGCACCCTCCAGGGTAAACCAGAAGGGAGAGGATATGATCCCGTCCGTACCAAACATGGCGGCAATCATGTCGGCCATCGCATCATAGGCGAAGAACGTCAGCACGAAATTCATCCAGGCGCCAACGAGTATCGACCGAAACCACCAGGGCATGGGCAGTTTCAGTACCGGGTGGTAGGTTACGACACCGAACACGCCGATAAATGCGCCAACGGTGATGTACCAGAGCAGCACTCCCCAGCGCAGCAACCAGCCTGCATCGGGAAGAAAATAGGGCATCATGAGGAAACCGGCCAGCCCGAAAACAAGGCCGACGCCCTTGCCGATGCCTATACGCAGCATCAATGACGGTTTTTCAAGCATAACATCCGCCCCAAAATGATAAGCAACAAAACTGCAATGCAGAAATCAGCCAATCAGCACAGGCGCTAGCGCGTGACGATAATGCCGGCGCTCGCCAGTTGATCCACCAGCGTACCCGCCAGCGAAGCCACGACGCTTGCGCTGTCCGCATACCACGGCCCGCGGGCAATGTATTCAGCCTGGTACAGTGTCTCGCCCGATGCGGCATCAGAGAACACAGCGCGCAGAGTAATCACCGGTACATCGGCTGATTTATTACCGCGCATCTGCGTCAACGAGGTCCTTACGTACTTCCTGTGATAATGAACGGTTTCAATATGGCGACCAACTTCGTCGATCTTCAGGAATCCCGCGCCCGCAGCGGTGCTCTCCGCTGGCACGACCTTCAGGTCGTAAGTTTCCAGGCGACTGATCAAACGCGTTTCCAGCGATTCGGTATCGACAGGATCGGCAAGATCAACCTTGAGGACGACCTTACGGAACGGTGTTTCCTGCGCCTGGATCACCCCGGTTTCTGTCACACGTGCAGCAGCGCAGCCGCTTAACAGTACGACCAGGACCAGAATTGCAGGCCCGGCACATTCGCTGCTGCCGGCCGAACCGAAAAATTTACCGATTCTGATCATTACTCACCTCGCATGCGCAGGCTGTTCAGGCAGAACCCCGGTCACAACATCGCCGGCAGCACCCTTGATCGCCACAGCTGATTGTTTACAGGTATCAGAATGACAGCCCCCCCTGAGAACCCTCTGCCCGTCGATGACCGCAACCACCTCAGGCTGTCTCATCCTTTATGGAAATATGCGTGTCATCACAATGAGGCGCATACCTCGATCGTTTGCAGCCGCAGAATGCAACCATGACATCATCGTCAGCAACGTATTTTACCGGCTCGAAATCCGTGCCTTTGTGTGAACCGTCACAGAACGGCTGGGACTGGCTGCGCCCGCAGGCACACCACCAGTAGGTTTTTCCTTTCTCTACAACAACGCCGAAAGGTCCTTTCTTGGCAACGACGGCTTGTTCACTCATAAGCTGGTATCTCCCACGTTTGAATCTGACAACTGTCAGAACACCATTGTAAATAAATTCACCGGCCCGGGATAACCAGGGCGATCGCTATCGCGAGCAGACCCAGCGCGCCCATGAGAACGTAGGCGCCGAACATCAGCGCCTGCTCTGCAGGGGTACCAACCCCGACTCCCCCGGCCTTCATACCGAGAACCTTGGCGGCCTCCCTCCCTGCCGCGTCAACATAAACAGCACCGCCGACCAGGCACAGGGTCTGCCACCAGGCATGGTCAAGCACCATAAGCGCACCGGCGACCGGCAGCCATATCAACACCACGAGATCCCAGCGCGCCGCGTACAGCTCGGCGCGCAGCTTCATCGGGTCGGAGGCGCCTGCCTTCTCCTGCAGCCCAAGACGCTGCGCGAGCGGAAAATTGACAACCGAGACAAGCTGGCCCGCCACCAGCAGCCCCGGTACAAACAGAAAAATCCAGCCGAAAAGCTGTTGCATCGGATTCACACCCCTTGTCTTCTGTACACCCGGTGGATGACGGCTTCGCCTGATCCACCCTGGGAGCCTGCTTCGTTCATGCAGGCCCAGGGACTCGCGTTAAACCCTTCAAACAGGACGCATCAGGGCTATCGCAGTTCCGTTTTACGCGTCATCCCAGCATGTTTTTGGCTGGGATCCAGTGTCTTTCCTTCAACCACAAGTCGCTGGATGCCTGCCTTCGCAGGCATGACAAAACATCTCCTTGCGGCATTATTATTACGTAGGAATCACACAGTTTTTGTAGCCCCGCAACATCTCGCAATCTACCCGCCGGCATCATACAAGCCGCACGAAACAATACACCATCTCCACAACACCAAACACCGGGAACATGCCCCATACGAACACCCAGTACCGGAACGTATCCTGCCTGAACCCCAGGTCGCGGTCCCAGACGTAGAACAGAACAGCGGTATACCAGAACGGCACCGATGCAATCAGTGCGAGCAGGAAGCCCCAGCGCTCGCCCATCAGCATGCCAATGCTGCCGGCAAACTGCAACGGCCCCCAGAACACGGTATCGGCGATCGCGACCCCCCGATTGAACGCGAAATACGCTTTCGGGTCCGTTCTGTCCGGACTGCCACCGTAGACATATTTAATGGTTCACGCGCTGCGCGGCTTTACCAGGGCCACAAACTGCAGCATTACAAGTATGACCATCAGCAGCAGCCCTGTAAGCGCTACCGCCCAGGTTATCGGGGTCACGGACATCGTACTTTGCCTGGTTGTCTATGCTTGAACGGAAGAGTAACCGCTCCTTTTGCAATCGCCAACAGAATTTCCCAGGGCCAATCAAACCGGCTCCCGCCGCGGTAAAGAATGGTGCCTTCCTCCGACGCTATGGTTAAATACGGGTTCACCCGAATACTCCGGCTTCCATAAAAACCCGCCCGTTCATGAATCAGCATCCGTCCGGCCAGCAATACGATGTTCCGCTCACCCGGCCGGTGTTTCGTGGACAGAAACACCTGCGTATTGCGCTGGTCGGCATGCCCAACAGCGGAAAAAGCACGCTGTTTGAAGCGGTCGCCGCAACCTCGATCCAGACCGGCGAGCTCAGCGGCACTCACAATCGCTACGCCGAATGCGGCGTTCAGATCGGTTTCGATGAAGCCCGGCTGGTATCGCTTCCGGGCATACAGTCGCTGCACAACCTGCCCCACGATGACCTGGTAACCCTGCAGTACCTGCTCTGGGGTGATCGCTCACCGCCGGTTTCGGCGCACGAGCGGGAATCTCCACCCGCACCGTTTGCATCGCCTGACGTCATCATACAGGTAATCGATGCCACAGCACTGGAACGCCACCTCGAGCTCACCCTGGAGCTGAGCGCACTGGGCAAACCCATGGTGCTTGCGCTGAACATGATGGACGAAGCACGCAGAAAGGGCATGCATATAAACAGCCGGTCCCTGTGCAGCCGGCTTGGTATACCGGTCGTTCCCACGGTTGCACTGATGGGCCACGGGATTCCGGACCTATTCGACGCAGCGGCCAGTGCCGTGCGCGAAGGTGAAATTCCACACCCCCAGCGACCGAACACCCACATAACCGAAGCGCTCAGGCCACTGAGCAGTGCACTGCATGACCCCAAGCTGCAGAAAGCCTTCCGCGTACCTTACTCGTTTCTGCTGCTGCAGGTGGCGGCCAATGACCGCTATTTCATTGATGAACTGCGACAGCATTTTCCGGACCGGCTGCCCTCGCTGCTGCAGCTGCGCCGCGAGGCCGAGCAGTCGCTGCCTCGCCCGCTCGAACAGGAACTGCATGCCGACCGCCATCATCGGGCAGCGACTCTGTTCGAAGCCGTCAGCCGGCTCGGCCCGCCCGTCGAAGGCCGCGGCTGGCGCTACTGGCTGGATGAACTGTTTCTGCATCCGCGCTGGGGTTTGCTGGGCAGTCTGACGGTGTTTGCTCTGGTCCTGTTCGTCGTGTTCGAGGGCAGCGTGTTCCTGGACAGTATCACCGCAGCAAAACTGATCGACATGGTGTCCGCCTGGCAACCGGAATCCGCCGCGGGCGTCATCGGCCGCGCTGTAGTCGACGGACTGATTGGTTTAATCGGCATCGTGGTGCCCTACATGATTCCGCTGGTGCTGCTGCTGGTGTGGCTGGAAGAAGCCGGCATCATGCAGCGTATCGCATTCGTCGTAGATCGCGGGTTCCACAAGATCGGTTTGCACGGCGGCGTGGCATTGCCGTTTCTTTTGGGCCTGGGATGCAATGTGCCCGCTATCGCCGGCGCCGCAGCGGTCGCCAGCGGCCGCGATCGCGTGGTGGCCTCGCTGCTGATCACCTTTGTCCCCTGCTCGGCACGCTCGGCAATCATACTTGCGATAGGCGGCAAATACCTGGGCGGCCTTGGCGTATTCACCGTGTTCATGCTCACGCTGATCGTGATTGCCGTGCTCGGGCGGCTCCTCACCTGGCGCTACCCTGAAACCGGCCCTGGACAGGTAATCGAAATACCCCCTTACGCTTTGCCATCCGCCCGGAAACTGGTCGGCAAAACCTGGATGCGCACCAGCGATATCCTGACCATTGTCACCCCCCTGCTGGTCGGCGGAAGCATCGTGCTGGCGCTGCTCAATCATGTCGGCGCAGACAACCTGATCAACACCCTGCTGACACCCGTGACCAGCTGGTGGCTGGGCCTGCCTGCGGTGCTGGGCGTGCCGATACTGTTTGGCGTGCTGCGAAAGGAGCTTTCGCTGCTGATGATTTTCCAGGCGCTGGGCAGTTTCGAGATCGGAGACTACCTCGACTGGGTTCAGATCATGACATTTCTGATCTTCCTGACCTTCTACATTCCCTGCGTCTCTACCTTTGCGGTGATGCTGAGGACCATCGGCCGCAGGGAGGCGTTCTTCTCCATCACGCTGTCCGTCGCTGTGGCGCTTGTCGTCAGCGGTGTGATCAGGCTGCTGCTCGAAGGCATCAACTGGATCATGGCCTGACCGCCAAGCGGGGACAGTATACCTATTTGAAGTAGCGCGCATTATTATGCGTGCTACTTCAAATAGGTATACTGTCCCAATTAAGCACTATTCCATTTCAATCTGGCCGGACACGGTAACCTTCAGCATCTGCTCCCCGCTTTCGATAGACGGCGCGGTCACCTTGCCCGATGACATCAGGGCCGCCTCGTAATGCCGGCGCGGATAATGGTCAGCCGAGTTACCGACATTGATTTCCACGATTTTGAAATCCCTGCGCCCGAGTTGCTGGGTGATGCTTTTCGCCCGCTGCTCGAACACCTGCAGCGCCTCCCCGATCAACTGATCATCGGTGCTGTTCTTCAGTTCGGGTGAGACCGCGAAGCTGATTTCCTGCAGGTTCAGTGCCTGCTGCAGCTTACCGGCCAGGTCACTCAGCAAGGTCATATCCCGTGATTCAAGGCGAATGCTCTGCTTTACCCGCCAGCCGGTAATCCTGTTCTTGTGGTAAACGGGACTGGTGGTATAGGCGCTGGTCTGCAGCTTTATTGCATCATGCTGCCTGACCAGTTCGACCGCCTCATTGATGCGTGTGTTGACCAGGTTCGCCAGGGCGGCCGCGTCGCTGCCCTCCTCCTGAGCATAGAGCGTAGCGATCGCTATGTCATTCTGGACACGGGTTTGCGCGCTTGCGCTCAGATGAACGCGGTCGTAATGATCGGCATCCTCGTGCGCCGGAGCGGCCACCGGGAGCAGAATGGATACTGACACCAGCAGACATCTGCCGATGGACTTTAAAGCACTGCCACAATAACCTGCCGGCGAACCGGTCGGCGGCCTGTTCCTGGTACGCTGCCGTGTCAAAGCAAAACCTTTAATCATTGAATCCATACTTACTGCCCCCGAAATTTATAATGACTGCAACTGAAAGATGTGCGTTTGCAACATACTGACAACGGCATTCTACCGCCGTTCAAAATAACCCGGCTTCGTGGAGCCGGAAACCCCTCCCGCGTCCGCCAGCTTGAAAGCCGCGATACAATTTGCATCACCGGCCCGCGCAGATATGCGCACAGCACGTTTGTATCAGGACCTGTTAATACGTATGATTTTGATATAGGACCATTGATTAACAACGGTATCGGCGCAAAATGAAAAGCACCATTGAAAACGGCACCCGCAAATCATTCGATGGTGTCACCCGGGTCTACTACGAGGGCTACTGGATAAAGTGTTACGAGCCCCCGCTGAACAACCTCAAAGCGAAGAAAAGCCTGATCCAGTCATTGACGCGCCGCCTGTTCAACCACATGGAGCATGGCATCAATATCCCCGGGCGCGTGCTCGAACAGGTCCGGGCCGCCTACGAAGCCGAGCAGGATCCGAAAAAAAAACGTGTCAAGGGGGCCATGGTTGCCGGCGCACTGTTCAACCGGGCGGCCGACATCTTTACTCACCTCGTGGACCTGGAAGCCAGCGGCGTTGAAATAGGCCCGGAAAGTGACCTCATGCATACCTGCGACCAGTGCCTGCGGGAAGCGCTGGAGTTCGGCCACATGGTCAAGCACCGCAACGGCGACCCCGGCATCGATGAACTGTGGGGAGAACCGTTCAAGGCTTTCATCATGTCAGTCGACGACTTCTACGAGAGCCGCTATTTGAAAATCGCGATGACGATGAAAAACATCGACCAGGCGGCCGACTACATGGTCCGCTGTATCAGGGACGACCCGCGCTTTACCGGTATGGACGAACTGATCCTGCAGTACGCCAGTGCAGCCAGGCGCAAATGCGAAACACTGCGCACGGACGATGACATTTATGATGTCTGGCCGGACTTCGTGGTGGCCGGCGAGGCCGTTACGGAGTTTACACCGGCCGCAGTCGATGCTGAGTCGTATGAGCCGCTGCTCAATGTACTGGACATCAAGCACATGCTCAAGGCCGGCGTACGGCTGATTGCGTTTATCACGCGGGCGCGCACGCCGATGCCCAAAAGCACCGACAACTTCCTGAACGAATGCGAGTTATACAAGAAACGCACATGCTGACCACGCCCTGGGTTGATCCGCCCGACCCCGGCGCAGATCCCGTGCTGCTAGAGCTGGCTTTCCGGGGCGAGTTTTAGTATCCAGGCCTTGAAGCGCAGCCAGGCGCTGGTGTCCGGCTCCTTTGTCGCGACGACATCGGCGCCGTTAATCTTGCCGTGCCACTCGAGATCACCGTCCTCGTTCAACAGCACGCGGTAGGTCAATTTTGACAGGCGTTCCCCCGTATCCGGCACGACGTACTCGATCAGCTCCGCGGAGTCGATCAGTAGTCCCATTTCGGCATTGATTTCAATCGAGCGCGGGTCGAGGTTCAACGAACCGACAAACAGGTAGCGGTTGTCAATGATGATGGCCTTGGTGTGCAGCGTCAACGTTTCCGGCCCGTCATCATCACCGCTGCGTTCACGCGCGGCATTGACCCTGGCCTCATACAGTTCAGCGCCGGCCCGGATCACATCCTTGCGGTAGCGCGCGTAGCCGCCGTGTACCGGAACATGGTTGTTAGCAGCCAGTGAATTGGTCACGATCACCACCCGAACGCCCTTGTCGACTATGTTGCGCACGAATTCGACGCCCCTCTCTCCAGGTACATAGTAGGGCGATATGAGGAGGATTTCTTTCTCGGCGCTGTACAGCACCTCCCTCAGGTCGGTAGCCAGCCGCATCTGTTCTACGCTGATCTCGTTGATCAGCTTGTCAGGGCTGTCGGACAGTACACGCGCCTCGGCCGCAAAAATGCGCCTGCGATCCGCGATAAGATCCTGCAGCAGCTGGCTCTCCAGCGCTTCGCCGTAAACCGTGTCGTAGATCCTGTTGAACTCGTCTTCAAACTCTGGCCGCGCGGTCTCGAGGTCCTTGTCGGCCTTGTTGGCCGCTATGCGTTCCATCGGCACCGCGCGGGAATGATTCCAGTATTCATCGAATGACGCCGAGATTTCGGCAGCAATCGGCCCCATCGTAAGCACATCGAAATCGACGAATTCGGAATCGGTTTTAAGCTCGAAATACTCGTCGGCGATATTTCGGCCTCCGACCACGCTGACCATGTTGTCCACGGTGAAGGACTTGTTGTGCATGCGCCGGTTGGCCTGCCTGAAGTCGCCCACCAGGTTGAGCGTCTGGAATCCGCGCCGTGAGATCGGGTTGAACAGCCGCACCTCGATATTCGGGTGCTGGTTGAGCAGCACCAGCGCATCATCCGGTGCGGTTGTGAAGATATCGTCGAGCAGGAAGCGCACCCGCACGCCCCTGTCGGCCGCCTTCAGCAGCGCGTTCACCACGACGATACCCGCAGTATCGCCCTTCATTAAAAAGTACTGCAGATCGATGCTCTTTTCCGCGATTTCAGCCAGGCGCAGGCGCACACCGAGTGCATCCATGCCATTTGACAGCGGATAAAACCCGGAAAGGCCGTCATGAGCGTCGACCCACCGGCTGATTTCCATTCCGATTCGCGTATCGGAAGTATCGGCAAAAGATTTGCTGTACGGCCTGGGCTCGTCGAACGGCACGGTCGTACAGCCGGTGAACGCTGCAGCGATCAGAAGGAAAATGAACAGCCGGAAGCGGCGGCAGACGGTCACGATTGCGATCTCACCCTGTCTAAAGTCGGACAAGCAGGAATTGTTGCCCAATTGGTGGTCGAAAGCAATTCACGGCCGGTCGCGTACGCAATATTCCGTAACCCGTTTATTGCGGCGGCGACCGACCCTCCTGGATTGCGATGATGTTCGGCTGAAGCCTTCCCTGAGCCGGGTCGAAGGACTGCTCCTGCTGTCCCGGCGGCACAAAGGCAGGACGTGCAATCACATCTTCGGCAGCGAACAGCCGGGAAAACTCAGAACTGCAAACTCAGGCCAAGACTGACGACTGTCCTGTCGTAGGTGTAGATATCGACGGTAGACTCGTTATCGATGTATTTCACATTGCCCTTGAGCTGCAGCGAACTTCCGACCCAGTAGTCGAGGAACACGTCCAGCAGCCAGCGGTCATCATCTCGATCGAGCGTGGCAGAGGCCGGAAAATCGCTGGCGCGGTACGACAGGTCGGCGCTCAGGTACCACTTGCCGGCGAATCGGTATGTATAGCGGCCGCCCAGCATATGGCGCGTGGGCGAATAGTCGTAGCTGAACGTGGAGGTGACGAACTCACCCCTGTCGTTCAGCTCCCCCTCGTAGTAGAGCTGCTGGTTGCTGTTTGCGGTCTTGCGGAAATACCGGATCTGTGCGCGCTGCCGCCAGCCCTCGAGATAGTCGTACAGGGAATTCTCGCTGGTAAAGTCATCGAACCTGTACTGCAGAATGATTTTTTGATTGCGCGCCAGCGGCGTTACGCCGAGCACATCCAGCTTGTAGAAGCTCTGCAGGTCATCGCCGCCGAAAGTGCTGCTGCCGTACTTCAGATGCGCAATCGTGTCCCACTTTGTGAACCGGTGTTCGTTTCTGAGGCCGACGGTGTAAAAATCCTGGTCGAAGGAATCGCTGTCACTGTAGTCGACCGTGAAATAAGCGGCATCCAGCAGCCAGCCCTGTTTTCTTTCTCCCTGGACGATCACGTCCGCCGAGGCATACACACTGTAAAATGTGTCGTCTACGCCTACAGCAATATTGTCAGGCGTAACGCTGATGTTGTCATCGTAGCCGTACTTGGCCGTCAGCAACACGCCCCAGCGCCTCGCGGTGCCTGTCAGAATCGCAATGTTCTGTTTGGACGCATCGACAATCTTCTGGCTGGAGCTGTTGGCCTCGGCATATTTGAAATGGACCAGGGCCTGTTCCTTGTCGTCCTGCTTCAGCGCGATCATGCCCAGGTTGAATTCCGCAAGCGCGCGCTTGTCCGGGTATTCCGTGACACGGGTGAAATATTTCCTGGCGGCCGCATACTGCCCCGTCTTGTAATACGCACTGCCGAGGTTGTAAAACAGGGCCGCCGACTCCATACCCTGTTGCCTGGCCGACTCAAACCGGGCAATGGCCGCGTCATAGTCCCCTTTCCTGAAATCCGCCACGCCCTGGTCGTAATCGACTTTTGCATCGGCCATTGCAATAGCCGAGTACAACAGCAGGCAACCGACAGGCAGCACTAACCTGATTATCTGTACACAGATTGACACAGCATTTGCAGGCATAACGGAAGGTATTGTTTTCTGGTTTTTCTGATTACAGATCAGCCGGATAGCGGGGTAAACTGCCCCGCGCATTGTGCAGGCAAAACGCAACGGAGGCAACACAGTGTTGCCTCCGTCTCAATTTTTTTCATTTTATCGCCTGATTTC
>Ga0180437_10009348_pt1 | contig 12160 bp, 10 predicted proteins | sample SS_ome_4_FD_132410 | JGI IMG/M metagenome (GOLD analysis project Ga0180437, IMG submission 132410) | Hypersaline lake sediment archaeal communities from the Salton Sea, California, USA - SS_3_D_1 metaG | ecosystem: Environmental > Aquatic > Non-marine Saline and Alkaline > Hypersaline >... | reverse complement strand
GAGGATATTACCAAACAGAGCCCTGTGAATATTTCATTGAAGGGGGTCAATTACGTCCCTCAGGATAACAGCATCTTCGGCTCCCTCACCGTCTTGGAGAACCTGAAGATGGGTGCCACCGTCATCACGGGTAGGGGAAGGAGCATTGAGGAACGTTTGGAAGCGATTTACCAGCGGTTTCCCAGGCTGAAAGACCGGAGAAATCAACTGGGGGGGACCCTCAGTGGAGGGGAAAGACAGATGCTGGCCATCAGTTGTGCCCTGATGACGGATCCCGACCTGATCTTGCTGGATGAACCGAGTGCGGGCCTCCAGCCGACGCTTGTACAGGGTCTATTCGAGGAGATCAAACGGATTCACGATGAGGGGAGGACTATCCTCATCGTGGAACAAAACGCCAAGATGGCCCTGGAGTATGCCCGAAAGGGATACGTGCTTGAAGGAGGCGGGATAAAGATCCAGGACGATGCGAAGAGACTACTAGAGACCGAGGAGGTGATCAAACACTACCTGGCCGTTTAATGGGGAACCGGGAAGAGACGTGATACGTTTATTATCCTATATGGAGCGTCTTAAGTAGGTGCGTGCGACTCAAACAAGGGTTAAATCCTAAATCCAAAGCACTAAATCCTAAACAAGTCCAAATCTCAAAATTTCAAATACAAAATCGTTTGGTCCTTTTGGATTTTGGTGATTTGAGTTTGTTTAGAGTTTAGAAATTAGTATTTGGAATTTGTTCGTATTCTCTCTTCTTTACATAAATATTTATGTCATCGCATATTAAAGATCGTGAGCGTTAAGTTCACATTTAAGATCCCATTGCCTCCAAAACCACTTCTGTAACATCCATCACCTTGAGATCCATTTTCCGCTTTCTGGCAATCCCCGCGATGGTCCTGACGCACTGTTGACAGGATGTTACCACCACTTCAGCTCCCGTCTTTTGGATTTCCTCGATCTTCTTCTGGGCGACGGCGGCGGAAAGCTGCGGGTCAATCATCTCCAGATCTCCCCCCCCGCCGCAGCAGACGGATAACTGGCGGTTACTCTCCAGCTCCACCAAGTTGAGGCCTGGAATTCGCTTCAAGATGTTCCGCGGTGCCTCGTAGACACCGCTGTTTCTCCCGAGATCGCACGGGTCGTGATAGGTCACCGTCTTGTGGAAACCGTTGTTGAAGGTGATCTTTCCCTGGTTAACCAACCGTTCCATGAACTCGGTCGAATGGAGCAGCTCCGCTTTGGTTTTGTATCGTTCCTTCCAGGTGTGGTAACACGAGGGGCAGGCAAAAACCACCGTATGAGCGCCGACCTCACGGACTTTTTCCTGGTTGTGCTCGACTAATTTTTGCATCTTCTCCGTCATTCCTGCCTGGATGAGCGGAAACCCGCAGCACCACTCTTCCCCTCCAAGGGTGGTGAAGTCCACCTGCGCCTTGTCCAGGACCTGAACGAAGGACTGGGGGATCTTTTGGACCAGGGGGAAGAAGGCGGCCACACAGCCTACGAAGTAGATCACCTCTGCTTTCTCCTTTTGGTACGCGTGATCCGGGACGTCCCTCATAAAATCCGTCCAGAGGGTGCGGTCCTCGTTTGGATCGCCGGAGATGTTGAAATCGTTTTCCAGGGCCTGCACCACGCGATCCATCACCTTCGGGTATTGACTTCTATCAACGAGACATTCCCTTGCCGCGAGAATCCCTTCATTGGTCTCGACGGCGGGAAAACACGCTTGGGTGCACGCCCTGCACCCCGTACACCGGAAAAGGGATTCCTCTATCTCGGGCGTCCAATCGATTCTTCCCTCGATGACGGCCCTGATAATGGCATTCCTTCCCCGAGGGGTAGCCCATTCCGTTCCTTTGATGGCATAAATAGGACAGACCGATAGACAGAAGCCACACCGGTTGCATTTGGCCACCTCATCGTAAAACTGCTCCTTGAGATCCTCTCGCTTCATTCCTACATTCCTCCTATGAATCGGCCAGGATTGAGGATGCCCGCCGGGTCCACCTGTCCCTTTATGCGCTGCATAATACCGGAATCGGATCGGGATATTCCCCACACGTTAACTCTTTCCTTGATCGAAGGGGGGGATGATTCCACCCCGAGGTTTCCCTCGTAGTGGGAGGTTTCGGAGGTAAACTGCCCGATGAGCTCGACCAAGGAATCGACCTTTGAATCCAGATCCCCTTTCACTAAGAGATGGGAGTAGATGATGCCGTTTCCGCATTGGTTGACGAAGGCACACTCGACTCCCAGCTTGTCGGCGATATTTTCGTAACTCCTCAGAAGTTCCTTGTTCTTGGAGATCAAAACGTTGGATTTCAATGATACGAGGTTTGGCGAGTCCTTCGCGAGCTCCTGGGCGAAATCCCGTATGGCAGTCCAGAAATCCTCATGCTGCTCAGAACTCACGTTCACCACGTCGAGGGCCCCATGGTTCCTTCCCCTCTCCCCCATGTCAGAAACCTGCCTGTCAACGGCCTCAGCGATCCCTTCCAATCCGATGGCGACGAGGTAGTTACCCTTTTGAGAGGGCATCGGATGCTTTATCTTATTTGCTGCTGCAGCATTGACGAGATTAAGGGATGCCGGAAGCAATTGGGAGCCTATGAGGTCGTAAACGAACCCATATGCCTCATCCATGCTCGGGAAGGGGATCAATAAGGTCCATTTTTTTTCGGGAAGGGGGAGCAGGGTGAAAGTGATCTCACAGATGATGCCCAGGGTTCCAAGGGATCCTATCAGGAGTTTTACCATGTCATAGCCGGAGACGTTCTTAGCGGTCTTCCCGCCGGAGACAACGATATCGCCATTGGGGAAAACGGCCTTGATTCCTGTGATCAGGTCTCTTGCTGTTCCGTAGAGAAGACGCATTGGTCCACTGGAATTGGCCGCAACGATTCCCCCCAGGGTAGCTTTATCCGTGAACGGTGGATCCAGCGGAAGGAAGTATCCTCTTCCTCCTAAGTCCCTTTGGACCTCGTTCAAGGTGATCCCACTCTCCACGGAGAGGGTAAGGTTCTCGCAGTCGCGGTCGGTAATCCGATTGAGTCGACGGGTACAGAGGACGATATCGGCTTTTTTGGGGATCCCGCCCATCCTCATTTTAGTCCCGTTTCCCCTTGTGATGATGGCCAGCCGCTGGGCATTGGCATAGGCAACGACTTGTGAGACCTCGTCGATGGACCCCGGGTAAACAACTGCCTTGGGAACCTTTCCATCCACCGCAAAGGCTTTGAGTTTGGCCGAATCGTGAACTATATGGCCTTTTCCCACGATCTCCTTAAGCCTGGAAATCATATTTTCGGTATTGGACATGGTAAGCTCTCCCTCCCGCGTTAAGCCTCGGCCTCGGGTATGACCTTCCCGGGATTGTAGATGCCCGCGGGATCGAAGGCTTTTTTAACCCTTCTCATGGCGTCCATATCCCGTGGTGTGAAGACGAAGAACATCTCCTGCATTTTCTCAGCACCGATGCCATGCTCGCCGCTGATGGTTCCGCCCGCATCTGCGCACAGTTTCAGGATCTCGGTACCCGCCGCATGTACCTTTTTCAGCTCCTCCTCATTTCGCTCGTCGAAGAGGATGAGGGGATGGAGGTTCCCGTCGCCCGCATGAAAAACGTTGGCAATGGGGAGATCATACTTCTTACCCACTTCCATCACCTTGTTCAAGACTTCGGGAAGCTTGGTTCGGGGAACGGTTCCGTCACAGACCAGGTAGTTGGGGCGAAGACGGGCGATGGCACCAAAGGCCCCTTTTCTGCCAGCCCACAGCTGGGCCCTTTCCGCCTCCGTTTTTGCGGCCCTAACCTCACGGACGTTGTTCTTCGTACAGATCTCCATGATCCGATCGGCCAACCTCGCCATGCCATCCGTGAGACCATCCAGCTCGATCAGGAGAACGGCCTCCGCATCCAGGGGATAGCCGGCGTGGACCGACTCCTCCACGGCCTTGATGGTGAGCTTATCTATCATCTCCAGGGTGGCGGGTATAATTCCGTCGGCGATGATGGCCGAAACCGTGTTGCTGGCATCCTCCAAGGTATTGTAAACGGCCAACATGGTCTTGACCGCTTCCGGTTTCGGCATGATTCGCAAGATCAGCTTGGTGGCTATTCCCAGGGTACCTTCGGAACCCACGAGGACCCCGGTCAAGTCGTAGCCGGGATTGTCCGCGGCCTTGCCGCCAACCCAAATTACTTCCCCATCATCGAGGACAACCTCGGCTCCCAGGATGTGATTGGTCGTTACCCCATATTTGAGGCAGTGGGGGCCCCCGGAATTTTCACCGAAATTGCCCCCAAAGGTGGAGACCTTCTCACTGGCAGGATCCGGTTGATAGACGTACCCGTATCGGGCCAGCTCGTTCTTGAACACCAACGTAAAGACGCCCGGTTCCACCACGGCTCTCTGATTTTCCGTGTCGATCTCCAGGATCTTGTTCATCTTGGAAAAGTGGATCACAATTCCGCCTCGAGCCGGGATTGTGCCACCGCTCAGGTTAGTCCCGGATCCCCTGGCAATGATGGGAATGCCCTCTCTGTGGGCGAACTTCACGATTTTCGAGACATCCTCCGTTGAACCCGGGAGGACGATGCAATCAGGCCTTCCCTTGTAGAGGGAGGCATCATAGCCATAAAGCATCAGGTCCATTTCCGAGGCGAGGACGTTTTCCATTCCCACGATTTGAGCCAGTTCCTCGACCATGTTTCCCCGTTCCATCGATTTCCTCCTCATAAACGCAGTGTTTCACTATTAATCTCCGAATCGATCTCCCACCTTCACGTGGACCGACTGGGCGAACTCCATTGGTCCTGCCTTTTCCCCCTTGTCGACCCTGAGCTTGCCGATTTCGATAGAAGCTTCTCTTGCCGCCACCCGCAGCCCTTGTTTCTCAATGGAGAGTATCTCCCCCGGTGGTTTTTCCGTGGCCCCGATATGAAGCCTGGCATCGTACAGTCTTACCTTTTTGCCCTTAATGTTGGTGTGGGCCCCCGGTTGAGGATCGCACCCCCTAACTAAATTATAGAGATCTCTGGCCGGTTTCTTCCAGTCCACCTCGGCAACGGTATCGTCACAGGGGGGCTCGTACGTTGCATCGGGTTCATTTTGGGGAACCCTCGGCGCCTTCCCCTCTCTTATCAATTGGACGGCCTCCAGCATTGCGTCAACACCCATGGGGAAGAGGGTATTGAAGTAGAGGGAGCCCGTCGTATCGTCGGGCCCAATTTCGATCTCTTTCTGGAGCAGGATGGGACCGGTATCGATGCCCTCGTCGACCCAAAAAATCGTCAGCCCGGTGCGAGCGTCCCCTTGGATGATGGCCCAGTTGATGGCACTGGCGCCACGGTGTCTTGGCAGAAGCGAGGGATGGTAACAGATTGTGCCCAGGGAAGGGATACTGAGCAGCCTTGCAGGAATGATATCAGTCACGAATGCCAACACTACCAGGTTCGGATATAAACCCGCGTAGTCGACATACACTTGGGGATCTCGCATTTGATTCGGTCGGAAGACCGGGATGCCGGATCTTTCGGCCAAATCACGTAGTGCCTCCCCCCTTTTGTCCGGGGGACAGAAGACCCCGACTATTTCCTCTCCCTTGCGGACCAGGGCCTCCAGCACCTTCGCCCCGAAGGGTCCCTGGCCGACGACGATAATCCTCATAACCCGAACCTCATGGTGTGGAGTTACTTGGGTTCACGGGAAACAGCGTTGGCCATGAGCGAAATCTGCTGGAGGGCTTCAGCCTTACTTCCGCTTGGCCTCCAGGGAGGATATCTCTGCTATGATGGCGAGAACCGTCTTGGCATTCTCGTAGACGGGGGTATCTACCATCTTCCCCTGGTAGGAAACGGCTGCCGCTCCCTTGGCAATTCCCTCCTCTTCGAAGACCTTCACGACGCCCTGTGCCCATTCCACATCCTCGGGAGACGGGGTGTAGATCCGGTGAGAGGGCTCGATTTGGCTCGGGTGGATGAGCATCCTCCCCTCGTAGCCAAGCTGTCGCCCGAAAGACGTGCTCTTCTCAAAGGCCTCCGTATCTTTGTACGCCACGAAGGGACAGTCGATGGCGATGCAGCCAGCCGCCCTTGCAGCAACGGCGGTGTGAGCCCGGGCGTAGTATTGCTCCTCGCCCTCTATGGTGAGCTTCACCCTCATGTCCTTGGTGTAGTCAACGGCACCGAAGATGAGGGAGTTGACGCGCTTGCTGGCTATGGCTGCGGGATAGGCGTTTATCACCCCCTTGGCAGTCTCGATCAGGAGCTGGATGGCGACGCTGCCAATCTCCAGGCCTCTCCTTCGCTCCAATTCCTCCAGTTTCCAGTCGAGGCGGATGACGTGCTCCGGTCCACCGCATTTTGCCAGGCAAACGCCTGAGAGCCCCTCATGGACTATCGCCTCACAGTCGTCGTCGGTCATCTCAGTTTCCCAGTTATTGATCCGCACGAATACCGGGGCTCCACCCGTTCCCGCATACTTCAAATTCTCCCTGGTGACATCACGGGCCTTCGGTTTTTCCGCGGGCGGAACCGAATCCTCCAGGTCCAGGGTAATGATATCGGCTGGAATGGAGGGGGCCTTGGAAACCATCTTTTCATTGTTTCCCGGAACATAGAAAACGGATCTCATTACAGGCATTTTTGCACCTCCTTTTTTAGGATTTGAGTAATCGTTTAAGGGTTGGAGCGATCTCATCGGGTCGGTCGACCACGTGAACCCCTGCCTCCTTGAGCGATTTTATCTTATCCTTGGCCGATCCCCTTCCTCGCTCGATGATGCTGCTCGCATGGGAAAATCGCATGCCCTCGGGAGCCCATGCGCCGGCGACATACACGACGAGGGGCTTGGTGAATCGTTTTTCCCTCACCGCTGCTGCGGCTTCCTCCTCATAGGGGCCGCCGATCTCCCCGAAGACGGCGACGCCTTTGGTCTCCTCATCCTCCTGGAAGAGGGGCAATATGTCCCCCATTGACTGTCCCACCACCGGCTCCGTTCCGATATGCAACACCGTGCTTACCCCGAGGCCAGCTTCCTTGATGGCCCATGGGACCGTGCCCGACTGTCCACCGCTCCTCGAGATAACGCCCACGGGTCCCGGCACGAATACCTTCTGAGCGAATTCCGGGGTACCCCCGAGCCAGCCGGCCGCGGCAATTCCGGGGCTGATGATACCGATAGCGCCCGGCCCCAACAGACGAGTTCCCTTGAGCTTCGCGTAGGCCATCATTTCCAGGATATCATAGAGGGGAACCCGTTCCACTGGCATTACGATAAACGGGATGTCTGAATCTATGGCTTCAAGGACGGCGCCCTTGAGGGCCGGCCCCGGTACGAAGGTAACGCTCGCGTCTACGGGACCCTGGACATTGACGGCCTCTTCCACCGTATTATAGACGGGTATTCCGGCCACCTCTTCTCCGCCACGACCGGGCGTAACCCCAGCTACCACTTTGGTGCCATAGCCCTTCATGAACGCGGCCCGTGCCGATCCTTCCCTGCCGGTAATGCCCTGAACCAACACCTTTGTATCCTTTCTTAACAGAATAGCCATTTTTCTCACCACCTTTTACGTTAGTCCGTGTTTTTTCCGATACTCATCCAATCCGGGGATTGGGACCTCGATCTTGATCGCCTTATTCCCCCTGAACCAGCATTCGTATTCACATGCCAGACACTCCGTCCCGACGCGTTTCGTGAATTCCGCATCCCCCGCGGGCGCGGGTTTTCCATCTTTGATCACCAGGATCCCTCGGTCGAAAGTCTTGCAAGCCTCGGCGCAGACATGGGTTTTACAGTCGACGCATTTGCTATCGTCGATGATTATCTTTATGGTCCTTTCCTCGAATTCAATCATCAGCCTATCCCTCCTTCACCCCTCTATCCTTCCGATATTCCATGATGAGGGCCTTCATCCGTTCAGCCAGGAATTCCGTTTCGTACACCTTTTCGCTCCCATAGATCTCTACCCGGGCTGGTAAATCCTTGGTCCCTTCCCGCAGGATCTCGAGTGACTCCTTCTCCTTATTGCCGCAGAGCAGGAGTACGACGGGGAATCCGGGTTTATCCATAAGCTCCTCCCTGAGGGCCTTTACCACACCATGGGCATGGTGCCACTGTTCCTGGTTTGCCACGATGAATCCTCCGAGCATGTAACCCTCGATTCCGGCCTGGGACAGGATAACTTTTGCGGCCCGGTAGACCTTTGCAGCAGTGGGGTTTCCGCTGGTGTCGGCGTAGTTGGCGATCTTCAACCCCTGTCGATTTAAGGCGTCCACTCCCAGAATTGCGCCGCCTCCACCTATTCCATGGTAGCCCACAACGCCCAGCTCCTTGATTTCCGGGATCATCTGTGCAATGTAGCACGTCCCGCGAAGATCCCCCTCCTCGATTTGCCAAGCTATCCTGTCCAATTCCGTGGGCGGTGTTGAGGCCTCCCGGGCGACATCGATTCCCAGCTCCGGGTGGCGGAATACCGATGAGTCGTCGATGGCCATACGGCAGTCAGCGGCATAAATCTTCCCATCCTTGGTTAAGACGAGGGGGTTAATCTCGGCTGTCCGGCAGTTATACCCTTTAAACGTCTGGTACAAGCCGAGTATGGCCTGAGCGATGGCCGGAAGCAGCTGAGTCTCTACCTTGAGCTTCACGGCAAGGTTGAGGGCATCGTAGAAGCGGAGGCCCCGAAGCACATCCACATTCATCTGGGCGATCTTTTCCGAGGGTACTTCCTCGATGTCCACGCCTCCCTCGGTGCTGAACATAACAACTGGAGCCCTGACCTCCCTCGAGGCATCGATGATCACGCCGGCGTAGAACTCCTTATCGATATCCAGCTTTTCTTCCACGAGGACCTTTTCCACCGTGAGGTTCTTGATCTGTGACCCCAGGAGTTTGCCAGCAACCTTTTCCGCCTCATCGGGTGTTTGAGCGAACTGGATGCCGCCGGCTTTTCCTCGTCCACCAGCCCAGATCTGTGACTTGATGGCAACGGGCTTGCCAATCTTCCGAGCTATCGTCCCCGCCTCCTGGGGAGTTGTTGCAGCCTCGCCCTCGGGGATCGGGACTTTGGCCTTCTTGAGCAACTCTTTTCCTTGATATTCAAATAATCGAGCCATGGTTACCTCCTAAAGCTGCATCTTATCTTCATGGTTGCCTATGATCTTCGGGTTGTATCACCTCCCTCCTTGATCCAGGCCCGTATGGACTCTCCTCGATAATCATTAAGCGGATGTATGCTGCTCCAGCACATCCTGGTTGACGAGATTGGAGGGTCTCTCCCCCTTCAATGCAGCTGTGCAATTTTGTGCCGCCGTTATCGCCATCCTTCTCGAATTTCATCGGCACCTTGTCGCATCAAAGGGGAAATCACAACTTCTTCCATGATTTCACCCAGTCGTGAAACTTCATACCAGCTGGATGTATGACCTGGGCCGGACTGAAGATCTCGACCGGTTTGACGGTGACGAAATCGTACGGGTTATTATGGGTAGTGATGCCCATGAAGAAATTGCATATTTGGTAATTGTCCTCCCGGTAACCTCGGTAGCCGGAAAGGGAGGGAACCGATATTCCTCGCAGGGCTGACGCGATTTCCTTCTTGGATGGCCACTTCCGTGTTATGGCATAACACTTCTCCACCGCAGCCTTGTATGCTTGCAGGGTGAAATACGCGTGGTCGCTCTCATAGGATGGGTATTCTTTGAACCTTTCAACGTAGGTCTTGACGAACTCGGTGTTGAGTGGCCACGCATCCGTCCACCTGAAGTAGTAGCTGTTGTAACCCAATATGAGACTCTCGGGTGTAAAACTCTTCTTGAGAGTGTAGTGGACGCCACCACCCGTCGTAAAGCACCCCTTAATCTTATCGAATAATCCATCTCCCGCCGCTTGTTTCAGGAAGGTGGGCGTATCCCCTGACCAAAAGCTGCTCATGATGAGATCGGGGTTGGCCTTCTTAAGGGCTGCGATATGAGAGGTAAAGTCGGTAGCCCCTAACTTTGGCCACTGAGCCTCAACGGGCTTCACGCCCGGGTTAAAATACTGCAGGACGGTCAGATATGCCTCCCAGCAAGTCCTTCCGTACGAGTAATCATTATTTATGCCTGCTATTGTCCTTACCTCTGGAAAGTATTTCGCGGTCATGAGCGCTCCGGCAACAGCCTCCGATTCGTTATAAACGCTCCTGAAACCGTATTCCATCTTCGGCATCGTTTCTTCGAGGCCCTTTTGGGTAGTTGCATCATGCGATAGCCAAAGCTGCCCTAACTGTTCGGCGACGGGCCCAACCGCCTGCCCATTTCCGTTTGAAAATAAGCCAGAAATTACGTCGACCCTGGTTGATAGGGTCAGCTTCTTAAACCTCTCCACGGTATCCTTTGCCGATGACTCCTCCTCTAGGTGTAATTCCACCTTCCTCCCAAGGATTCCTCCGGCGGCGTTGACTTGATCGCGCCAAATCTGGCACGCCCGCCACGCAGCAATTCCGAGGATTGCGGCAATCCCCTTTTTAAAAGTTATTACGCCGATTTTTACCGGTTGCTCTTGGAGGCTCTTGGGTACGGCTGCGGAGGAACTTGATTTCTCCGATTCGGCCAAGATCGCCCCGGTCCCAAGAGCCGCAGCGCCAGCGATTTTCAAGAAATCACGCCTCGTTCTTCGCCTTATCGTGTTCATTTCTTAGCTTCGGGATACTACATTTCCACGGTCTTATATGTATATATTATATATAGGTCCCAATTATCCACTGTTGCTCATGGTTTAACGAACATCGAGCTTATACCAAATGACATGTGGATTGTCAACAAAAAAGAAGCGGGGAAATAAATATCTAGATATATAGATGAACTGCCCAATGCGCGCCTCTGTTCTTTCCAGAATCCGCTGAGATAGCCGATTACTGGAGGAAAGTAAGCAAAGAGAGAAATTTATCCTTATCCGCTTGACAAGGGGGGAAATCCGAATTAAGAAAAGGTAAGACCAATGGAGAGACTGATATGTTTAGATCCGTTAAACGCCAGAAGGTGTCCGATGAAATTGTAAGTCAAGTGAGAGCACTCATCAGCGAGGGTGTACTGAAGCCTGGGGACAGGCTTCCCCCCGAGCGAGAGCTCATCAGGGAATTCGGCGTCAGCCGCCCCTCCCTCAGGGAGGCACTGAAATCCTTGGTTGCCCAGGGTTTTTTGGAAGTAAAACAGGGCGACAGGACCTTCGTCAAATCGATTACCTCGGAGAAGCTCCAGGATCCCCTCTCCCTCCTCCTCAAAGCCGACACCCAAAAGATTTTTGACCTGATAGAGGTGAGAAAGGCCATTGAGGCCTGGGGTGCCTTTTATGCTGCGCAAAGGGGATCGGAAGAGGATATTAAGCGATTGGAGGAAATTATCGGGGAGATGAAGGAGGCCTTGGATGAGGGCGGATCGTGGGAAAAGCAGGATGCCGATTTTCACCTTGCCATGGCCCAGGCAACCCACAATACGATCCAAACCCACATAATGTTCACAATCTATGATCTCCTCAGGGAATCCGTGGCGAGGGTTTTCAGGGGTCAGGGAAAGGCGAAGAAGTTGTTCAATCAGCACTATCGGATCTTCAGCGCTATCAAGAACCGCGCGCCGGATAAAGCCAGGGAAAGGGTACTCGAGCATTTGAACTACGTCGAGTCGGAGGTGAAGGCGTGGGAAGACGAGGAAGGCTCATAACGATGCAGCGGCTGAAGGCGATTCTTCGAAGGACAGATCCCGACGCGCTTTATCAGGCGGGGGAATCCTTCATCACGAGACGGCGGGTTGAGGGCGGTTTCTTTGGGAAGATATAATGCATTTGCTGAAAAGCTGAACTCCAAGGACGGCTGGTTTTCGAATCACTGTTCCTGGGCCCGCGAATGTAAATGGGGATCGGAGGAGTCTTCAAGGGATGAGGAGGCTTATTGAGCTCGTTGGGGAAGAGAATTACAGCGATGTCTTGGAAGACTTGGTGCCTTACAGCTATGATGCCTCGGTGAATGTACATCGACCCGATTGCGTGGTTTGGCCCGATTCTACAGAGCAGATCAGCGAAATCGTCAAGTTTGCCAACGACCGGAGAATTCCCCTCGTTCCCCGAGGTGCTGGTACCAGTCTCAGCGGGGGAGTTATCCCAATCAATGGTGGGAT
>Ga0180437_10009347_pt1 | contig 12160 bp, 21 predicted proteins | sample SS_ome_4_FD_132410 | JGI IMG/M metagenome (GOLD analysis project Ga0180437, IMG submission 132410) | Hypersaline lake sediment archaeal communities from the Salton Sea, California, USA - SS_3_D_1 metaG | ecosystem: Environmental > Aquatic > Non-marine Saline and Alkaline > Hypersaline >... | reverse complement strand
TTCATAAGCTCAATTAATGCTGAATTATCCGGCCCCGCTGCCAGCGGGATCGCCGGAACACCCCCCCTCAATGCCGGGGCTGGTTTTCCAATATCGGCAAGGTGCATGGTTTGATATTTCTTTTCCCATTTCCCATTTTTCAATTTCAGTTTTGCGATTACTAGATAACTGCCGGGGCCGTATTCATCCCGGAGAAAATCGGGATCGGGGGGGGATTCAAAACGGGATACAAATTGTTCTTTAGGGGTATTGCTGCCCCGCTCATAAATCAATTTAGATACGGAAAAATAAGGTTTTGAATTTTTGCGGTTACATTCTTCCAAAAAATCAAAAATTTCATCCGCATAAACCGGGGATATTTCATATTCCGGGGCGGGTTGCGAAACGGTAGATTGTTGCTGTGATGCTGTCGGCACTTTTACACCTCCATTATTTTAAGAATGATTTTTTTAATATCAGATAGGCTATTGCTGATATTCCCGATATTATCAATAATTTCCTGAAGCTGTTTTCTACGGTTTCCCCTTTCCGGTTCGGGTTTTTTTTTTCGGCTTGAGTATCAACAAAATTCATATAACTTTGTACGGTATCAATACCCGCTGCTGCGTTTGCCTTTTGCACGTTTGCCGGAAAAACCCATTCCGGGGGCTTGTATCGTGCTGCCGGATAGAACACGGCAAGGTATAGGCTTTGCTTTGTCTCAAAGGGCATATACCTTTTCAGGTATTCATATACGGGGGTTCGGAGCTGGGTTGTAATTGTGGGGTACTTTGTGACTAAATCAAGGGAATTTTGAAAGCCTAATTCCTGAGCGGTTGAATCTATAAATTGAATCAATCCCCGTGCTGAGCTACCGGGGTTTTTGGCTTGCGGGTCAAAACCGGATTCGGCATAGATTAAATCTTCCAGCCATTCCGGGGGTATTCCTAATTGAGCGGATACAAAATTTAAGGTATCCCGCTCGGTCTGTGTAAGTGTCATCGTTTTGACAGTCTGCCGATGATCACCCCTCCAATAAGCAAAGCAATGATGTATCGTGATGCCCACGGTAAAAGCACTTTGCCGAATCGTATTTGAATTGTCGGCGGCTCTGTTCCGGGGGGAGCGGGTTTTAAGGCTTTAAAGATTGATTGATCGAGATACTTTCCCCATGCTTGTATCTCCTGTTTATTAAAATCTATTTCTAAATACTTATTGTCAACATTTATTATTTCCGGCTCTATTCCTGTGGCGTGACCTGCCCATAAGGTGAAAGCCTTTGCCTTTGCATAGTCTAATACTGTAATATTTGCCATTAGTGCCCGATTGCCTCAATTGCTGCATTTACTATGCGGATACTAGTACCCGTTCCCCCTAATCTTCTTACCATAATTCTAAGCCATGTAAATTGGGAAGCTTGAAGAATATCAGTAAAACAGATACATTGTGTTTCTGGATTGCCGGGGCCATGGTTTTGTATTTCGTATGATTCGGCTGTCGGTGCTGCCCCGGAAACGCTGATCCCAAATTGCCATGTATTATACTGCCCTAAATTGTCCTGTGCGTTAATAGTGGCCTTAATTTTCCAATTCAACCCCGCCCGATTTAAACTTAAAATTCCATCAAACGGATCGGTAAGTGAGGTATGTATCATGCTTAAAAAGGGACTCCAATAAGCGGCCCCCCCATCAAGTACCCGCCAATTAGAATCTAATCCGGTAGGATTGATTGTATCATTTAAGTAAATGCCCCCGGAACTATCTATATATTTAATTTTGTGGTATGCATCAATTACGGCCATTATGTTACCTTGTGCCTTAATCGCAAAGAATGTAAAATGGGATATTTATTTACTTCATCTTGTGCCCGGAAAATCCATACAATAGCATAAAAGGGGGCGGCTGTCAAAGGGCTGGGGGATGTTTGAATACTCAAGTTTGCGGTTAAATCTGTTATTAAAATTTCATCCGCTGCCGATCCGCTGTCTAGGGTGCTGGTTGCCACGGGAACATTTCTTGCAATGTTTAAAATCTGATTTTTTTCATAAACATATACCCCGGCTTTAAATTCAAAATCATTTCCATAAGGTGCCCCGGTTTCCTCTTGCCATGCTAAAAGCAATTCAAATCCGGGATCGGCAATATTCAGGGAATCATTTAAAATCAGATTATAACTGGCTCCGGTGTCCTGATCAAGAATCATACTATCTTGATCTAAATAGGTGATCCCGTTCCAAACATCATTTCGGAAAGAGTTTTCTTGCGGGATTTTAGATAAATTATTCGCATGAATAAAATATTCTGCATGGGTTATCGATCCCCCGCTGGCTGGCCATTGACAATTTCCCATTTTTTGCCCTTATGAATTAAAGCACTCTATAGCTTTCCATTTTCCCGATTTAAAAGCCGTTATCACTGCATTGTCATGCTCTTCATAAATCACCATTGAAAAGGCGGCCCGGATAGTGGTAATCCCTACGGTTGCGGCGATCTGATTCAGTACCCCGGTGAAGTCAACAAGTAAGGCATCATTATCTTGAGGGGTGTTGAAATAAAAATTAAATTCCATATTATCTTTATAGTTCAAACATGGAAACGGAAAAGGGTATAAAAGCCCCGGAGTATCCCGGTATTTAAGCCTTATTTGCGGGAGTACATTAATAGATTCAAAATAGTTTCCTTCGTCAATGCTTGCGCTAAAAGAAACCCGTTCAATCATATAGATGTATTTTCCGTCAAGCTCAAGGGCAACTTGATTTTGATTCGCTGCCACATTTGTATAATCGTATACCCCTACTGTCGGAACGTTGAAAGTAGCAACAAATTGATTTAAGGTTTCTTTTGGAAGGGCTGAAGGTGTTAGCCTGTTTATTAAGCTCATTATGCTACCGCCAATCCGAAATTATGAGTAATAAGCATATAAGGGTATACCCTCAATGTTAAGCCGTTCAAAGATGCCGGAACACCTATCATTGATATTTTAAATTCAAATTGAGATATAGCAACCGTTACATTTTTTCCCGGTATTAATCCAGAATCCCATTTTATATACTGATTAAAAGGAAACTCCCGATCGTTTTGCGGTAATACGTTCCATGATGGAAGCTCTAAAATTGAATTAGTTTGGGGGGTTGTCGGTTCCCTCCAAAATAGCCCTAATCTTCCCACGGATGTACTCATTGGAAAGCAATAAGGCAAACGAAAGCCCATTGAAATAATTAAAAATGGATCTTGCTCCACAAAAAATTTTCCTACTGCATTTCCAGATTGAAACGTTCCGTAATTTATCCCCGGCCCTGCGGCCCCGGTTATAATAACTTCATTCACCGTATTATCTACGGTAAAATCCAGCCCGGAACTATCAACCCATAAATTCTCAGTGATTCCCATTTTTAAACCTTTCGCAAATCTGTAGGTATCCATGTACCTATAAAAGCAATATCAACCCGTGCCGGGGTAACTCCATTATACCCGGATATTTCAAGCCTTAAAATCTGCTTAGGCAAATAAAGGATATTCAGCGGGGTTGATTCCCGGTAGATTGCCAGCCCTGCCGGGGAAGTAAATTCAACAAAATTGAGCGGTAAAATTATTTGCGGTTCGGGATCGCTTATTATTTCTAATGATTGCGCTTGCTGGTATAGCTTAAAACTCAAATCATTGATTGAATCAAAATCCCATATTACCCGTATTTTTTCCAGCTTAAAATAAAAACCGTCATTAGTGGTAATAACACTATAGGCGGTTGCTGCTGGGTGAGCTGCTGCGGTTAAATCAATCGAATCCGCATAAATATGAGATTGCGTTTGCTTGTCAGGATCAACCCATTTAAGCGGATCGGAAAAAAGGCGGTAAAATTCCCGCTCGGGTATTATTTCGCTCCAACCCTGCATTGGTAGAACGTTCCATGGGGCGCTAGCTTCCATTAGTCCATCGTCCTTATACGGGTTCCATAATAAGCAATTGAAACGGTGTTAGCAAAATCATGATCATTTCTGCATCTCATAATGATAGTGCCGAAACGGGGAAACATATACCGAAACGGATATACAAGCCTTAACGGTTCATCAGGGTTTCCAACCCCTGCATTTCCCCGCAATCGTCCGGGGCTGGCAATCAGGGCGGCATTTACATTGCCGGTGAAAAGGGTTCGGGTTTGTGCCCCGTCAATAAGTTGACAAAAAATATTATTGATTCCGTTATCTGCTGGGCCAGCCTGTAAAGTTGTAAATCCCATGGTAAAATACCATAGCTGAAAATGTCCTTCGCTGGATATATTCACCGTAAGATCACGGCTGGAATTGGCATCAATGGATGCCTCCACGGGAATAATATTATCATACTGCTTTTCCTGTAGATCAATTAATTCTTGCGGGTTTAAAATTCCCACGTATGGGTTAATACCTTGCATAATAAACGGCTCCGGGATTAATGGATTTTAAAGAGCACTTGCCGGGATAATTTCGGCCAGCTTTATATATTGCCAGCTTTTACCGTCAAAATATAGTGCTGAATTATCGGCGGGTTTTGCTTCATCAATTGCGACCTTTACGGCTTGAAAAAGTATCGGTTTTTCAATTGGCTTGCCGGGGGCTTTTTTTGCTTTCAATACTTCTGCCTTTGCCTTGTTATAGGTTTCGGCATCTTTTTTTATATAAAAGCTGAACATAATTTTTTCCATTCTGTAAAGGTGAAAAGCGGGGGCAACCCAAAGGGGGATACATTGCTGTATCTTAAAGGATATACCCCCGCCCGCATCGGGCGATCAATCAAATCAACCCATAAAGCAAAATCAATTTAAGACAAACGGCCCAAAGCCCCGCAAAGCCCTACAATAATTCGATCCCCGTCCAATGCCGCATTCGGTGCAACCGTATGCGTAAGGGTAACATTAAAAGTGGTCAGGGATGCTAAAACAATCGGGAGCTGAAGCGGGAAAATTCCTAAACAGCGGCCTAATGTTGTTGGGATTCCCATTGTGGCATTATCGACCATTTGCGAAAACGGAAGATTAAACATTTCGGTGAGCGTCCATCTTCCATACGTATCTTTCCCCGATATTCCGAAATTAAAAACCGTTTGATTCAGGGTTGTATACATATTATGCATCTGGGCCGATGTTTTCAGGGCATCCCCTACATACATAACTTTTAAATACTGAGCCATGAGTTTTTGCCCTGTCGGCAATCCTATTGCCCCCTCAACATTGGTATCTGAATAGTTTTTTCTTGCTGCCGTTACGGGATCGACTTGTCCAACCCCCACGGTAAAAAGGCGGTGCTCTAGTACGGTGCTCAAAAGCTGGGCGGTATCGTATAGGGTGTAATCAATCAGATCGCCTTGATCCTTATACGTTCCCTGCGCCATTTGTGACATAGCATTGCGAAATTTTGCGACTTCTTGCCAGTTTTTTAAAAGCTGTTCAGGCATGATTTTTTGCTCCTTATTTTTGATTGTGGTTTGTTATCTATGTTAATTCCCTCACGGGTTAATTATAGGGATTATACCCCCCCCCCATGCACCCCCCGAAAGAAACGTTTTCCCCAAAGGAAACATTTTCACCGAAAGAAACATTTTCCCCCATGTTTTGATAGGTAGTTTCCATCATTCCGGTTTCAGGGTTAATAGTATTGGGGGCAGGCAGCGGGATTTCTCCGGCATAGTTCGGTACTCGCACGGTTTCAATCATGGGGCGATCCCCGGCAAGCATTGGAAGATCGGGGAAAGCATTTTTCACAATGGCAACGCCCCCGGCAACGGCGGCCCCGTATGATGCCATTCTAAAAAGTTTCATTTTTTTAGTTTTTGGAACAAAAAGTATCCCGGCGGTTCCTATTCCAAGCTGGGTAAAAGCCTTTGCGCCTTTGCTTTGAACCGGCAAAGCTTGAACAAGCATTGCACTTGCCACGGCTCCCCCTACTCCACCGGCAAGGTTTACAGCCATTCCAATAAGATCACCCTTTCCCCCTATTGCCTTTTTTGCGCTGCTTAATGTGCGCTTAATGGGGTTCATTCTCCGGGTGCTTCTTTTTGCTGCTGCTCTTTTTGGGGCGGTCCTTTTCGCCGGTGCTGCTTTTCTTGCAACAATTTTCCGGGAAGTGCTTTTCTTTGCAGCGGCTTTTTTTCGTGCTGGCTTTCTTTTTCTTTTTGCTGCTGTTGTTTTTGCTGCTGCCCTTTGCATTGCCCATGCTTTTTTGTTAATCCCGCCAGCAGCTTTAATGTACTTTTTTGCTAGTTTTGCCATTTCTAAACCTCCGGGTTAATTTTTCTTTTTCGGATAGTATTTATTTAAAGAAAAAAGAGCGTATCCCCCTACGGCAATTCCCGCAAAAATTAAAATTCGTTTGCTTGCCGTATCGACCGGGGCCGAAATACTTTTAATAGATTCGCTGATTTTTTCAGGTGTATTTTTTATTGCATCAATGATATTATTTACTGGGTGGATTTCGGTTGTAGTCGTAAGCTCTTTTAATCCGGGGTTGTAGTGCTTCATATCAATAATGCCTGATTTTGCCAATGATTCAAGGCAGGAAAGATAAGCCCATACAAAAAGGTAATCCAACCCGGACAGCTCCCCGATTTCCTTAGACATAAGGATCGATTGAGTAGGTGTAGGGGCGTGCCGTGCCTCAAAAAACTCAAAAGGGGGATACTGCCCGGATTCGATCATTTTTTGATACATCGGTAATACTATTTTTCCCATGCTTTTTACTTGGGATAAGCTGTATTTATCATCCCCGAATTTTTGCACGTAGAAATAAGAAACTTCATCATTCACCCCGGCAAAAGGGGAATAAAGAAATTTATAGGTGGTATAATTACTACCTATTTCAAATTGTGGCGGCTCCCCTGCCATTGCCGGGGCAAAAGTATTGCTGAAAATTCTATTCACGATCCAAATCCTAAAAGAGCAAGAGCGGCAACCCCGATGCCAGCGGCCCACATTAGGCGGCGTTTGTTTACTGCTTTTTTGTATTCTTCCTGCGTCCGTTTTCCGTATGATTCCCGATATGCAACCATTTCGGATTTTAACGATCCTTCTCTCCCTGCTTTGTATGCTTCATATACCGCACGGTTCCCGCTGGCATCAATTATTGCCTCCCGTCCTGCTGCTGTTGCTGGTTGCACCCCTTCGGGGTTCCACGGGGGGTTTCCGGGCATCCCTGCATCGACCCATTCCCATAAATCGGTTTCCGTCCATTTTTCAGAAGGGGCTGGGTACCCCATTATAGAGCGGTATTGTGATTGAAATTTCTTTACCATTTTTACCCCTTTAAAAAGAGTTTAAATACTGCCAGCCCTACGCCAATTCCGGGGGCATATTTTAAAAATTTTTCTGAAATATTCCCGGTGCTTTCCGGGGTTTGCTTTGCATATTGAGCGGCGGCAACCGGGTTTGTGTATGATGGATTGAGCGGGGCGGTGTCTGATATAATCGGTTTTCCGCTGCTGTCTGTTTTGTTCATTGCTTCAGCGATTGCAGGCATATCTTTAATTTTTGCGGTTCTCTCGCTATGGCTCATAGCGTAAAAATCAAGCCCGAAATTTCGGAAAATTCGATCGTAGTATGATTCCCATTTTAAATTATCATTCGATATTTTATTATTTCGAGTTGTCAATTTTGTAGATGTTCGGTTTCCCTCAATTTCATACCATACAAAGGGTGTCCAATCAATCGGGGGCATCCATGACGTATCATAATATCCCCGGTATTGCTGATTTATCGGCCATATACTTTGATACCTTGCCCATGCATCGGAACGATCCCCGGAAAGTGCGGGGGCGAAAGTTTGCCCGAATTTTGCGATCATGCTTTTGCTTTCCTTTTTTTAATTGCCTTGAAAGCATACAAAGCGGCAATGGTTATTCCGGCGGCAATGGCTGTATTTTTCAAATCAATTTTTGGCATATCAATACCCATTTGCCCCGGATAATTTCGGATTTTCATTGTGGCGGGTAATCTATATGTCCGGTTCATTACTTTTTCTTTCCCATAAGCAAAACAGCGGCAAGTCCGATCCCTGCTGCCGGTAGAATCCAGCCCGGAAACCCGCCAGGGGTTGTTGGGGTAGTCAACATGATATTAGTGCCGGGGCTTGTGGCTGGCTTTGTGCTGCTGCTGCTGTATGCTCCCAGCCCAAAAACTTTTGCAATACTATCTGCCCCGGTTGCGAAAATATTTGTAAATGTGCTGGTTTTGCTGGCTCTTTCAATTGCTTCTGCATTTGCCTGTTCGGTTGTTAATGTGCTATCGGTTGTCGTTTCATCGGCTCCCCAAATTCTATTCATGATCAACCCCTTAAATGAGTTTATAAATTCCAAATCCTACGGCACCAATTAAGCCATAAGTAATCAATTTTTTTTCATATTCAGCCCGTTCTATTCGGGCAGATTCGTTTGCATCTTTTTGATCCTGCACTTGCTGTAAATAAAGGGCTTGTGCAAAATCATTTTGTGCCTTTTGGCTTGCTGCGGCTCTTTCTTCTGATTTCCGGGAACTAACAGCCGAAACTATACTAATAGTCACGCTGGCTACTGCTGCCACAATTGCGGTTACAATTGCGGCTACTGCTTCGCTTGCTATTCCCATAGATACCCCCGGATACTCGGCGGTATTCAATCCCCGGTAAATTTGACCTAATGATTTATGATACTGATTTATCATTTCTCTGCTGGGGTTTCCTTCGCCATAAAGAGAAACCAAGATCGGAGAATCAAAAGAAGTAATTTCACCCCCGGACAATAATTTTGCATTTGTCCATTTTACTTTCTGGAAAAGCTGATTTTTCGGGTAGGTTGCATCTATTTCAATCCATTTTCCATTAATTTTTGCCTCAACAATTACATGATGTAATTCTCCATTTTTACGGCTGGAAACGGCTTTGAATCTATAGGGTATCCCGTTATTTTGAAGATACGATGAAATGAGGATCGCCTTTTTTTTGCAATCTGCGGATTGTTTTCCTGAAAGCACTAAATAGGGGCGGGTAACTACCTCTATACCTGATAAATCCCTTTTATATGGGATTTCAGCAATAACCCGGTAATAGTGATCCAATGGTAATTCATTGAGCGGGGTTCCGTTCATTCTAAAATATCGAATATCACCGGAAAATTTACGGGTGAGCCGTTCCATTTCGGCGGCTGTTTGTTCCGGGGTTTTCAATATTGCTGCCTGAATCATCTTAAAATTGCCTTTAAAATTGCTATTCCAATCAACCCCGTTCCCAGCCCTGCGAGAAAAGACGTTCTGCGGGTATCTTCATACAATTTTACAAGCTGCTGGGTTGATATTTCCGGCGAAACGTCCAAAGCCGATCCGGGAGCTGCCGGGGTTCCATTTGCGGGAGCTGCGGGGGTGCTATTCCCCGGAAACATTAATGATTCAATTTGTTTTTGAATATCTGGCATAGAGTAATATTCCGGGCAAAAGGTAATATTTGAAAGTTTGCACTCCATGTAGGAATAATAACAGATTTAAAAATAATTGTCAAGTCATTGAAAATTGGCATTTTATAGTATTTTTTGTCAAAAAAATAGCTGGTATTCAAAAATGCCCTTTTTAATTACAAAAACCCATAAAATATGGCTGGCTGGGGGTGCTGGCTGGGGGTGCTGGGGGGGGTGCTGGGGGGGGTGCTGGCTGTACTGACAGCCATAAAAATGCCGTTTTTGAGCTAAAAACGGCATTTTGTTTTTTTAAAAAAAATTATTTTTTTTTATTCAATGATTTTTTAAAAATAATCCCCGGCGGCATCTTTTCTGATTTCTTCTCTTTCCAGCTCTATAAGCTCTCCCCTAATTTTTCTATTATCTTCCAAAATCATTTCTGTTGATTCTTCCAATGATGCACGGTATAAGCTGATTTTTCTTTCCTTTTCCCACGGGTCAAAATCTATAGGCATTTTTTGCCCCTTATTCGATTAAGTTTACATATTGTCTATTATTCGCCATGCCATTCTATAATGTCAATTGAAATTGTCGATTTTTGCCAAAAAACGATATTCAATTTTCTTTATTCACATTTGAAAAATTAGAGTTATCCACAATCGAATTTTGGCTATAAAATTCCTTTAATTTTTCTTTTACTGATTCCATGATTGAAAAGGGTTCAAAATCAAAATAGGGGCGGGGTTGTCGTGTATCCGGGTCTATTCTTTCAAGGTATACGGCTCGTATTGAATCCCCCGGAAACCATAAATAGGTTTCCCTTGAGATTGCCTGATATAGTTCATTCATTGGAAAATCAGAAAATTCCCGTTCAGCTTCCAAAATAAAGCGATCCCCGTCCTTTTGGTTCCTGATAAAAATATCCTGTTCCCGGAAAGCCTTTGCAGCTCCAATAAATTCTATCAGGTAATCATTTACCACGGTGAAAAGCTCGGCGGCCCTTTGTGCTTTGATTTTCATTCTTACAAGCTGCATCTATCCCCCTTTTTTGAGATTTTTAAAAAGATGCTTAACGTTATCCGGCAAATTATCGTAAAGGATCGATCTGATTTCGCCTTTCTTAAAGGCGGCTTTTTCCCGCTGCTCCGGGAGTGCTCCGTTCCGGCGGTTATGCAATCCCGGATCACTCCCGGCGGCTATAATTCGCAAAGCTCCCCCCGGCGGGAAAGTGCTTTTCCTGCCTGTTTTCGGCGTTTGTCCGGGTTTTGTAGCGCATCCGGGGGGGGCTTTCCGATGTCCCGCCGGTTCTCCGGCGGGTTCCTCTCCCGGTTTTGTTGGGGCGTTACAAAGTGCCCCATTAGATCGGGGTTCCCCCCCTATATAGGTAGGCGGCCCGCTCAAGTGTCCGGGCTTTGTAGCACTTCGATTCCCGATTTTCCGCCATGGCAGGCGGCCCCGGAAAAAGTATACGACCTTTTGAGTGAGTTTTTTAAATTTCCATTGTGCCGCATCAATAAGCATTTTAAGCCGTTTTGCGGTCAAATTCTCCCGAATCCATTGCAAGAACTGCAATGCATCATTTGCGGCAAATCCGGCCTTTAAAAGTGCCCTGTGGGTTGTTTTGTGTATGTTCTGCGAATTTTGTAGAATAAAGCAAAGGAATTTAAAATATAGGGCATCCTGCCGGGATGAAACGCAATCCAAAACCCCCTTATTTATCCATAGGGTTTTTCCCCCGCTGCGGGGTTCAAAATATCGGGAGCCATTGGATCGGGGCTTAATAAACCCCTTTTTTTCCAGCTTTCCCAAATTTTCGTATATGGTTGCCCTTTTCCATCGGCCCCCGAAAAATTCAAATTGTCGGGTAGTGTTGCCCTGCTTTGTCCTGAAGTTTGCCAGCTTCACCAAACGGGTATAGAAATGCCATAGAGGGGAGTTTAATTCTTTAATTGCACGGGTATTGATTCGGTAATATTTGCGCTGGGGCTGGCTTTGAAGTTTTGCAACCCGTTTGAACCAATCCAGCAAAGGATCGGGGGGGCGGTTGTGGGGTATCGGTTTTTGTGCTATATTCATAGGGTCTTGTTTTGTTTTTTTGCCGGTTGAAAGTTTGGCGACCTTAACCGGCAAATTTTGAGGGTTCCCGGAAACGGTGAACCCTCATTTATTATTATAGTTTGTTGCTTCATGCTTCGACAAGTGAAAGATCGGGTTCTGGTGCTCCCAGCACTTTTATAATGGCATCCAATTCTTTTTTATTTGCTCCCCGGTTAATCATTTCCTGGTAAGCTGCGGCGTATTCTTCGGGGCGTTTCTGCATTAATTCAAATTCCGGGGCGTTCTGAGCAAATTCTTTATATACCCGCTGGGTTGTTTTGTTTGCCCCTAAAATTTTGGTGCCCCATTTTTCTAAAAGCCCGGAAATAAATTCAACCATAAACCCCGGTTCCTCGGTTTCTTCATCCTGCGATCCGGGTAGTAATGTATTCGCTTTATGTTCTACCATTCTATTTACTACCTCCATTTGATTTTCTGCACCGCTGCGGATAATTTCGCCTATGGTGCTTTGAAGTTTAAAAGGATCGGCGGGATTCGCTGCGGGAGCTGCCGGGGTGAGTGCTGCACTTAAAACCGTTTTTAATAAATCTGATAAGCTGCGGTTTTGTTCCTTCATAAGCTCAATTAATGCTGAATTATCCGGCCCCGCTGCCAGCGGGATCGCCGGAACACCCCCCCTCAATGCCGGGGCTGGTTTTCCAATATCGGCAAGGTGCATGGTTTGATATTTCTTT
>Ga0180437_10009346_pt1 | contig 12161 bp, 17 predicted proteins | sample SS_ome_4_FD_132410 | JGI IMG/M metagenome (GOLD analysis project Ga0180437, IMG submission 132410) | Hypersaline lake sediment archaeal communities from the Salton Sea, California, USA - SS_3_D_1 metaG | ecosystem: Environmental > Aquatic > Non-marine Saline and Alkaline > Hypersaline >... | reverse complement strand
GCATATTCTGATATCCACGCTGAAAAGAGTTCATCTTTATAAAATATGTCAATATAATATTCTTATAACTATATATATAACATCTCTTTATATAGTTTAGTAGCACACAAAATAAAAAAATTTTATAAGTTATACCACTATAACAAGTGATACAACTTATAAAAAATATAACGATACTTAACACTTAACACTTATAAATATTAATCTTGTTCTCAATCTCATTCAATCTCATCTCCATAAACTCATTAAGGACTTCTAACTCAATATTTATAATTTTCTTATTCCTATGCTTTGCTTGTTGGTATAGTCGCTTCTCACGGTGTTCTTTGTAATACTTACGAACATTCTCTCTTATTTGCTCTCTCATAAAGTCTTCAGAACGTCTCTTAATCATCATAGCATTATGACAATCACAACACATCCTGCGATAATACTTTTACCCTTATAGACACGGTTCACATAAAAATGATTAATATCTAAGGGTTTGACAACCTTGCATTCCTTACACATTCTAAACTCAAGTTCATTCATTTTAGATTCACTCATTACTATATATTAGTAAATCTCTTTATATATTTAATTCAAGCAATTCATTCAAGTTCTTTCTATACCTCTCTTTAAAGTGCGTAAACATATTGATATGTAAAAACTGATAAGCTTCATTAGTCGCATACTTTATCATCTGCTTAAATTGAGACTTACTCATATTAGGAGGGCAGAACTCATTACATAATACTTCTACTTCACTTAAACTTGAAGGAAAGAAAAATATGTTTGATGCTTGTAATCTACAAACTCTCGGCAGTCTATTCCACTGTTGACAACAAACAAAAACAGATAAGTTATAATGTCTCCCAGCAATAAATAACTGAGTGAATGGATTACTCCTCATAAACGATGGACTACTTTGAATATCATCAAGTATAACACACACTTTAGGACTTTTAGCAATCCCCTTCTCTTCTACTTTTTGCATTTGGTCTGATAAGATTCTTTCAACTATCTCAGGGTCTAAATCAGTAAAAATATGTTTCTCATCAAGTTCAAGAAACTTTGGCAAGTCATCTCCCTTATTTGCTGTTGGACTTATGAGATAAACCTCGTCAAAATACGACTTATACATATCAGGTTTAATCATCAAATTAATTAATAGGTTAGTCTTACCTGAACCAGATTTGCCATTAAAAATAACCCTTGAAGGGTGTCTTGGTATTATATTCTTTTCCATTAGTGGTTTCTGTTTAATCTTGCTCTTCTCTGTTGGCAGTGCCTTAATCTCTAAACCAGACTTTAGGATTTCATCTGGTATCTTAACCTTCTTTTTATAAGGTTTGAAAGTTAAAAAATCGTAGTTTGTATCCATTCTATATATTATATAGTGATAATATTTTTACTATCAAATATTAAGCGTTTTCAATCACTTACGATCACATTTTCCAGATAGCATTTGACTAGTCGTGCGTGGCACAAGTAAGCATCAAGACGACGAGAAGAAGAATCTTGAAAAGTAATGTCATTTACCAAAGCTCTCGCACTGTTGACCATGCAACCTGCGAGGTCTGAGACCTGAGACTTAACAAACGAAGTTCCAGCAATTCCCATCAAGGCCTCGCCAGTCGTTGCTTCATTAGCAAAGTTTCCGAGGTCAACGTCTTGTTCCCTATCACACGCCGTGCGATGCCACGCCGCAAGAGTATAATAATATGCTTCTGCGGAAGTTTGCTTTGTTGGAGGTGCCGCACTAGAAGCGTTGGTCATAGGTGCATTGGGATAGTATGTCGAGCCCAGTTGCCACTGATATCTGATAATCTTATTGACTTCACACTGAGAACTATCTTGTTTGATATCATTAATAGCAGTGGTGAGACGAGGAATGACATAAATTCCTAGCGCCTTAGAGCAAGATTTCTTGACGTCAAATTGAAAATCAGTTGAAGCCGCCGAAGAGAGAGTTCGGTGATATTCTTTATGAACCAAGTTCAACCCATCACGTGCTGCCATTTCAGCAATTTTTCGGTCAAAAGCATCAGCAAGGTCATAGGCGTCCCAACGGATAAGTAGATTCTGAACTTCATAAGAAGTTGGAGCAGTTCCTGCCGTAGAAAACAGTGCCGCTCCTACTGGATTCAGAGAAATTTCAATAATCATTCCATCGCACAACTGAGAAGGAAGCAACCTATCTTGATTGAAGCAAGGAATAATATGAAGAGGAACACAAACTTTCACTCCTACAGCGAGTTGAGTGCCTTTTCCTTCATCATCTCCAGCAACACCAGCGGCACCATAACCCTGTGCCTGAAGAACTGAACCAAAAGCATTTCTGGAGCAATTCCAACGCTGATAAACCGAAGTCCAAAGATTAGCACCTTCAAGACGGCAAATCTCAACACCTGAGCGAGATTTAACACGAATAGAATCAAAAAGGTTGACAGCACTTCCCTTTCCGAAATCAGCAGTAGTTGCTGCTGGAGTCTTAACATCAAAAGACAAATAAGAACGCTTTCCGTCCAAGAACTGACTTCCAGTATTAACGTTAAAAACGATAGTCTGTCCGTCAGAATAAGTTCTTTGCTGAGGATAGTTAGAAACATATTTACGTTCCTTTGCTACACTCAAACTTGGAGGAACCCTATATGTCAATTTATTCAACTGCATAAGATTTGACATAACGCTTTCACCAGCAATTTTGTTTTCATCACGAGGCATAGACATAATTTTTTTTTGTTGTATATAGTATAATAAGAAAAAAAAAAAATGTCGCAGTGTCGTTTGATATACATATCTAATGATGATAAGGATACCTCTGAATCTAAATCTAATTCTGATTTCGTTTGCTACCTAAAAGAAAACGTTTCAGTCCAAGAATCTAACTATCTTGTTGTAAAGAGTATTACTCTACCGAATTTTTTCTATAATGTTAGAAGCGGTGCATATGGTTCTTTATTACAGAATGACACGTTTGTATTTCAAGAGTTGTCCCCTCTTACTACTTTTGCGGTAGTAATACCACAAGGTCAATATCTAATATCTGATTATATTGTCGCCTTACAAGCAGCAATGAACGCTGTGTTAGTATCTGGGACAGTTGCTATAACTATTGATCCAGTGACTCAAAAATTAAGATTCACGTGCACAGGAACATCTATAAGCGTTTTCTCACGAGATAATGGGAATACGGCATATGCCTTGGTTGGTGCTTTTGAAGACTTTAATACACCAAATTTCGGAACACAACCGATGCCATTCTTGCCAGACTTTAGTGGCGTTCAGAATGTTTATTTAGAATCAAGAGAACTTGCAAGGTCTCACGGAAATGACCCTTCGTTCGGTCTTATTGACATAGTAGGAGAAGTAAATCTTTCTAATACAGAGTTTGGACAGTATGCTCACTACGAAGCACCTGAGACAGAACTGAATACAATTAATTTCTTGAATACAAGGAACATTCAAAGGATAGACATTAGACTTGTAGACGGACAAGGCAACACTCTGCCGATTGGAAATGGAAGGATTAGTTTAACCTTGAAATATTACTATGACTAATTCGCCTATCGCTCATTAGTATTCGCTATGCTCTTGACTAATTCGCTATACTCTCGCCTAATAAAAATAAAAATGTATCTATAATATATAAGATGTATTCAACTTTCCCTTTGATGTATGACGCCGAACTAACAATCCAAGACCTAGGAATGCTACCTTCTTCTGCTAGAGAGTGGAAGAATATAAAACAAGAAGAACTTAAGAGAGGACTATGGGAACCAATCAGAATTGACCCTCCCTCTTTTGCTTCTGGAGATTTATCAAGTATTACTCTTAATACTTCAGGATTAGCACACCAAGAAGATATTTTTAAAGGACGTGTCGCCAATCCTAATAAGTATTCACAGATTACAAATTCTCAAGCATATCTTCAACTTATCCGTGATTCTGATAGAGAACCAACCGCATCTGAAATAATTGCTGCGAATGCTGATGATATTGGACTTGATGCTCGTCTCATTGATTTAATTAATAAACAATCAGAAGAGGGAAATTACTATGCTCAAGAATCTCAAAACTTTCAAAGGAAACTTCAAGCAAGTGTGAACAACTACTTTAAAGATGATAATCAATACAGAGTTCCAATGCAACTTAAAGACCTGCCTAGACTATTTGAATTAGCAACTATTGAAGGTCGTAAGAAATTAGAAAGAAAAGCACTTCAACCCTTTGATGAACTAAGGGAAAACTGGAGAAAAGCAATCAAGGAAGGGAAAGCAACTGCGAAAACTCTTTCAGGAATCGCAAGAGTATTGGGATTTAATCAGTTTGCTGATTCTGCTGATGTTGTTATCGGATATGCTAATAATGCTGAAAGACTTGATAGACTTTTCAACGCTTTAGAATCACGACGTGATACGACTATTACTGAAACTTTTATTCAGTCTTTGAACCAATAATTCTCTTTATATCTTCCTTAAGTTCTTTATCACATTCAACACAATCGTTATCTTCTACTATTAACTGATAAACTATTTCAAGTTTCTGAGTTGGTAATAGAGGTAATCTGTCAAATACATATTTATCTTCATCAGTCTTAAATCTTAACTTCTCTAGTAGTTTCTCTTCTAGTTCATACTTCTTAAAGACTGGTTCAAATGCCTCAGGGTTATAATTTGTTTCGTCTCTCTCTTCTCTCTCGACAGCATCTGCTGTATTCGCTTCGCTCTTGTCTGTCATTTGGTATATACTATATCAAGAAAAATAATTTATATCAAAAACCGCATATTATTTTTTTTCTTAGTATATTTTATAATGAGCAAATTAACAAGTTTTGAAGACCAAGTATTACTTCCTGTCCTTGTTGAGTTAGTCAACAGAGAAGTAAAGCGTAAACTAGATGATAAGACTAAAGAGAACAGAGTTAAGAAAGAATTCGCTAAGACTTCTAAACAAACAACTATAAGCAAAGCAAAACTTAAGAATTTTCTTCAGAAACCAGAAGGAAGAATGTCTATTCTACAACCTGCTATTCAAGTTATTAGACGTCTACGAATAATTGGAGACACTCCGAGGATTAACACAAGACAGATTGAACAACAAAAACAAGCAGTTCGCAAACAACTTAGCGATGACCCTGAAGTTTCTTTAAGAGGAGATAAAGAAAATAGAGAAACCGCCTTAAAGAATTTATTTTCTTTTACTATTGAAAGAGCAAATATTCCTCCTCCTCCTCCAAGAGGTTCAAGAGGACGCCCCAAGAAAGAAAGAGGTGAATCCGCAGAACAAGAAAAGAAGAGAGTAGGAAGACCTAAAGTTGAAGAAAGAGGAGAAGCAAAGGCAGTTTTACCAGTTGGAAGACCTGCACTTCTCGCTGAAGCAGAACCAGAACCAACAGCTCAACCAGTTGAAGAAGTTCTTACAGTTCCAGCAGCACAAGAAGCAGAAGCACTAAGAAGAAGTCGTGCTGAACCTCCACCAAGAGTTGAAGCAGTTGTTCCAGTAGCAGAAAGAAAACAAGAACTACAAGAAATCAAGGGACGAGACTTTTCAAAAGATGAGATTAAAGATGCCCGAAATGCTCTGATGAGAGAAAGCAAATTAGCATCTCCTATTTTGTCGGCGGTTTCAAGAATGCTGTCTGGTTCTTTATCTGTTGAAAGGATTTTTGAGATGAAAACTCTAACACGGAACAGAGTTAGAAATATCGCAGCTGGGCTTGCTCTCGTCGCTCAATCCATTCAAGATCCTCAACTAAAGAGACGTTCTATGGATTTATCACGAGCATTAGGAGCAGCGATTGTAGCAAGGTCTAGTATTCCAAGGTTTGCTAAAGCACTTGAAGACTATAACGAAGATGGACTTATTAGAGCAGAAACTATTGATAAAGTTAAGAAAGGTTATAAACCGCCAAGTCCTCCACCAGAAGAAACAGGAGATACGAGTGAATTAAAAATGGAACCACTTGATACTTTAACTGCAGCCAGATTAGCAGCTCAACGAGAAGCAATCCAACAAGAATGGATTGATTTCTTTGATGAATTACAAAGACAAGTTGAAGCAAATCCTCAAGCACAAGAAGTTGCGATCCAAAATCTTCAAGGACAAGATATACGATTACCAGTTCCTGATTTTATGGCAGAATTGCAAAGACAACTTCAATCAGGTCTTCCTATTGCTGCTGTTGTCGCTGGTCTCGCATCAATCTTTCCTATGATTAGGCAAGTAGCGACAGGCATTCGTGATAGACGCCCAGAAGAAACTTTAACTCAAACCGAAGTTAAAGAACCTCCCCTTGTTGAAAAACCAAAAGATGATGAACCGTCATTTTTTACTTCTAAGACAATTCAAGTAGAACAGCAAGAGGCGAGTGAAAAACCCCCTAAACCAGCAAGACCTGAATATATAATTCCAGCAACAAAAGTTCTTGACCCTTACGCTGACGAAAAAGACAGAAAAGCAGATTTTGAGATTGAGGCGGCGTTTGATTTTCATCTGCCATTTGCTATGAACGGTCAAATATTAGAACAAAATCCACTGATGCAGCAGCACCAACTAGAACAAGCAATCCGTTATGCTTATGGAGGGATTAGTTTTGGTATTAATGATTTTGACAATCCCATGCAAGTTGGATTTCCTCCGAGCGGAAATGAAAACTCTGTCCCAGCGTTAGATTTTAATGATGAATACCAACAGAAACCAGTCAATCCTAATAATAGTCTAAGAATGAATGTTGAGTATAACTCTATGACAGAAGTCTTGTCTGGAGATGGAAATGATAAAACTTTAAGAGAAAGCAATCTGTATGGTCTTCAACCAACATAAGCGAAGCGAATGCGGCGGAAGCGATTATAGCGGACGCTGTCATTTTAGGTCTTATGTATATAAAGAGTTCTACTAAAACAATATATAAAGAAGAGATGGCGTCAAATAATAATTTATATCAGAGAACATTCTTTTATAAACTCTATTGTGATGAAATAAAAGAATGCTCTATTCATTGGAGCAATAATGAAGACGGAGACGTGAGAAAAGCGAAGAATAGCACTATCAATAGAAGAAAACTTCCAGAGGGTCTTGCCGAGATTATAACAAGTCCAACATTCAAGTTTAAACTTATAGAATATTATCCTTGCGATACATACACAAAAGTTCTATTGAGATTAGATTATCACGTGTTAAATAACAATTGTATTAATAAACCTTTAGATAAGAAAGAGAAACAAATTATGGAGAAATATTCTAATAAGGATAGAGCATCATATTACGCACATAGACAAAGAATATTGAATAACCCTGTTCTTATATGTGAATGTGGTGCTAAAGTTAAACGATATTATATGACTAGTCATAAGAAGACTGAGAAGCATAAGATGCTATTATCATCACGACCCAAAGAATAGACCACGACCAGAAGGAAGGTGAGGTCTTCAATTTATAAACCAATCGTCCTTGCTTGTCTCTTATTTTACTATGTCTCGCCCTCCAATTCTTTCTCTTGACTGGGTCTTTATGGTCTATGAATGTTGAACCACCTTCAGCACCGAAGTGTATCTTCTTGTTTTGATATTTTACATAGAACCTCTTCCCTTCTACATTAGATTTGCCGAATTCTGATGCACCTAGTTGATATGCTTTCTGACGTAATATTTTCTCCATATATTATATAGTGAGATAAAATGCTAAGCTGGATCGTTGGGTATAAAAATCCGTGTGATGAGGAAGTTAAAGATGAAGTTAAGACTGAAGATAAGACTGCGGTTATAGAAGGCAAGAAAGACACAGTGATAGTGTGGCGTAATTACGAGGAGGAAATAAATAAAATTAAAGAAGAACTAAAACAACTTAAGATGGAATCTGACGAGAGGTGGAATCGTAGATTATCTCCAGTCTCTGATAATACAGAATTACAAACGAAAAAGAAGCGTAAGAAGAATAAAACTGCGTCTGATGCTCAAAAATAATTTTATATGTATAGATATATAACAGATGACAGAAGAGAAGACTAAGAGAGTTAATTCATACAATCTCGCTATTAAGGAATGGAACGAGGAACGAAAGAGCAAAGGGTTCAAGTGGAGTTCACCTAAGAAAGGAACTGCTGAATATGAAGAAGTCCAAGCAATCAAGAAGAGGATTGAAGATGAAAAGAAACCAGTTAAAGAAGAAGTTAAGAACGTTGTATCGTTTAAAATAGAAGATATGCGAGCAGATTCTAAGAATGTTAAGAAACGAGACGACTATAGCAGTGTAGTTAAGAAACTGATGAAGACTAATGCTATTCTAACTGAAAGAATTGTGGAAGAGACTGACGCTAAGAAAGTTTTAGAACTTGTCGCTAAACTTAAGGAGAACACGCAGATGCTTACAAAGGCGAGACAATTGAAAGAGGATAATGAGTAGATATATATTAACTCTCAAGTTTGATATGTTTTTATTTCTTTTATCTTTAGTTATAATATAATAAGATGCAGTATCAAGGGTATTCAACTAAGAATCTTCATCAAGGCGATGTCAGAATTACAGGCGACCTTCAAGTAGATGGAAGTGTTGATATCAATGATTTAACGATAAATAATTTAACAGTAGATAATATTGACGCTAAAAATATAACGGTTGATGAACTTAAAATAGACGGTTATACATTACCGACAACAAAAGGCAACGAGGGAGATATTATAGTTGCTACTGGAGATGGCTCAACCTCGGAGTGGAAAGAAGCGTTTGAAGGGACTGCTCGTGTCGTAGTAAATAAATTTACAGCATTAGGAACTAATCAAAATGATGATTTTGGAAATTGGAGAGTAATAGAAAACGCAAGCGTAGGAACTAAAAATTTTACGCAAAGTGAATGGACGATTAACAGTGAAATCCGCATTAAAGTAGTAGGATACTGGAATTATCAAAGGGCGGATTTTACAATTATTCCAACAGGTAAATTCGGTATTCGATTAAATAATGCTGGACTACCTCAAGAATTATATGATGTAGAAGCTACAAATACATATGCTGGGGTAACATTTCCGCAAACTGTAAGCACTCAGGGTTATTTTAGTTTGGACGTTTCATTAATTAGATTAAATGAAAATCAGTATAATTGGAGAGCGAACCTTATAAACTCAAAACAAATAAGCAACCAATTTACGGCTGTTGGGATATTAACACCAGAAAAACTCGGAGTACACCCAGTAACCTTTGGTGGTGCTGTTGCTGACCCCTTTACTGTTTCAATTGAGTGGCAAGACAATACTAATCAAGGTTCTGGTCTTTCATATTTGAGACCTTTTATAAATCGTTATGAGATAGATTTAGTAAGTGCATCATCAACTATTCTAGCAACTTCGGCAAACCTAACAACCGACCATACTCTGCTATCGAATCTCACTTTATCCGATGCAGGGCATACTCAGTTCGCCTTGTTGCAAGGAAGAGACGGCGGACAGGTTCTTTCTGGAGGAATAACACCTCTTCACGATTTAAAGTTAAAATCTCATAGTATCGGTCTTGATAATGTTATTATTAAAGATTTGAATACAGAATTCAAGAAAGATGTTGATATGGATAATAACAATATAATAAATGCTAATATTATAAGCAATACAGACGGAAGTATTCAATATAATACGCCTTCTTATGGTCTTGAGATAACAACACAGAACAGTAAGAGTTTGAATGTAGTTAGTGCTTTAGATGCCAAACTAACGGCGACTAATGTTCTAGATATTTCTGCTGGTTCTCTTATGAATTTTTATAATGGCATAGCAACTCAAATGACTATTGATGGTTCAGAAATTGGAGCAAACATACCACTTAATATGAATAGTAATAATATAATAAATGCTAAAGATATTGTTGATGCTTCAACGAGTAATAGGATAGATATGAATACTGGCGGATTTCTTAACTCTCTTGAATTATCGAGTGCGGACGAAGTTAAACTATTGAATACAGTATCAAATAATTTTATTAGTTCCTCTGGTGCTGGGTTGAATATTACAGGCAATTTAGGTAATTTAGATATATCTTCTGTTAATGCTGGTAATACTATAGCAATGAATGATGGGACTCTGTTAGGTGGTCTTAGTATTAAAAGCAATAATGTAGGAGTATTGATACAAGAAAACAGTAGCACAAATAATCTAGGAGTTACGAGCGGTAGTGTTGGTATGGTATGTAACAGTGGCCAATTAAATATACGAAGCACAGATGGTGCTAATGATTTGTCAATTGTAAAACAGAATGGTGGGAATATTAACCTAGATAGTGCTGGACTTGTTATTGTAAATAATTCTAATCTAGATATGAATAATAACTCTATAATCAACACTAATAATCTTGGAGTAGTATCAATAAATAATTTAACTCCTGCTGGTGGTTTATCTTCTGGCACTTCTAATAGTGCTACGTTATCAGGTTCAACCGCAGAACAATCTATATTGGCATTATCTTTTGTTGGAAGCAGACAAGCACCAGCAAACACATTCAAACAAGGAGACGCATATACAGCAGTTTTAGCAGGAACATTTGGTTCAAATAATGGAGATACACTAACACTAAGACTAAAAGGGGGTGCAACTGGAACAACTATTTTATCTTCTGTTGTAGTTCCCTTGAATGGTTCTTCTGGTCAATTTTATGAATTAGAGATAGATTTTGTTGTGAGACAGATAGGAGCAGCAGGAATAGCAGACTTAGCAATTAATTATGATTTTAGTTATAATCAAGCGGTAGGTGGTAATTTTCAAGGTCAAAGAAAATGCGAATTCAATAATACAACATTTGATACGACAATATTGAATACTATTGATATTACTGCTCAGTTCAGTTCTACAAGCGGTAATAACTCAATAACAACAATATTATCAACTTTGGGAAAAACATATTAATCTTACTATATTATATAATGACACACAGAGAGCAATGGATTAAGAGAAATGCTTTTGATGTTAATAAGAGTTATTCTATCGGCGAACTTTCTAAAATGTCAAGAGTAAGCGTGAATGATTTGATGAGAATATATAATAGAGGTATGGGAGCAAGACTAACCAACCCAGCGTCTGTTAGACTTCAAGGAAGTTTTAAGAAAGACCCATCTAAACCCTTGAGTATGAAATTATCTGCTAAGCAATGGGGGATAGCAAGGATATATGCTTTTCTTAATAAGATTGACTTAATTAAAGAAGGAAAACTAAAAGAGATAGACCAAGACCAAGACATAGCGATAAAATATATTTATAAATAGTATAATGGGTTGTCTAATTTCAATAGAGAATGAAAATTCGCCTCCGTTAAGCACTAGAGCAATTTATTCTCTTATCTTTACGAATAACTATATTGATAAAGATAAGGAAAGAAGTAAAAGTGATAGTGAAGTCAGTTATAAAATATCTTATAGTCCTGAGAAAGGTTAGATATTAACTTTAAATTTTAACCAGAAACCAACTATAACAGAAAGTAAAGAATTGTATAACTGAGATGACTCGCAACTGAGATCGTCAGACAATTTGTATATACACAGAGACACAATACAGGCAGTAATGAAACACTGGATAAGTAGAATAATAAAACGAGTATCAGAGCTTCCACTACAACACGAATAGACTTCATAATCGTCTGGAATCCCATTCTTATTAGTATCCTTCCGCTCGTGTATAATAACCTTTTCATCATCATCATTGTTATTCATTATACTATTACTAAGATAAATATTTTCTACGTAGACAAGATAAGCAAGTTATCTGCCATCCTTCTTGAGTGATTTTAAGTTGTAAGTCCTTTATAAATTGTTTTGTCTTACATCTCCAGCATCTAGCATAAACATAATCATTATATAACAATTCTAATATATCATTCAAATCAATTGTGATAGGAAGTTCTTCTGTTTTAAATTGTTTTCTTTCCATCTTATATAATGACAGAACAAAAAAATATTAAAGATATCCCTAGGCGTTTACTAGAGTTTGTAGAAGCTGTGAGTAATGAAGATCTGAAAGGTAGGGAGAAAAAGAAAATAGTCTTAGATAAGGTTGTCGAAGAGTTTCAACTTGATATAGATATGGTATTACTGGTTTCTGATTTAATCGATATTATTGTTGATATCTCAAAGAACCGACACAAAATTAAGAAGAAGGTCAAAACAGTCTTTAATCTCTGTTGTTGAAAAAGTTTTGTTTATATAG
>Ga0180437_10009344_pt1 | contig 12164 bp, 14 predicted proteins | sample SS_ome_4_FD_132410 | JGI IMG/M metagenome (GOLD analysis project Ga0180437, IMG submission 132410) | Hypersaline lake sediment archaeal communities from the Salton Sea, California, USA - SS_3_D_1 metaG | ecosystem: Environmental > Aquatic > Non-marine Saline and Alkaline > Hypersaline >... | reverse complement strand
TCAGAAAAATTCTGTATTATAATATTATGACAAACAAGTTTTGTAATGAAAATTATCTTTTTTCCAAAAGAACTACAACATTCTCAACGATACCAAAACTGAAATGAATTTCTATCGTCTTATGTTCAATACTATTTTCAGTGTTATTATTAAAAGTTCTAGATACTTTGTAGCCTAAATGACCATATAATTTTGAATTATACATATCTTCTGTAATTTAACAATATAATGTGTATTTTTAAACACTAAAACTAGTAATAATTTGATGTCAGCATATAATGATCTTGCGTCTATATATGAAACTTTTATTTTATGTAATCAAATTTTGATAAGGGTGTAAAGTAATGATTACTTGATACACCATTCTTGAAGTCCCAATTCTCATACTCATACCTCTCCAACAATCTCTCCAATACATTTTTGACCATGTTATCAAATATTATAACCTACCAAACTCTTAAGCTATTTTTCAAATTTTGTTTATGCTTTCGTAAAAATGAACTGTCCATCTTGGATTGAATATTGTTGGGCGAATATTTCGGATGTATTGAAGTGCATGTCTTCTCTTCAATCCATATCTCTTCATCAAATAGTGAGCAACAACACATACCGATCTTCTATGACCAGATTTACAATGAACAAGGACTGGTTCACCTCTTTTTAAGTGGTAGTCTATGAAATTTATTGCTTTTGGTAAATGTTTTTCGAATATTGGGATATGGTAGCTCTTGTTATAGACTGGGATTCTGTAGTAGTTGATTCCGTGGAATCGGTTTGGTAGATCAGGAGATACATTAACAACTGCTTTTATATTGTTATGTTTCATGAAATTTGCGGATATTGATGGTCTGTAATTTGCTAAAAATAGATTCGGAATTATCTCATTGCAATCCGACTCATAATGATGTATTGGCATTATAATGTAGATAATATAAAAAATTATATATTATCCATAGATCCATATTCTTCCTCTTGATGTTCCAATTTCCTCTTACTTCGTCTAGACGGTATTTGTGGATTCGATTCAACTATATCGGAATTAACATTTGGATTCTTTGAAACTGCATTCCAATTCCATTTTTTATTTGGATACTTCTTTATTGAATAAACAATTCACATACTTTTTAGAAAAAAGTATTGTCAAAAAATATACACAATATTGAAAATGTTTTTTTTTTTCAACATAGTGTCTACGTGGTATTGGAAAACGGTTTGGACAAAAAACTATACACAATATTGGACAAAAATTATATTCAAAAATTTACACATTTTTTTTCAATAAAATATGACACTGTGTTGAAAATACATTACTTAAAATATTGATGTTGCATTAAAACAATGAATTTTATTAGACAATTAGGTACAGCTTATACATATTCTGCATTCGCATCTGCTGGATATTGTGCATACGATGCACATACTATGTACATACAGATGTCCAGAAGAGGCGATTTTGATAAGTTACCGAAATGGTTCAATTATGCAATGTATCCAATGGTTATTCAATCTGGAATGGTTGCAGAAGTTGGTATCGCGACATACACACCAATCGCTTTGGGAGTTTATTTTATTGGAAAGATTTCTATGAAGGATATCTTGAAGGTTTAGGATTTGCAAGACCACAGCTGAAGGATTTTCTAATGAAGGTGAAAAACCAATAGTTAGAAAATATAAATATGTTATTAATGTATAATGGTTATAATAATTTATTTCCATTCGGAATAAACCTGTGCTTCCGCAGAGATTCATTCCATTCGGAATAAACCTGTGCTTCCGCAGAGATTCATTCCATTCGGAATAAACCTGTGCTTGTGCAGAGATTCATTCCATTCGGAATAAACCTGTGCTTGTGCAGAGATTCATTCCATTCGGAATAAACCTGTTACCTGCACGAACGTATATTCACCATAGTATGTCTCATTACACAGAGAACGACTCTCATCATAATACATAATCTGTGGGAATGAGAGAACACTTTCCGGAAGTTTCATTTTGATACCTGTCAAAACAGAGCCCCAACGTTTCATAATGTGTTCCTTCTGCTTCTCAGTGAAGCCCATGACTCCAGTGTTCTCATCCAAAGTGTATGGAAGCTTGTTCTCGGGATCTTCTTTGAAATTGTATGTATCCTTGATTTTATTATACTGTTTGATAATATTCTCGCGACTACTGTAGTAATCATTCAAGACATTATTAGTCAGATAACTTGGTCCAGTGAAAACATTCATATTGTATTCATATAACATAGATCCATGTCCCACAGGATCATCATCCAAATAATCATCTAAAAGATATTTAGAATCATCGCAATCAACTTTCGAGCATCTATTATATGTTTCAATATACGGTTTGATTGACTCGATAATATAATCGAGTTCTCCAACACATTGAAGAAGTACATTAACACCTTCTTCATGACTATTTCCACCATCTCCTGTAACACCATATTGACCTTCTGCAAAGACCAGATTGAAAGGAATGTATTTCAACCCATTTGGCTTGACAATATTCTGTAGATAGTAATCAGTCTTTTCGGCATCTTCAAAGATGATGATATCCTTACCCTTCCACTCATAATCAGTAGTACTGTCGAAACTTGCAACTGATGAAACATCGGAATCGATAATCAACTTATCAACTCCGATTTCACAATCCGATACAAAATCCTTGTACTTATCATAATCCTCCAATGTCACATGACATCTTCGAAGAATCTTTGTGATAAACTCCATTACTTCATGATTACCTTCATTAAACTCATAAAAATGAATCTTCCTGTCCGGTTGTTCAAGCAACCATGTCTTAAATTTACTGGGGAAAGCCCTGATCTTACTCTTTGTCACAGTGATGATCTTCCCCTCAGGGGTGTCTTTAGCTTTGAAAACTACATAGCCATCAGTCTCTGTATCAACCTCCAAAAGATTAACAACGAGAATATGCTTGTGACCAAGAGTGATAGGTGATCCCTCATGAAAAAGATCCTTTCTGAACATAACAGATTTACCGGATTGAACACTGTTTGGACTCTTGTGCTTGAAAAAGGGGTTAACAGTGAATACTGTTTCTCCTCCGACACATTCAGCATCTAAACAGAGAATGAAAGTGTACTCCTGAAAGAGATTGGTCTTGAATGTCAAGAAATCGGTATGAGATTCAAAGAAATCCCCCTCTTTGTACTTGATATACATAACATCGTTGCGTACAAGAGTGTACTTCTTACCCTCAACCAACTCATTGACCTTTCCGATCAACTTCTCAAACCTGTCGAACAATCCATTGTCAGTAATGTTACAGAAAATAGATTTTCGTTTGGTCTCATCGTGTAGCTTCTTTTTCTCGACGCCGTCGTACAGTAGCGAATTCTCAAACTTGAGATTCATATTACCAACGTACTCCTTAATATCGTTAAAAACTTGTTCGTCTAAAATATCAAATTCTTTAATAGTATCCATACTTTTTCAAAAAAAAAAAGTATTGTCCCAAAAAAAAAAAAATCAATTTTATTTAAAGTTATGATTATTGTAGTTTACAATGAGTATTAATTACGAGTTATATCATCAACACCCGTTAAATAAAGGAATTCATTTCGTCTGTATTCCGGCAATTGTTTTGACAAGTATGAATTTTCTGGATGAAGTAAAATTCAAACTATTTGGAAGAAATTATAATTGTAAAGACATCGCCAAAGCGATTTATTACACATACTATCTCAATATATCATTTAAAATGTTCGTTATCATGTTTTTCTACATTATGTTCTTGGACGAGGCAAGTTATCAATGGAAAATGTATGATAAAAAATGGAAAAGAAACAGTTTAGCCGTGTTTATTCTATCATGGCTTTTACAGTTCTATGGTCACTATGTGGAAGGCAAACGCCCAACACTTATGGATAGTGTAACATCCGCTGCTTTCCAAGCTCCTATGTACTCTATCAAGTATATCACATATGCATTCTCAGAGAGACAGTGATGGATCTTTCTTCTTCCTATTCACATATCTCGTCAATGTGCTTCTCTCTTCTTTGTCTCTATTGTTGATAAGGTACTCCGCAGCGGCTTTCCCCTTATCAAGATTATTAAAGAATTCGACCAGTTTGTTTTGGATACTCTTTTGGTTGAGAGGTTTTTTGTACATCGACGTTCTTGTTTTAAGTTTTCCATTTCTTGTGTTTAGATCGGAAACTTCATTTCTCTTCATAAAGTCTATGATAAATGGTGCTAACTCTTTCTTCTCATTGTTTCTCACTTTGACTGCGTCTCTGAGAGTTCTTATTTCGTCATCCAAGTCGATCCAACGTTTGACTTTTCGCTTGAACTCAATAAATTCGGGATTTTGATCAGTTAGTGTCATATCTCCTTCAAACGATTGCTCATGTGCATTCATTTTATATAATTAACACATAAAAAAAAGATATATATATGACGAGTATATTATGCATTTAACATTTCCTGAAGGATTAAACAATTTCGTTAACTCATATCTCAATGATGGTGTTTACAAACGTATTATGAAAGAGTGTTCAACAGGTGGGAAATATTATGATAAGAGATACGATATGCGTATAAGGTATTATCAGTATCTCATTCTCCACTTTCTGAATACACAGTTTGAAGATCAATCAATTTATAAGCGAGTAATAGATATGCCAAAAGAGGATCAGAGAATGGCAGTTGATTGCCTCTCATACAATTTAGGAATGAATCCTAGGAATGGCAATATCTATTTGGAACAGATTGTGAACAAGTTCAATATGATCTAGTTCGCATCATATTCGACAACCATTTCCAACAAATTTCTACCGACTGTTGTCATGAAATTATTGAGATCATCAGCATGAAAGGAGTTAAGAACTGGAAAAGCCTCTAAAAACATACTCATTGCACCAGAAGTGAATTCATAAGCATTGTCATGAAATTTACTGGCACAATTTGGATTTTCCAATGTCTTACCATAATCCTTTGCATACTCTCTGTTGCATTGAAGACTCTCATTATCATCATACTCATCAAAAAAATACATATCCTGAAATGTAAAAACGCATATTACAAAAAGATAAAAAAAGAACTTATATTATAAATAAATCAATTTTTATTGTCAAAATCGTTGATAATGTAATCGATTAGCGATTCATCTCCGAAATCGCGAATACCAATTGTTTGTAATATTGGAAATATTTCTAAGAAAATATCTTCAATACATGCCAAAAAATAAAAAATCATCATCAAAGTACTTAGAGATGGATTTTCTATTTCAGGATGTGTCTTTTTTACAATAATATCATAAATATACATTGAAATGTGTTTTATGTAATCATCAAAACTCTCTGCTTTTGTTAAGTTGTACCGCGACACCACAAATTGGTCTTGTCACAATTCTGAATAATGCATTTTTTGCAAAGTTTTCACATTTCTCCAAGACATAATTATTAATATCCAACATTTTTATAAATCATTGGGCATAATAAGTAAAGTCATAAATAAATCATTTTTTCTCAAGTACAATTAAATAGGGTACACGTCGAATTAAAAAATAAATTCGACCGGAAATTCGACGATTAATTGCCAAAAAAATAGCAAAAATGACGATTTTTGACGATTTTTCCCCCAAAAATACCGGTATGAAGTCTGCAAAAAAGCGGTATGAAGTTTTTTGCGGTTTTCGCCATTTTGGCACTTTTTGCACCATAACGTAGGCAATGTGGCAAATCTACTAACGTTAAATTCCCATTTTCATTAATTAACGTTGACTGTTTCAAGACTTCATACCGTTTTTTTCGAGTACCGGTGTGAACTTTACGTCTGGCACTTGCTTAACGCACATAGGGAAAAATTAAATAACGTTAAACAGTCAGTTCGACAGTAGACGCTATGTAGTTTTTAGACAGCAAATTCAAAAAAATAATTCAATAACGTCGGATGATAATTTATAAGCCAACGTTATGTATGTTTTGGATACCGGTTGAGATAAAATAATACAATAACGTAGACAAAACAAAACGATAGTATACGTTATGTATGTTTTAGACAGGTTTTTGACAAAATTGACACCATAACGTCGGCTGTGTAATCGATGGTATACGTTATTGATGTTTTGGACACCGGTTGAGATAAAATAATACAATAACGTTGGCGGAACAAATCGATAGCATACGTTATGTATGTTTTAGACAGGTTTTGATATAATAACGTTAAGATTTTTCAATTTTCAGCGAAAAAATTCAAATTGAGTTCCAGACTTCCAACCGCATTTTCCAATCCCGGAAAAATCCTTGGTCACCAATTTAAATAAATATCAACTACTAACAATTAATACAACAAGAGAAAATTCATAAAAATCCAAAATAAATCTCAAGTTCTGGATTTTAAAAAAAACTTTTTTTGACACCATTTTTTCAGAAATTGGAAAAAAATATTTTTACTTTGCGGGTTTGAGTTTGAAAGAATATTTTCGGAAAATTTGGATTTGTTCTGAAACTCCCAAAAAAAAGCTACATGCGTTTTTTGAAAATTAAGGAAACTTGAGAAATTTAAAAATCATTAAAGGATAACTTGTAATTCTACATAGAGTCTTCCAAAAAGGGTCTAAAAAAATGACCTTCGAAATTGGCTTATCTCCAAAATGAAAAAAAGAGAAGAGGTCAAAAAATCGAAAATCTCCAAAACGGTTTTGACCAAGAAATCCATTCAGTGAAAAATGAAAAATCCTCATTATAAATTATCAGTTCAACAGAAAATTCTCAAAATATTTTACCTTTTATTGAAAAAACGTGTTTTGAAACTACTAGCAATTTGGGCTACAGAGAAGAATTGCCTATGTAGCAGGGTTTCAAAACAAATTTATCGATTTTTCACTATCCTATTTTCCCTTCATTTTTTTTGAAACATCTAAAAATTTCCATCAAAAACGCAAGTTCATTTTTGAAAAACACGAAAAAAAACACAACAGAGAAGTCTGTTTGGAACACCTCAATTTAAATTTCTCGAAATGACCTGTATAAATTTTCGGAGTATGGCAAATATTAAATAGATATGTATCCTATTCTAAATATTCCGAAATCCCTCAACAAACAAAAAATATTACATGATTATATATGGTCTTGACAATTGGATCTCATATGAATAGAAAGAGTGAAACATACTCTAGTATAGTAGATGCACTCAAAGGTGAGAAATCTATCGGTGGAAACATTATGCAGATATTTCTCGGTAGTAGCATCAAAAGTACATTAACAGATAAGTTTAAACTGACTGCGGAAGACATTAAACAGATAAAGCGAACAATGAAATCCACAAAAGTGAAAATAGTTGTTCACGGTGTTCTCACTCTCAATTTCTGTTCACCCATAACTAAACGCTACGAATGGAACATAACAAACCTGGTGTACGACCTGGAACTTAATCAAAAAATGGGAGGACTTGGTGTGGTTATTCACATGGGTACTCGTAAAACCAAGAACTTCGACATAACCTATGAAGAAGCAGAGAAGAACTATATCAAGAATCTGGTAGAAACTATTAAGAGAACGAAGGATATAAAATCGCGTATAATTCTGGAAACATCATGTAATCAACCCAACAAAGTTGGTGGCACTCTCGAACAATTCGCAAGACTTTATAAAAAAGTCCCAAAAAGGTACAAGGACAGGGTAGGAACATGTGTTGACACAGCTCATGTATTCGCAGCTGGTTATCAGATTCACACATTAGAGGGTATGAAGGATTATTGGGATAAGTTTGATAAACTTATTGGTATCAAGAATTGCACACTTATTCATTTAAACGATTCACAGAAAGAGTGTTGTTCATGTATTGATAGACATGAGACAATTGGAAAGGGTTTCATATTTAGTGGTTCAACGGATTCTTTACAATATATTGTACAATTGGCAAAGAAACACAGTATTCCAATCATATTGGAGACCAAAGCGGAATTTTTCAAAAAAGAGATTGCATTGATCAAGAAACTAGCCACCAAATCTCAGAAGGGTGGTGAACCGACAAAAGATCTCAAACCACTTATACTTGATATTTTTCAACAGATGTACGACTTTCACACAACACTTGGCAACAATGGTAATAATAAGACTCCTTTTAGAGCAATGGGATACAGACGTGCCATCAACGGTCTCAAAGCACACAAGGGAGCTATCCACTCATCACAAGATGCGAAAGGTATACCGGGAATTGGGAAAGGATTCCTAGAAAAAATAGATGAAATTGTTGAAACAAAAAAACTCAAAGTCTTGGAAGAACTCAAATCTAACAAAAAATTAGTAGCCAAACAGGAATTTCAAAACATTCTAGGAATTGGACCAAAATTAGCCTCTAAATTGGTTACCAACTACAAACTCCACTCCATCAAAGATTTGCGAGACGCCGTAAAATCCGGCAAAGTCGAATTATCTCCCCTACAGCTACAGGGTCTAAAATATCAAAAAGATCTTTCACAAAAGATACCAAGGAAAGAAGTTGAGAAATTTGGAAAAATAATAGCATCCATCAATGAAAATATCTACAAACCAAAAAAATCGGCACATTCGATGTTGGCTGGTTCGTACAGATTGGGTAAAAAGGAATCGGGTGATGTGGATGTGATAATATATAATGATATGTACAAAGACAAACATAAGTTTATGGAGGATTTTGTGAAAGCTATGGGTAAAATGGTGGTATATGTTGTGAGTTGGGGAAAGCAGAAGATCATGTTGCTCGTTAAATTTCCAGGAGGTAAAGTGAGACATATGGATTTAATGTTTATAGAGAGACATGAATTGCCATGGTATCTGTTGTACTTTGGATCAGATGTGACTTTTGCGAGAAGAATTAGACAGTATGCTGCGAAGAAGGGGTACAAACTTAATGAGTTTGGTCTGTTTGACAGAAAGACAGGTAAGAGAATTAAGTTTGAACCGAAGAGTGAGAGGGATATATTCAAGTTTTTGGGACTGGTGTATATAGAACCGAAAGATAGATTAACAATTAGGAATTTGAATTAAAATATTGGATTCATTTATAAATGTTACACACAAAATTTATTGGTTCAAATTTAGAATATGTCAACAATGGTAAAAGTGTATACTACAGAAATAGTAAAAATCATAAGAAAGTTAATGTTCGTCAATTAAATGGTAATCTTTCGACCAAGTCAAATATTATTGGTGCAACACCTGATATACATGGTTCAGATGGTGACAATTTAATTGTGTATATTAAAACACCTAATGGTATTAGGACTAAAATTATTGAGTACAGACGGTTTGATCCTCAACCAGAAAATAAAATAGATGATGTTAGAGTTTTAAATAATGGACATTGGATATTAATACGTGTAGAAAATGAAGGATGGTTTTTTTGATTCCTTTCATAATAATAATTTTGTTCAAATTGCAAAAAAATGGCAAAAGAAAAGGAACGTGAACACAGCTGTCGAAAAATGGGGTATAAATAGGAGAGAAGCTGAAAAACTATGGAATAAAAGAAATGGAAAGTATTCTGGTGGTTCAAAAGCACAACAAGTCAAAGGCAAACGCGTTCTGAAGAATGGAACAGTTGCTGGTTATGTTAGACAGAGGGATGGTTCATATAAGTGGCGATTCTTGAAAAGAAAAATATAAAAAACTCAATGAATTTTGTACATTCAATAGAAATACAGGTAAGAGGATGTGGTAGATATATATTCAGATTTTTAGGACAACATAGAGTTTGAATTAAAATATTTTATAGTATATAAAATGGCAGGTCGAATGGCTAGTGAAATAAATGAGTATATTACAATGCAAGAAGAAAATGCACGATTAAAAAAAAATGCAGCAGAAAAAGGATTGAATGAAATAAAGAAAACATGTTTAGGAAATAAAAATGGAGAAGTTGATAAGATATATTGTAGTTTACAGGCGGTCAGCAAGTTTGGATTAGCAAATAAGAAATATAAAAAATTTTCTGAATTGTTTAATGAGCTAGATCATTCTGATTTTTTGAAAATATTTTTACAAGATTTAATGAATAATAAGAAGTACAAAGTTAAATATAATGGATCTATGTCAAATATGCAAAATTTTGACAGTTCTAAATTGCATTGTGGATGTTCTGGTAAGTTAGAGGGAAAATTTAATTTTATGAAAGAAAATATAATAAAACCACTTAGTAAACTTATTAAAGATAATGGAGGAGCTAGTAAAGGTGGATCTAAGAAAAAAGGATCAAAAGTCAAAGGCAAACGCATTTTGAAGAATGGAACAGTTGCTGGTTATGTTAGACAGACGGATGGTTCATATAGATGGCGATTCTTGAAAAGAAGATAAATCAAAATAAATATACTTACTAATATATATGAGCAAAGCATATATTAATAAGTCTTTGAAGGATCTTCTCAAAAATCATAAGTTGAATAAACAGAACACTCGTAACTCTCTCTATTCAACAGAGAGTGCATATGAAGCAAGTTTCACAGGTATTCTCAAATTTCGTGCTCAATTTTCTCCAGATGATATCAAAAAGATATCTGTTGTCATCTATCACGATGAGAACAACGATGGTATGGGATCAGCTGCAATTGCTTGGAAGTTTCTTGCATATGACAACAATAAACAGGTTAAGTTTATACCACTTAAACCTGGACGTGTTGTTGGAGATTCTATGGTGAAGGGTAAAACTGTGTTGGTTCTCGATCTGGATATAGGAAAATCGAAGAGAATGATAGATATATTAGCAAAACATTCTGCACAGACAATCATTATAGATGATCATGGAACATTCAAAGAGAACGCGTCGAAACCGATAAAAGCCTACACAGGACAAACAAGTAATAAGAAGATGGAACATGCAACAATCGCTTATACATGGAAATTCTTCTATCCACAAAAGAAAACACCACTGTTTATCCAATACATTGACAACCAGGATGCAAAGTTGTATATGCCTTTCACACCATTCAGTGATTTAGTGTCGGAGGCTTTAGGTTTTCGTATAGTTCATGACAAGACTGTTTATAAGAATAGACAAACAAATCCGGAGAGAATATTGAAGGATTTATGGGAAGTAATAGATGAGAGTAATACCAATTTCTGGATTTTCATTGGAAGATACTTTGCAGAGGTGACGGAGAATTTGAAAGACCAAATTGCTAAAAACGCGGTAATAAGAAAGTTCCAGGGTTACACAGTAGGAACTTTGAACTTTAATGCCCCAGCTTTAACAAAGAAAGTATCGATGCAAATCATATCCAATTTTGAAGCGAAGGGAACACCTATCGATTTCGTAGTAACATGGGGATATGAGTATACTGTAGGTGCATACAGAGTTGGAATGATTAGAAGACCTTGGGAGAAATCAGATATCGATTTGGGGGAATTGGCAAAGAAATTGGGTGCAAAAGGAGGACACGAAAAAGGAGGAGGAGGTCACGGACCTGTGGGAAACTTCTATTGGAAGAAAAAGATAGGAGACTTATTCGAAGACGGGGAGCCGTGATCCCCGTAAACCCCTAACGTTAACTCAAAGGGGGAGTGCCTCTCCCTTTTAAACCCTACGCGTTAACCCAGTTTACTGGTTTACTTTTTGGGTGTTAGCCCCTTTTTCTAAAAGGGGTTTTTTCTAAAAGGGGGTTTTTTGGGTGTTAGCCCCTTTTTCTAAAAGGGGTTTTTTGGGTGTTAGCCCCTTTTTCTAAAAGGGGTTTTTTCTAAAAGGGGTTTTTCTAAAAGGGGTTTTTTATCTTATGTATAATTAAGTTATGGCGAATCAGCAATTAGATTTGTATAGTGCTATACAATTATATAATGATAACATAGGTGGTATCATAGGTGGTATCATAGATGGTGTTGAGCCTGTAGTACAAAGAGTTCAGACAAACCCAAGGTATCGAAGATCCAAGAAGACTTTATTGTTAACTACTCTCGGAGAAATTAAGAGACAATATCGTGATGAGGATTTAGAAAATTTAGTTGACATTCAGTTTATGTTTCTTCAAACTGGTCCACTTCACACTCTTTTAAGAGAACTTGGTGGAGTTGGTGGAAATAATGCATCAAATGCTGTTAGGAAAATATCAAGGAGACTTGATATATTTGATAAAATAAATGTGTTGAAAGATGATAATCGTTTAAATCCAGAAACACTTCTTGCAACAAAAATACAGTTTTTTAGGAAACTGGCTTATATATCCAG
>Ga0180437_10009343_pt1 | contig 12164 bp, 9 predicted proteins | sample SS_ome_4_FD_132410 | JGI IMG/M metagenome (GOLD analysis project Ga0180437, IMG submission 132410) | Hypersaline lake sediment archaeal communities from the Salton Sea, California, USA - SS_3_D_1 metaG | ecosystem: Environmental > Aquatic > Non-marine Saline and Alkaline > Hypersaline > Sediment... | reverse complement strand
TGATCAATGGATAGTTAATGATACGATCCATATCCTTGGCAGTTTAGAATGGGATAATGGTTCTGCGATTGCTTTTATGTTTATTAATGTAACTGTGAAACTTTTAGATGGAACGGTAATTGCCTTTAACGATACAGTTCAAACTGATGCGGCAGGCAATTTTCATGCTCGGATCTTTATTGATGAAAATAATTCTCTGTGGCCACGATATAGGGATGATTCAGAAATCTGGGTCTATTTTGATCCAATTTATAATGGGCTCCAGTACGTAGCAAGTTCAGAGAGTAATTATTTATGATAAAATAAAATAAGTTTGGAAAATACAATGAAGAAGATGCGAATTTATCGTACGATTGGAAAAGAATTTTTAGTAATTACATCTCTATTTGCTTTTCTAATCACTATAATTTTTGCATCAAATATTTTCATCTTCTATAATAATCACCTGATATCCGAAAATGAGTTCAAATCTGAAAATCAAAATTATAAATCTTCGTTATTATGGGGTTGGATAAATTTTACCAATCCGGAATTAGATGGATCTTCTCATTTTCATGGAGATTCTATTATCATAGAAGGAAGATTATTTCATTTTTATACTAATATCAGCTATCAAGGTTATACCGTTTCTGTTGTTGATAATGGTAATCTATATTCTATTTACAACGATGTGACAGACAACAATGGGAAATTTCAGATTCTATATGATATTCCTTTTTCAGCAGATATTTATTCAACACATAATATTACCATCGAGGTGACTAATCCGGGAGGTGCAATTGAGTTTTTAAATACCCTTATTCTAAATTATCGTGCTCATTCATATTTTGAAATTCCTTACCCAAATATTCCAGTCTTAACCGGAGAGGAATTAATCCTTAATGGTTATTTAAGATATGATAATGATACTGCTATTCCTAATGTATTTATAAATTATTACTGGTTTGATAATAGTTTTCTTGTCGATTCCAATACGATTCTTACTGATAGTGATGGTTATATTTCGAGTATTCATGTTCCAGATATTATACCTGATAGCTTATCACTAAAATTGAATTATTCTTCTACGTATGTGAGCTATTCAGAGAGAATAATATCTAATCCTAAAATCTTTTCCAATATCACATGTATCTGGGATTTACCTGCTACTGCAGTTGAATATAATCGGTATACCATAGCGGGTTATCTTGTATCTCAAACCGATAATAGCATCTTAATCAATGATAGAGCCGTTATTATAAGATATAATGGAACTTATATCGAGACTGTACTTAGTGATTCTTCGGGATATTTTACCGCTTCTTTTAACCTTCCAGAAGGAACTGGGGATAGAGCTATTGAGATTGAACTAGAAAATTCCATAGGAAAACATATATATGCATCACAAATTATCAACGTAGAGGCTGGATCTCCTCCATCACCAAATGATATCCCGTTTCTTGGTTTCTTTTTAGTGTTTATTCCAGTTTTATCTGGTGTAATAGTGGGATTAATTGGATACGGCTATTATTATTATCGCAAACAGGATAAAATATCTAGAATCGTAAATTTGCCCCTTGAAAGTCGATTAGTAAATCTTAAGATTTTGAAAGATTCGGGAAGATTAGAAGAATCCATTTCATATCTATTTAATGGCATCTATATGGAATTAATTAAAGCAAAATTTGGACGAATGCGTGCAGACAATGAAACTATTCGTGATTTTGCGATTGTGAGTGTTAAAGATTTAAAACTAAATCCAACATCAATTTACCCGTTTATCCAAAAGATCGAGGAAATAATATATGCAAAACCCTATCAGATCTCCGATAAACATTTTTACAATACAATTGAATTATTTTCACCAGTTTACTTTCAATTAACTGGTTATAATTTCGAATTAAATTTTTAGATAAAAATAAAAATACATAAAAAATAATTAATTAAAATATTGAAAAAATAGCATAAAAGGGAATAAAATGGTAAGATTTAAGAAGAAGAAAGTGGAAGAACCAGAATTAGATGTAAGCCAAAGTTTTGAAAATATCAAAGTCTTAGTAAAAACTAATCGTGCTAAGGAAGCTATTGCATACATATACCTGGTCTATAATGATCTGATAAGAAGAAAATATAAAAAACCTCGGCTATCACATCAAACTATACGAGAATATGCCATAACTTGTGTCAACGAATTAAATCAAAAACCTGAATCGGTATATCCTTTTATTAAAAAAATAGAGGATATAATCTATGGAGGAGTTGAGCCTACTAGCAATGAATTAAATTTTACAATTGAATTATTTGGAACTCTTTATTCCGAAATTACGGGGAAAAAGTTACAAGCTATAAGTTTTTAATCCATTTTCAATAACCCATCAAGAGAAATAAATATCAATGGCATTTAGTGGAAAAACTATCGGAAAAAATGTACATGTCTCAATTGGAATAATCCTAGGATTTTTCTCCATATTTTTAATATTTTATGGGGTTTTCCTCTCCAATTTCATTACGGACTATCAAGTTAATAATCCAACCGGTTTATTGCCAATTTATATTAGTTATCTTCCACTAGTATGCTATATAGGAGCACTCTTTTTAGGAATTGGATTGTTTATTTACATTCGTAATATAAATATACAAAAGTCTCGAGAAATACAATCACGTAAAAAAGTTAAATCAGGTTCAATCTACAAAGAAGCTCTTTTTCTTACTATTTTTATATTTGCGTTTGTACCTCTATTTGGTCCTTTATTTGACCAAGGTCGGAATTTTCAAAATTTCTCAATCTATAATGAAGATTGGAATGGTGCTTCGGATTTTCGAACTACAATTGAACAACAAGGATATGAGATCATGTCAATCCAATCAAGCTTAAGCGCTACTGAGCGATTGAACAAATCCGTTTTATTGGTTTTACTTGGGCCTAATCAATTTTATAACCCTATCTTTGAAGTGCCATATTTCATTGAATTTTTTGAAAATAACTCTCGAAATTCCTTACTCATATGTCATGATCATGGAAGTACCAGTACATTATTATGGGAAATATTTATCGCAAGTGCTATGGATCCCGATATCCAAGGCTCGGTTCCTGTTGCAATATTTCCAGATGGAATTTTAAGAGATAACCAATCTTATGATACTAGACCGGATTTCCCCATTATTCGCTCATTTGGAGCACATCAAACTACGATAGGAATAACAGATATTCTTCTTTCCCAAGCATCAAGTGCTCTGGGAGAGCCTTTTACTTCTATACCGCCTGGTTGGGATGTAGTTGGTTACTCTTCCGATTATGCATTTGTAGACAAGAATGGTGATAAAACTTATAATGAAGATGATGATTACCTCGATTTAAGTCTTATGGCTGCTTTATTACCAGGCCTCCCAAATCGATGGCCATTAGCGGGATATTCTCATGCGGTTTTTATGGCAAAAGATTTAGGGACTTCGCGAGTATTCGTCTCGGCAGATGCTAGTCTTTTTAATAACGAATTGATAAATAATCCTTCTTATCAAAACCGCCAATTTGCTATCAATATCGTTGATTGGTTGACTTTTGGAGAGACAGATAATTGGGTGGTTGCATTTGATGAAGCACACATTCGACCCGAATATTCAAGTGATTTATCATCCGCTGGTATCTTTGGGTTTATTCTTCAATATATAGTTCATCTTTCCACTAATCCTATCACCAGTTGGATTTATCCAATTATTGCAATATATACTTTAAGGAAATATTTACCTAAAAAAGATGAAAAAGCTCAAAAAGAGAAAGCTAAACAACAAGAAAGGAAAGAGGAAAAGGAACGCTTTAGAACCTCCTCTTTTTTTGCTGAAAAAATAGAATGGTATCGAGAAAAAGCTAAGTATGGAAAAGCTTTAGTGTTATTATATCGAAGATTAGAGCGAAAACTTAATACTCTACTAGGTGAAAGGAAAATAACTACCAAAAATGTAATTGATATGATTACTGCTAAAGAACCAAATGTAACGAAATTGAAATTGAGAAGAATTAGTAGATTTATGGATAGAATTATCGCAATTAAAGAAGGTAAAAGTAAAGTAAGAAATGAACAAGATTTTGAAGACCTATTCTTTGAAATGGAATGGGTTGTCAATAATTTATAAATTAAAAAAAAAATTAAAAAGAAGTGAAAAATATGGAAAGCCCAGAAAAAGCAAAATATTACGAAAGAGAAGCGTTGGATGTAAGTCCTATTAGAGAAATTGCCCAGGAAGTCCTAAGTGAAGTCTCCAGAGTTATCGTGGGATATGGAGAGATATTGCAACAATTATTCATCTCTCTGCTCGTAAATGGTCATGTACTTCTTGAAGGTGTGCCCGGTTTGGGTAAGACTGTGATGGCAAAAACTTTTGCCAAGACTTTGGGAATCTCATTCCGAAGAGTACAATTCACACCAGATTTGCTTCCTGCTGATATTACTGGCACAAAAATCTTTGATCAAAATGAAGGAGCTTTTGTACTCCAAAAGGGACCGATCTTTGCTAATGTTGTACTTGCAGATGAGATTAATCGAAGTGCTCCCAAAACACAAGCTGCTCTATTAGAGGCAATGGCAGAAAGACAAGTGACTATAGAGGGTCAAACTCTAGAATTAGACAAGCCATTTATTGTCATCGCAACCGAGAATCCTGTTGAAATGGAAGGGACTTATCCCTTACCTGAAGCTCAAGTAGACCGATTCTTGTTTAAGCTATGGCTTGATTATCCTGAACAAGATGAAGAAGTTGATATCATGAGAAGACAAATCTCTGGAGATTCTCCATCAGTTGAAGCAATAACGAGTGGGGAAGAGATACTAGCGGCTCAAAAATTAATGAATATGGTCTATATCGATGATAGAATTTTAAAATATATAAGAGATATCATTTTAAAAACAAGGAGTCACCCTCAAATAGCATTAGGATGCGGCCCAAGAGCTTCACTAGTTTTAATGAAATGCTCAAAAGCGAGAGCTGCGATTTTAGGTCGAGTATATGTTACTCCTGATGATGTTCGAGCATTAGCAATCCCCGCGTTAAATCACCGGATATTATTAAAACCAGAAGCTGAATTAGAAGGACTCGACGTGAAAGCTGTGATAAAAGGAATCATTGAGGAAATTCCTGTGCCAATTTAAGAAAAGAATGGCTTCTCTCAAGTTATTATGAAGATCTGAATAGAAGGAAAAAGATCTGAAAAAAAGAAAGGTAGGATAATATGTTAGGAGGAAAAGGAAGAATTTTAATTCTTTTTGCAGTGTTTTTTATCACTGCAGGATTTGCATTTGTAAATTACTTTCTAATCTATTTTGCTATTCTTTTATTATTCAGTACAATAATTAGCCTGCCTTTATTTTATTGGCAAATGAATGTGGAGGAATTGAGGGTTCATAGAGAATTGGAGAAAGAAAAAGTCTTCAAAGATGACTTTGTACACGTAAAAGTGGTAATTGAAAATACTGGGAAACACAGTTTTGACTTTTTAGAAATACGTGATTATTATAATCCTCAACTCTTTCGATTAGTATTAGGTGAAAATTATATTTCAACCCGTATCAAACCGAAAGGATTAGTTAAGTTTTCTTATGTACTAGAACCAAAAGTTAGAGGTGAATATCCACTTGGACCTCTCTCAATTACCATAAAAGATAGATTAGGGTTTAACTCAGTTGAAAGAATAGTTCCAAATAGCGTTTCAGATATACTAATTTATCCACCTTACGAAGATATAAAGAGAATTGAAATATTAGGTTCGAAACGATCTCTCTCATTGAATTACGGTTTACAACGTTCGAAGCAAAAGGGATTAGGTTCAGAGTTTTATGGGATGAGAAAATATGTTTTTGGAGACCAATTCCGATTAATTGATTGGAAAGCTAGTGCAAGACAAAGAACTTTAATCGTTAAAGAATTCGAAACTGAAAGGGACGTCTCTGTATTAATTGCCATTGATTCCTCGAATTCAATGGCAGGGGGATCTATAGAAAATACCAAATTTGAATATGCGATTCGTGCATGCATGTTATTGACAAAAGTAGCATTAACTCGGAGAGATAAAGTCGGTGTATTCACTTTTTCAGATAAAAAGAATTTTCAGTTTTTAAAACCTGGTAGTGGAGAAGATCATTTTTATCAAGTATTAGATTTTGTTGCAAAAGTAAAACCCCAAGGAAAAAATCGAATGGTTGAAGCAATGGATTATTTAAATCGGAGATATCAGAAACGTAGTTTAGTTTTTATTATTTCTGATTTGGAGGGATCTGTCAAAGAAATTAGTCAAGCAATAAGAAAATTAGTTCCGATGAATCATACGATCATTATCATTAATCCCTTTAGCCCATGGTTTGAGATTCATGAGGTTGATTTATCAACTACTGATAAGGCGCTAGCAGAAGCAATCTCAGAGGAAATGATGGAGCAAATCCTAAAAATTAAGCAAGATATTCGCAATTTAGGCGTAAATATTATAACTGTGGGCCCAGACGACATTATGGGTCAAATATTAAGTACATATATGGAAGCAAAGAAAAAAGGGAAGGCGTATTAAATTATGGTGCGATATTATTTATTAGTATTAAAAATTATCAATATCTTTATATTTATTTTGATAATCACAATATTCCTTAACATTTTCCATTTCGACGAGGTTTTATTTACTGATAGTGGAGAGCTAGCCTTATCTGCGTTTATTAATAGTGTTCGTAATATTTTTACCTATGCTATATTTGGTTTGGCTATGATTGTTGCATTTGGAAGTGCTTTTATTTCATCAGTTCTATTTTTTAACGTTCGATTCGAATTTATGCAGAATTTTATTGAGATCTTCTTTCGAAACTATATTGGATTATGGTTTCATTTCCCAAGTGGAAATCCACCTAATCTCACTCAGATACCAACGCTGATAATTGATGAATTTTTTGTGTTTTTAGAGGATCTCTATTTAGTTGCGTTTATATTATTATTTATTATTTCAATAGTATTTCTTATTCGCTCCTTTATTAAAACTAATCCAAAACACGATTTAATTGCGATAGGTGCTCTAGTGACTATGCTGATTTTACCTCTAATAATTGTAGGGTTAAGAGAAATGTTAGATTTGCTTTATTTTGAAATAGACTATTTAGAAGACTTAGCAAATCCCTTAGACCCTTCCTTGAGTCAAATTCCTATTGATAATATATTTCTTTTTTTGGCAAGTCCAACCATTTCTCTTGCCATAGTGTTTTATATCTATTTAGAAATCGCATTTCAAATAAATTATACAGATATGGTAACAAAACCATCACTTCAAAGAAGTCTTCGATTAGAGGCACAATTAGATATATTAAAGAGTGAATCGCATTACGTAACTGCAAACGTAGAGAAAATTAAAGAAGAGGCAAAAAAACGTAGAGAAGAATTAAAGATTGAAGAGAAGCCAACAATTAGTAAATTTTTCTCCAAAACAGGAGAATCTTTTTCTTATGTTAAGGAAATGATTGAAAGAAAAAAACTAGAGGAGGAAGAGAAGAAATTAGTCACAGCAGCTTCTAAAACCAGAAGGCTTGGAAGATATGTGGACAGACTATTTCGAGAAGATCCTGAAGCTCAAGACACTTTAACTGCAAAAACTTCTGCACCAAGACAACAGAGTTTAGCGATATCAACATTGACGAACTTTCTCTTCCGAGTTGCATTGTTAATCGTTATTAGTTTTATCATCATCCATCCAAAATGGTTTTTAGAAGTTGTTTTCGATATGCCACCAGCAATTGTAGAAAGTGTTGTCATGTTCTCTCCAGAAGTAATCATCGTTCTTTTGCTTCCTATAATGTTAGTGTTTCCAGTTATTGCTAAAATAATCTCTTATATAAAACATAGGAATTTATTAATTAGACTGCAGCAAGAAGGAAGGATTAAAGAAATTTTAGCTTCAGTTGGAGATTATGTAAAAAAAGATGTGGCTGAACCACCTACTATTGAAGAAGTAGCAGAAGCTTGAGGTTTTTTGAAAAACTTAACCTATAGGTCAATTAAAAATTGAGCTAAATTTTTCTTTTTAACCATAGATTCCATAATAGTATCAAAACAAGATACTTTGATTCCTAATTTTTCTATTTCCTTCTTTTGACTTCTATCCTTTAAATCAATAATGAAATGCCCTAAAATATCTTGGTAGTAGTTTGCTACTCCTACACAAGAAACATCTAAATCCAAACTCGCCATAAGTTTATCAGCAGGTCCTTTTATAGTAGCTCCTTGCACAATTGGACTTATTCCATATACTTTCTCTTTAACCTTATTAAGCAAGTCACGGAAGCCTGGAACATTTAAGATAGTCCCAATAGATACAATTGGATTAGATGGGCAAATTATAACTTTTTTCGCTTTGTCTAAGTATTGGGAAATCATATTTGGAAGTTTTGCGTTTTTAATACCCCGATATATTATGTTCTTTATTGTTGGACTACATTCGTGCTTAATATAATATTCCTCAAAATGGATAATTCCTATATCTGTCTCGAGATACGTCTGCACATCTTCATTACACATCGGAATGAGATGCGCCTTTACTCCCAACTTTTTTGCTATCTGTGAAGTGATTTCAGTTTTACTGTATCCTTGCTTAAACAAGTCAGTTCTATAAATATGGGTCGCCAAATCTTTATCGCCAGTATTAAACCAACCCTGATCATAATAACGCTTAAGCATATTCAAACAATTGAATGTCTCCTCACGAAAACCCCATCCTTTTTGTTTATCAACTAATCCAGCTAAAGTATACGTAATTATATCGATATCTGGACATATTTTTAGACCAAATAATTCTATATCGTCTCCAGTATTAATAATAATCTTTAACTGGGAGGGATCCACAACATCAACCAATCCTTCAATAAATTTTGCTGCACCTACTCCTCCTGCAAGAACTATGTAATAATCCATTTTTTTAGACTCCCCCAAATATTACTGCACTTGATAAATAATCTCATCCAAATCTTTTCTGGTTGGTACATTCGGAGATTTTGCTGCTAATCCAACCGTAAAAAATGCCATCGGTGTGTACGAGCTTGGTAAATTTAACACGTCTTTAACGATCTCTCCCGCGAACAACGGAGCACAATACCAACATGACGCAAATCCTTTCGCTTCTAATGCAAGTATGAAATAGGTAGCTGAGGCACTAACACTCTGAATACCCATTAAATATTCAAATTGATTCCGCTCCGAATCATTGTATTCTTCAAGTTCTTCTGTATCTAGGCATAATAAGACTAGTATTTGGGCATCTAAAAACGTCGTACGTCGATTAATTGTTTTTTGCAAAATATAAGATTCGGATTTCCCATCCTTTCGTAAATCTTCTTTAAATTTTTTGTTCATTTCTTCTATTAATATTTCTCGAACCGAATTTTTCTCCAGAATAATATAACGCCAGTGCTGACTATTATGCGCACTTGGGGCAAAACGCGCGATATCGATACACTCTTCAATTTTCTTCTTATCAATCTTTTCCTTTTTGAACTCAAATTTGTAACTCCTTCGCGATTTTAAGTGATTTATTATAATTTGTTCTTCATCAACAGTTCGAAAGACATCAGTACTTTTCTCTCTTAATATTTCTTTAATAGTAGCATCCTCCTTAAATGTGAAATTATATCCTCTAATTATTATAACTGGCAATCCCTCATCCGCTTCTCCCATAATAAGTTGAGCAGCTGAGGCTAGGTTATCTAACTGCCCAACTATTGTAGTTTCTAATTTCCTTCCACATAAATCTTTCTCACCTCTCATATCTAAAAGTGGGTGTATGCCCGATACTCCTACAGCCACCCCAACAGCTCCTCTTCGGAAAGGTCGACCAAATGAATCTGAGATAATAACCGCTATCTCTTGGTTTGTCAAATCTTTTAATTTCAATCGAATTTCCTTTGCTTCCTTGTCAGAATCTCTCGGTAATAGGGTTACATTATCATTACCATCCACATTCGATTTATCGATTCCTGCATTTGCACATATGAAACCATGCTTCGTCTCAACAATGATAACATGTTCCGTTTTGACAATTTCTTTAGATTCATCTATTATTGCTTGTATTAGCTCCGGACTTTTTGTTGAAACCTCAATTCCTTGTGCTTTCTTAACTAACTTATTATAGATTTGATGAGCACTTTCACTTGGAGTAATTTCTTTTAAATTCTTGATGTATCCCTTACTTTTTGAAACTATTGATTGAGCAATAACGAGAATATCTCCTTCTTTTAGTGATAAATTACTCTTATTTAGTGATTCTAGAATAATCTCGGCAATATCATCCTCTTTTTTAATGAAAGGAATACCCTTTATCCCGATTAAATTTATTTCAGTCCTAATTTCATTCACTTCCAAATTCTAGGTAGTTTCCATTTTAAAATATTTTAAATCCTCTTCTAAACTTTTTGCTTGGGATTCATAGTCATCAGGAATCGCACAACATGCTGAAAAGAACCTTAATTGAATTCTTGGATTATTTTTTTTCAACCACCTCAAAGTCTTTTTTGAGGGCAACTCTATTCTCGTAATTCCCGCTTTTAGAGCATACTTTTCAACCTCTATCTTGATTCCCGCTTTAGGTCTCATGCATCCTAATGAAATCTCTGTCTGAGGGAACAAAAACCTCGCTACAGCAATAACTTTCGCAATTTCAATAGGTTTAGGCTCTTTAAACTTTGTATCTTTTCCTTTAGGCGGAATTAACGCAATAATCACTATTAGAGATGGATTTAACCCCGATTCTTTTATATAATGAAGTGCTTCTAACTCCTGATGTAATCTTCCATAATATAAGCCTACACAAATATGAGGAACTACGTTTAGGTTATATTTTTTCAGTAGCTTAAGTGCGGCTTTATAATCTTCTCGACCTTTATTATTTAGGTGATAGATTTCTCGTATGACATCTTTATCCATGGTAACATCGAATGAAATGATATCAACCTTCGCATCAGCTAAAGCTTTGGCAGTACGTTCAGATAATAACCCAGTATGGACGTTAATAATTAAGTCTGTATTTTTCTTTACCTCTTTAATAGTATCTATGAAATCCAATAATGGAACTGAGCCCTTTGGATCACATCCTCCTGAAACTAATGCTCCTACTCCATCATTTTTATAATGATTATATAAGAAATCTTTTAAATCTTCATTATTCCGCAGATCTTTCATTCCATTTAAATACTTTTTATAGCAATGCTCGCAATTTAGTGCACATTCACTCCCAGTTATACTAATTGCTGGAAACTTCTTATTTGGAATGTAAATCTTGAGAATATTTTTAAAATTCTCTTCTGTTATCTTTTTGGTAAGGTTAAAAAAAGGCTCCATCTCAGATTCGGATAATTCCAAAAGTTCTTGGTAATGCGACCAAGTTTGGGTACTTGATTTAAACCGTTTCACTAAATCTTTGATATCTATTATTTCATTCATGTTTATTCATACTTTTTTAGCCATTTTTGATTCGAATACTTTTCTTTCTCCAATTTTTCTGCTAAATCTAATTCTTCTTGAGTGTAATTTCCCTTACATAGTTTAATTTGGAGGGTTTTTTCAAATCCATTACATAAAGACTCTATAAAATCTTTCTCTTTGTAATTCTCTAACTTTTCCTTAATACCAACACACTTCGCATATACTGATTTTACCATTCTCGATTTTGAAACGTTATAGGGTGCTTTCAGCACAGAATACATCAGTTCAGGGTCGATTTCCAATAAAATTGTGCCATGCTGAAGTATATAATTCCTTTTTCTTAACTGAGCATTTCCTGAGAATTTTTTTCCATCTAAAAAAATCGCCGGGCAATGGATTACTCCCTTCTCTGCTTCTAATCCATAATCAATCAAACCATTAACGATTCCATTCTCAATGAGTTCGAATTGTTCCAAAACAGAATGGGCATTAAGTTCTTTTAGAAATTTGATTGGAGATACGATTGAATAGGTAATTTCGCGAATGGAATCATGAAATACCGCTCCACCACCCGTTATTCGTCGCACTACATTGAATTTAAATTGGTTGAGGGTTTTCATGTCTACCTCTGCTGAAAGACTTTGATGTCTGCCAATTGATACTGTTGAGGGCTCCCATTTATAAAAACGAATAGTGTTAGGGCTCTTTCCTTTAATAACTTGGGTTAATATGGCCTCGTCTAACGCCATGTT
>Ga0180437_10009341_pt1 | contig 12165 bp, 13 predicted proteins | sample SS_ome_4_FD_132410 | JGI IMG/M metagenome (GOLD analysis project Ga0180437, IMG submission 132410) | Hypersaline lake sediment archaeal communities from the Salton Sea, California, USA - SS_3_D_1 metaG | ecosystem: Environmental > Aquatic > Non-marine Saline and Alkaline > Hypersaline >... | reverse complement strand
TCTCTCATGTCCACCTTGTGCTGCTGGCTCATTTCCAGAACTTCGTGAAAAGCGTTATCCATTACTCTTCGCAGCTGGTTATTCACTTCCTCTTCGCTCCAGAAGAAAGATTGCAGGTCCTGTACCCACTCAAAGTAAGATACCACCAGTCCCCCCGCATTGGCCAAAATGTCGGGTATAACAAATATACGCTTATCACTGAGAATTTTAGCCGCTTCATAAGTCGTCGGCCCGTTAGCGCCTTCCACAATCATCCTCGCTTTTACTGCAGGCGCATTCCTCTGATGAATCTGGTTTTCCAGGGCGGCGGGTATCAGTATGTCGCAATCCAGTTCCAGAAGCTCGGCATTGGTTATATTTTCGCCGTTTTTGAAATCGATTACGGAACCGGCCTCTTTTTTGTGCCGGACGACTTCTGACACATCGAGGCCGTTAGGGTTGAAGGTCCCGCCCCTGGAATCGCTTATGCCGATGATTCGACAGCCGACCTGCGCCAGCAGTTTAGCCGCCGTGGCGCCAACGTTGCCGAATCCCTGTACGGCCACCCTGGCGGTATTGAGAGGTATGCCCAGATGTTTGCTCGCCAGCTGTGCGCTAATCATGCAACCGCGGCCGGTTGCCTCGAATCTACCCCGGCTGCCGCCTAGCTCAAGTGGTTTGCCAGTAACCACGCCCAGAACGGAATAACCTTTATTCATGCTGTATGTATCCATTATCCAAGCCATCACCTGGGGGTTGGTGCCCACATCAGGGGCCGGGATATCTATTTCCGGACCGATTAACAGCGCAATCTCGCTGGCATAGCGCCGGGTCAGCCTTTCCAGCTCGTCCCGGGACATGAGCTTTGGGTTACAGGCGACCGCACCCTTGGCTCCTCCGTAGGGTAAATTGACGACGGCCGCCTTCAACGTCATCAAAGCGGCCAAAGCTCTCGTCTCTTCCAGGGTAACATCAGGATGGTAACGGATGCCACCTTTCGCGGGCCCGCGGGTATCATTATGCTGAATCCGGTAGCCGGTAAATACGTATATTTTCCTGTCGTCCATCTTCACGGGAAAGTGGACGATGAGCTCTCGCTCACACTCCCTGAGCCTGAGACGACAGGTATCACCCACGTCTGCCTTTTCGCAAATGGCGTCAATTTGCTCCTGTATCTCTACAAAAGGATTGGATATTTCACTTTTTGAGACTTCTACCGATTGCTTTTTCACCATCTGATATCACCCTACCTTAAATATATTTTGGCAGGTTGACGTAATGGAGAATCTGCCGTGGTTAAAAACCAGACAGGAGGCAAAGAAAGACCTGTTACCTTTCAGGATGAGGTGAACTGCGCTGAATTTTCCTACAGGTATCATTTTCTCTTCCGCGTGCGCTCACGCGGAGAAGCGGCAAGTTATGTACCTAAATTATAGCCCTATGCCGTTAATTGTCAATGCCCCGGAAATCTTGATAATCTAAATTCCGGTACGTTTGTTATGTTTCATCCGCATAAAAATAAAGCAGGTTCATGAGCCTTTCTTCACTGCTTCCAGCTTGGCCACAAGGTCATGCCGCGGCGGAGAGAAGACCTCTATCATGCGCAAACCTTTGTCCAGAATATAATTGCCGTGCTCGGCATTGGCAGGGACGATGAGGACATCGCCTGCTTCAAGGTGATACAGTTTCCCCTCAAGTACGGTATCGCAGGCACCGTCGAGGACTATCATGATTTGCTCCGGTTCGTGGCGATGAGCGGCAAAATAAATATCGGGCTCCGCGTTTACAAAACTGACCGTAAGCCTTTCTGCAGATACGATGTGGCTCCTGGAACCCGGGCCCAGTTCGATAAGAGGAACGTCAGGGTAATGAATTACGCGTTGCTTGTATTCAGACGGAGTAGCGTAGGGTTCTTTCTTCTCCATGAAAATACCCCCTTCAGTGTAATAGGTTGTAGGCGTTGGTCTGGCACATCAACTTGATATGGTCATCCGGTACACCACTTTGCAGGAAGCCGATGATAAGTCTTCTCATTCCGTCTACGGGGTGGCCGAGTGCCGGATGACCGCGGTCAGAACCGAGTACGATGCGCTCCGGGCCAACCGCTTTGTATATGGCCATAATTTCGTCCCATGTATAGAAAGTCTCATCAATAGCATATATCCCTATGTAAGCACCCAGATCGGCAAACGTCTTACACTGCTCTGGAGTTAGCCAGGATAGAGGGTAGTTAACATGATTTATCTCGATGCGCTGCACCCCCAGCGCTACTGCCTCTCTTGTAATCATAAGCCTTTCCCTGGTACTCTGATGGCCGACACCCAGGACCATGTCAGTTTCTGCCAGCAGTTTCAGTATTTCCTTAGCTTTGGGCACCGGTTTATCGTCTTTGTCAATCATATCGATGCCCATACCCACACCGTGCCCCACAACTTCCCGATGGTGATTTGCGTCTACATTTGGCAACCACACATATTTGCCGCCAAGTCGACAGGAGGCGATAACCGCGTCAGGGTTAAGGCCGCCAACAGCATAATTAAGGCAAACGCCGCCGAAAAGCTCAATCTTCTTTTTATTATGTTCCGCAGCCCACTGGTCGACCACTTTCTGAACCAGTCTCACTGACCTGATAGACGGCATGTACTGTTCCTTGAAAACGATGCCGGCAAGCCCCATGTAGCAACCGTGGATGGCCAGGTCTACCTCGTCAAACAGCCGTTCTGTATGCGGCGACGGTCCGCTGTGCTGATGGATATCGTAGGCGCCCTCAAGTAGATTCCAGAGCCTTTCCATCGGAAAGACCGGGGCCTTCAGTCGAGCACGCTTCCCTTCAAATGACTCATCAAGCGTGTCATAAAATGTCATTTTCGCCTCGCTGTCACCCCTGACTACGGAGGCCATTTGCCCCATCTTCTGCTTTATTGCCGGGTCCAAAGAGGCTTCATAAATTTCTTCCTTCATTTCCTTCCCCCTTTAGAGCGGGTGAGCTTATCATAAACCCGGATATATACTATTACCTCACATAGGTGAACCTGGGTGGCCGGAGCTGGTGCCAGACCTCATCGCAGACGGCTAGCTCTTCTGCGGTCAGGGTTACCTCAACCGCGCTAACATTCTCTTCCAGCTGTTTTATGGAATTGGCCCCGCAGAGTACCGAGGTGATGGTCGGGTTATTCAATACCCAGGCCAGGGAAAACTGGGGCATACTGTGCCCGTGCCTGGTGGCAACTTCCTTGAAACGGGCAACCGCCTCGAAATTGGTAGATGACCAGTAGCGGTCAGTATAATTTTTACCCTGGCGCTGGTTGCCGAACCTGGTGTTTTCCGGCGGAGGCCGGTTCGGGTCATGTTTGCCAGTAAGCAGCCCACCCGCCAGCGGATTGTAAACACAAACGCCCACCCCCTCGCTGGCGCAGAGTGAAAGCATCTCGTCCTCGATGCCCCGGGTAATCAGATTATACGGCGGCTGAATGCAATCGAAGCGCGCCAGATTTAGGTCATCGCTCACCCACAGGGCCTTGCAGAGCTCCCAGGCAAGGTAGTTGGAGCAGCCAATATAACGTACCTTTCCCTGCCGGACCAGGTCATCCAGCGCACGCAGCGTCTCGTCAATGGGCGTGTTTCTGTCCGGCTTGTGCGTGTAATAAACATCAACGTAATCCGTCCCCAGCCGGCGCAGACTGCCTTCTATAGCGTCCATAATATGCTTGCGTGACAGCCCGATATCATTGACATCCGGCCCGGACTGCCAGACGCCCACCTTCGTCGCCAGCACTACCGATTGCCTCACCCCTTTAAGTGCCCGGCCCACAATCTCCTCGGTCCGCCCGTCAACGTACATATCGGCGGTATCGATGAAGTTGATACCAGCATCAATCGCCCAGCGCATAAGCTGCGTTGCTGCCGCCTCATCTATCTGATTGCCGAAAGTCATTGTCCCCAGGCAGACTTCAGAGACCATCAGGCCAGTTCGGCCAAGCTTACGGTATTTCATATTTGCCTCCTGCTCTATTTTTATCAATCTGCTCTTTCATTTTAGCACTGCTTGGTTGTTCAGGTGCAAACCCACATCATATTGCCGATAGTAATAATTTTTTAATTCCGGCACAATTGCCTTTTCTAATTGGGCAATATCATGCCACAAAAAGGGGCGACAGCAAAGGGGATTTCTCTTCGCCAGACCCCTTGACAAACCACCCCATTTGTAATTAATATCATTAACTGAATACCTAGATACTCAAGGTATTGCCGCATATAAAATCATGCCGTAACGAGGAGCGGGAAGATAGAATACCAGAATTTGAAAGCTGATTATGAATTCTCTCCGGCTTCATTTCAGGTGGGCTCCACAACCTTGTCCGATTACCTGAAAGCAGTCGAGGAAGAGAGCGTTATATACCGGGGGACAGGGCTTGTCCCGCCCATGGCGGTGGCGGCCCTGGCCTTGAAGGCGTTGGCCGATGCCATCTCAATGCCCCCCGGGACCGTACATGTTTCGCAGGAGTTTGACTTTATGGCAACGGTCAATATAAATGATGTCTTGACCAGCCGTGCCAGAGTCAACAGAGTGCAGGAGCGGGGCAAGCTGCACCTGGTAAACGTGGATATCAATGTGACCAACCAGGAGAACCGGCCGGTGTTGTCCGGGAAAACGGGCTTCATTTTGCCCGTGTCGTAAAAGTACAACGTAAACATGAGGAAGGGCGATGCCAGCGTCTTTTGAGTTAAAAGAGGGTACGAGCCTGCCGGCAGTAAAGAAGAGCATTATTCAGGATAACATCAACCTTTACGCCAAGGCGAGCGGCGATTTTAACCCCATCCACATCGATGCTGACTATGCCCGCAATACCCCCCTGGGTGGGACGGTGGCTCACGGTATGCTCATTCTTGCCTACATATCCCAGATGATGACCGAAGCCTTCGGCCATAACTGGCTCTCCAGCGGCCGGCTCAATGTGCGGTTTCGCGCCCCGGCTCGCCCCGGCGATGTCATTACCATCAGCGGCAGTATACGCCAGCTAGAAAAAATTGACGGTTATCATATAATTGACTGCGACGTGCTCTGCAGCAATCAGAACGATGAACCGGTGATTACCGGCAATGCTAAGGTAAAGGTGAAAAGCAATGAGAATAGCAGTTGACGGTATGGGTGGCGATTATGCCCCCGAAGAAATTGTGAAGGGTGCCGTTATCGCCGCCAGGGAATACGGCGTACAGATTCCCCTCGTCGGCCCCGCTGACCTGATGAAACAGGAGCTGGCCAAACACGACCTTTCCGGTGCCGAGATAGAGGTAGTTCACGCCAGCGAGTACCTGATGGAAGGCGAACCTCCCGCCTACGCGCTACGGCAGAAGCGCGATGCCTCGATTGCCGTGGCCACCAAGCTGGTGCGGGAAGGCAAAGCCGATGCCGTGGTCAGCGCCGGGCCTACCGGCGGCGTGGTCGCCGCCGCCCTGTACATTCTGGGCACCATCGAAGAGATATCCCGGCCGGTGGCCGGCGGCCCGTTCCTCGGGTTTGCCCCCGATACCCTCATGCTGGACCTGGGCACCAACGTGGACTGCCAGCCGTACCAGCTGCTGGACTTCGCCATTATAGGCACCGTCTATGCCCGCAAAATGCTGGGCATCGCTGACCCGACGGTGGCGCTGCTCAGCGTGGGCGCAGAAGAAGGCAAAGGCAATGAAGTGGTCAAGGAGAGTTATCCCCTCTTCCAGAAATGCGGTCTGAACTTCATCGGCAACGTTGAAGGCTATGACATACCTACCGGAAAGGCCAACGTTATCATCTGCGACGGCTTTGTGGGGAACATCGTGGTCAAATTCTGCGAGTCACTGGGCAAGACCATCGCCGGCTGGCTTGAGGAAAATATAAGGGGCAAACTGGCAGAAGAAGAGACAAGGGCAATTGTCGAAGGCCTGATGCAGGCCACCAACGCCGCTGAAGTCCGCGGCGGCGGACCGCTCTGGGCAGTCAACGGCGTGGCCTGTGTTTCTCACGGCCGCAGCCGCCATCAGGAAATCGCCAAGACCATTGAGCAGGCCAAGCTCGCCGTGGAGCAGGACCTGGTCGGCACATTGAAGGCGGAGCTGGCCACAGCGCGCAATAAGTTGAAAGAGGCCGGTTTCGAACCGCCTTCAAACTCTCAGACTTAATGGATTAAAGGAGCCTTACATGCCAGTTGAAGAAACGCTGAGAAAGATTGTAACCAGAGTCACCCGCAAGCCGGAGAGCGCTTTCACACCGCAGACAACGTTTGAGGACCTGGATGCTGACTCCCTTGATATCGTACAGGTACTGGTGGCGCTGGAAGATACCTATGATATTGAGATACAGGACGAAGAACTGCAAGAAATCAAGAACATGGGAGACTTCATCGCCTATGTCGAGCGCAAAATAGGCGAAAAAGGCAAATAGGCACGACCATGGGCAGCGAGCAGGCGCTCAAGGGTAAAGTAGCGCTGATTACTGGCGGTTCCCGGGGCATCGGGCGGGCTATCACTTTGAGACTGGCCGAAGCAGGTGCCGATGTCATCATCAACTTCTTCCGCAAGCGGAGCACCGCCGAGAGCACCGCACATGAAGCACGCGCCAAAGGCGTTAAAGCCCATATCATCAAGGCCAACGTCGGCGAACCGGAACAGGTGGAAAGTATGTTCGATGAGATAGAGTCCCAATTCGGCCGGCTGGACATACTTATCAACAATGCCGCCTCCGGCGTGGCCCGGTCCGCCCTCGATTTAGACGACCGTGGCTGGGACTGGACCATGGATATCAACGCGCGCGCTTTTTTACTCTGCGCCCGCAGGGCGGCCCGGCTGATGAAAAGCGGTGGCAAAATGGTCAGCATTTCCAGCCTCGGCTCACGATTGGTGCTGCCTATCTATGCAGCCGTCGGCGTGTCCAAGGCTGCCCTTGAGGCGCTGACCCGCTATCTGGCCATCGAGCTGGCCCCCCGTGGCATCTGCGTCAACGGCATCGCCGCCGGCGCAGTGGAAACAGAGGCTCTCAAACTGTACACCGCTGACCCCAACCTGCCACAACCGGCATGGCAGACCACACCGGCAGGCCGGATGGTGCAGCCGGAAGACATCGCCAACTTGGTCGCCTTTCTCTGCAGCGAGCAATCAGAAATGATCCGGGGTCAGATAATCGTCATAGACGGCGGCGTGTCACTGACACCGGTAAGCCCAGCCAAAAAGAATGACCAGGAGGGATGATATTGACCACCAGTAGAGTAGTCGTCACCGGCATGGGGGCCATAACGCCGCTGGGGTTATCCGTTGCGGATTACTGGCAGGGGCTGGTTGAAGGCCGGTCAGGTTTTGGCCCGATAACATTATTCGATGCCAGCACCTACCCGGTCAGTGTGGCCGCCGAGGTCAAGAACTTTGACCCGGAAAAATATATGTCCCTCAAGCGAGTTGACAGGACGTCACGCTGTACCCAGTTTGGCATCGCCGCGGCCAGGATGGCCGTAGAATCAGCCCAGATGGATATGTTGCAGGAGAAGCCGGAAAAGGTCGGCGTGGTCATCGCTACCAGCGGCATGATGTCGCTGATTGCTGACGAGAGTGAGGTGCTCAAGAAACGAGGCCCGATGCGCATTGACCCCCTCATTATCACCAAAGTAGCACCGAGCATGGTCACGGCTCAGGTAGGGTTGGAAATCGGCGCCAGAGGGCCCAATACCGCCATAAACAGCGCCTGTGCCAGCGGCAGCGACGCCATCGGTATTGCCTTCAACCACCTCCGCCTGGGACATGCCGATGTTATCATCGCCGGAGGTGCGGAGGCCGGCGTCAATCCGATAGCTGTTTCCAGCACCGCCCGGGTAGGTGCCCTGTCCCGGGAAAAGGACCCCAATAGAGCCAGCCGACCCTTCGACCTCAACCGCGATGGCTTCGTTGCCAGCGAGGGGGCCGGACTAATGGTGCTGGAGAACCTGGAACACGCCCAGAAACGCGGTGCCCCCATTCTGGCCGAACTCGTCGGTGCTGGCTGGTCCTTTGACGCCTACAACGAAACGGCACCTGACGCCGAGACCCAGGCCATCGCCATGCGCATGGCACTGCAGGATGCCGGTATCGGCTCGGAAGAGGTTGACTACATCAATGCCCACGGCACCAGCTCCAGTCTGAATGACATCGCCGAGACCAGAGCCATCAAAATGGTCTTCGGTGACCGGGCCTACCGGATACCCATCAGTTCCAACAAATCGATGATAGGACACCTCGCCTGTGCCGCCGGCGCGGTGGAAGCGGTGGCGGCGGTAATGACGATACGGGAAGGGATTATCCCGCCCACTATCCATTACGAAACAGCCGACCCTCAATGCGACCTTGACTACGTGCCCAATAAAGCGAGACGTCAGCCGGTGGATGTCTGCATGTCCAACTCATTCGGTATGGGCGGCCAGAATTGCAGCCTGATATTCCGGCGTTTTCCGTAGAGCGGTAAGATGGAACCGAAAGAACTGGAAGGGAAAGTATCGCTGGTTACCGGCGCCTCAAGGGGACTGGGAAGGGCCATCGCCCTCAGACTGGCCAGCCTGGGCTCCAAGGTCGCCATCAACTACCTGGCCAGCGAACAGGCAGCAGCCAGCCTGTTGAAGGAAATCGAAGCAGGCGGCGGGGAGGCAATGCTGGCCAAAGCGAATGTGGCCGATGCCAAAGAAGTACGGGCCATGGTACGAGAGGTAGTGGGACGGTGGGAGAAGCTCGATATCCTGGTGAACAACGCGGGCATAGTCAAGGACGACCTCCTGCCCAGAATGGCCGACGAAGCGTGGGACGAGGTGATAAACACCAACCTGCGCGGCGCTTACCTCTGCACCAAGTTTGCCGTGCGCTCCATGATGGAACAGCTCTGGGGCCGGGTCATAAACATCGCTTCTCTGGCCGGCTTGGTGGGGAACATGGGGCAGGCCAACTATTCCGCAGCCAAGGGAGGGCTTATCGCCTTCACCAAGAGCGTCGCCCGCGAGCTCGGCTCCCGGAACATAACGGTGAACGCCATTGCTCCCGGCTTTATCGCCACCGGCATGACCGACAAACTGCCTCAGGAGACCAGGAACGCCATCCTATCCCGCATTCCGTTGCAGCGTTTCGGCACTCCGGAGGATGTCGCCGAGCTCGTCGCCTTCCTGTCCAGCGAGCGTGCGGGTTATATTACGGCACAGGTCATCTGCATTGATGGCGGAGTAATATAAATTTGCCTGAGGAGGTGTCATCATGGGCAAAGTAGGTATCGTTACCGACACGACAAGCTGTCTGCCCCCGGAACTGGTCAAGGAGTATGGTATCCGCATCGTGCCGGTGGGGCTGGTCATCGGCGGCAAGCATTACCGGGACACAGAATTGACCAACGAGCAGTTCTGGCAGCTTTTCTACGCCGCCAACGGGTCATCCACCACCGCTGCTCCCAGTCCGGGTGATTTCGCCAGCATCTACGAGGAGCTGGGCCAGTCCTGCGATGGCATCGTCTGCATCCTCGTTTCCAAAGCGCTGAGCGCCACCTTGGAAGTCGCCACCAAAGGCAAGGAGCTGGTTCAGGAAAAAAATCCCGGGCTCAGCATCGAAATTATCGATAGCAAGACATCAGCCGGTGCCCTCGGCTTCATTGTGCTGGAAGCCGCCCGTGCCGCCAGAGCGGGCAAGAACCTGAATGAGGTCGTTCAGGTGGCCAATAACATGATCCCCCGGGTGAAGTTCGTCACCGCCATGGACACCCTGAAATACCTTATCAGGAGCGGCCGTGCCCCGAAGACAGCGTTGATAGGCGAAGTGCTCGGGGTGAAACCAATCATCGGCATGGTCAGCAACACCGGCCTAGTGGAGAACCTGGGCAGGGCCAGGGGCAAGCAGAAGGCGATGTCCAAAATCGTCCAGCTGGCCAAGGAGCACATTGAGCTGGGGAAACCGGTACACGCCATGTTCCATTATACTGACGGCATAGCCGCCGGCGAGGCGCTCCGCGAAATGGTCACCTCGCAGATAGAGTGCGAAGAGGTATATTTCACGCCCTATACCCCGGTTATGGCCTCGGCAACGGGCCCGGTGGTGGCCTTCGCCTTTTACACCGGATAAGAAGCACCCGGCATATACGGCTCCACTATCTGCACCATAAAGGCAGAGACAGTGCATGATTGCCTTTGCACCAGATAAATTGCGAGGCACAGGATTAACGCTGTGCCTTTTCTTTCCGCTGTGAGCGGGTATTGACAGCAAGCCACCCTAGATCCAGAATGGCCCCAGCAGCGGAGAAGGAGGTGCAACGACAGGGAAGGCGACAATTACCGAAAACGCGCCCAAGCCGGCGGGACACTACGCGCAGGCCATCGTCCACGGCGATACGTTATACGTGAGCGGACAGCTGCCAGTTGAGCCGAAATCCGGTGAGAAAAAGACCGGGCCGATTGAAGAGCAGGCGGAGCAGGCACTGCGGAACCTGGCCGAGATACTGAAAGCCGCGGGGAGCGATGTTACCCGGGTGCTAAAAGTAACCGTTTACCTCGCTGATATCTCGCTCTGGGAGCGATTGAACGCCGTGTATGCCCGCTTTTTCGGCGAGCACAGGCCGGCGCGCTCCGTGGTGCCGACCCCGAACCTGCACTTCGGCTTCCTGGTCGAGATAGACGCCATTGCCGCCGTCAAAAAATAGACAGGGATTCGGGATGGGACAATTCGTCTGCACAGAATGCAAAGCATCATACCCGCTGGACGAATCGATATGGCGTTGTGGCTGCGGCGCTATACTGGACATCGATTTTACACCTGCCTTTGACCTTGCCCGGATAAAAAATAGAAGGCCAACGATATGGCGTTACCGTGAGGCCATCCCGATTGCGCACGACGACAATATTGTCTCTCTTGATGAAGGGTTTACGCCGCTCACGGAAATCACCATCGATGGCAAAGCAGTCTTCATCAAACAGGACCAGTTGTTCCCCACCGGCTCCTACAAGGACAGGGGAGCCTCCGTCCTCATCAGCAAGGTGAAGGAACTGGGCATAAAAGAGGTGGTCGAGGACTCCTCCGGGAATGCCGGCGCGGCAATTGCGTCCTACTGCGCGCGCGCTGGCGTTAAATGCCACATTTACGTGCCCGAAGATACCTCTGCGGGTAAGCTGGCCCAGATAAAGCTTTGTGGCGCAGAACTGCATCAGGTACCTGGCACCAGAGAGGACACGGCGCGGGCTGCCCTGCGAGTGGCAGAGAAAAGGTACTACGCCAGCCATGTCTGGAACCCCTTTTTCTTCCACGGGACCAAGACCTTCGCCTTTGAGGTCAGCGAGCAGCTTGGTTGGAAGTGCCCTGACACCGTCATCCTGCCCGTGGGCAACGGGACGCTCCTGCTGGGTGCTTACATCGGATTCAGAGAGCTGCTGCAGGCGGGTATTATCGACCGCTTGCCCCGGATTATCGGCGTGCAGGCGGAAAACTGTGCCCCTCTCCATCACGCTTATCAGCAGAACCTAGGCGAAGTCATGCCCGTGGATACAAAAGAGACAATGGCCGAAGGTATTGCCATTGCCCGGCCGGCGAGAGGGAGGCAAATTCTTGACGCCATCAGGCAAACCGGAGGCCAGTTCCTGGCCGTGAGCGAGGGCGAAATCGCGAAAGCGCTGGAGGAAACCTGCCGTCAGGGTTACTACATCGAGCCGACATCGGCGGCGACCATCGCCGGTATCAAGAAGTATCTTTCCGCTTCAAGTCTGGATGAGGTCATCGTCTCCGTTTTCACCGGCCACGGCCTGAAGGCCACGGAGAAAATGTTGAAGCTTCTCCCACAGACATATTGAGATTAGGTTGCTGACTGCTGATACCAATCAATCACGTTTTTAAAATGGATAATGAACATCAGCGAGCGGGCTTTATAACCGGGCCAGACAGCGTTAAATACCAACTTAGAATATGTGACAAATATTAGAGTCTGGTCATCCCCGGTATTCCTCCGCAGGGATAATGTCAGCTGCCTTTTCGGGCAATTTTGATTACTCTTGCGTCATGATGCTTCCCATTGGCGCCCGGCGGCTGGTCAGTTACCTGTGCTTCCGGTATCTTTGCAGAAAGTATCTCAACCAGCGGAATCGGTTTGTCCAGCATCATGGTAACAATAACACCTCTGCCTGAAGAACCCACAGATTTGACCAGTTTTATCGCGGGAGTGTTCACCAGGTAACT